>WNGI01005369.1_pt1 | contig 23594 bp, 19 predicted proteins | sample 5400621 | NCBI WGS metagenome assembly WNGI01 (sample SAMN13153374, study PRJNA577476) | soil metagenome | isolation source: 20 cm soil or saprolite under Garry oak tree replicate 1 | place: USA:California | collected 2016-06-15 | reverse complement strand
CCCGTGCAGCTCGATGACGGTGACGCGATCAAGCCGGGCTACGACCGCGACCTCGATGACTTGAAAGCCGCGCGCGACGGCGGCAAACAGTATATCGCAGCGCTGCAGTCGCGCGAGCGCGAGCGGACCGGCATTTCGTCGCTGAAGGTGGGATTCAACAAGGTCTTCGGCTATTACATCGAGGTCACGCACACCCATCGCGATCGCATTCCGCCTGATTACGAGCGGCGCCAGACGCTCACCGGCGCGGAACGCTACGTCACGCCCGACCTGAAAGAGTACGAAGCCAAAGTCCTCGGCGCCGAGGAGCGCATCGCCGCGCGCGAGGCTGAAGTGTTGGACCAGCTACGGCGCCGCGTCGCGGGAGCCATCGCCAGGGTGCAGGCGACCGCGGGTCTCCTGGCGCGGCTCGACGCCTGGGCCGCCCTGGCCGACGTCGCCGAGCGCGAGCGCTACGTGCGCCCGGACGTGACGAGCGAGTTCGGGCTGCACCTCGAGGGCAGCCGGCATCCGGTCGTCGAGCGAATGATGGCGCGCGAGGCGTTCATTCCCAACGACGTGACGCTCGACGAGGCCGGGCGCGTCGTGCTTCTCACCGGGCCCAACATGGCCGGCAAGTCCACCGTGCTCCGCCAGGTCGGGCTCTGCGTCGTGCTCGCGCAGATCGGTTCGTTCGTGCCGTGTCGCCGTGCGTCGATCGGGGTCGTGGATCGGTTGTTCACGCGGGTCGGCGCGTCCGACAACCTGGTGCGCGGCCAGTCGACCTTCATGGTCGAGATGAGCGAGACGAGCGCGATCCTGCACGCCGCGACCGGCCGGAGCCTGGTGCTCCTCGATGAGATCGGGCGCGGCACTTCGACCTACGACGGCGTGGCGATCGCGTGGGCCGTGACCGAGTGCCTGCACAACAGCATCGGCTGCAAGACGATCTTTGCGACGCATTATCACGAGCTGACACAGCTCACCGAAGAGCTCGAGCACGTCCGCAACTTCAACGTGGCGGTCCGCGAGGTCGGCGAGGAGATCGTGTTCCTGCACCGGCTCGAGCCGGGCGGCGCCGATCGCTCTTATGGAATTCACGTCGGCCGCCTCGCGGGACTACCCGCCCCCGTAGTCACGCGCGCGTGGCAGGTCCTCAAACTGCTCGAAGCCGGGCATCACGTCGCAAAGCAACCGGCTCCCGCACCACTCGATGCAACTCAGCTCGGGTTGTTCGGCCAGACCCGAACCCCGAGCCCCGATCCCCTGCTTCTTGAGCTCGACGGTCTCGACGTCAATTCGCTGTCGCCGCTCGAAGCGTTGAATCGACTCGCGGCGTGGCAGAAGCGCCGGAAGGACGGAGGCTCCTGACGTGCGATCGACGGTGCTCGTGGCGTTTGCCCTGACCGCGTGCCGCGGCGGATCACAGCAGTCCGGCGGGCAGACGAGCCAGGCGGCGCCGCCGCCCGAGTCTGAGGCGCCGGTTGCGCTCAATCCCGACGTACCGATCGCGTATCCACCCGCGTTGTTCGAGCAGAAAGTCGAAGGGGACGTGACGCTGCGCCTCTTCGTGGACTCGACGGGCAAGCTCCTCCCTGAGTCCACGCGCGTCGCGGAGGGGAGTGGCTACCCCGCGCTCGATTCGGCGGCGCTGGCCGGCTCGACGACCCTGCGGTTTGCGCCCGCGAAGCGGCACGGCGTCGCGGTGGCCACAGCGTTCCTCCAGCCGGTCGAATTCCGCCAGGTGGGCACGACGCGCACGGGGACGGTGACGCTGCCTCCGCCACCGGCGCCGACGCCGACGCCGGCTGCTGCGCCTCCGCCCGCTGCGAGACCGAGACCCCGTCCGCCGGTCGTCCGGCCGGACACAACGGCGGCCGACACAACCAGGGTTCGCCCCGCGCCCGTCGATACGACGCGCCCACCTTCTGACACAACCAAGGCGCGCACGGACACGAGTGCCACAGCACATTAAGCCGTACGCCAACGTCCTCGAGACGATCGGCTGGACCCCACTGATTCGGATCAACAAGGTCACGCGCGGGATCCGCACGCCGGTATTCGGGAAGGCGGAGTTCTTCAATCCCGGCGGCTCGGTCAAGGATCGCATCGGTCTGGCGATGATCGAGGCGGCCGAGCGCGCGGGAAAACTGAAGCCCGGCGGTTTGATCGTCGAAGCGACGTCGGGCAATACGGGGGTGGGGTTGGCGATCGCGGCGGCGGTGAAGGGGTACCACTGCATCTTCACCATGCCGGACAAGATGTCGCAGGAGAAGGCGCGGCTGCTGCGTGCCCTCGGCGCCGAGGTCATCATCACCCCAACCGCCGTGCCGCCCGATCATCCGGACAACTACATCATGAAAGGCCGTGCCATCGCGGCCGCGCACGAGAATGCGATCTTCGCCGACCAGCACTACAACCCCGTGAATCCCGACGTGCACTATCACACGACGGGACCGGAGATCTGGGAGCAGACCGAGGGCAAAGTCACGCATTTCGTCTGCGCACCGGGCACCGGTGGCACGGTAAGCGGCGCGGGCAAATACCTGAAAGAGAAGAATCCCAAAATCCGGGTGGTGGCGGGCGATCCGGCGGGATCGATCTACGCGGACTACGCCAAGACTCGCCACAAGAGCGATGGAGCGCCGTACAAAGTCGAAGGCATCGGCGGCGACAAGATTCCCACGTCATTGCACTGGGATGTGATCGACGAATGGGTCGTCGTGAGCGACAAGGACGCCATGCAGATGGCACGCCGGCTGTCGAAAGAAGAAGGACTATTCGTGGGCGGGTCGACCGGCGTGAACGTCGTGGCCGCGCTAGATGTGGCGCGCCGGATCGATGATCCCCAAGCACTGATCGTGACCGTGCTGGCCGACACGGGCGAGCGCTACCTCAGCAAGGTCTACAACGAGGAGTGGTTGCGCGAGAACCAGCTCATCGACGACGAGCGGCTGACGGTGGGGCGGCTCGTGGCCGCCAAGAACAGCGATGCCCCGCCGTTGATTCACGTGGCGCCGGAGGCGTCCGTCCGCCAGGCGCTCAATCTGATGTCGACCTACAACGTGTCGCAGCTGCCGGTGCTGGACGGCGATGACGGCGTGGGTGCCATTTCCGAGCAGGCGCTGATGGCGCGCGCGATCGGCCAGCCGAAGATCCTCGACCGTGCCGTGCGGGACGTCATGGACCCGCCGTTCCCCGTCGTCGACAGCGAGTCGCCCGTCGCGCTATTGACCACGTTGCTGTCGCGGACGACGCCCGCCGCATTGGTGCGGGGGGGGCGCAACGGCAAGGTGCTGGGCATCGTTACGCGCTACGACCTGCTGCACCAGCTCGCGGGCATCCGCTGATGCGGATGACCGTGCTGACGGGTGGCGCGACCGCGGAGCGCGCCGTGGCGTTTGCCAGCGCCTCCCAGATCGTGGCCGCACTCCGTGGCCGCAAGCACGAGGTCCAGGTCGTCGATCTCGCCGGCGGCCTCCTGGACGACCGCGCCGAGCGTGAGCTGCTGGGCGGCGCGGTGGGGCTCACGCCGCCGACCGTGGATGCCCTGGCGGAGCGCGAGCGGCACATGTTGTCGGAGGGGCTGGCCGAGCTTGAACCGGTCCGGAACGCGGAGGTGCTCTTCCTGGCGGTGCACGGTGGCGCGCTGGAAGGGGGCACGCTGCAGGCTGTGCTGGATGTGGTTGGGGTGCCCTATACCGGCAGCGGGCCGCTCGCGAGCGCGCTGGCCATGGATAAGGATCTCTCCAAGCGGCTGTTCCGGGCGACGGGCGTGCCCGTCCCGGCGTGGTTCATGACCCCGGTTGGCCCGGAGGACGTGAGCACGGGGCTGGGCTGGCCGGTGATCGTCAAACCGTCCAAGCAAGGGTCTTCCGTCGGTCTGACGCTGGTGAAAAAGGCACAGGACTTGGACAATGCGGTCAAGCTGGCGGAACGCTATGACGACGAGGTCATGGCTGAACAGTTTATTCCGGGGCGCGAACTGACCGTAGGGGTGCTGGGAGATATGCCACTCCCCGTGGGCGAGATTGTCCCCAAGCACGAGTTGTTCGACTATGTGACGAAATACACACCGGGAATGTCGGATGAGACCTTCCCTGCGAAGATCGATACGCTGCTAGCCCGACAATTGCAGGAGTACGCGGTGATGGCGCACCGCGCCTTGAAGCTCAGCGGTTACTCAAGGATCGACTTCCGGGTGAGTCCCGAGGGAGACATCTTCTGTCTCGAAGCCAACTCCCTACCGGGAATGACCCGCACAAGTCTGTTTCCTCAGGCCGCGCAGGCCGCGGGCATCCCCTTTCCCGAGCTCTGTGAGCGCATCGCGAGCTTGGCTCGGAACAACAGGGCTGTATAGGGGGGATAAAAAACCAAACGCCCCAAAGGACACGTAGGAGAACAGATGGGCCCGCAGCGGATGTACGGTTTGACTCCATGGGTACGGCGACTGCTCGTCGCCAATCTGCTCGTGTTTCTCGTTCAGAGCACGTTGTTCACGAATCCGGACTATTCCAACGCGTTCGCATTTTCGCCGCAGACCGCCTGGGATCACCCGTGGACCTTCGTCACGTACATGTTCTTGCACGCGGGGATTTTGCACCTCGCGCTCAACATGCTCATGCTCTTCTTCTTCGGCCCATCGGTCGAAGACCGGATGGGCGGCCGCGTGTTCGTCCTCTTCTATCTCCTCTGTGGTATCGGCGGGGCGGCGTCGTCGTTCATTTTGAGGCAATTGGTGCCGGTGGAACAGATCATTGGCGCGTCGGGCGCAGTCCTCGGCGTGGCGGTTGCCTTCGCTTGGTACTGGCCTAACGATGCCGTGCTCATCTTCCCACTCCCAGACCCGGTTGCAGCGAAATGGCTCGTCACGTTCCTCATCGGGTTGGATCTGGCGCTGGCGTTGATCGGCGCGACCGACGGCATAGCCCACATCGCCCACCTCGGCGGTGCGGCGACCGCGCTGCTCTACCTCAAGGGGCAGGACTGGCGGGCGACGCGCGGCGAGCGGCGTGGACGGCATCCGCCGGAGTCGAGCGTGCTGGTGTCGCAGCCGCCCCGAGTCAGCCGCAGCGGGGCGATCCCTCCATCGGCGCAGCGCATCAAGTCGCGCGGCGACTCCGACCCGCGCGCCAACGCCGAGATCGATCGCGTGCTCGACAAGATCATCGCGAGCGGCGTCGACAGTCTGACGCCGGCGGAGCGCAAGTTTCTCACCGAAATCAGCCGCCGGTTGCGTACGCCACCGAAGGCATAGTGTCAAGTCGGAGTCGGTAACCGTCGAGATTGATATCCGCTGGGCGCGCTCCCAAATTGGGCGCAACCAGCGCAATGCTCGTAAATCTCGTTCCGGAGTTCCTCGCGACGCTGGCCGCGCCAGACCCTTCCGCGGCATACCACGAGTATCTCGATCGCCATCGTCCCGTGTTGAGCGCGTACTGGCAGAACTACGTGCTCGATCCCGAGTCGCCGCATGCCGAGCCGATCATCGCGACGGCGCTGCGCGCCGATCGCGCCGATCTCAAACGTCTGCTCGAAGACGTGGACGTGGTCGCGGTGGCCGAAGACGCGCTCCGTCGCGCACTCGAAATGCTCGAGGCTGATTGTCCGGTCGATCTCTACGTCATGGTCGGCGTGGGCGCGGCGAATGCCGGCGAGCTGGTCATCGGCGGGCGCGGCATCGCGTTCGTCTGCCTCGAGCACTTCACCGGGCGAGCGAACGCGCAGACCTACGGCATGGGACTCGCGCCAGAGCTGTTACCACTGTGGATCGCGCACGAGGTTGCCCACGCGCTGCGCTATACCGCGCCGTCGAGCCGCGCGGCGATGCGGCGCCTCGTCGGCGAGCTGGGTGGTTATTACGACGGATGGGAAATCGGCTCGCGCGCGACGTTGCGTGAGCTCGTCGTCAATGAGGGCGTGGCGATTGCGGCCTCACAGGCTGTCGCGCCCGGTTTCGATCCGTGGGAGTACTTCGGCTACAACCGGCGACAATATCGCCGGCTGCGTGAGCTCGACGCCTTCCTGCGCCGTACCGCTGTCACCGACCTCGACTCGACAGGTCTGGGTTTGCGGCTGCGGTATCTGTCCGGCGGCATGAGCCCGGCAGCTCGGCTGCTCGCGGGCAAGGTGCTGCCCGAACGCTCCGGCTACTACCTTGGTCTCCGCCTGGTCGAGAATTATTTCACCGAGCATGGGGCCGCGTCGACGGTGCGGGCGGCCGTCGAAGAGGTGCGGCAGGCGGACGATCGCGCCTCGGGTGTGCAAACGGCGTGAGCCCGCGCGGAAAAGAGCCGCCCCCGCCCCCGCCCCCGCCCCCACCCGCATCTTCCCGCGCCTTCCCTCCGGGGACGGAGCGCCGCCGCAATCGGCCCCTCCGAGAGAGCCTTGATGAGCTCCTCAGCCACACGCGGGACATTGCCCGCCGCGCCAAGACGATGACACCGGCGGAGCTCGACTACGCCCAACAACGGTTAGAGTGGCTCGCGGATGAGGTGTGGCGGGTGGCGACAGGCGAGGCTCCCACGCCCGAGTAGATTACCCGACTATGGGGACCCGCGGCGAATTCAAGGTGGCCATCACGAAGGAAGACCTCGTCTTCGCGGCCGCGCATTTCATTACATTCGCCGGCCATCGCTGCGAGAAGCTGCACGGGCATAACTATCGAGCCAGCCTGGTCGTCGAAGGCGGTCTCGAGACCGACAGCTGGTTCGTGGTCGACTTCTCTGCGGTGAAAAAATTGATGCGCAGCCTCACCGCCGAGCTCGACCACCGCGTCCTGCTGCCCCGTGACAATCCGAAGCTCACCATCGCCGAAGAAAACGGCAGCGTGCGCGTCGCTTTCGATGGCCAGCCTCGCTATGTGTTCCCTGCCGGCGATTGCGTCATTCTTCCCATTCCGAATACGACCGTCGAGATGCTGTCGCAGTATCTCGCCGGCCGCGTGCGCGCCGAGCTCGGCTCCCTGCACCTCAAGGCCATCGAAGTAGAGGTGGAGGAAAACTTTGGCCAATCCGCGAGCTACCGTGAAACCCTCGACTAAGCTGTCGCCTGCCGAAATCGCCGGTCGGTTGAAGAGCCTGCCCGGCTGGCGGCTCGAAAACAACGCGATTGTCCGCGACTACCAGACCGACGGCTGGCCGACCACGCTGATGCTGGTGAACGCGATCGGCTTCTTTGCGGAAGCCGCGGACCATCATCCCGATCTCGCCGTGAGCTGGGGGAAGGTGCAGGTGAAGCTCTGGACGCACAGTGCCGGCGGCGTCACGGCAAGCGACATGGAGCTCGCACAGGTGATCGAGCAGACGGCGCTCTGGCGGCCACCAACCGGCAGCGCGCTGCGCGGGACGACGAAGAAATTCGTGGGATCGTGACACTCGTTCTACCACTCGTTCCCCCCCCGGACCCCTTCGGCACCTGCGTTCGCTTCAGCGGACTTCCCTACCTCCTCTTTCTCGATAGCTCGGCGCAAGGCGCGCTGAGTCGATACTCCTTCCTCGCCGCCGACCCGATCGCGGTCGCGCGCACGCCGGAAGCGGCACGCGACATGCTGCGCGCCCATCAGCACCATCCACTCGCCGGTCTGCCGCCGTTCCAGGGCGGCATTGCGGGCTATCTCGGCTATGACTGGGGTGCCGAGCTGGAGGGCGTCGTACGGCCGCCCGCGGACCGCCTGTCGCCCTCCCTGCCCGACGTCGCACTCGCCCTGTACGACTGGGTGATCGCGTGGGACCATCTCGAAGCGAAGGCGTGGCTCATCGCGATTGGGAACGACGAACGGGCGTCAGCACGCACCGCTTGGGTCCGCAACCGGCTTCTGGCGCCCCCGCCAGCCATTCGTGATTACCCCGCGGCGGCACCCGAGCCACCTCGATCCCACGTGCCGCGAGCCGAGTTCGAAGCCGGCGTGTCGCGCATTCGCCAATACATCGCCGCGGGCGACGTCTATCAGGTGAACCTGTCGCAGCGCTTTCACGCGCCGTTCGCGGGCTCGGCGCTGGCGCTGTATCGGCGGCTGCGCGCCCGCAATCCCGCACCGTTCGGAGCCTATCTGGAGTTCGCCGGGGCTCAGGTCGCGAGCATCTCGCCGGAGCGGTTTCTGCGACTCGACCCCACGACGCGCGCGGCGGAAGCGCGGCCGATCAAGGGGACCCGTCCCCGCGGATCGACGGCGACCAAGGACGCCGTGTTGGCGCGCGAGCTGCTGGAGAGCGAGAAGGACCGCGCCGAGAACGTCATGATCGTGGATTTGCTCCGCAACGACCTGGGCAAAGTCTGCCGGTCGGGGTCGGTGCGTGTCCCGAAACTCTTCGCGCTCGAATCGCATCCGACGGTGCACCATCTCGTCTCGACGGTGACCGGTGAGCTCGTGGACGGCGCCGACGCGTTCGACTTGTTGCGGGCGGCATTTCCCGGCGGCTCGGTGACGGGCGCGCCGAAGATTCGCGCGATGGAGATCATCGCGGAATTGGAGCGGGCCCCGCGCGGCCTGTACTGCGGCGCGATCGGCTACGTCTCGGCGACCGGCGCGATGGACTTCAACATTCCGATCCGGACCATCGTGCTGCAGGGCGGGAGCGCGACCTTCCACGCGGGCGCAGGCATCGTGTGGGATTCAGAGCCCGCCGCCGAGTATGGGGAAACGCTCGCCAAGGCGCGCACGATGATCGAGGCACTCACTTCCCCACGCAAAATGCCGCGAACACGCGGTCGAGCACATCCTCTGGCGTAACCGCTCCAATCAGCTCGTCGAGGGCCAGCACCGCTGCACGGAGATGGGTTGCCGTCGCCGCCGCATCCACGCCACCTGCGCGCGCCGACCAGAACGCATCGAGCTCCCCGAGCGCTCGCTCCAACGCGGCGCGATGGCGCGCGCGCGTCACGACCGGCTCGACATCACCCAGCGCGAGCAGCTTCCCGAACGCGACTTCCGCCAGCCGCCGGCGCAGTTCGGGCAGGCCCCTCCCGGTGACGACCGAGACGCCTGCCCCACTGATGTCCGCTTTCGTACGCACGACGACGACGGGAGCGGTGACCTGTGCGAGAACAGCGGCGCGAGACATGTCATCGCGCTCCTCACAGAAGAGCACCAGATCCGCCGCCGCGAGATACTTCTTGCTCACCTCGATGCCGAGCTGTTCGATGCGCTCGCCGGCGTCCCGCAGCCCGGCGGTATCGACGATCCGAAACGGGAAGCCCTCGATCACGGCGTGCGCCTCGATCGCGTCGCGGGTGGTTCCGGGGATCTCCGTCACGATCGCGCGCTCGGTACCGAGCAGCGCGTTGAACAGCGACGACTTTCCGGCGTTGGGACGGCCTGCAATTACGAGCAATGCCCCTTCACGCAGCCGCTCTCCCTCAGGGGCGGTTCGGAGCAAATCGGCGACGCGCCCACGCACCACGTCCCACGCACCGCGCACGCGTTCAGGCGAAACGGGACCCTCGTCTTCCTCGGGAAAGTCAATGTCGTAGGCGATCAGCGCCTCGAGCTCGAGGATTTCGCTGCGGAGTGCCGTCAGGCGGTCGGACAGGCCACGCTCGAGCTGCTGCAGCGCCCGGCGCCGCTGCACCGGCGACCCGGCATCGATGAGATCAGCGGTCGCCTCCGCCTGGAGCAGGTCCATCTTGCCGTTGAGCACGGCGCGGCGCGTGAACTCGCCCGGTTGTGCCGGACGCGCGCCGGCGGCGGCCAACGCGGCGAGCGCCGCGGCGGGCACGACCAGACCGCCATGCGTCGAGATCTCGACGAGGTCGTCGCCCGTGTAGGAGTGGGGAGCGGAGAAGCAGGCGACGAGACAGTCGTCCACGGGCTCACCGGAGTCGGGATGCAGGAGCCGCGCGCGGAACACGGTGCGTGGCGGCGTCGGGTGAAAGGGATCCAGGCAGCGGGCGGCGATGGCGAAGCCTCCGACGCCCGACAGGCGAATCAGCGCGAGCGCTCCGCGACCCGGTGGCGTCGCGAGCGCGACGATGGGGTCGGAGAGCAGTCTAGGTCTTCGGCGGCGGCTTGGGCGGTGGGGGGGGCGTCACCACACGACCGCCCCCGGCAGTCACGGGCGCCTCCCGCAGGCGGCGCTTGGCGATCATGTACTGCTGTGGAATGCTGAAAAGGTTCTGCGCCGCGTAGTACAGGTTCAGCCCGGACGCAAAGTTCAGGAACAGCAGCGTCAGGACGATGGGCATGAAGTACACCATCATCTTGGTCTGCGGATTCGGCGGCACACCGATCTGGCCCACCTTGGACAGGCCGAACATCGACAGCCCCATGATGATCGGAATGATCTTGAACGGGTCGGGGCGTGACAGATCCGGGAGCCACAGGAACGGCACACCGCGGAACGCGATGGTGTTCGCGAACACGAAGAACAGGGCAAGCAGCACCGGCATCGGCAGCAGCATCGGCAGGCAGCCGCCGAACGGATTGACCTTGTGCTCCTTATAGATGCGCAACATTTCGCGCTGCAGCCGTTCCGGGTCGTTCTTGTACTTATCCTGCGTCTCCTTTATCAGCGGGGCGACCGCCTGCATGCGGATCCCCGACTCCATCGCCTTCTGGTTCAGGGGCCAGAGGAGGATGCGTACGACGATACCGAAGAGAATCAGCACCCACCCATACGCGAGATTCAGACGTTCGTGCATCCACAACAACACCGTCAGCACGATCTGCGAGACCGGCTGAATGATCGGCCGGAAGATGCCGCCATACGGGTTGGCGTCGTCCAGATCGTGGCCCATCCGCGCCAGATGCCGCGAATCGAGCGGACCGGTGAACACCTGATATCGGAAGGTCCCGGCGGACTGCACCGGCATCGTGACAAGAACGTTGGCGTGCGTTGCCGCTTTGCCGCTGCGGGGTCCGCCGATGGCGATCGCGCCGGCAAAGGTCGGTTGCCCCTCCTCCAACGCGAGCGCGGCAACGAAGAAATATTTCGATTTGACGCCGACCCACTCGAACGGGCCGTTCAGGATCGAGCGGTCGCCCGGCTTGATGCCGGAAAAGTCCGTGCGCTCGGTTTTGGACGCTTTCGTGACGACGGAGTAATGGCGATAGTCGTCCAGCGAATCTTTCTCGGCAGACCGCAGCCCGTCGGAGAGGTCGATCAACAAGATCGCGCCGCCGCTGCCCAGTCCCGTCACGGAGCCGTGCACGTCGAAGCGATACTCCTCAGGCACAAAGCGGTACTCGAGTGTTACGTGTGATCCGCGCAGCTCGGCGTCGAAGCGCAACGGTTTGGCACCCTGGCCTGCGGAAATAGTTCGGCCGAAACGAGACGGCCCCCTCGCGTGCTGAAGCCGAGGCGGTACAGAGGGGATGTCACCCAAACGACGCGGCCGGTGTCGGCGGATGGTCGGATCGGCGGATGGGCGGATGGTTGCGGCGCAACCGCCTGAGCCTGTTGCGCCGAATCGTGCACCGCAACGCTATCGGCCGTCCGCCCACCCGGCCGTCCGACCGGCTTTTTCGGCGGCCAGATGAGTGACGGTGCGACGGCCACGATCATCATAAGCGCGAACGCGATCAGCAGATTGCGCTTATCCACGTCTATGCTCCGCGTCGCGCCGGCAGATCATGGAACCGGATCATACCCGCCTGCGTGGAACGGATGACACTTGAGGATGCGTCGGATCCCAAGCCAGCTGCCTTTCAGCGCTCCATGGCGCTCGACTGCTTCGTACGTGTAGCGTGAGCACGATGGCTCGAACCGGCACTGCGTGAACACCAGATGCGACAGTGTGAGCTGGTACGCACGGATGACTGTCATTACGGCCCGGCGCGGCAGTCGTTGCAGCGTCACGTCAGCGTCTCCACGGCGCCCGTCAATTCGGCGCGCAGCACTGCAAATGAGGCGGTGTACGCCGAGCGCTTCGCGCGAATCACGAGATCGACGGCGGGAAGATTTCGCAACAGGTCGCGTCGGAGTATCTCACGCAACCGGCGCCGCAGCCGATTGCGCGCCACCGCGGACGATTGATGACGCGGAACGATGAGACCGAGACGCGCGTGACCCAAATCTGTGTGACGCCAGGCCAGATCGAGATGCTCCGTGCGCCTGCGGCGACCTGCTTCCCAGCAGGCAGTGAGATCCGAGCCGCGCGTGATACGCACGCGGCGCGGGTACCGCTCGCGCGTTTACCGGCTCCGATGTTTGGATGGAATGCGGACGACGAGCTGCTTGCGGCCCTTCTTGCGCCGGCGGGACAACGTGGCTCGGCCCCAAACGGTTTTCATCCGCGCGCGGAAACCATGCTTGTTGATGCGTTTTCTATTCCGCGGCCGATATGTCGGACCCATAGATTCCTCGTGTAAGGCCGGGAAAGTTACCCGACGTGAGACGCGACGGTCAAGGTTGACTTTTCCACACGGGCCCCGTACTTTCGGGCCGCCCTTGCTGGACGTCCTTCCTAAAAGCAGAAAATCGTAATGGAGCAATCGGTAAACGAAGCTTGGAAGCGTCTCCTCGACGAAGCTCGACGTGAACTTCCCGAGGCGACGGTGCGCACGTGGCTCGAGCCATCCGAGCCCATCGCACTCGACGACGGCCGCCTGATACTCGGCGCGCCCGATCAATTCGCCGCTGAATGGAATGAATCCAAACACGCGGTGCTCCTGGCGCGCGTGGCCGAGCGCGTGCTCGGCCGGCCCACGACCGTCGTCTTCCGCGTCCAGGAAGACCGGCAGCGTCGGCCGCAGATGGATTTCTTCGTCGCGCCGCGCGAGAGCGCGGCGACCGCAACAGCCGCCAACATCGGTACGACACCGCTCAACGAACGGTACAGTTTCCAGACGTTCGTGATCGGCAAGTCGAACGAGCTCGCCGCGGCCGCGGCACACGCCGTCGCCGAAGCGCCGGGCAAGACGTACAACCCGCTGTTCATTTACGGCGCGACGGGACTCGGGAAGACACATCTGATGCAGGCCATCGCGCACGCGGTGCTCGAGAAAAACCCCGAGACCCGGCTGCAGTACTTCGGGGCGGAGCAGTTCATCAACGACGTGATCGAATCGATTCACGCGCGGACGATGTCGGAGTTCCGCCGCCGGTACCGCAACGATGTGGACCTCCTCCTCGTGGACGACGTGCACTTCCTGGAAGGCAAGGAAATGACGCAGGAGGAGTTCTTCCACACCTTCAACGCGTTGTTCGAGGCGCACAAGCAGATCGTGCTGACCTCGGACCGGCCGCCCAAGGAAATCCCGGGGCTGGAGGACCGGCTGATCTCCCGGTTCGAATGGGGCATGGTGGCCGACATCGGGCATCCCGATCTCGAGCACCGCATCGCCATTCTCCGGAAGAAGGCCGAGCAGGATCATCTCGAGCTCACGATCCCGGACGACGTGCTGCGCTTCATCGCCGAGCACATCCGCTCCAGCGTGCGCGAGCTCGAGGGGTGCATCATCAAGCTCCTGCTGTTCGCTTCGCTCAAAAACCGGGAGGTCACGATCGAGCTCGCGCGCGACGCGCTGTCGGACAAGATCCGCCAGGGCGAAGAAGGCCCGGGATATGGCAGCAGCGGATCGGCGCCCAGCATCGACCGCGTCCAGGAAGTCGTGGCGCGGCGCTGGGGCGTGACGCCCGAGGGCCTCCGCTCCAAGGCCCGCACCAAGACGCTCACGGTTCCGCGTCAGGTAGCGATGTACCTGGCGCGCGACATGCTGCAGATGCAGCTCGTCGAGATCGGGCAGGCGTTCGGCGGCCGCGACCACTCCACAGTGATTCACAGCGTGGACAAGGTGGAGCGCCAGATGATGCGCGACCGGACGTTCAAAGAGCGTGTGGAGATGGCGCGGCAGGAATTGTCCGCACTGTAACCAACATTCGGGAAATGGGGAAAACGGCGCAGGGTGTGGGTGATGGGGGAATCGTCACAGCTATCCGCAAAGCGCCAACAGTCCCAACAGTGCACCAACATTGTGTGACGGGTGACAGGTGATGCTGTGGTTGCGCTTTAGCGGCATCCCCCACATATCCCCGGTGTCTACTACTACTACTAGTATTTCTATATAGAGAAGCAGTAGTAAAGACTTTCCCCATTTGGAGACGGCGCGCCCGGCATGAAGTTCACGATCACGCGAGAACAGCTGCAGGAAGGCATGGCCGCAGTGGCGGCGGCCATCCCTGCTAAAACGACGCTTCCCGTGCTGGCCAACGTCCTGGTCGAGGCCTCGAAGCAAGCCGGCGGATTGCGTCTGTCGGGTACCGATCTCGACATCGCCGTCAGCACCACGGTTCCCGCCGAAGTCGATGCCGACGGCGCGGTGACCCTGCCCGCCAAGAAGCTGGTGGATATCGCCCGTGAGCTGCCGTCCGGCCCGGTGCGCGTGACCGCGGCCGGCGAAGCGCGCGTCTCGATCGAGTCGGGACGCTCCAAGTTCAAGCTGCTCGGGCTGCCACGGGAAGAATATCCCTCGTTCCCCGTCGTGAAGTTCGAGAAGGCGTGGAAAGCGGCGGCCGGCGTGGTACACAAGCTGGTCGGTCACGTGGCGTTCGCAGCGTCGACGGAGGAAAGCCGGCCGATCCTGAACGGTGTCCTCTGGGAGTTGCGACCCGATCGCATGCGGATGGTGGCGACGAACGGGCACCGGCTCGCCAAGATGGACGTGCCCGCGACCGGCGGCTCGACCGCCGACTTGATCGTCCCGCCCAAGGCGCTCGAGCAGGTCCGCCGACTCTACGCGGGCGACGCCGAGATCGAGCTCGCGAAGAGCGACAACCACATCGGGTTCCGCGCCGCCGGCACGCTCGTCTTCTCCCGGCTGATCGAGGGGCCGTATCCAAACTACGAGCAGGTGATCCCGCGGGAGAACGACAAGCACGCGACCGTCGATAAGGCCGCCATGGCCGCCGCGCTCCGGCGCATGAGCGTCGTCGCCAGCGACCAGACGCATCGCATCCGCCTCGCGTTCTCGGGCGGCAACGTGAAGTTCTCGGTGCAGACCCCGGACCTGGGCGAAGCGCAGGACGAGCTCGCGGTGACCTACGAGGGTGAGCCGCTCGAGATCGGCTTCAACGCGATGTACCTGCTCGAGATCCTCAAGTACATGCCGACCGACGAGGTACGCTTCACGTTCAAAGCACCCGAGCGTGCGGCGACGATCGAACCGGTAGGCTGGAACGATCCCGCCTCCTACATGGCGCTCGTGATGCCGCTACGGCTGGTGGACTGAGCGAGGACGGGCAAAGACTCGACGCACCGAGTCAACGGGACCACCCGAGTCTGGGTGGTCCCGTGTTGTATCGGGAAGCACGAGCGTGTCGAGTATTGGTGGGAGAATCGGTGGCTCGATTTGTGGAATCTCTGGTATCGAGTCCTCCAGAGCAGGCGGGACTGGTGTCTTTCCCCCGTAATAGTGGGCGAGAATCAAATCGCGGCGCGCCAGCATGCGGGCGGGGCGGAACGCCGGGTTTGAGGTGCGGGGCTGCGGGAGCGTCGCAGCCAGCGCCGCGGCCTGCGCGTCGCTCAGTCGAGACGGCGGCACACCGAAGTACGCGGCACTCGCCGCCTCGGCGCCCCAGATGCTAGGGCCCCATTCCGAGGTGCTGAGATAGAGCTCCATGATTCGGGCCTTACTCAGTGCCAGCTCGAGCCGCACGGCCGTGACCGCTTCTTTGAGTTTTCGGAACAGCGAGCGGGACGGCGAGAGATACAGGTTCTTCGCCAGCTGTTGGGTGATGGTGCTCGCGCCGCGGTGCCCGCCGGTAGTCCACGCGTCTCGCAATTCGATGAAATCGATCCCGTGATGCGTTTTGAATCGCGAGTCCTCGGCGATAATGATCATTCGCTCGAGGACGTGTGTATCCTCGTGCCGACGTGCAGACGTCCCGACGTGTGCGGAGCATGCGTCTCGCAATCTCATCATGGCGGTACACCGCGGCTCGTGATCGCGCCACCACACCGGCGGCGGCCAAACGCCGACCAGCCACACCAGAAAGAGTGCGGCCGTCCATAGCACAACACGTCGTGCAATCCTATCTTTTTGCACCGCCATGGACCTCGAAGCCCTCCAGCAGCGCCTGCAACGAGCGCTTGGCCCGGAATTTACCGTTGGCCCACTGCTGGGTCAGGGGGGCTTCGCGGCCGTCTACCGCGCCCGCGACAACAGCTTGAACCGCGACGTCGCGGTGAAGGTGCTCGACGTGGAGCTCGCGCCCACCGCGACGGCCGCCCAACGCTTCATGCACGAAGCACAAACCGTCGCGCGCCTCGAGCATCCCCATATCGTGCCGATTTACAAGGTCGGCCGGCACGAAGAGATCTTCTACATCATCATGCGGTGCATCGACGGTCCGTCGCTGGGCCAGCTGCTCGAGACGCAGAAGAAGCTCGACATCGGCGACGCGGCGCGTATTGCGCGCCAAGTGGCCGACGCGCTCGCCTACGCGCACAGCCACGAGATCGTCCACCGCGACATCAAGCCGGACAACATCCTGCTCGACAAGAGCGGCCACGTCCTCGTGACGGACTTCGGTATCGCCAAGGCCGCGCAGGCGGCGAAGGAGAAAAAGACCGGGGCATCCACTCAGCTCACCAGTGAAGGCGCCGTCGTCGGCACTCCGCAGTACATGAGCCCCGAACAGGCGGCCGGTGATCCGCTCGACGGCCGCTCCGACATCTACTCCCTCGGCATCGTGCTCTACCAGATGCTCGCCGGCGCGCCACCTTTCGATGGCCCGTCGGCGGCCGACATTCTCGCGCAGCTGCTCACCGAGGAACCGGAGCCGATTCGACGCCACCGCCCCGACGTGCCGGAAGAGATGGCGCTGGTGCTCGATCGCATGCTGGCGAAGAAGCGCAATGAGCGCTTTCAGATGGCCAGCGAGGTCAGCCGTGCCCTGGTGGGCGCGCTCCCGACCGCGGCGCGAGATCGCGTCCACATCCCGCTGCGGCGGCGGCTCAAGGCGATGTTCTACCGCTCCCTGGTGGGACTGAGCGTGGCGGGATGCCTCCTGTTCATCGCCTTTGCCGGCGGCGGCGCGGTCGTGGCGTACTACGTGTTCAGCAAGCCGCCACGGGTCGCGGCGGGGTCGCCGTTTCCCGACAGCCTCGCGCGCATGTTGCGCGACCGGCGCGCCCTCCTTCCCGGAGACCTCGGAATGTTCGCGTACCGGCCCGCAGGCCAGGAAGACACGACCCTGCTACTGCTCACGCGGCGCCGCACCGTCGTGGTCACGCCGCACGAGGTGCGTTCCTACGCGCGCGACAGCGTGCGGCGTGACATGAATCTCATTCTGCATGGCGGTTTGGCATTTCGACTGGTGATCGACGGACGGCACTCGGCAACCGTCGCCGATACGGTCTACCGCAGCCTCTCGTTCCGCGACATGGTGCAGCTCAGAACGCAGCTCAACCGGGCACCCGAACCCGCGCCTGCGACACGTCCTGCCGTGCGGCCGCGCGTGACTACTCCGCCACCACCTCCGGCGCGTCCCCCCAAGTCCCGGTCTAGGCCGCGGAGCCGCACCCGCACGCGACGGCCGTCCTAACGACGCCTGGTACTGGCTTCCCTCGACATCAGTCCGTACACGCTGAGGGCATCGATCCGAGAGACATCACCGGGCGTGGACGCGACGGCGCCGAAACGATTCTCCCCACCGATGGACAATCCAAGCGCGAAGGCACCGCGGCGCAGGCCCTTATCCGTATCCAGCCGGGCGATGATCTCGACCGGCCAGCGTGAGGACGTGCTCGTGGTCCGCCAGGCGAGACCAAAGGCATAGGATTCGATCGAGTCCCGCGTCATGCGCGCGTCAGTCGACACCGCGAGTGCGCGCACGGGAGCCGGATGCCACGTCACGCCGGGAATGAAGGTGAACTGCTGTCGCAGGCCACGCACGATCGGCTGGCCCAGGTTCGCCCCGACCGCGCCCACCGTGAGCTGAGAGAAGGCCACGTAGGACACGCCAATATCCCAGCCGGTCGCATGCACCCCGTTCCCGCTGTAGCGTGCGATGTCGAAACCCGCGGCGAGCCCCTGCGTCCCTCCCGCGAGTCCCAGGCGGAGCGTGGTGCCGCGCACGCCGTTGTCGAGGAAGTCCCGCTGATAGCCCAGCGACAGCCCGCGCGAGTTGAACCCGGCGTTTATCTGGCGCAGCCGCCCCCGTGCACCCGGATCGCCGACTCCGACTTCCGCATACACCGAGGCCTCCCGCGCCACGCCGAGGCCCGCGGGATTGACCCAGATGGCGCGCGCGTCACGGACGTCGGTCGGAAAGAGGTAAGCGGCGGAGCGGTTGGGGGCGACGGATTGCGCGGCGGCCGGACGGCCCGACGGCCCGACGGTCAACACAAGGATGGTCATGAACGCGGCCGTCGGGCCGTCCGGCCGTCCGGCCGTCAGGGGAGCACCGTCACCGTCGTCTTCGAGACCTGCGTCCGCGGAATCGTCATTGCCTGAATCGGCAGCGTGATCGTCATCGATGTCGAATCGCGCGATTCGCCGCCCACATACCGTCCGTCTGCGGAGACAAAGTCGAGCCCGCTACGGACGCCGCTCCCCGCGACCTCGAACGGCTGGCCCGCCTGTTGGCCGCCTCCCTTGATCGTGAAGTCGGAGGCGACTTCGACACGCAACACTCGCGTGCCGTTGTGATCCTCCCACGCCGCGGCGCGTGCGCGATTGAAGCTCGTGACCGTCACGCTGCCTGCGGCGCGGTCGTTCTCGGTTGTCGTGTCGGTCCAGGTCGCGCCCAGCGCCAACCCGCCTGGCGGGATCCGGGGGAAGAAGTTCTTGAATGACCCGACGATCGGCGACAACGCTTGGGCGGCCACACTGTCCGACACGGTCCGACTGCGGAACTCGCCTTTGGGGGTCAGCCGTCCCATGAACGACAGGGCCTTCGCCGCCGCCAGGTTGATGCCCATGGGAGGCGTCGTCCCGGAATCAGGAACGATGGAATCGATGGTGATCGTCGTGGGATAGCCGAGGCTGTCAGCCGGCCCGGTGATCGTCACGCTGAAGAACGCCCGCAGTCCGAAATCGAGCGGCTGGCGCATGCCTTGAAACTCTTGATCGATGTGAACGACGGTGCGCATCACGTAGCGTTGCGCGCTCGGTCCCAGGCGCAGTCCCTGCGCTGCGACCGGCGGCGGGGCTGCCGGTGGGGGCGGGGGCGCACCTGGCGGATTTGCGGGCGTAGGATTTGACGAAGGAGTCTTTGGCGTGCAGCTGAGCGCGGTAAGCGCTGCCGCCACGAGAAGAACGCGACGCATCGGCTATTCCTTGGTCTTGGTACGTCCGGAGGAAGTGGTGAGACCATAAGCCGAGTTCTGTTTACTCGTTGGTACGAGCAGATGGTCATCTCTCTGGGATGGCTGTCGCCAGCCATCTCGTGCGGCCTACCCGCAGCTCAAACGACCCGGGCCGGGTCTCGCTGCTTATTTGGCCTTGCTCCGACCGGGGGTTGCCGTGCCGTGCCTGTTGCCAGGCACGCGGTGGGCTCTTACCCCACCGTTTCACCCTTACCCTTTGGATACAAGGGCGGTCTGTTCTCTGTGGCCCTGTTCCGTCGCCTCTCGGCGCCCAGGCGTTACCTGGCGGTCTGCCCTGTGGAGCTCGGACTTTCCTCGATGGACCCCTCTTGCCGATCCACCGCGACCATCGGCCCCACCACTTCCAGGGCAGGAAATTACCGGGCCACAGGGCAAAGGGGCAAGGCTTTACCTCACAAAGCGCCGGATCACGCGACCCAAACTGTCGGTTGCCGCCCCGTCAAGCCAAAACCCCGCATGCTCGTTGAATGCGGCGAATCGCAACCGTGGCCATTCGCTCGGCACGAACGTGGCGCGGTCGGGCTCCAACCCCACAGCAGAGAGTGCGTACACGCCGCGCTCCCGATAGCGTCGCATGAGGTCGCGTCCGCGCCGCTCTTTGAGCCAGAGCAGGACGGGAGCGTCCGGACTGGAGAAGCCGCGCAACAGGCCCAGAGTGAACCAGTCGGTGGGGACGTCGCTCGCGTGGAACGCGAATCGCAGATCGGGATGCAGCCGCCGCAAATCGGCGCGCAGCAGGATGGCGCGCTCGGCGACTGCGGCCTCGAGCCCCTTGTAGTAGCCGCCCAACCACCCGCGCTCGAGCAACGTGTCGTACCGAACCACCGGCGGCAGTGCCGCGAGTCGCTCCACTTCGTCACGGTCCAGACCCAGCGCCGCCAATCCGACACGGTAGTCCGCGTCACAGAAGCCGCTGCCGCGGTAATACGCCATCGCACTGTCGAGATCCAGCGCGACCCCGGCGAGGACTTCGGGACGCGCGCCGCCAAGCCGGGCCATGATACGGTAGGTGGGCCGCAGCGCGCCGCGCCAGTACAGCGAATCGAGCCCGCACGTGATCGGTGTGAGCCTCCCATGCCGATCCACTTCGTCGGCGGCACCGTCAGACCGGATCGCCGCCAACGCGACGGCGGGGAACCAGCGGACGCTCGTCGCCTGCAGCCGCTCGGCGGCGATCCTCCAGAGGTTGCGCGTGCTCAGGGTGTCGAGGATCGCCTGCTCGGGAATCGTCGTCGCCAGGGCATTGAGTGCGGCCCCATCCACGAATCGGAGCAATGAATCGAGCGCGGGCAGCATGAACCGGCTCCACAAGACGCGCATGCCTTGCCGGTTGATCCAGACGGGGACCACGACGGGATCTTCGCGATTGGTGGAGGCCGGTTGCGGCAGCACGATCACGGCGCTGTCCGCTGCGGCTGGTGGGGCGAGCGGCGGAGGATGGACGGCGACGTGTTGCGGGGCCTCGGCGAGCCGCAGCGGCGCGGGTCGGCCGCCGGCGCCGATGCCGGCCCACTCGGCGGGACGCCGCGTCCAGCGGGCGAGCGCAACGAGAAAGTCGCGCGCGCGGGAGTCGGCATCGGCCGATGCCAGCAGGCTGCGGCTCGCTACGACGATCAGGCCATCCTGGACGCGGCTCGCCGCGACGAGCGCCGTCCCGCCGCCGCGCGCCAGGGTCTGGCTCTTATCGCGAATCTGCAGCGGATAATTCCGACCGGCGGGGAATGGAGCGAAGCCCGCGTTGTCGAGGGCCGAATGCGGCAGCGGCGTGGCGTCGAGCAGCTGCGCGCCGCCCGTCCCCGACCCCCCCGACCCCCCGGACCCCCCGGACCCCACTGCGATGGCGATGCCGGCGCCCTGCGACACGAGCCACTGGTTCATGATCCAGCGGTCGAGCGCGCCGCCGTCTTCGGTGTATGCGAGCACCACGACGCCGTCGCGGCGGATCCATTCGGTGAGAATCGCGAGATCGCCGATCGTCAGCGCGTCGGACAGGCTCTCGGGCTGGCGCCCACCGAGGACGAGCACGGTGCGATAGCGGGCGAGATCCTGCCTGGTGAGATGCGGATAGAACCGGCGGTACTCCACACGATAGCCCGCCGCGTGCCACGGGGCCGCCGTGGTTTCGAGGGTGAGGGGATCGGCGAGCGTCAGGTCAACGACGAGAAGGCGACGCGCCTCCGTCTGGCAAGCGGCAACGAGCAACAGCAGGAAGAGACACAGGCTCCTCACCGTCGGGGCTCGACCAGACGGTTGTACTTCCGGAGCGCCGCGCGCAGCCGTTCGTGCGGCAGCGCGTACACCCGCATGCCGTTGATGCCCGTCATCGTCTCGGCCGCGACCATCGCGTTGACGATCGCCTCCTCGGTCGCCTGAATCGTGGCCTGGAAGAGCGGGTCGATCCGTTCGTTCGGGAGCATCGTCACGCTGACACTCGCATCGGGCGTCGCGGCGCCTGGGTTGGCGGTCGAGAAGGCGACGAAGATGTCGCCGGACGAGTTTCCACCCGTCCCGCCCAGCCGGCCGACGCCGAGGCTCGCGCGTTTGGCGATCCGCTTGAGCTGATGAGGCAGCAAAGGCGCGTCGGTGGCGACGACGATGATGATCGAACCCCTCTCACCGGGAATCGTGTCACGCGTCGGCAACAGATCGGGAATCTCCTGGCCGACGGGGACGCCGGCGATCGAGAGACGGGCGCGCGACCCATAGTTGCATTGCACGAGGACACCGATCGTGTACCCCCCACGGTCGGCGGGGAGCCGTCGGGATGCGGTGCCGATCCCGCCCTTGAACTGGTTGCAGATCATGCCGGTCCCGCCACCGACGCTGCCTTCCGCGACCGGCCCGCCGTGCGCGCTGTCGAGCGCCGCGAACGCGTGCGCTTTCGTGACGTGAAAGCCGTTGATGTCATTGAGCGAGCCGTCCCACGTTTCGGCCACGACCGGCAGGGACCAGTCGAACTCGAATCCTTTGTGCACGAGCCATTCGATGACGGCATCGCGTACGACGCCGACACTGTGCGTGTTCGTGATCATTACAGGCCCGGCGAGGAATCCCGATTCCTCCAGCCACGTCGTGCCGGTCATCTCGCCGTTGCCGTTCAGCGTGAACCACCCGCCGAAGACCGGATCGCCGTTCGTCGCGCCGCGCGGGAAAATTGCGGTGACGCCGGTGCGCACGGGACCCTGCCCCACGACGAGCGTGCCCTGGCCCTTGATGATCGTGGCGTGGCCGACGGTGACGCCGGCGACGTCGGTGATGGCGTTCAGGGGACCGGGCGTGCCGTCGAAAGGGACGCCGAGATCGCGCGCGCGCGGACGTGATTGCGCGGTCAACTGGCCGGTGATGAGCACCAATCCCAGCAGCATCGATCGGAATCGCATGTGTCATGTCACCACTGCGTACGGCAGCAATGCCTGCCGCATATCGGCGGCCGTTTGCCAGCGCGCGTCGCGCGCCTTCGAGAGCGCCTTCATGATGGCATCGCTGAGGTTGCGCGGCACGTCGCGCCGCAATTTCCGAAGATCCGGCGGTGTGGCGTGCTGCTGCATGTCGAGCACCGCCGCCGCGCTCGCGGCGGAGAACGGCGGCCGACCGGCGAGCGCTTCGAACAGCACGACGCCAAGCGAATAGACGTCGGTCCTGCCGTCGATGTCCGGCGAGCCGCCCGCTTGCTCGGGACTCATGTACTCTTCGGTGCCGACGACAAACCCGCTGCGCGTCACCCGGTCCTCGCCCGAGGTCGCGATCGCGCGCGCGATACCGAAGTCGACGAGAATGGCGCCGCCCCCTTCCTCTGAGAGCACGATATTGTCGGGTTTGATGTCGCGATGCGCGAGTCCGTGGTCATGGGCGTGGCCGAGCGCGTCGAGGACCTCAGTGGCGACCCGCACCGCGCGGTTGATCGGCAGCGTGCGCTCGCGCCGCATGACCTGCCGCAGCGTCTCGCCCGTCACGAACGGCATCACGAACCAGAGCAGATAGTCGGTTTCGCCGGAATCGAGCAGGGGCGCGATGTGGGCGTGATCCAGCTTGGCGGCCCAGCGGATCTCGCGCAGGAAGCGGTCGGCGGCGACCGAGACGGTGAGCTCGGGATGCAGCACTTTGATCGCGACCTTGCGGCCGTCCTTGTCGAACGCGCCGTAGAGCGTGGCGTTCCCGCCCCGCCCCACCGCGGTGATCACGGTGTAGCGGTCACCCAGCGCCTGACGCACCCGGCCGATGAGGTCGCGAGCCACCGGGGCACAATAGGCGGCCCCGGAACGCAAAAAGGAAGGGTGCTACGGTTTTATTGGCTGGGAGCTACGCGCGTCCAGTAGAGATTGTCAAAAATCGCGAATGCGGAGCCC
>WNGI01002285.1_pt1 | contig 23612 bp, 17 predicted proteins | sample 5400621 | NCBI WGS metagenome assembly WNGI01 (sample SAMN13153374, study PRJNA577476) | soil metagenome | isolation source: 20 cm soil or saprolite under Garry oak tree replicate 1 | place: USA:California | collected 2016-06-15 | reverse complement strand
GTTCGCGACCGCCGAGTACACGATCTGCGGATCGGCGGGATCAGCGGACAGGGACACGACCCGGTTGCCGATCGCGCCTTGGTCGTCGGTGACGCCCCAGTCGCGCGTCGCCTGGTCGACGCTCTTGCCGTCGGGCAGCGCCGTGGAGAACGCCGAGTACGTCGTGGCGGCCAGCAAGTCGGTCTGGTCATCGGCGTCGCGGCCGATCGCGAGTGAGTGGACGTCCGACCCGGTAAGGCCGACCTTGCGGTAGCCGGCGCCGCCGTCGCCGGTGGCGTACAGGCCGAAGCTGACTGCCGACACGGCGAGCGGGCCGCCCGGGCCGAAGCTGCCGACGTAGAAGAAGTCCTCGGGCACCGGGGTCGGCATCGTCGTCCACGACGTGCCTTCGCCGCGGTCGACCCACAGGTGGTCGACGCCGCCCGCGTAGATGTCGCCGTTGACGATCTGCACGGAGAACACGAACGGGTCGTCGTCCGGCGGGGTGAACAGCGTCTGCCAGGTCGCGCCGCCGTCGCGCGACGCGAACAGCTCCTGCGCATCGCTCGCGACCAGGATGTGCCCGTCACCGACGATGTCCGAGAAGTTCCCGAACCCCGGCGCGGTCAGCACTTCCTGCGCGGGCTCGGGCGAGCTGTCGACGTTGCGGACGGCGTACACGCTGCCGCCGTCGGCGATGAACAGGTCGTGCCCGATCACCCGTGCCTGCTGAGGGAAACCGCCCGGGCTCGGGTATGCGGTCCACGTCTCGCCGCGGTCGAGACTCACGTACACGTTGCCGTTGAACGCGGGCGCGGTGAGGATGCGCCCGGTCGGGTCGATGGACAGGTCGTGCATCGCGACGTCCGGGAACGGCAGCGTCGTCCAGGTCGCGCCCGCGTCGTGGCTGGCCAGGATGCGTCCCTCGTAGGTGGGGTCGTTGCCCGGGCCGCCCTCGACGGCCAGGTACACGGTGCCGGGCTGCGTCGGGTCGGCCGCGACGCCCATGTCGAAGCCGTCGCCGATCGGCAGGTTGCGCAGCTCCTGCCACGTGGCGCCGCTGTCGTCGGTGCGGAACAGCCCGGCGTGCGGTGACGTGGCGGGCATCGCGAACATCCGGCCGGGTTGCGAGGTCGACGCCATCTCGGCGGCACCCTCGCTGTCGGGCCCGACCGGCTGCCACGTGCCGGCGGCGGCGCCCAGCTCCTCGAACGACGTCTGACCCAGCAGCGTCACGCCCGACCGGGCGCGCGCGGTCGCGGTGACCTGGTACGTGCCGGCCGGGCCGGCCGGCACGGTCACTCGCCACCAGCCGGTGTGGTCGAACGTCGCCATCGACGTCGTGACGCGGCGATCGGGCCCGGTGACCGTGACGGCCGGCGCGGCGGCGAGGTCGGGCTCGGCGTGGATGAACACGGTGCCGCCGGCCGGGGTCGGGTCGGGCACGGCGTGCAGCTCGAGCGGCCGGATGGCCAGCAGGTACGGGACGGTGAGCGTCGGCGCACCGGTCACCGCGGCGCGCAGCCAGCCGGTCAGGTCGGTGCTGCCGGTCGGGCGGGCGCCGCTGAGCGTGAGATGCACGCTCATGCTCTTGCCGGCCGCGATGCGTCCGCTGGTCGGCGTGACGTCGACGTGCGCTCCGGTCCCGGCCGCACTGAGGTGGACGGTCTGCGCCTCGCCCGACACGTTGGTGAGCGTGACGGTGGCCGTCGCGTGCAGCGACGAGCCGCCGAGGTCGGCCAGGCCCAGGTTGGCGATTCGCTCGCTGGGCAGCACGGGCAACTGGTTCGCCGCCGCGACGTCGAGGCGGCCGGCGCCCTGGATCGTCGCCTCGTACCCGGGCAGCAGCGTCGAACCACCGGTGAGGGCCCTGGCTTGCCGTCCAGGTCGGATGCGCCTGGCGGACCAAGGCCGCCGCCCCGGCGACGTGCGGGGCGGCCATGCTCGTGCCGCTGTCGTCCGCGTACTGCCCGTCGAGCCAGGTCGAGCCGATCTCGACGCCCGGCGCGACCAGGTCGGGCTTGAGCGCGTAGCTGCCCAGGGCCGGACCCTGCGAGCTGAACGACGCGATCTGGTCGGTGGCATCGGTGCCGCCGACCTGGACGCGCACCGGGCCGTCGGCCAGCCACTGCTGCAGGTCCGTGGCGTCGGTGCCGTTCACCACGGCGGCGACGAGGTCGAGCTTGTCCGGGTCGTCGACCGTCCCGGCGGTGAAATCGGGCAACGGGCCGGGTTGCGAACCCGTCCTGCCGTAGTAGTTCGGCGTGCTCAGCAGCGCCGCGACCGCGCCGTGCTGCTCGGCGGTCAGCAGCGCCTGCGTCGCGGTGAACGGGTTGTACGTGAACAGCACCGCCTTGCCGGTCACGTCCACGCCGTCGTATCTGGACTCGGCGCCGTCGCCCACGTTGACCAGGTCGACGTTCTCGGGGCTGGCCGGCGGGTTCGCCGACAGGTTCAGCCGCTGCACGTCGAGCGCGTGGTGCACCGGCGACGTGACAGTGACCGCCGGCAGGTCGATGCCGCTGGCGCTGGCGCCGACGGCGAGCACGTCCGGCGCCTCGGCCGGCGAGCCGACAGTGCTCTCGCCCGGACCGTCGTTGCCGGCGGCCGCCACGACGACGACGCCGGCCTTGACGGCGGCCGCGCTGGCCTGCTCGAGCGGATCGTCCGGCGTCGGCGGGCCGGACAGGCTCATGTTGACGACATCGGCGCGGTGCGGGTTGTCGACGCTGACCGCCGCCTCGAGCCCCTCGATCACCGTCGACTCGTCGCCGGAGCCGGACGAGTCGAACACCTTGTAGGCGGTGAGGTTCGCCTTGGGTGCGACGCCGGTACGTCCGCCGGGGCCGGTCGGATCGCCGGCGATGATGCCCGCGACGTGCGTCCCGTGGCCGTTGTCGTCGCGCGGATCGTCGTCGCCGTTCGCGAAGTCGTACCCGCCGACGACCTTGAAGCCCGGGCCGAACCCGCCGCCCAGATCGGGATGCGTGTAGTCGATGCCGGTGTCGACGACGGCGACCGTCTCGCCCGTGCCCTGGTCGGGCCGCCCGGACGGGTCGTTCGTCTGCCAGACCTGCGGCGCGCGGATCAGCGACACGTCCACGTCCACGCTGGCGTGCATCGCGGCGTCCGGGTAGACGGCGACGACGCCGGGCAGGGCGCGCAACCGGGCCTCGCCGGCCGGGTCGGTGGTGACTGCGACGGCGTTGAGCAGCTGGGTGACCTCGCCGCCGATCTTGGCATGGATGCCGGCGGCGGCGACCTGCTGCCGGAACGCGGCGTGCTGCCCGCGCAGCGCGGTCACCCGCTGGTGCGCCTGTGCGCGCGGACCGTCCAGGGCCGGGGTACCGGCAAGCTGGACGATCACGTGAGTCGTCGTCGCGCCGCCCCCGCTCGGCGCCGCGAACGCCGCGGGGGTCAGCGGTATGAGCAAGACCAGCGCCGTCAATCCAGGCGCGAGACGCATGGACCTGCGACGACGCATGGCGCACTCCCCGACCATCAGCTAAATCGTTTCGGTGGCGCTTGAAGTCTGCGCACCGGACGACCGCACCGATAGGGGTCTACTGGGGCATGAACGGGCCATTGACATCGAATGGCCACGACACGCGACGTCGTCGACACGAAGAGCGGGGTGATCAAGCGATCGAGCCCCCGAAATTGGGGTGCGCGATGTGGCAGTCTTCTGACAATGTCCATAAGGGGTCGGCGCGACGCGGATGATCGAGACCCGCTCGGCAGGCTCTCTGTCGTCGGGGTCCCGCTGCTGGACGAGCAGCTCTATCGCGAGCTGCTGACCGGCCCCGGCTCGACGCTCGCCGAACTCGCCGCGCGGGCCGGCGTCGGCGTCGCGCGGGCGCGGCAGGCGGCCACCCGACTGGAGCAGTCCGGGCTGCTGAGCCGCCGCCCGGGCACGCCTGCCCGGTACGTGCCGGCACCGCCGGACGTCGCGGTCGGCGCCCTGATCGCGCAGCGCCAGGACGAGCTCGAACGTGCCCGCCTGCTCGCCGACCGGCTCGTCGAGGACTTCCGGCGCAGCACGCGCTACGAGCACACGTCGCAGGTCATCGAGCTGATCAGCGGTGTGGACGCGATCAACCAGCGTGCCGTCCAGCTGACCCGCGGCGCCGAGCGTGACCTGATGATCTTCGACAAGCCGCCCTACATCGGCTCGCCGGACAACCCCGACGAGTTCGACGCGCTGGCCCGCGGCGTGCACTGGCGGGCCGTGTACTCGTCCGAGTCGCTGCAGATCCCCGGGCAGCTCGCGACGATCGCGCGGTTCCGCGACGCCGGCGAGGACGCGCGCCTGTCGCCACTGGTGCCGACGAAGCTGGCGATCGCCGATCGCCGGCTGGCGCTGCTGCCGCTCACCATCGACGGGCCGGGCACCGACGAGGAGACGGCAATCCTCGTCCACCCGAGCTCCATGCTCTCGATGCTGACGATGCACTTCGAGAGCGTCTGGGACCGCTCGATCCCCGTACACCTCTACGTCAGCGGCCGGACGACGCCGGAGCAGTCCGACGATCACCCCGATCGGCGGATCCTGCAGCTGCTCGCCGCCGGGATGAAGGACGAGGCCATCGCCCGCCAGCTCGGCGTCAGCCTGCGTACGGCCCGGCGATGGCTCGCCAACCTGATGGCCGAGCGTGGCGTCACGACACGCTTTCAGCTCGGCCTCACCGTCGCCCGCGAGCTGGCCGAGGCAGAGTCGGGCGCTCAGCCGGTCCAGTAGGGCGCGGCGCCGTCCGGCGAGCCGAGGCCGGTCGGCCCGTCGTAGCCGGGCACGGCGTTGCACAGGTACGTGCCCGAGCAGTTGGTGCCGTTGCTGCCGCCGGCGACGTCGAACAGCGCCGACCGGTCACGGTAGATGTCGCCGGGGTAGCCCGGCCGCGCGGTGATGCCGGCCATCGCGTACATGCTCGCGACGAGCGGCGTGGCCAGGCTGGTGCCACCAACCTGCAGCCAGCCGTCGAAGCCGAACGTGTCGTAGACGGCCAGGCCGGTGGCCGGGTCGGCGTCGGCGGAGATGTCGGCGACGGTGCGCATGTCGCAGAGCTGATCCTTCTGCCAGCCCGGCTTGTGGATGTACGCCGAGCAGCCGCTCGTCGCGCCGTCCCACGCTGTCTCGGCCCAGCCGCGGGCGCTCGCGTCGCGGACGAGGGACGTGCCGCCAACCGCAACCACGTACTGCGACGCCGACGGGTAGCCGATGCCGCCGATCAGGATCGCGCCGTTGCCGTAGCCGTAGTCGCCGGTGGAGAACAGCATCGGGACGCGCAGGTCGCGGTAGTAGGGCTCGAAGAGCCGCTCGGCGGCGAACTCGCCCCTGCTGTCGTAGCTGTTCGAGATCGCGTCGACGCCGAGCGCCGCGGCGGCCTGCGCGGCCGGGAGCAGGTCGAGCAGGTTGGAGCTGTCGGCCTCGACCAGCACGATCTTGCACGCGGGGCACGCTGCCGAGACGGCGTCCAGGTCGAGCGAGATCTCCAGACCCCAGCCCGGATCGGGGTTCGGCAACGGAGCGCTCGCACCGTGCTGGTTGACCTTGCGGAAGCAGCCGCTCGCGCTCGTGCAGGGCGGCAGCCCGTAGTGCTCGCGGTACGCGGCGAGGTCGGCTTCGGCGTTCGGGTTGTCATAAGCGTCGACGATCGCGACGGTGCGGCCCTGGCCGCGTGCCGGGATCCGGTACGCCGCTTGGATGTCGGCCGGGCCGTAGCCGGTCGGCTCGTCGGCCGAGACGCCGGCAGCCGTGTTGACGAGCGCCGTGCACTGCGCGTACGGGGCGACGGTGGGCGTCGCGCAGGCGCGCGTCGGCGGCGCATCGGCGCGGCCCGACGGCGGCGGCGCAGGCGCGGTGACCGCCAGCGGGTAGGCGCGGGTGATCGTCTGGTCGATGGCGCTGCCTGCCGCGTCAGCCGCCGTGACGTGCAGTGAGGCGAAGCCGCTCGTCGCGTCCAGGGGCGGCTGCGAGTACGCGAGGCGGTAGTGGCCGTCGCCCAGGCGGGTGGCCGGCACGTCCGTCCACGACGTGCCGTCGTCGTAGGAAACCTGCGCGGCGAACGACGTCACCGGCGACGCGGCCGCGCCGATCTGGTGGGCGACGTTCACCTCGACGGTGGCCGGACCGTTGGCGGGGACGACGTCGTCGACGCCGGCACCAGTGCTGTAACGGGCGAAGAGCAGCGGCTCGAAACTGCATCCACCGCCCGGCCCCGGTGCCGCTGTCACGTCGCGGCCGCCCCCGCCGCCGGCCTTGCCCCCGCACGTCCAGCCGGGGGGTAGCTGGTCGGCGGGGCGCTCACTGGACGCGAACGTCCATTCGGTATGGGTCTGGGTCGACGACGGCCACCAGCCCGCCTGCCGCGTGGCGTCGTAGACGAGCCGGTACGACGCGGGCGCGGCGCCGACCGGGAAGGATGCGAAGCCGCCGTGGGCCTGGCCGATCTGGGTCCCGTCCTGATACAGCGCCAAGCTCTCCGTCATCGACGGGTCGGGCAGCATCACGCGGTCGACCCCGTCGCTGTAGGCCCACAGCTCGAAGCCGAGCGTGTCGCCTGTGCGGCACGCTGGGCAGGCCTGGACGGCGTCGAGCTGCTGCTGGATCCCCGGAGCCATCGGCTGGGCGGCCCAGTCGGCGGTCGACTGCTCGCCCGGCTGGTACGTGCGCAGCGCGTCCTCGATGAACCCGAAGAAGTCCTGCCCGTCGACGGCGACGAATTGCAGCCAGGCCAGGTCCGGCCGGGGGAGGACGTACTCGGTGCGGCGGAGCGGCGCGACGACGTTGCTGGCGGCGAACACCGATACGGCCTGCCATGGCATCGCGCCCTGCCGGGCTTCGATCTCGGCTCGTCCGGGCACCGCGCTGTGGTAGCGCGCGTCGATCGTGGCGAGCTCGCTGTCGCTCACCGCGTGGCTCAACGTGGCCGGGATCGCGCCGACGTACGGGAACTCGAGGTCGTACATGACGTGGTCGACGCTGCCGTCGGCGTCGCCGAGGCGCAGCCCGGGATAGAAGTACAGCTGGCCGGTGCGCACCTGCGTCGTCGGCGTGGCGTACAGCTGGGTCGTGCCGAACGCGGTGAACGAGTCCGTGAACGTGAACCGCGTGCCCTTGCGGGCGTCCAGGATCACGGTCGTGTCGCGCGTGACGTTCACCTCGGGCGCGGCGGCCAGCGTGAAGTCGGCAGTGCCGTCGCGGTATCCCGTGCCGATGTAGGTGTCCACGCTGTACGCGCCGGCCGGCACGCTGAACGCCACCTCGCCGTTGAAGAAGGCCTGTGCGCCGAGGTAGTTCTCGACGTTGTCGGCGTTCATCGCGACGGCGGTGCTGCCGTTGACCCGGTGGCCCAGCCGGTCGAAGGCCTTGACGGTGAGCGTGTAGAGCTTGCCCGCCGGGGCCGGGGCCGGGGCCGGGGCCGGGGCTGGGGCCGCCGCGGGCTGCGCGCTAGCCAACGCCAGGCGCTGCACGCCGTCGAACGCGTGGCCGCCCGCCATCGCGCGGCCGAATGCGGCCCGGTCGGTCAGCGCGAGCGTCTGCCGCCCGGTCAGCGCGGTGCCCGGCAGCGCTCTGGCCGGGTTGCCGGCCGCGTACTCCACCGTGAGTGGCACTGCCTGCGAGCCGGGCGGCAGGGCGTTCACGTCGAACAGGCTCAGGTCCAGCGGGGCGCCGACGAAGCCGGCCGCGTCCTGCGGGATCACGTACAGGTGGCTACCGCTTTCGAGCACCCGGAACGCGCTCGACGCCGCCCCGTCGGCCGAGGTGAGCGTGACCGACGGGCGCCCCGTCGGCGTTTGCGCGATCCCGACACGGTCGCCGGTGACGAGCGTGACCGTCCGGACCGCGGCGGCATCCGGCGCCACCGAGTCGGCGCGGGCCACGGCGCCGCTGGACGGATCGGCCAGCGCCGCGAGAAGAACCCCGATGGACAGCGCGCATGCCGCCGCTCTTCGCATTTGCGTCCTTCCCCGACGGACACCACTGACCGTGGTGTCGGGAACCTACGCGGACGCTGCGAGGCCGGTCAAGAGCCGGCGCGCCGCTGAATGCCGAGCTGCTGGCAGGCTTGCTCGAACGTCGCGCCACCGGCCCAGATCGACTCGAAGGCGAGCTTGAGCGTGCGGGCGAGGTACGGGTGCTCGACGACCATCGTGGTGAGATCCTCGCGCCCTGCGATCGGGGCGGGCAGCGTGAACAGCACCAGCCGCCCGTCGATGATGCCGAGCTTCATCGGCAGCTCCTCGACGAACCGGGCGTGCTCTCCTGCGTCGAGGAACGCGACGACGCCGGCCAACTGCTCGTCGTCCTGGAGGAACGAGAACTCGTAGATGCTGCGGATGACCCCGCGCTTGGCGAGCTCGAGGCCGATCACGTTCTTGTTGATGCCCACTGCCACCGGCGGCTTGGCGAAAATGAGCATCTCGGTGTCCACCGACTGCTGAAGCTCGTCGAACCTGGCCGCGACCGCGTCCGGAGACCGGATCACCTCGATGTAGTCGAGTGGATCGGTGTAGCGCGTGCTGTCCTGGTAGGCCGGACGCAGCTCGTCGACCAGCTCGCGGGCGTCGTCCTCCAGCGCGGCCACCCGGTCGCGATGCGAATCCATCAGCTGCGCCGTCACGCGTTCGGGCGGCGTCGCGACGAACTTCACCGTGCGTCCTGGCCGGTTGCCGGCCAACCCCTTGCTGGCCAGGCTCTCCAGGACGTCGTAGATGCGCGGACGCGGAACTCCGGCGAGCCGGGCGACCTCGGCAGGTGTCGACGCCTCGCGGCGAACCAGCGCGACGTACGCGCGCGCCTCGTACAAGGTCAGCCCGAGCCGGACCAGCCGGTCGACCGGAATCGGATCCTCCACCGCAGGGAAGCTACGAACACCCGTGCTCCGATGTCAATCTCACGTGATGCCGGCCTCCGGGCCAACGCGCGGTGTCACCAACCGGAAAGTCCATGAAATGCCTGGCGACACGCCGCGTGTCGCCCTTCGCGACGGTAGCCGTCCTCCTACTCTGCGCACCGACAGCGCAGCGCAGCGAAACACATGACAACGATTCGGCCGGGTCGTGGAGGCAGCGATGTCACGGTGGACATTCGCATCGCTCCTCGGGGAAGCCGTGTGCCTCGCGGCGGTGGTCTTCGCCCTCGGAGGGTGCGCCGGCGCCCGCCCGCCGCCCGCCCCGGCACCGCCACCCGGCACGGCCGGGACCGCCGAACACGTCTACCTGCCGTTGCGCACACCCTCCCCGTCCGGCACCGCCGCGCGGCCTGCCGTCGCGCCGCGTGCACCGTTCTCCGATCCGCGCCTGGTCGCTCTCGCCGAGGCCGGCGCGGTCTGCAACTTCGACTGGCGGCAGTCGCTGGCCACCCGCGTGGCGCAGGCCCGCGCGTTCGCCACCGCCGCCTACGCCTTGACGCTCGGCTCGTCGACGGCTGACGCGGCCAACTGGCAGAGCACCCAGCAAGATCGCGAATCGGCAGCCTGCTCGGCGCCGCGGGCCGTCCTGGTGTCCACGGCGCCGAACGCCGACGCCGTCCGATACGAGCGGATCGAGCTGACCCAGGCGGTCCGGGTCGGCGACGCGGCCCCTCATGCGCAACCCTTCGCGGCGCTCTACCGCGTCGAGCGGCAACCAGACGGACGGTGGCTGGTTGCCGCGGATGGCGAGGGCGGCTGATGGTCCGGATCGCGCTCACCCTGCTCGTGCTCGGTACGGGCGCGCTCCTGCTCGTTCCCACCGTGTTCGGCGCCGCGTCCGGCGCGTCCGCGGTCGGCAACCCGGCCGCATCCGGCACGTCTTGCACCGTCTCGGCAAGCGGCCCGGCCGCCGCGGCCACCGTCGACGGCACCGACCTCTCACCCGACCAGATGCGCAACGCGCAGGTGATCGTCGCCGTCGTGAAGGCGCGCAGGCTGCCGCAGCCGGCCGCCCAGATCGCCTTGATGACGGCGATGCAGGAGAGCGCGCTGACCGTGATCGACCACGGCGACGCGGCCGGTCCGGACTCGCGAGGCCTGTTCCAGCAGCGGAATTCATGGGGGCTGCTCAGCGTCCGGATGGATGCCGCGAAGTCGACCGGGCTGTTCCTCGACCGGCTCGTGGCGGTGCCCGGCTGGGCGACGACGGACCCGGTCGCGGCCGCGCATACCGTGCAGCGAAACGCGAACGCCGAGGACTACCGCAAGTGGGTGCCGTTCTCGCAGGCGCTGGCCGGCGCGCTGTTCACGAACGACCCGTCGCAGGTGACATGCACGGGCGGGACGCTGCTGCCCGGGGCGTCCGCGAACGCGCACGCGACCGTCGCCCTGAAGGCCGCGGCGACCACGCTCGGCATGCCGTACTGCTTCGACGGCGGCGACTCACGCGGGCCGACGCACGGCGGCGGCGGCTCGGGCTGCGACGGTGCGACGGTCGGCTTCGACTGCTCGGGGCTGGCGCTCTACGCCTGGGCGCAGGCGGGCGTGAACCTGCCGCACTTCTCCGGTGACCAGTACCGGATGGGCCACAAGGTGCCCGTCACCGCGGCGCGTCCGGGCGATCTGGTCTTCCTGTCCAACCCGGCCGAGGGCATCCATCACGTCGCGATCGTCTGGTCGATCGACGTGGGAACCCGCACGGGCGCCGGCCAGATCATCGAGGCCCAGGACTTCAACGTGCCCGTGCACGTCCGCAAGTGGCGCGGGATCGACGAGCCGGAGGTGATGCCTTATGCCGTCCGCCTGGTCGGCTGACGAATTCGAATCAAGATCAACAGAGTCCCTCTGGAGGAGGTGCCCCGAATGAACACCCTCATCATGACGGTGACCGCTCGCATGTACGCGGCGGCACCCAACGCGCCCGGCAGCTCGTCGACCTGCACGAAGAAGCCGGTGACGATCAACATCCTCGACGGTGCAGGCGCTCCCGGGCTGAGCGCGCTGCAGCACCTGATCAACATCGCGGCCGTGATCGTGATCAGCCTGGCCGCGCTGTGCTGCCTGGGCGGGCTGTCCTGGATTCCGCTCGGTAAGACGATCGGCGTGCACGGTTCCGGCCAGCACGGACGGATCATGGTGGTCGGCGGCCTGGCCGTCGCGTTCATCGTCGGTCTCATCGCCGTGCTGATCAACCTGGCCTACAGCGGGGGCACGGGAGTGACCTGCTGATGGCCCGCTACCCGGGCCAGCAGCCGCGCCGGTGGCCGCTCGTGATCGTGGGCGGCGCCGTCGTCATGCTGGCCGGGCTGGGCACCGGGTGGGCGCTGTCGGGCCGGGCGTCCGGCTCGCCGACGACGACCAGCGCGGTCGCGTGCCCCGGTGGACGTGACGACGCCGGGCGCCGCGCCGCGGCCGTCTGCCTCGTCACGTCGTACTTCGCGCTGGAGAACTCCTCGCTCGGCGAACGCAACGCCAAGCTGGCTGACCTCGCAGTGCCGAGTGCGCTCGACTCGGCGCGCACGTCGTACAAGGCGCTCGACGCGAAGGTGGCGACGGAGTACGCGGCGGTGGCGGCCACCAACCTGACGGCGAGGGGCGCGTCGGCTGCGAGCGGACAGGCGTGGGTGGCCTTCGTCGACAGCTACCGGGACGGCTCGGCGCCGCTCGCTCAGTGGTGGATCACCACGTTCGAGTTGCGCTGGCAGGACGGGCGATGGTGGCTCGACGGCGGCGTGGCCACGCAGGTCGACGCCACGCCGCAGACGGCCGGCACCGCACCGCGATCCGGCTTCGGGCCGGGATGGGTGGCAGCCGGTGCTGGGTAGACGGCGCTGGAGAGCGTTCGGCCTGGCCGTCGCCGCCTTCGTGGCGGGGACGGCGGTGCTGGGCGCTCATTCGGCCGGCGCCGCACCGTCGACGGACTGGCAGTCCACGCCGACGGCCGGGCTCCAGAACGCCACCGACGCGAACGGCGTCGAATACCCCTACCTCGTCATGCCCACCGGCGGGCGCTGGTATCTCGAATGCCCGATGCAACTCGATCCGGCCACGCACACGCTGACCCAGTCGATCAAGCTCAACCTCGACCACGACCGGTGCGGCAACGACCAGGGCGTCACGCACTCCTACTACGGCTCGACCTGGAAGACGACGACGCTCGCCTCGGTGCGTGTCGACCCGGACGACGTGCGCTGCGGGCAACTGCTCGCCCACCGCGCCGACGCGATCCCACCTGACGCGGTGTCACCCGTCTTCTGCGGTGACCGGACGCTCGTCTACCCGACCATCAACAACTCGCTCGCGCACGCACTTGCCACCTGGTGGCCGGACCAGGTCTTCGACACGTGTCCGCCGCCGAAGAATCGCTCGACGCTGTCGTGCGGTCCCGCAGACGACGGCAAGGGCTCGGTTGCGCTGCAGTGGTGGCACGCCGACGGGCACGGCGGCGCCGACTGCAACCACGTGCCGGCCGACCACGTCCCGGTATCGATCTCGGCGTGGGCCGAGGCCGACCCGAGCCGGTTGCGCCAGGCCTGCCTGCTGCTCGACAACTACTTCAGCGGGGCCTCGCTGACGTTCGTCCCGGGCCTCGACCTGCTGGCGGCCGACCGGCAGGCGCTGCAGGAATCCGGTCCGGCCAAGCAGCCGCCATGGGCGCACGCGGTACGCGGCAAGGACGTCAAGACCGCGACCGCTCTGGACTGGAACCTCGTCGCCGGGGCGGTGGGCGGTTGCTTCGCCGGCGGGTCCGTGGGCGGGTTGGTCGGCGGGCCGGCTGGCCTGGTGATCGGCTGCGCCGCGGGCGGGGTCGCCGGCACCGCCTTGGCGAACTGGCTGGAAGGCAAGGACTGCTCGCTCACCAGCTGGCACTGCATCGTCAACGCGGTCTCGCGCTGGATGGCCAACGGTCTCGTCGACGAGCTGAAGTTCGGGCTGAACCAGCTCGTGCACGGGCTCAACCCGTCGACGCTGTTCGCGCAGGACATCTTCATCCGGCTGTGGATGGCGCTCGCGCTGATCTCGGCGCTGCTCGCCATGCTGTACGCGCTGTTGTCGCTCGGCGTGTCGATGGCCGTCGTCCGTCCGTCGATCGCGATGACGACCGTGCGCAACATCGCGATCTGGGGCTGGGCGCTGGCGGTCGCCATCCCGTTCGTCAAGCTGATCCTGGCCGCCGTCGACGGCCTGACGACGGCGATCACCACGATCGGGGCGGGGTCGAGCTGGCCGGACCTGGCGGCGCGGTTCCAGTCCTCGCTGAACGCCTCGCTCGGCGCGTCGGTGCCGTCGAACTCGGACGTGACGGTGAGCATCCTGCTCTTCCTGATGCTCATCATCGGCGGTGTGGCCGCGCTGTTCCTCGCCGCGTACGCGCTGGCCCGATCGGCGGGAATTGCCCTTGCCACGCTGGGGATTCCCATCGCGATGGCGGGCATCGTCGGGCCACCCGTGCTGCGGCGCGGTCCGCAGGTGACGCTCGCGACCCTGTTCGGGCTGATCCTGTTCAAGCCGCTGGTCGCCGTCGTGTTCCTGCTCGGCATCGGGCTGATGGGCTCGGGCACGTCGCTGGCCGCGTTCATGATCGGCGTGCTGTGCATCCTCGGCGCCGCGTTCGCGCCGTGGAAGATCATCCGGCTCTTCGGTGCGGGCATCGACCACGTCTCGCATGGCGCGGCCGGGCACACGGCGGTGGTGGCCGGGGCGGTCGCCACGTCCGGCGGCGCGCGCTCGCTCTACCAGCAGTCGCGCGGAATGTGGCTGCCAGGCGGCAGATCCTCGTCGCGTGGTGGCGGCGAGCCCGCCGCTGTCGTCGGCGGACGGGCCGAACGTGGCGCCGCGGGCGTTCTCGTCGGAGCCGGACGGGCGGCGCAGCCGGCGGGAGCGTCGGCGCGCGGCGCGAGCAGCAACGGCAGCGGCCCGACACCGGTTCCGCCCGCCCCGGCACCGCCGCGGGTCGCCCAGTCACCGGCGCCGCCTGCGCCGGCGCCCGCGCCGCCACGCACCACCGCATCCGACGTCGTGACCCGCAACCGTGGAGCTGACCGATGAGCGCACAGACTGCACAGCCGTCGCCACCGGCCAAGCACTACACGTTCGGGCCGCGCGAGGCGGGCGGCCTGATCCTCGGGCAGTCCGGCGGCCAGTTGCTGCTCATCGCGGCCATCCTCGGCATGTTCCTGACCATCCTGACGCCGGGGCTCGCCCTCGCGGCGCGGGTGATCGTCATCGCGATCATGGCGTTGCTGCTCGCCTTCGGCTGGATGCCCGTCTATCTCGGACTGCCGCCCATCCACTGGACGCGCCTGTTCGTCTCTGCCCGGCTGCAGCGCTGGACCGGGCAGATCACCTACCGAGGAGGCCTGTTCCGGATGCGCAACGACGAATGGGAAGTACCCGCGGCGCGACTGCCCGGCCTGCTCGGCGCGACCCGCTGGCTGGAGTTGGCGACCGGGCCGTCGTCCCCGCCGATCGGGCTGTGGCACGACCACCGCGAGCACACGTACACGGCGGTGCTGATCCTCGAAGGCAGCTCGTTCCACCTGCTCGAGACCGAGGAGCAGGAACGGCGCGAGAGCGCGTACGGGCGGATGCTCGCCGCGCTGTGCGACTCGGCGCGCCATCTCAAGCGGCTGCAGATCCTGGAACGGACGGTGCCCGACACCGGCGACACCCTGCATCGCGACTACACCTCGCGCGCGTCGCACCTGGTTCGTCCCGACGACGCCCATCCGCCACAGGCGGCGATCGACTCCTACGAGGCGGTGATCGCGGCGGCGGGTCCGGTGGGCCAGCGGCACGAGACGTACGTCGCGGTCTGCCTGGACGCGAAGTCCGCGGCGCGCGACATCGCCCGGGCCGGCGGCGGCGATCGCGGCGCTGCCGCCGTGGTCGACCGCGAGATCCGCCGGCTGTCGGCCGACCTCGTCTCGGCGGGCGTGCGGGTGCACGGCTACGCCCCGCCGCGGCAGCTCGCCTACATCCTGCGGACGGCGTTCGACCCCGCCGTGACGCCGCTGGTCGACCAGCGCGGCGGTGCTGTGTCGGACGTGCCGGGTGGTTCGCCGGGGCTGGCGTCCGGCGTCGATCCCCGCCAGGCCGGACCCGCGCATGCGAAGTCGCTCTGGTCGGCCTACCGGACGGACTCCGGCTGGCATCGCGGCTTCTGGGTCGCCGAGTGGCCGCGCAAGGCAGCGCCGTCGGCGTTCCTCACACCGCTGCTGCTGTTCTGCCGGTACCGCCGGGCAATCTCCATCACGTTCGAGCCGCGGTCGGTGCGGCTCTCGGCTCGTCGCCTGGACAAGAAGGCCGACCGCAACGAGGGCGAGGAGGGGCTGCGCCGCTGGTTGCGCCTGCGCCGCAAGAAGCGCTCGGCGGTGACCAAGACGCATCTCGATCGCCGCGAGGAGGCCCTGCTCAACGGCGAGGGCATGCTCTCGGTACGCGCCTTCGTGGTCGTGACCGCCACCGATCCGGACGAGCTCGACGCCGCCGAGCACGACGTGATGAGCCTGGCCCAGCAGTCGCAGCTCGAGCTGCAGCCGATGTACAACGCGCACGACCAGGCCTTCGCGGTGGCTGCCGTCCCCATGGCGAGGTCGCTGTGACTGCCTTCGGATTGCGCAACATTTGGCAGCCTGAGACGGCCAAATGTTGCGCGATCGGAGAAGGGGACGGGGCGCTGTGAGCGAAGACCGCCAGCACCGCGAGCATCGCGAGCACCGGCACCGGCGGGTCAGCGACGAACCGGGCCCGGACCCGGACTGGGCGTCAGACGACGACCGCACCCTGCGCCGCAACCAGCGACAGCTGCGCCGCGAGTCCGTGCGCAATCTCGCCGAGCTGACCAAGGGCACCCGGTTCCTCGGGTACGGGCCCCCCGGACCGGCCGGCGGGACAGTGTGGCTCAGGGAGAAGCGTCCGTCCCTGGACGAGACGACCGACCAACTCGCCGGGACGTACCCGTTCGTCGCGGGATCCGGCCTGCCCTACTTCGGGCAGTACCACGGCGTGAACCGCCTGTCCGGCTCGGCATGGGGATGGGACGGCCAGGTCGCCTACAAGCAGCGCATCGTGTCGAACCCGGCGATGGTCATCTACGGCGTGATCGGCTCGGGCAAGTCGATGGGCGCCAAGTCGATCCTGTGGCGGGGCATGCCGTTCGGGCGCAAGTGGGCGATGCCCGGCGACATCCGCGGCGAGTACTCCCGGCTGTGCCGCGCCGCCGGCGGCGAGCCGATCGTGCTCGGCCCGGGCTCGCCGATGCGGTTCTCGCCGCTGGCGACGCCGGCTCGTCCGGACGGCATTCACGAGGGGTTCTGGCGCGAGACGGTCGCCAACCACCGGGCGACCACGTTGTCGTCGCTCGCGAAGGCGGCGCTGCAGCGCGAGCTCAGCCCGTCGGAGAAGACGGCCCTCGACCTCGCGCTGCGCGACGCCGTGCACGACGACGGCGACCCGGCGCGGTGGCGCCAGCCGACCCTCGGCGACATCTGCACGTGGCTGCTCGATCCGCCACGCGACCTGCTGGCGCGCGAGCTCATCCCGAACGTGGACCGCTTCGTCGACGAGACGTACGACCTCGCGCTGACGATGCGGCTGCTCGTCCGGGGGGTGTTCGCCGGTGTGCTCGACGTCGACACCGACGCGACCATCGACACCAGCCGGCCCGCCGTCGTCGTCGACCTGTCCCGGCTGCAGCTCGACGACGCGTCGCTCGCCCTGGTCGTCACGTGTACGCAGGCGGCGATCGAGCTCGGCGTCCAGTTCGACTCCGCGGTATGGACGATCTGCTACGACGAGGTCTGGCGGTACATGCGCTTCTACGGGCTGGTCGGCCGGCTGGCCAACCGGATCAAGGTCGTCCGGGACCTGGTCGGCGGCATCCCGTTGCTGATCGCGCACCGTCCGTCGGACTGGCAGACCGGCGACCCGCGCCTGGACTCCATCGCCGAGGGCATGCTCAAGGACATCGACGTGCACGTGCTGCACCGGCAGTCCGCGATCGAGGCGTCGGCCGCCGGCCGGATGCTCAGCCTGACCTCGACAGTGGTCGACATGCTCACCGGCCTCGACCAGGGTTCGGCGATCTGGCGCGTGGTCGACCGCAAGGGCGCCAGCCACCACCTGGTCGTCGACCACGTCATCGACGCGAACGGCGCGGAGTGGCCGATCATGCAGACCGACTCGGCACTCATCGACGACTACCGCCAGATCGCCGACGCCGGCCGGCAGATGGCCACCCTGATGGACAAGCAACGCAAGGTGCCGGTACCGGCTGCATGAGAGGAGCGCCAATGAGCGCTTGCGCTGAAACACCCTGCCTCGCAGGCGCACCTGGCGGTGCGCGACGCCTGCGGCGGGGCGAGGCTGCTCTTCGCGCGAGCGCTCATCACCCGTCGGGCACTCCCGTGGAGGTGCACCAGTGAGCGCGAGCACCGAGCACGGCGCGCGGCCGGTCCCCGTACCGAGCGCGGCGGCGCCGTTCACGGTCGTGCGCGCGGACGACGGGGAGGACGGCCTGCGACCGGCCGTCCCGCGCGACGAGGTGCCGCCGCTGGACGACAATCGCCGCGCCCTGCTCGAGCTCGCGCGACAGCCGGTGCGCCGCGGCGCGACCGTCCCGGTCGTCGGCTGGGAGGGCGGCGCCGGCCGTACGACGATCACCCGGTTGCTGGCCGGCGCGTTCGCGCACGTGCGCGGCGAGGATCCGGTCATCGTCGACGCCGTGCCGATGTGGGGCGCGCTGAGCGCCGGCGCGGATCGTCCGGCCGAGTACTGCCCGTCAGACGTTGCGGCGATGTCCTGGCCGATCGCGCCGTCCGTCCTGCCGAAGTTGATGACGACGATCGACGGCGTGCCGTTGCTGGCCGGCCCGTCACCGGCTCGCGGCGTGCCTGCCGATCCGGCCGGGACGCTCACGGCGATCCGGCGCATCGCGTCGCTGGCCCGGCTGACGTTCGTCGACACCGTCGCGGACGCCGGCGGCGCACCGGCCGCCGATCTGATCCGCGACCCGGCCTCGACGGTCGTGTGGGTTTCCTCGGCGACGCGCGCCGGCCTGTGGGGGATCGCCGAGGCGCTGACGTACTACCGGGCCGTGGGCGCTTCGGACATAGCTCGGCGCTCGGTCGTCGCGGTGGTCGGCGGGGGCCGCCGGTGGCCGGCCGATGCGGCGGCAGCCGAGGCGCAGCTTGCCGGGCTGAGCGTCGAGACCGTCCGGATCCCGCACAGCTCCCGGCCGCTGAAGGACGGCCGTTGCCGCGCCGCCGCCGAGCGGCTGCTCGCCGCGGTCGTCGCCCGGTCGCGCTGATGGCGTCGCGGCGCCCGGCCTCCGCCCTTCGGGACAGCGATCTCGCAGTGATCGTCGCCGGTACGGCGGTGTTCCTGCTGGCGCTCGGCGCGCTGGTGGCGCTCGGCCTGGCCTCGCTGCTGTTCGGACGTGGCTGGGTGTGGCCGCCCGGCGTCGCCGGTGCCGTCCGCGAACTCGGAGCGCTCGTCACGGGGGATCCGGCCGGCGGGCTCGATGATGTGAGTGCCCGGCGGGTGCCCGGTGCCGCCGCGGTCTGGGTCGTCGTCGTGATCGTCGAGTTCGCTGTCGTGGCGCTCGTGGTCGCGCTGGTCCGGGTCGTGAACCAGGGGCATCGGCCGCGCAGCGATCACGCGACCCGTGCCGAGGCGGCGGCCTCGCTCGGCCGGCGCCGGCGCTCGGCGCCGTCAGCCGCCTGGCCGCTCGGGCGGTCGCGGCACCTGCGCGGCGTGCCGCTGTGGGTGCCCTTCGAGCGTCCGACCGGTGTGATCGGCGCCGGGAGCGCCGTTCTCGCCCAGGCGGCGCTCGCCGCTCCGGACGGCTTGCTGCACGCGTCCATGGATCCCGATGCCGTACTGCTCACCCTGACCCGGCGCTCCCGTGACGGCCGGCCGATCGCGGTCTGCGACCCGTTCGGGCTGCTGCCGGGATTGCCCGCGCTGGTCTGGGATCCCCTCGCCGGATGCGTCGACGCGGCCGTAGCTTCGCGGCGCGCTCGGGCCTTCACGGCGGGGACGGTGCCGGGCGCCGCGGCCGACGCGGCGAAGGTGTTGCAGGGTTACCTGCACGCGGCCGCGCTGACCGGGCGCACGCCCGACCACGTCATGGACTGGGTGGCCGACCCGCTCGGCGACCACACGGCGGAGACGATCCTGGCCGAGCATCCGCACGCCGAGCCGCACTGGGCCGCCATGCTGCGCAGCGCGTTGCGCGACTCGCCCGGCACCGTCGAGACCCTGCAGCAGACGATGGCCATGTTCATGTACCGCGATCTCGTGCGCGACACCATGCCGAGTTCCCGCCGGCGGGCCACCGACATCGCCGATCTGATCGGCCGCCGCGGCACGATCTACCTGCTGGGTAAGGACGATCCGGCCACACCCACATTGCCGTTGCTCACCGCGATCGCCGACGACGTGCTCGGACTTGGCCGCCCGTGCGCGGCCGTGCTCGACGCGGTGCCGTCGACGGCGCCCGTCCCGACGTTGGGGTGCCTGCCGGTTCCCGTCGTCTGGGCGGTGGCCGACCGGCAGGATCTCGTCACGTGTTACGGCGACGACACCGCCCGCGCGATCCTCGAGGCGACCGACGTGCTCGTCGACGTCGAAGGCGAGGACGCCGTGGTGAGCACCTCGGCCGCGCCGTCGATCCACGTACGACTGCGGCCTGTCGAGGCGGCGGTGCTCGCCGAGCGGGACGAGGCGCGGGCCCGCATGGACGAGTACCGCGCGCGGCGTCCCGTCCGCCGAGACCCTTACTACGCGGCACAGAACGCGGCGCGCGAGCACGGGCTACACGCCGAGTCGGCGATCCCGCCCGTAGCCTGATCGCGAAAGGAGGCCCGGTGGACGACGAGGCAGGTGCGACCGAACCGCGCCTTGGCATGACGACGCCGCGCCACCGTCCCGACGTCATCCCGGCCGACGAGAACGCGGCGGGCCAGTCGACGGCGGCACGGCTCGCGCGATCCCGCGAGCTGTATCCCGGCCGGATGAGCCCAGAGCAGCGCGACCTGCGCGATCAGGCACGCGCCGAGCGCGCCAGCGGCAAGATCCTCGACCGCCTCACCCGGGTCGGCATCCGCACGCTGCACGACCGCCGCCTGCCGCGTTCAGCCGGCCAGCTCGACCACGTGGTGATCGCCGGGTCGGGCATCTACCTGGTCAACGCTGTGGCGGTGAGCAGCCGGCGTCCGCTGCAGTGGATCGGCGGCAAGCCGTGCGTGGCCGGCCAGACGCTGACCGGCGTCGCCGACTTCAGCCTGGCGGCTGCCGACGAGGTGGCGGCCACCGTCGCCGGTGAGCTCGATCCGGGCTGGACGATCGCCGTCTTCCCGATCGTCACGATCGTGGGCGAGGACTTCGGGCTGCACGTCGACGACGGGGTCGAGGTCGTCGGCGTCGCGCGCCTGGCCGATCGGATCATGTACCGCCAGCCCCTGCTCGACCCGCTCGAGATCGCCCTGCTCGGCGACGCCGCAGCCCGGGCGTGCCCGCCTGCCCGCTGATCGGACGGGCCGCCGCCCGCGGCCCCGGTCGGCCGCTTCCCCGCTCATATGGCCGTCTGAGGCGCGGTCGGCGGCGATTCTCAGCGGGGAAGCGGCGCCGTCGGCCCGGCCGGCGAGCGATCGCGCAGCGCACGATTGCCGAGCATCGCCGCACGACTCGCGCGAAGGTACGCTGCGCATGTCCGATACTTTCGAAGGCCGTAGTTTCGGTGGTCGACAGGGGGATACGAATCGGTGCCGGCAAACGCTGATCGTGCAGGCGGCGCAACGGGTGAGGCGGGCGCGACGGGCCGGCCGCGCCGTAACGGTCGTGGTGGCGCCGCTTCGCGGATCACGCTCGCGTCCATCGCCGTCGAGGCGGGCGTCTCGCTCCCGACGGTCTCCAAGGTCGTCAACGGACGCGCCGACGTCGCGCCCGAGACGCGGGCACGCGTCGCCCGACTGCTCGAGGAGCACAACTACCTGCACGGCGGCCGCCGAAGCGCCCGGCGCTCCGGCCTGGTCGACCTCGTGTTCAACCAGCTCGACAGCCCGTGGGCGATCCAGATCCTGCGCGGCGTCGAGGACTACTTCGCCGGGCACAGCCGGGCCGTCGTCATCTCGGCGGTGCGCCATGGCAATGCCCGCCCGGCCAGCTGGACGAGCGCGCTGGCCAGCCACGACACCAACGGCGTGATCCTCGTGACGGAGGAGCTCACCGCGGACCAGTGGCGCCAGCTGCACGACCAGGACATCCCGCTCGTCGTCATCGACCCGGTCAACGCCCCCGGCCCCGGCGTGCCCAGCGTCGGCGCGACGAACTGGGCCGGCGGCATCGCAGCGACCGATCACCTGCTCGAACTCGGGCACCGGCGCATCGCCACCATCTCCGGGCCCGACAACTACCTGTGCAGCCGGGCCCGGACCGACGGCTACCGGTTCGCATTGGAGCGCGCGGGCATCGTCCACGATCCGGGGCTCGTTCGGTACGGCGACTTCCAGCACGAGGGCGGCTTCCGCTGCGGTGGCGAGCTACTCGATCTGGACGACCGCCCGACCGCGATCTTCGCCGGCAGCGATCAGCAGGCACTCGGCGTCTACGAAGCCGCCCGGCGACGTGGCCTGCTCATCCCCGAGGATCTGTCCGTGGTCGGGTTCGACGACCTGCCCGTCGCGCGCTGGCTGTCCCCGCCGCTGACGACGGTGCGCCAACCGCTCGTCGAGATGGGACGCGTCGCGGCCGAGATGCTCGGCCATCTGATCGAAGGGTCCCGCCTGCGCTCGCAACGCATGGAGCTGTCGACCGACCTGCTGGTCCGGGAGTCGACGGCGGCGCCACGCTCACGCCGGCACTGACCCGCGCCGTCCAACTTCCGCACCGCCCCCCGGCGCTGGCCCCCAAACACCCGCAGGTGCGCCCCCAGGTTTCATGATCATGTCGCGTTTGACCGCGCCGCGGGCGCAAGGCGCGCAGGCAAACGCGACGTGATCATGAAAGCCTGGCCTGTGGACGTAGACCAGGGCGGCGCCGCACACAGCAGCGCACCGGTCGACCAGGACGATCGACCGGTGCGCTCGGTGTTGTGCTCAGGCCGCCCGGGGCCTCAGCCTCGGTGGCGGATCGGCGCTCCGCCGGCCAGTGCCAGGGTCTGCGCAACCGCGTCGTACTCCGGCTTCTTCTGGTAGTTCTCGTCGTAGACGCAGGCCGCTCCCTCACCGGTGAAGAAGCCCGGCACCCACGAGTACTTGTCGGTGAATCCCCACACGGTGAACGAGATGCACCCGCGGGCGGCGAGGCAGGCCTGCAGCATCGCCGTGTAGTCCTCGGCCTGTGCGAGCACTTCCTGGGTCGTGACGGGCACGAACGTGCGCACGTCGACCTCGGTGAACGCGGTGTCCAGGCCGAGCGCGTCGAAGCGGGCCACGTTCGCAGTCATGTTGTTGGGCAGCGGGTACTGGGTGTCGAGATGGCCCTGGATGCCCACGCCGTCGATCGGCACGCCCTCGGCCTGCAGTTGCTGAACCATCGCGTACACCGCGTCGCTCTTCGGCCCGAGACCCTCGATGTTGTAGTCGTTGTAGAACAGCAGCGCCTTCGGATCAGCAGCGTGCGCCCACCGGAACACGTCGGCGATGTAGCCCGGGCCGAGTGCGTCGAGCCAGATCGTGTCGCGCATCGTGCCGTCGTCGTTGAACGCCTCGTTGAGGACGTCCCACTGCCAGATCTTGCCGCGGAAGTGGGTTACCTCGTCGGTGATGTGCTTGTGCAGCAGGTCGCGTAGCTGGTCGTTCGTGAACGTCGCGCCAGTCAGCCAGTTCGGCAACTGGTTGTGCCACACGAGCGTGTGCCCGCGGACGCGCTGCCCGTGCTGCTCGGCGAACGCGACGAGCTTGTCGGCAGCGGCCCAGTCGTACTGGCCCTGTGTCGGTTCGACGAGCTGCCACTTCATGACGTTCTCCGGGGTGACCGTGGAGAACTCAGATCCGGTGATCGCGGTGTAGGGCGCGTCGGCGCCCGCGCTGTCGAGGACGTCCATGTTGACGGCCGTGCCGACGCGCAGACCGATGCGCGCACCCAGACCGCGCAGCGTGTCGCCCTGCCGAGGCGACGCGGAGTCGGCCCCGGGCGACGCGCCAGCGATCGAGACGGCACTTACGGCGAGGACCGCCGCAGCGATTCCTGTGACAGCGATGTGGCCAAGCTTCATCAGTAGTCCGCCTTTCCTGGAAGGACGTCGGTGGGACTCGGACCGAGGGCTCTGGCATGAATATCGAAATAGTTTCGACGGACGCCACGACGCGGTGGCGGAAAACGTAGGTGCCGGCCGGCGGCCCGTCAAGCCCTGTAATCGCGGCGCTCGGCACCTCGACGAGCTGCGCGCACCAGCGAAGACGACGCGGACAGGTCCGGTCGGCGGTGTGCCGTGGTCGTCGAACCGGAGGTCGTAGGGCGGGCAGGATACCGAAACGTTGCGGCCATCGTCTCGGCATCCGGGCGCTCCCGCGAGCCATCTGACCAGTCGACGAATCTGCGCCATACGTGACGAGATGCAAGTATTGACCCCCCTCTCGAACGTGACTAACGTCGCGCATGACCCGCAGAAATACGTCGAAAGATTTTCGAAGCGGTTCCCTCTCGGTCTGGTCGCGCGTTCGGAGATCACGCCATGCATCGGTCCTATTCGCTCATCGCCGGCTCGACGGTTCG
>WNGI01002366.1_pt1 | contig 23625 bp, 19 predicted proteins | sample 5400621 | NCBI WGS metagenome assembly WNGI01 (sample SAMN13153374, study PRJNA577476) | soil metagenome | isolation source: 20 cm soil or saprolite under Garry oak tree replicate 1 | place: USA:California | collected 2016-06-15 | reverse complement strand
GCTCTTCACCGGCTCCTGGGCCACGCCGCGCTCGATCGTGGTGATGCCGGTCGACGTCGTCCGAGCGGCCGTCGAGGTGGGCCATCGCCGCGGCAAGCTCGTGTTCGCGCATCCCTCGAACAGCGCTGGCGCGCGCGCGGCCATCGAGGGAGGCGTCGACGTCCTCGCCCACACCTTCCCGGCCTCGCTCGACGGTAGTCCCTGGGATCGCGCGCTGCCCGCGATGATGAAGGAGCGCGGCATGGCGCTGATTCCCACTCTCAAGCTCTGGCCGTACGAGCTCGGGCGGGCCGGCCTTCCGCCCGATCTCGTCGAGCTCGTCCTCGGCAACGGGGTGGCGCAGACGCGCGCGTTCGCGGAGCTGGGTGGGCAACTCCTCTTCGGGACCGACGTCGGCTACATGACCGATTACGACCCCACCGACGAGTTCGTGTACCTGGAGCGCGCCGGCCTCGCGCCGGCGCAGATCCTCGCCATGCTGACCACGGCCCCAGCCGCGCGGTTCGGCCGCGCACGGACGGGGCGCCTCGCGCCGGATCTCGCGGCCGACATCGTCGTGCTCGATGGCGACCCCACGCAGGACGTACGCGCCTTCGCGAAGGTACGCACGACGATGCGGGACGGGCGTGTCATACACGGTATGTCGGAGGGCTAAATGTCAAAGCCAGGGCCATGGCCAAGAGCGAACTGGAGTCTCCTGCTACTCGTCCTCGCCGCGTGCGCGACGGCGCCCTCCAGCCGTGCCCCTGCCGGGCCTGGCGGTCCGAGGGACGGGTTGACGGCCGCACAGCTCGATCGGTTTCACCGAGGCAAGGCGGTATTCGAGCGCGTGTTTACGCCGGCGACGGGCCTGGGGCCGCTGTGGAATAACGTCTCGTGCGTGGCGTGCCATGATCGTCCCGCGGCTGGCGGCAGCGGCTTCGAGAGCGACGACATCGAAATCCATGCGAGCCGGTTCGACTCGACCGCCACGCCGGCGTGTAACGAGCTCACGGCCGACGGCGGTCCGGTGTTTCGCGTGAACGCCACGAGCGGCACCCCACCGCGAATTCCGCCGAGCGCCAACCTCGGGGTCGGGCAGCGCACGACGTCACCGCTCTTCGGCCTCGGTTTGATCGATCTGGTGCCGGATGCTGCGATCCTGGCCCGACAGGGCACGCTCGGCGGCCGCGCGCACCGGCTACCGGACGGCCGGATCGGCCGGTTCGGCCGCAAGGCGAGCAACGCGACGCTCCAGGAGTTTTCGCTCGAAGCGTTTGTGGTGGAGATGGGGATCGAGATCCCCACGGAACTCTCGGCCGAGGATGGCCGGTTGACGGTCGACTTCGTTCGCTCTCTCGCCCTGCCGACGCGCCGCGAGGACTCCGCGGGGGCGAAGCTGTTCGTCCAGGTTGGCTGCGATGGCTGCCACGTGCCACGCCTCGCCGACCAGCCCCTCTACACGGATCTCCTGCTGCACGATCTCGGACCGAACTTTCAGGATCTGTGTCGTGGCCAGGCGCGCCCGACGGAGTTCCGGACCGCGCCCTTGATCGGCGTCCGGTTCCTCCAACGGTTCCTCCACGATGGGCGGGCCGCGAGCGTTGGGGAAGCGATCCGCCTGCATGGCGGCCAAGCCGAGGACGTCGTCCGACGTTTCGAGCGCCTGTCGCCCGACGAGCGGCAGCGGGTGATTCACTTCGTGGAAGGGCTGTGATCCGGCGCCCGGGATTCTCCTAGCGGCCGGCTTTCCCGGACTTCGTCAGCTTCAGCGAGCCGTCCTGGACCATCCCGATGCCGGGGCAGTAGTACTTGTACTCCGTGGCGAAACGCTGCAAGGGCGTCGTCTCCTCCACCTTCAGACAGTTCCTGAATACCCCGGCCGGAGTCTCGACCGTCTCGCTGACGCTGACGATCGTGGCGCGATCCATCGCGACCTTCGGCGCGACCTCCTGGTAGTACCGCGCGTTCAGCAAGGGCCGGCCGGGCATGATGAGGCCGAACTTGCTGCCGTTGACGCCCGAGAGCCATGTGCCCTCGTGATTGATGACCTTGCCGTCCTTGTACATGTCGACGTCTTCGCCGAAGTAGAAGACGTCGTTGGTACGCTTGCTGATCGCGAAGTAGTTCCTGGCCACCTCGATCAGCTGGCCGCCCTTGGTCTCGCGCTCCTCGACCACCCGGGTCTCGACGCCGTCGACCTTCTTGGTCTCGTTCAGGACGGTGATGACGAGGTGGGCGCCGCCGCCCTCGAGCACGAGGGTGTGGCCCGGCTCCAGGATGAAGTAGGGATTGCGCCCAGTGGAGGCCAGCTCGTCCGGCTCCGTCAGGAAGGCGGAGGTCCACTCGCCGGTCCAGGCGCATGCGCCGAGCGCCACTATCCCAACGCCGAGCGCGACGGCCATTATCGGCCATAGAAGTCTACGCATGCTCGCTCCCTTCTTTTCGCATCAGTCGTCGTCCTTCCGTTTCTCCTGACTGGGAACCGTCACGACTTTGCCGGTCGCGGGGTCGAGCATGACCTTCTGCAGGGTCAGGTCCTTGACCACCTTCACCTCGAACAGCGTCGCGCCGTACCGGCTCTTCACTGCGGCCTTGAGGGCCCTGCCGCCCGTCTCCTTCTGCGCCGCGTCGATGGCGTCCGCGAGGGACATGGAAGACGCCTCGAGCCGGGCGAGCGCGGCCTGGTCTTCCCGCTGGTCATCCCTGTCGAAGACGCCGGCCACGGTGGCGACGATCCCCGGCGTGTTCACCCGCACGACGTTCCCGGAGGCAGGATCGACGTGGACCTTGGTCGATCCCTCCTTCGAGACCGTCTTGATCTCGTACACGTCGATGCCTCTCTCGGTTTCCATCTCGGCCTTCCTGGCGCGTCCGCCGGTCTGCTTCTCGGCGACGCGGACCGCCTGCGCGAGAGAGGTGCCTCTCATCGGCCGCGCGGGCTGCTGCGCGGCGGCTTGCGCGACGAGGGTCGTCGATCCCGCGACCGACATTCCTGTGCTATCCCGATGCCCTGGGGCATAGTACGTATAGTCCTTGGTGAGACGTTGCAGGAGAGTCGTCTCCTCCACCGTCGAGCAACTCGCGGTCTTCCCGGTCGGAGTCGTGACGCTCAGACAGGCGAGCTCGCCGGGCTCTGTCAGGAAGACGTTCGCCCACGTGCCGGACCCGAGCAGCGCTCCGAGCATCAGGACCCCGACGCCGACTGCGACGATGACCGGGAACCGGAAAACTCTGCGCATGATGAAGCTCCTTTCTTCGTGAGCCGCGCCGCCCAATCTGTGTTGAGCCTAGAAGCGCTCGCATGAACCATGCCTGAGCCCTGCGTTCATGAGCCGTTCAGGTGGCCCTGCGGTATTATGCGGCATGGATATTGGTCGCTGGCTAACCCTCGGTGCCGCTGGTCTGGTGCTGGCTTGCGCGGCGGGGGTGGCGGCCGACGACGATCACGCACGCGCCAAGGCGGCACGCGAGGCTGGCCAGATCGTCTCGCTTCAGTCGATCCTCGACCGGGTGCAGGCGGAGTTCACCGGATCGGCGGTCGAAATCGAACTGGAGGATGACGACGGCCCCTGGGTCTACAAGGTCAAGCTGCTGACGCAAACCGGGGCGATCGTGAAGCTCGACTATGACGCTCGGGACGGACGGCTCCTTCGGGTCAGGGGCCGCGGTGCGGAGGCCGCGCGGCGGCAGCGGTAGGGACTGATGCGGATCCTCGTCGTCGAGGACGACCCGGTGCTGAGCCGGCAGCTGGTGGAGACGCTGACGCGCGCCGGCGACGCGGTCGATTGCGCTGGCGACGGCGAGGAGGGCCACTTCCTCGGCGACGCCGAGCCGTACAACGCCGTCGTCCTCGATCTCGGGCTGCCACGACTCGACGGGATCACGGTGCTCAAGCGGTGGCGGGCCGCGGGGCGCACCATGCCGGTCCTGATCCTGACGGCGCGCGACAGCTGGACCGAGAAGGTGCAGGGCATCGACGCCGGAGCCGACGACTATCTCGCGAAGCCGTTTCACATGGAAGAGCTGCTCGCCCGACTCCGTGCCCTGATCCGCCGCGCTCACGGGCATGCCACCAGCGAGCTGACGTGCGGCGGCGTGACGCTCGACACCCGCTCGGGCAAGGTGCTGGTGAACGGGCGCCCCGTCGATCTCTCGGCGCATGAGTACCGGGTGCTCAGCTATCTGATGCATCACAAGGACGAGGTCGTCTCGCGCAGCGAGCTGATCGAGCACATCTACGCCCAGGACTTCGACCGCGACTCCAACACGATCGAGGTCTTCGTCGCGCGGCTCCGGAAGAAGCTCGGGGTCAGCATCATCAGGACGGTGCGCGGCCTCGGCTACCGGCTGGAAGCGCCGTCGTGATCGCCGTCAATTCCCTGCGCGTGCGGCTGCTCGCCGGCGCGGTCGTCTGGATCTCGCTCGCCTTGGTCGTGGTGGGGACGCTCCTGGCGGCTCTGTTCCGCGACCACGTCGAGCGCCGGCTCGAGGCCGAGCTGACGATCCAGGTCGAACAGATCGCGGCGGCGCTGGAGCGCCCCAGCACGGGACCGGTCATTCTGACTCATCAGCCGAGTGACCCGCGCTATGGCAGGCCATACTCGGGGTCCTACTGGCAGGTCGATGGGCCCGAGGGGCCCCTCTTCCGCTCGCGGTCGCTGTGGGACGTCGCCCTCGCCCTGCCTCTCGACGTATCCGCCGGCGGCGGAGCCCACCGCCGACGGATCGAGGGCCCCGACGGGCAGAGGCTCATCGCTCTCGAACGGACCGTGACACTCCCCGATGCCCCGGGGGCCTATCGGGTGGTCGCCGCCACTGACGAGCGGGAGCTGACGGCCGCGGACGCGGCGTTCACCCGCACGCTCGCCCTCTCCCTCGGCGTCCTGGCGCTGGCCTTGGTCGCGGCCGTCGCGATCCAGGTCCGGGTCGGGCTCAGACCGCTCCACCGCCTGAGCACCGGCGTGGCGGCCATCCGCGAGGGGCGGATCAAGCGGCTCGAAGGCCGGTTCCCGACCGAGACCCAGCCGCTCGTCGAAGATCTCAACGCGGTTCTCCAGCGCAACGAGGAAATCGTCGCTCGGGGCCGCGTCCAGGCCGGCAATCTGGCGCACGGCTTGAAGACCCCGCTCAGCATCCTGTCCAACGAGGTCGACCGGCTCGCGGCCGACGGCGCCCCGCAGCTCGCCGCGTCGATGCGAGGCCAGATCACCACGATGCGACGGCAGATCGACTACCAGCTGGCTCGGGCGCGGGCCGCGGCCTCCCTGGACGTCCCGGGCGCGCGCGTGCCGGTGGCGCCGTGCGTCGCCGCGATCCAGCGCACGCTGGCGCGCCTCCATGACGGTCGCGATCTGCAGTTCGCGATCGACGTCCAGGCCGATCACGTCTTCCGCGGCGAGCGGCAGGACCTCGAGGAGATGCTCGGCAACCTGATGGACAACGCCTGCAAGTGGGCCCGCCGGCGGATCTCTGTGAAGAGCGGCTGCGAGGAGGGTCGCCTGACGATCACGATCGAGGACGACGGGCCAGGCCTGCCCGCCGAGCAGCTGGGAGGAGCACTCGCCCCGGGGGCGCGGTTCGATGAAAAGGTGCCGGGGACCGGCCTGGGGCTCGCGATCGTCCACGACCTCGCGAGCCTCTACAGCGGCTCCATCGCGCTCGGGAGCTCGAGCCTGGGTGGGCTGCGAGCGGAGCTGACCCTACCGGCCGGCTAAGGGCTCTTCCCGGGCGTGCGCCTCGTGCCACCAGAAGGCGGCCGATGCGAACGCAAGACCCAGGGCGGCGCCTCCGAGAGCGTCGGCGGGCCAATGCGCGCGCTGCACGATGCGTGCGATGGCCACCAGGGCCACGACGGCCCACCCGGCAGTCCACAGCAGGAACGCCCGATCCCCGAGCCGCCGGCTCATGACGTAGGCGAACAGCGAGAAATATGCCGCGGCGGCGGTCACGTGCCCGCTGGGGAACCCAAAGGACCTTCCGGTCGGTCGAGGCCTGGCCACGATCTCCTTGCCGACGCCTTCCACGATCGGCGCCACGATCATCACCGCCGCCCAGAGCCACCAGTGCCGCCGCGCTTCAGGCGGGGAGAGCCAGATCAGCAGGAGGGTCGCCGGGAGCAGGAACTGCCATGCGCCGAGGGTCTTGATCACCTTGAAGACGGCCACCCCGGTGGGCGTGACCCAGCCGACGATGGCGTCGTACATCAGCTGCTCCCCTGGAAGGACACCCGCAAAGCGGACGAGGAGCGCCAGGGCGAGGAACACCCCAGCGCTCCCGAGCAGGGTGCTTCGCCAGCGGGGAGCCGGCGACCGGCGTCCCGACGAGATCTCCAACGGAACGCTAGACATGCCTGCCTACTTGCACTTTTGCGCTTCTTCGCTCTTGATGAACAGCACGCTTTTCCCCTCGTATTCGACCACCGCACAGCCGCCCACCTTGATGGGGCCGTATTCGGCCTCGAGCTCTGTTTTGTCCGTCGCCTCGAACCGGCGTCCGCCGACGACCCAGGTACCCGCCTTACCCTCCGGCCGGCTCTCGAGCGTGCCCGTGTGCTCTTCGATCGCGTGGCTCAGCGGCGGAGCCAGAAGGAACGCACAGACCGAGAACACGATGACGCTCAGCAGCTTCATCTGTCACCTCCTGATAGAATGCCGCGTGGCCCACCAAAGCCCTCTGAGCTTGGCGCTCGTCCTGCTGACGGCTCTCGGTGCCGCCGGTTGCGCCGAGAAGCGCTGGACCAAGCCGGGCGCCACGGTCGAAGATTTCAATCAGGACAGCCACGCGTGCGGGCTGGAGGCCCAGCGCGGAGTCTACACCAACACACCGGTCGATAAGCGGGTCTATCGCACTTGCATGCGCGCCCGCGGCTATCAACTAGTCGAGGGCGGGCAGTGGATCGGGTTGAGACACTAACGCGGATTCGCCGCGGTCCTGAACGTGGTCTCCACGAGCGAGATATTGCCCGTCTTCGACACCGTCCCGATGGCGAGCTGATATTCCGTCCCGGGCAAGAGCAAGCCGTCGGGCACGGCGAACGAGCTCACGGACCCAGGCACGTGCGCCGTCAGGCTGGCGCTCTTCCCACGCTGCTCGAGGTTCAGGGTGTACGCGGTCAGATTCTTGACGGGGCTCCAGGTGATCTTCAGATTCTTGGTGGCCACGCCCGCGGCGCCGGCCTTGGGCGAGACGAACGAGGTCGTGGCCGGCAACGCGTGATGCAGCGTGGCTTCGCCGCGGAGCTTCTCACCGCCGGTCGCGACGCCGGCGAAGGCATACACGCCTTCGGGGTACGCCGAGCGCAGCGTTTTGAGATCCCTCGGCTCGGGAGTCTCGAACCGGAACTGACGAATCCCCAGGGTCGAAGCATCGGGCGCCGTGAAATCGACGACCGTGCGCCCGTCCGGAGCCGTCACGACCAGTCTCGCCAGGCCCTCCTTGCCGGCCTTGACCTCGAACACCACCTCGGAATCCCCGTCGGTGACGTTCTGCTCGAAGTGGACGAGCGCAACGCCAAAGGGTCCGGCCGGACCGGTCTCCTGGGCAGTTCCCGGCGCCAGGCCGGAAGCGCCCAAGAGGAGCATGACCCCGCCGACGATCTGCGTTCGCCGGCGACCGCACATCACCATTCGTAGGTCAGCCGCAGGGTCATGGCGTCGGAATCTCTGCCCGTGCCCTGCGCCACCTTCGAATAGTCCACGTCGTTGGCGTACTCGAGGACGACGCGCATGTTGTCAGACAGCCAGGTGCCGACGGCTCCGAGGATTCTCTTCTTCGGGAATCCCGCTCGCAATCCGGAGGTCTCCGAGTAGCTGAACGCGCCATAGGGCCTGACGTCGAAGATTCGCCCCGTGTAGCCGAGCTCGACCTGCCAGGCCTCGGGCCGCGTGCGGACGGGGACCAGATTCTCGTTCAGGTCTCGCGTGAAGTTCGCCTGACGAGTGGCGCCGTTGTATTCCCCGACGAGCGAGAACCCCCACAGGCCGAACCTGGCGCGCCCGGCGATCCCCGGTGTATACGCGCGGCGAGGACGGGTCACCAGCTCCGGAAACGCGTCTGTCAGGCCATTGGAATCGAACACGGAGTCGATCCAGTCGACACCGACGTCGAAGGATACCAGATCGGTCTTCTGAGCATAGCTCACCGTGAAGCCGTAGTGCTCGAGCTGCTTTCCCCGTACGTTGTTGTCGGTTGACCCGTTGTAGATGTAGAACCCGGCATTGAACCCGTAGGCGTTGACGCCGAGCTGCGCGTAATCTTCTTTGGTCTCGAACACCTCTATGGTCAGCGGGCCGGTGATCGTCAGCGACTCTTCGAACCTGGCCGCGACGGTGGTGCCCGTCGAGATACCGAACGGCACGACCCCCCGGCCAGTCTTCAGGTAGACGGGGAGCTTCGATGGTTTCGCGAGCGTGATCAGGGCCTCACCGACGGTGATCTTGTCGCCGGCGCTGTCCCACTCGAGAGACAGCTCCGCTTTGCCCCAATCGATCACGTCGGCCTCGAAATCGAACTCGGCGGTGGCGAGTGCCAGATCACTCGAACGCACGCTGCGAAAACTCCTGCGCGATCCGGCTTCCATCTCGATGGCTCCACCGAGCTGGATCTGCGACCCCTTGGCCGTCTTGAACGGCTCGCTGGGCGGCGTTGTCGCGGCCTGTGTGGCCGGCTCCTTGGGTGGTTGCCCGGCCGCGGCCGGGTCCGCGGCCGCCGGCCCGCGCTTGCTCACGGCCTCTTCGAGCTCGCGGACCCGTCGCCTGAGCTCCTCGTTTTGCGAGATGACCTCGTCTACCTTGCGCTTGAGAGCATCCAGGTCTTCAGCCGCGGGCCCTTGCTGGGCGCGGGCCGGCGACGCCGGCAGCAGACAGACCATCGAAGCCCCCACAATGGCCGCCTTCGCAACCATGCTCCGTGTCCAGTCCCTCATTCGCCTCCCTCCCCGAAGGGGATTATAGAGCAGCTCCGCCTCACGCCGCGGTCTTACCGAGCCGATGCCTCTCTGCCGAAACGCAGGTACAGCGAGGGCACGACGAACAGGTTGAGCAGTGTCGACGTGAACAGACCGCCCAGGATGACGACCGCCATCGGGTGCTCGATCTCGTGGCCGGGAAGATTGCCAGCGACCACCAGGGGGACGATGGCCAGTCCCGTGGCCAACGTGGTCATCAGAATCGGCGAGAGCCGTTCGCGCGCGCCGCGCAGGACGAGCGCCGGACCAAAGGTCTCGCCCTCGTGCCGTTCGAGGTGCTGACAATGATCGATCAGCAAGATGCCGTTGCGCGCCGCGATCCCCAACACCGTGAGAAACCCAACGAGCGAGCCGAGCGAGAGAACGCCGTCACCCAGGTAGGCCGCCAGCACACCGCCCACCAGGGCCGAGGGTAAGGTCAAGAAGGACAGCGTCGCCAGACGAACGCTCCCGAACGAGGTCAGCAGGAGCAGGAACACGCCGATCGCGGCAACGATCGACACGTAGAGCAGGTTCTTCTGGGCCGCTTTCCGCTCCTGGTACTCGCCGACCAGCTCCGGGTAGTACCCGAGCGGAAACTGGACTTTCTCGAGGCGATCCTCGACCTCGTCAACGATCGAGCCGAGATCGCGACCACGCACGTTGGCCTTGACCCCGATGCGACGCTTGAGGTTTTCGTGCTCGACGATGTTCGGCGTCGGCTGGATGCTGACGTCGGCCACGTGCTGCAGCTGCACGTGGCCGCCGTTCGGTTTGTCGATCGGTAGCTCACGAATACCCGTCAGGCTGGAGCGCGCCTCGGGGACGCTCCACACGTTCACGTCGTAGGTCCGGTTCGCGATGTGGATGTCGCCGGCTTCTTCGAGAGCCACCAGGGTGGTCGCCGCCCGCCGGATGTCGCCGGGCTTGAGGCCATGCGTGAACGCCCTGTCGAGATCGACCTTGACCGCGATCTCCGGGACGTTCTCATGGAACTCCACGTGCAAGTCGATGATGCCCTTGATGCCCGTGAGCGCATCCTTCACCCTCGCCCCGAGCTTGTGGAGGGTGTCCACGTCGTCGCCATAGATGCGCACGACGATCGCTTCGGAATGCCCCGTCAGCACCTCCCGGATTCTTTCCTTCAGGTACGTCTGCACGTCCCGGTAGAGGCCCGGATAGCCGTCCACCGTCTCTTGAATCGCGTGGAGCGTCTTGTCATAGTCGACCTTGGGATCGACGCTGATCCAGTTCTCGCCGAAGTAGATGCCGACCACCTCGTCCATGATCAAGGCCTGACCGATGTGGGCGCCGAAGTTGCGGACGCCCGGAATGCTCCGCAGCTCCTTGCTCCCCTGGATCGTGATCCGGTTCATCTCCGGCCAGGAGGTGCCGGGTTTGGTCAGCCAGTGCATCAGGAAGTCCCGCTCTTTGAACGACGGCAGCAGGGACTGCCCGAGTTGTGACCACACGAGCACGCCGGTCAACGCGATCACGGCGACGCTGACGTACGCCGGGCGCGGAGTACGGATGATCCGCGAGAGAATCGCCTCGTAGCCACGCTGGAGCCACGGGACCAATGGTGACTGACGGCGCTCGAGCGGCACGTTGCGCAAGAGGACCAGGGCCATCGCCGGGGTCACGGTCAGCGCGACGAGCATGGAGGCCAGCATCGCGAGCGCATACGAAAGCACGAGCGGCTGGAAGAATGCGCCGGACAGCCCCTCCAGGAAAAAGACCGGCGTGATGGCCAGCACCGAGATCAGGGTCGCGTAGACGACGGCGCTGCGTACTTCGAGCGAGGCGTCGAGAATGATCCTCGCCAGCGACGTGTCGCGACGACCGCTCTTGCGATACTCGCGGAGCCGCCGCACGATGTTTTCGATGTCGATGATCGCGTCGTCAACGATTTCGCCGAGGGCGATCACGAACCCGGCCAGGATCATCACGTTGATGGTCGCCCCGCGCCAGGAGAGCACGAGCCCGGCCGCGACCAGCGACAACGGCATCGCCACGACGCTGATCGTCGCAACCCGCCACTCGTAGAGAAAGGCGACGAGCACCAGGATGCAGAGCACGGCGCCGATGAGCATCGCCATGGTCAGATTGTGGAGCGACATCTCGATGAAGGTCGCGGGCCGGAAGATCGTGGTGTCGATCTCCACGTCGGGAAGACCCGGCCGGAGCGTATCGATCGCGGCTTCGACGCCCCGGGTCACTTGCAGTGTGTTGGCCCAGGGGAATTTTTCGACAATGAGGAGGAGGCCGGGGCCGTCATTGATGATCGCGTCCCCGACCATCGGCTGATGATCAACCACCACGTTCGCCACGTCCTTCAGAAGGAGCTGCTTACCGTCCCTCATCACGAGGGGCACGTTGGCCAGGGGCTCCGGCCTGACGTCGTCATATTTGTACACAAGGGGTGCGACGTGCCGGACCTGGAGCCGTTGGTTCGGGGTGTCGATGAAGCCGCCGGTGCCGATATGATGGCCCTGCGAGAACGTGAACATCCCCGAGTCCAGGGCGTCCGCCGTGGCCGTCATGACCTCGTCGAGGGCGACACGGTGCTGTTGCAGCAACTCCGGCACGACGTTGACGTTCAGCATCTGCAGCCGCTCGCCCCAGATCGCGACGTTGGCCACACCGGGGACGCGCAGCAGCCGCTGTCGGATGGTCCAGTAGGTGATCATCGACAGGTCCATCACGGAGCGGGTCTTCGACGAGATCCCGATCTTCATCATGCGGCTGGTCGACGACAGCGGTGGCAACACGATCGGCGGGGCCGCCCACTTTGGTATCGACGGTGTGACCATGTGGACGCGCTCTTCCACCATCTGGCGCGCCAGCATGAGGTCGGACCCACGCTTGAAGAGCAATTTGACCGACGACAGCTGTGGAACCGACTTGGAGCGCAAGACGTCGAGGGCCGGCAGGCCGGCGAGCGCCTGCTCCATCGGAACGGTCACCAGGCTTTCGACTTCAACCGCGGTGAGCCCGAGGCAGATGGTCTGGATCTCGACGAGCGGCGGCGCGAACTCGGGAAAGACGTCCACCGGCATGTGCTGGAGCCGCGCGACGCCGAAGTACATCATGATCACGGCGACCGTGATCACGAGGAACCGGAACTTCAGGCTGGATCCAACGATCCACCGCATCATGGTCGCAGCTCCATTCGTGCCTTAATGACCCACCTTGAATTCGGTGCCGTACAGCTCGGCCACTCCGACCGACGCCACGACGGTGCCGGTGGCTGGGCCGTCCTTCAAGACCGCCACGTCACCCTGGATGAAGTCGACCTCGACTTTGTGCCGGACGAACGTGCGTGCACTGGGGCTCGTATAGATCCAGGTCTGGCCGTGCGAGTCGTAGATCAATGCAGAGTAGGGCACGAGCTTCCGGTCGCCGAGCTTCTGGCTCTTTCGTGTCACCTTCTCTTCACGGACCTGCTCTGTCTGAAGACCGAGCCGCTGGATCGCTCTCTCCGTCAGCGTCACGCTGCTGTGCTCCGTCCCGTCGATACGCTTGACCTGGGCGGGATGCTCGGCCTCGACCTTGCCTGCCACTTGCTGACACGCCGCAAGGTGTAGACCCGCAAGGACCAGTACCGTCACCATCAAGCCACTGTTGTTCCGCATCATTTCCCCCTCTCTCGCTTATCGCGATTCGTCCTCACGCGTTTGCCGTTACCCTTGAAGCCGTCTCTGCTTCACTGGCCACCGTGGCGCCAAGGTCCTCGAGCTCGGCTTCACGCGCGGCGCCGAACAGCAGGTACATGGCCGGGACCCCGACCAGGCTGAACAGCGTCGTCGTCACCAGACCGCCCAGGATGACGACGGCCATCGGCCGCAGGATCTCGAGGCCGGCGATGTTGCCGGACACCGCCAATGGCACGACGGCCAGTGCCATGGTGATGGCCGTCATTAAAATAGGCGCAGACCAGTCTCGGGTGCCGCGCTCGACCAGCTCGGCGCCGAACGCACCGCCGTCGCGCTGCTCGAGCCGGCGATAGTGGCCGACGAGGGTCGTGCCGTTGCGGACGGCGATTCCCAACAGCGCGACCAGTCCGGCGATCGAACCGAGCGAGAGCAGGCCGTCGTCGGCGACGCACGCCACGAGCACACCGCCCACCAGGGCCATCGGCAGGGTCACGAAGACGGCGGTGGCCAGGCGCCAGCTCCGGAAGAACGCCTGTAGGAGGAGCAGGATCGCGATCGCCGCGGCGATCGCGAACGTCCGCACGCGGTCCTGCGCGGCGAGCCGCTCCGCGTACTCCCCTAACAGCTCCGCGCGGTACTCCAGCGGGAACTGGACTGCCTTCATGCCGCGTTCGATCTGGGCGGCGACGGCGGCGAGGTCGCGCCCGCGCACATTGGCCGTCACGTCGATCCGACGCGCTGCCATATCTCGATGGATTTCGGTGGCGGTGGGCGCGATGCGCACGTCGGCCACGTCCTTGAGGCGTACGTGCTCGCGCGAGGGGGTCTCGATCAGTAGCTCCTGGATACTGGTCAGATTTCGGCGCGTGTCGGGTGTGCCCCACACCACGACCTCGAACACCTTCTGTTCGTCGAAGAGATTGCCGACCTCGAGGCCGGACACCAATGTGGTCGCGGCCCGGCGGATGTCGCCGGGCTTGAGGCCGTGGTGCTTCGCTTTCTCGAGGTCGACCTCGATCTCCAGCGCCGGCATTTCTTCCGGGTACTGGACTCTCGCATCGGAGACACCTGCGATCCCCGCCAGAACCTTCTGGACCTCCTCCGCCTTCGTGCGGATGATCTTCATATCCTCGCCATACACCCGCATGACGAGGGACTCGCCGGTTCCCGACAGCTCCTGTCTGAGTTTCGCCTGCAGATTGGTCAGCACTTCAGGGGAGAGACCTGGATAGCCGGCCGCCACTTCCTTCACCGCCGCCACGGTGGCCTCGTAGTCGGCCCTGGGATCGATGCTGACCCAGAGCTCGCCGGAATTGATATTTTTCCGCTTGTCCGACAGGATGGCGCGCCCCATATTCGCGCTCACGTTGCGGACACCCGGAATAGACCGCAGCTCACGGCTGGCCAGCGTCGTGATGCGGCTCATCGCCGGATGGGACGCGCTGGAACTGCCGTCCCAGCGGACCACCAGGTCGGTCTCCTTGAAGTTCGGAATCAGTGACTCCTGACGGAGGAACGCCATCGACACGAGACCCGCGACGGCGACGACACAGACGGCGACGAAGACGGGGCGCGGCGTGCGGGTGGCCCATCCAGAGAGCGCGCTCCCGAGACTACGGAGCATCCCGGCGACGGGAGAAGCACCACTCCGGAGCGTCGCGTCGCGCAGGAACAGCAGGCTCAGCGCCGGCGTCACGGTGAGCGCGACCACCATGGAGGCGAGCAATGCCAGCATGTAGGACGTGGCGAGCGGCTGCCAGAACGCCGCGGACACGCCCTCGACGAACAAGGCCGGCACGACCGCCAGCACCATGATGACCGTCGCGTAAAGGATCGGCCGGCGCATCTCGAGCGACGCCTCGAGGATGATCCTCGCCGTCGATTCGTCACCGCCCTCGGTGCGACGCTCGCGGAGACGCCGCAGGATGTATCCTGTCCCGACGATGGCGTCGTCGATCACGGCGCTGAGGGCCATCAGCAGCCCGGCGATGATCATCATGTTGACGGTCACGCCACGCACGTAGAGCACGGTCCCCGCCGCGATGACGGATACGAGGACGGCCACGGCCGCGATCAGGGCGGTGCGCCAGTTGAACAGGAGGGCCAGGAGGGCCGCCAGCACGAGGACGGAACCGATGAGCAGCGCCCGGCTCAGGTTGCCGAGAGCCAGCTCGAGGAAGGTGGCCGGCCGAAAGAGGGTGGAGTCCATCTCCAGACCGGCGAGCCCGGGCCGCAGGGCCGCGAGCGCCTTTTCCACTTCCTGCGTCACCGCCCGCGTATTGGCCCAGGGAAGCTTTTCGACCACGAGCATGAGCGCCGGACCGTCCTTGACGATGGCGTCACCGATGAGCGGCTGATGGTCCTCCACGACCGAGGCGACGTCACCCAGGCGCTTCGTCTCCGCGTCCTCGACTGGCACCTTGGCCAGGTCTTTCGCCGTCGTGATGGGCAGGACGTGCCGGACGCCGAGCCGTTGGTTCGGGGTCTCGACCCACCCGCCGGTTCCCGGGGTCGAGGCCTCCAGGAAGCTCAAGGGCGACGACCACAAGGCGTTGCCGGCGGTCTTGATGATTTGCATCAGCGTGACGTTTTCGTCTCGCAGCTTGTCCGGGTCCACTTGCACCTGCAGCTGCCGCTCACGCCGGCCCCAGATCGACACGTTCGCCACGCCGGGCACCCCCAGGAGGCGGGGCTGGATCGTCCAGTGGGCGAGTACCGTCAGATCGATGAGGGACAGCTTGTTCGAGGTCACCCCGATCGCCATGACCCGGCCGGACGAGGAGACGGGATTGATCATGGTGAAATGTTTCGCCACTCTCGGGAGCGCGAACACTTCATTGAGGCGCTCCTGCGCCACCTGCCGGGCGCGCATGAGGTCGGTCCCCTTCTCGAAGATGAGATCGATGGACACGAGGCCGGGAATGGACACGGAGCGGAGCTCCTTGACCCACGGAGTCCCGTTGAGCAGGTCCGCTTCCATGGGGGTGGTGATCAAGGCTTCCACTTCCTGGGCGGACAGGCCGAGGATCTCGACTTGAATCTCCACGTGCGGCCGCGAGAACTCGGGCAGGACGTCCACCGGCATGTTGCGAAGCTGCGTGAAGCCGAACACCATCAGCAACGCGGCGAACGTGGCGACGACGAGTCGAAGCTTCAAGCTCGACTCGATGATCCAACGCATCATAGAAGACCTCCCTGGGGATCCTGTCGGCTCGCCGGTAGTGGTGTCATGTCTATCGCGCTCTCGCGTCCTGCCTTTGCTCGGCCGGTGGCGTGTTCTCGTACGCCTTCTTGCCGATCCGGTACGCGCGCTTCTCCAGCGCCAGCGCCTTCGCGCGGGCGTCCGCTAGGGCGTCTGGCCGGAGCTGCGAGACTTCGACCAGCTCCAGCGTCTCCTTCAATTTCTCTCCCTGACCGCGCCACCCGACTCGAACATTGCCCACGCCGCGAGCGTAGTACTTGAGCTGCTCGGCGTTCGGCTCCTCCCGGCTGGTCTCGGCGACTACCAGGACGTCCTCGTAGCAGCCCTTGCGGACACAGGTCTTACTCACCCACGAGCCAGACGTTCCCGTCGTTGTCCTGTGCGAAGAAGGCGATCTCCGTCTCCGCCAGCTGGCCATCTTTGTAGTCCACATCCCAGACCACGACCGTACGCACGCCGCCGATCACCTTGGTCAGGTCGGTGACGATGGACACCAGGCGACGAGGCACGGCCTTCCCATCGTCCTCGATGGTGGTCCCCGTATAGACGAGCCGCGTTCCCGGCTTCAGGGGGAACCATTCGTTGTCGATCGTGGTCGAGTGCCCGTCGAAGCTCTTGGGATTGAAGTCCTCGACCTTCTTCTCCTGCGCCATGACGCCGCCACCGGACAGCGCGAGCCAGGTGCAGGCGACGAGGACGAGGAAACGGACCTTCAGGCGCGACGCGACGATCGAACGCATCATGTCGTGGACCTCCTCGCGAGCACATCCTCGATAGAACTCACCGGAGCGCAATTCGGAGAACCCATGAAGCGCGGTGGGGGAAATCCTGCGAAGAGGACCGGGACTGAATTTCCGGAATGCGCTCGGAGGCGTTCCGGAAATTCCCTCGGCGCCCTCAACGAAGCCCTGCCGTCGAAATCTCGCCGCCCACGTGATCCTCCTCCCGAAATGTTGGGCATTCTTCCGCCGCTGGATTCCATGAACAATCGGCGGCCAGGCGGTCGCTATGTGGGAAAGCGGCGTGAGCGCGTATCGGATTCCGTCCTACAGAGAAGGCGCCGTGAAGCGGCGCTGGCGCTACGCCGGCTCGGCCAGCTGCCGCCGCAGAACGTAGTGCACGAGTTGGGCGTTGCTCTGCAGCTCCATCTTCGCGAGGATCCGCGCCCGGTAGGTGCTGATGGTCTTGACGCTCCGGGAGAGCTCCTGGGCGATCTGACCGACGCTCTTGCCGCTGCCCAGGAGGCACAGGACCTGGTACTCCCTGTTCGAGAGGCGTTCGTGCGGCGCGTGGTCCATCCCATCGCGGTTGGCCAACGCTTCGAGCAGCCCGTCAGCCGCGGCCGGGCTCATGTACCGTCGTCCCTGGGCCAGCCGCTGGACGGCGCGCACCAGTTCCTCGGGCGCCGCCGTCTTGCTGATGTAACCGGCCGCCCCCGCGCGAAGCGCGCGTACCGCGAACTCCTCTTCGGAGTGAACGCCGAGGATGAGGATGGGAAGCCTCGGACGCTCCCCTTTAATCTCCTTCACCACGTCGAGGCCATGGCAGCCGGGCAGGCTCAAATCGAGAGTGACCACGTCCCAAGGCTTCTGCGCGACCAGCAGACGAAGCTCGGCACAGTTCTGCGCCTCGCCCAGCGCGCTGATGTGACACTCCCGGGCGAGGATCGCTCTGAGACCGGCTCGAACGACGGGATGGGCGTCCGCGACGAGCACGCGCATCTCAGGACCCTTGCGATTCGGCAGTCATCATAGTGTCCGTCGTAGCTGCGGCGTTCCGGTTATCGTTCCGGCGAACTCACCCGCGCGCTCGCCGTTGCCGTCATCGTGCTGCCGCGGCGCTGGGGTCATTGGCCCAACTCAGTGGGCTGCATTTCTGACGCCAGAGAAGCGCACGCGCAGGTCACGTCATCGCAAGCGTCTGACTGCACGATGGAAACACCACGTACGATGTCGCGCTCGACCGGCGACGCGCAACGCGGCCTGGACACCGTTGTTAACATTTTCAACACGACCCATTACCGGTGCCCTGAAAGTGATTTCTCAGGCCGCATCCACTCCGTTTCGCCTGTGATACCTTCCGGAAATGCTAGGCCCTGACCTCGACACGCCGCTGAGCTAGGGGGCGACCATCTATTTCGATCGTCGTCTGTGGGCTTTCACGCGCGGCGTGCGGCTGCGCATCGCGGGCACCGCGCTGATCGGCCTCCTCGCCGTCGGCGTCGGCATCGCGCGCCTGGCCCTCTTCGGCTGGCTCCTCGCGCACGTGATCGCGGGCCGGCCGCTCCGCCCGCTGCTGCCGCTCGTCGCCCTCACGGCCGCCGCCGTCGTCCTTCGCGGCGCGCTCGACTACTGGCGCGCGATGGCGGCGCACCGCACGGCGGCGCGCGTGCAGAGCGCCTTGCGCCAGGCCATCTACGAGCGGGTCACCACGCTGGGCCCCGCGTACTTCATCCGGGCTCGCACCGGGGACGTCATCCTCTCGATGGTCGAGGGCGTCCAGCAGCTCGAGGTCTACTTCGGCCAGTACCTCCCCCAGCTCGTCGTCGCCGCCCTCACCCCGGTCCTCATCTTCGCCTGTGTCGCCTTCGTGGATCTCCCGATCGCGCTGGTGCTGCTCTCCGCCGCGCTCGTGACGCTGGTCGCGCCGGCGCTGTGGCACCGGAAGGACAGCCGGGCGAGCCTCGCCCGCCAGCAGGCCTACGCCGTCTTCGGCGCGGAGTTTCTCGACTCGGTCCAGGGTCTGGCGACGCTGAAGGCCTTCGGCCAGAGTGGCGCGCGGGCGCGGACGCTGGAGGCCAAGGGGCACCGGCTCTTCCAGAGCACCATGAGCGTCCTCGGGACGAACACGCTCGCGCGGGGCATCACCGACACCGGCATGGCTGTAGGCGCGGCGCTGGCGCTCGGCTGGGGCGCCTTCCGGGTGCGGGCCGGAGAGATGGAGCTGGGCGCGCTCCTGGTCGTCCTCATGCTGGGCGTCGAGGTGTTCCGGCCGCTGCGCGAGCTGCGGGTCGTCCTCCATCAGGGGATGCTCGGCGTCTCCGCCGCGCGCGGCATCGTTCAGATCCTCGAGGCCGAGCCCCGGATCCGGGACCCCGAGGCGCCGCTGAAGGACGCGCGCACGCTCGCGCCCACGGTGAGCTTCGAGGCCGTGACGTTCTCCTATCCGGGTGGCCGGCGCCCGGCGCACGACGGCCTGTCCTTCGAGGTGAAGGCCGGTGAGCGGGTCGGCATCGTCGGACCGAGCGGCGCGGGCAAGTCCACCGTCGCCCGGCTACTCCTGCGCTTCTACGATCCGGAGCGCGGTCGCGTCACCGTCGGCGGCCACGACCTGCGCGAGCTCACTCAGGACCAGCTCCGCGGCCTGATCGCGGTCGTGAGCCAGGACACCTACCTGTTTCACGGCACCGTCGAGCAGAACCTCCGCATGGGGAAGCCGGACGCGACGCCGGCCGAGCTCGAGGCCGCGGCGCGCGCGGCCAACGCGGACGAGTTCATCGCGCGGCTGCCGCATGGCTACGCCACGCTCGTGGGCGAGCGCGGCGTGCGACTCTCCGGGGGCCAGCGCCAGCGGATCGCGATCGCGCGCGCGCTCCTGCGCGACGCGCCGATCCTGATCCTCGACGAGGCCCTCTCATCGGTGGACGCGGAGAGCGAGGCCGTGATCCAGCAGGCCCTCGAGCGGCTCATGGAGGGCCGGACCACCCTGATCTTCGCCCACCGGCTCTCGAGCGTGATCGGCGCGCACCGGATCCTCGTGCTCGCCGACGGGCGCCTCGTGGAGAGCGGCGGCCACGCGGAGCTCATGGCGCGCGGCGGCCCGTATCACCGGCTGATGGCCGCCCAGGCTCAGGATGGCGCGGGTCACGGCGAGCCGCCCGTGCGGCTGGGTCTCCTGGTCGCCGAAGACCGCGTCGAGGACGAGCCGTCGGCGTCTCAAGCTCCCGAGCCCACGGACGCGATCCTCAGGGCGGAGGGGATGGGCTGGCCCGCGCTGCTGCGCGTCCTGCTCGGGATGGTCGCCGGCTACCGCGCCCGCCTCGCGGTCACGTTCGTGCTCGGCGTCGCTCGGGTGGTGGCGCTGATCGGCGTGGGCGTGCTGAGCGCGCTGGTCGTCCGCGCCGTGAGCACCGGGATGGCCTTCGACCGGCTGCTGGTCGCCCTCGCCGTCGCGGCGCCGCTGGCGGGGGTCCTGCACTGGCTCGAGTCGTGGCTGGCCCACGACATGGCGTATCGCCTGCTTGCCGACATGCGTCTCGACATGTTCAGAAAGCTGGACGCGCTGGCGCCGGCGTACCTCACGCACCGGCGCACCGGGGACCTGGTCTCGGTCGCCACCCACGACATCGAGCTGATCGAGTACTTCTTCGCCCACACCGTCACCCCCGCGTTCGTCGCCGTGCTGGTGCCCGTCGGGGTGCTCGTCACGCTCGCGGCCTTCGGCTGGCCGCTGGCGGTCGCCCTGCTCCCGTTCCTCGCCTGGGCCGCGCTGACGCCGGTGCTCGGGCGCTTGCGCATCGATCGCCTCGGCTCGCGGGCGCGCGAGGTCGCGGGCGATCTCACGGCCCACGCGGTGGACTCGGTGCAGGGACTGGCCGAGATCGTCGCCTTCCGGCAGGTCGGGGCGCGAGGCGTGGAGTTCGCGGCCAAGGCGCAGGCGTACCTCCGGGCGCGCGTGCCGCTCCTCCACGACCTGGCCGTGCAGACCTCGCTGCAGGAGATCGCCACCGGGCTCGGCGGGCTCGCCGTCGTCTGCGTGGGCACGGTGCTCGCCGGGGCGGGCCGACTCGACGGCGCCATCCTCCCTCTGCTCACCCTGCTCGCCATGTCCGCGTTCGTGCCCGTCTGGGAGATCGCGCAGGTGGGCCGCCAGCTCGCCGACACGCTGGGCGCCGCGCGGCGCGTGTACGCGGTGCACGACGAACCGGTACCCGTGACGGATGGCGGGGGCGTGCGCTCGCCCGGCGCCCTCTCTGACGGGCCGGCGCTCGAGCTTCAGCAGGTGAGCTTCACCTATCCGGTCCGCCGCCGGCGAGCGCTCTCCGAGGTGAGCTTCACCGTGCCGCGGGGGGGCACGGTGGCGCTCGTCGGGCCCTCCGGCGCCGGCAAGACGACGATCGCCAATCTCTTCCTGAGATTCTGGGATCCCGACGCGGGCGCGGTCCGGCTTCAGGGTCATGACCTCAGGGAGTACGGGCTCGACGAGCTGCGCCGGCAGATCGCGCTGGTGGCGCAAGACACCTATCTCTTCAACGACACCCTGAGGAACAATATCCTGCTCGCCCGGCCCGGAGCGACCGAGGCGGAGCTGGCGGCAACGGTGGAGCGGGCGGCGCTCGGCGAGTTCGTCGCGGCGCTACCCGAAGGGCTCGACACCGTCGTGGGGGAGCGCGGCGCCCAGCTCTCCGGGGGCCAGCGCCAGCGCGTGGCCATTGCGCGTGCCTTCCTCAAGGACGCCCCCATTCTCATCCTCGACGAGGCGACCTCGCATCTGGACGCGGTCAGCGAGCAGGCGGTGCGGGGGGCCCTGGCCCTCCTGGCGCGGAACCGCACGACGGTCGTGATCGCCCACCGACTCTCCACGGTGCGCGACGCCCAACTGATCCTCGTCCTGGAAGACGGGCGACTGGTGGAGAGCGGCAGTCATCGTGAGCTGCTGGACAAGAGTGGGCTCTATGCGCACCTGATCTCGCGACAGCTCGCCGGCGCCTCCGGCGCGACGCTCAGAACGCGAAGCTGAGGCCGAGCCGAACTCCGCTGTCGCTGAGCTCGAACAGGTTGTCTTCCTTGGAGCTGGTCTCGTGCTGGAAGAAGTAGGTGTAGTTGTAGCCGGCCTCGAGCAGGACGTTGCGCGCGAGCGCGTACGTGACGGCGAGCCCACCGTCGACATGGATCTGGCTGAGGTGGACGGTCCCGCCTTCCTTGCGCAGGCTGTCCACGGCCGGGATGCCGCCGCCCGCCAAGGACGCCCGGGCGGCGAAGCGCTCACTCATGGGAATCTCGATGCGCAGCCCTGCGATCGGCACCGGCAGCTCGTGCCGGTAGAAGTCCTCGCGGCTGCTGTGGCCCCGACTGGAGAGCTTCGGCTCGAGGTGGACGTAGGTGAGTCCCGCGGTGCCCGTCAGGAACATGCCGTACCCGTCCAGCAGCAAGCGTTCGTAGGCCAGGCTCAGCCGATAGAAGTCCACGTTGGCGTGGATATGGCCCGGACCGAACGTGTCGTCGTTGTAGCGAATCGCCTCACGGAAGGTCGCGCTGTTGTCGAGGAAGTAGGAGAGCCCGGTGACGCGCACCGCGTCCCTTGGCGTGAAGTGGAACGCGAGACTCGCCTCCACGGCCTCGGAGACGTCGAGGCCGAGGTCGTCGGCGAGCCGGAGCCGCGTTCCATGGTTCCCGCCCTCGCCGACTCTCAGGGCGCCGTCAGGGAACCCGAGCCGCGCGTCGAGCGTCACTTCCACGCGTGCGTCGGTGGGACCCAGCCCGACGAAGAGGGGGGCGCGGCCAGGAGCGGTGGGGGGCGGGCTCGCCTGGCCCTCGCTGCGCCCCGGCCAGGCCAGCGCGAGAAACACGGCGAGCGCAGCGACGAGGCGCAGCGGCAGTGCCGTCAGGAGTGATCTCATGGCCGTTCCACGGCGCGGGCCGGGAACGCTCCGATGATAAGCCAAGTTCGGGGGTCGCGGCAACGATCGCGATCGTCCCTCACACCGCGAGGTAGCCCCCGTCGACGACCAGCTCGGTCCCGGTGATGTATGACGCCTCGTCCGACGCGAGGAACAACACGGCGTAGGCGACCTCTTCCACCCGTCCCTCCCGTTTCATCGGGACGGCCCGGAGCGTCTTCGCGCGCCAGTCCGGATCGGCGGAGACCGTGGAGGTCCGCATCGGGGGCATGATGCTGGGATGGACCGAGTTGACCCGGATGCCGTCCTTGGCGTACTGCACGGCGGCCGACTTGGTCATGAGGCGCACGGCGCCCTTCGACGCGTTGTACCCCATGTGGATCCGGTCCTGGCCGACGAAGCCCGAGATGGACGAGATGTTGACGATGGCACCGCCGCCGGCCCGCTGCAGGGCAGGGATCGCGTGCTTCATGCCGAGGAAGACCCCCTTGGCGTTCACGTTCATGAGGGTGTCCCAGGCTGCCGTGCTCTGGGTATCGGGATCGAATGTGCCGCTGATGCCCGCGTTGTTCACCAGGACGTCGAGCTTGCCGAAGCCCGCCACAGCGGCGGCGACGGCCTCGCGCCAGGCGGCCTCGCTCGTGACGTCGAGCGTCACGAAGCGCGCCTGTCCACCCGCCGACGCGATCTTCTCGACCGTCTGGCGTCCCTCCGCCTCGAGGAGGTCGCCCACGATCACCTTCGCGCCCGCCCGGGCGAAGATCGTCGCCTCGCTCTGACCCATCCCGCTGGCGCCACCCGTGATGAGAGCAACCTTCCCGGCGAGTCTCATGCCGCTTCCTCAGGTAGGAAGGCCGAACAGCGACGTCATCCGCCTCGAGGCGAGCATCGCCGTCATCGTCTCGTCCGGGGGACGGCGCTCGAAGCGGCTCGCGGCGTCGAGCACCTTGGGCAAGAGCGCCAGGTCTCCCGCCGTGTTGAGGAAGACGCCCGGCAGGTCGAGGATCCAGTGCACCGCCTGGTCGATCTCCGCCTGCGCCTCGAGCGGCTGGTACCAGGTGGTGTGCGTGCGGTCGGCCGTCGCCCAGGGCCCGCGCGCGATCGACTTGATGATCTGAACCGCGACGTTCCGTTCCCGGCAGATGGCCAGGACCTCCTCGAAGCTCCCCCGGTACCGCGCGTTCTGCGCCATGAAGAAGTTGTACGGCAGCAGCACCGCGTC
>WNGI01000908.1_pt1 | contig 23636 bp, 25 predicted proteins | sample 5400621 | NCBI WGS metagenome assembly WNGI01 (sample SAMN13153374, study PRJNA577476) | soil metagenome | isolation source: 20 cm soil or saprolite under Garry oak tree replicate 1 | place: USA:California | collected 2016-06-15 | reverse complement strand
GGCGGATGGGCCATACCGCTTCTCGACACCGAAACCGGGGACTATCTCAACCAGGTCTACGGCGGCGCGGCCGCATTCCTCTTTGGCCGGCGGACGTACGAGATCTTCGCCGCCTCCTGGGGAGCGATGGCCGATCCGAGCACGAGCCCGATCGCCGCCGCGCTGAACAGCCGGCCCAAGTACGTGGCATCGACCAGCCTCGCCGATCCGCAGTGGGCGGGCACGACTGTCCTACACGGCGACATCGCCACCGCCGTCGGTGATCTGAAGGCCCATCAAGACGGCACGCTGCTGGTGCCCGGCAGCGGTGCCCTCGTCCGATGGCTGCTGGCCAACGGCCTGGTCGACCAACTCGACCTGCTCACCTATCCTGTCGTCATCGGCCAGGGCATACGACTGTTCCCCGATTCCGGTCCGGACGTCGCGCTCGATCTGGTCAACTCGCGGACCACTTCCCGGGGCATCACCATCCAGACCTATCGGCCTCTCGGGCGTCCGGAGTACGTAACGTCCACGGTCGAGCCCGAACACGTCATGCGCGACGCGATCTCGGGTCGGCGCAGCTAAGCGTTGGTGCTCGCGACTCTAGGACGAACCGCCACCAGGTAACGGTGTGCCGAAGCGCTCCGCCGAGGCGACTTCCGACAGAGGCTTGCGTTTCTTCCGTCCCTTGACCGGCCGAGCCGGGTACCCGAAGGGCAGGACAGCGAGCACCTCGTAGCGATCCGGAAGGGCCACCTTGCTCCGAACTCCTTCAAGGCCGCCGAATCCGGTCCAGTTGGAGCCGACCCCTTCTGCCCATGCCGTCAGCAGCATCGACTGAATCGCTCGACTGCAGTCGGAAATGCCCGTGTGGCTGGTCTTCTCATAGGCGACGACGATGGCGAGGACCGACTTCGCGATGTAGGGACCGGTCCTCACCAGCGAGCCCAGCGCGCCCAGGGTCTCGGGCTCGCGAACTACGACGAAATGCCACTCCTGATGGTTCGCTGCGCTGGCAGTAAGGCGCCCGGCATCGACGATCCTTGTCACGACGTCCGACGGGATCGGTTTCTCCTGGTACTCGCGGATCGCCATGACCGAGCGAACCGCGTCGAAGACCGGGTTCGCCATCAAAATCATTATGGCGAGAGGAAATGGCGGCTGCCTGTCCATACGGGATTTCGCTAGTTCGAGTTCACGTGCAGTCACCCCCGCCGTAAGGCACTAAAGTAAGGCAATGGCACGCGTGTCGCCCGAGGAATTCCCGGATCCGGTCGCCGACTCCACACTCGCCACGACCGCCGGGCAGAGCCGCGCGATCCTGGCGGGTGGGTGCTTCTGGTGCGTCGAGGCGGTCTACAAGAATCTCGATGGCGTGTCCTCAGTCAACTCCGGATACGCCGGCGGTTCCGCCGACACCGCCGACTACGAAACGGTGTCGACCGGAACCACGGACCACGCCGAGTCGGTCGAGGTCGTCTATGACCCGAGCCGGATCAGCTACGGGCAAATTCTCAAAGTCTTCTTCGCCATCGCGCACGATCCGACGCAGCTCAATCGGCAGGGCCCCGACACCGGCCGACAGTATCGCTCGGCGATCTTCTACGCGGACGGCGAGCAGAAGCGGGTGGCCGAGGCCTATATCGAGCAGTTGAACAAGGCTCATGTTTTCGACCAGCCGATCGTCACCGAGGTGGTGCCGCTGCAGGCCTTCTACCAGGCCGAGACCTATCACCAGGATTACGCCGCGCGCAACCCATTGAACCCCTACATCGTCTTCAACGCGCAGCCCAAAGTCCGCAAGCTGCGCGCCTACCAGCAGGCGAAAGAAAAAATCCGCAACCGCTAGCCGGTGGGCTTCGGGGCCTGCCGCGTCGATGCCCACAGGTAAAAGCTGGCCAGGCTGCGGTAGGGCCGCCACTTTTCGCCGACGGCGTCGACCTCGCGCGGCGTGGGCAGGTGATCGAGCCGGTAGAGGCGCTGAACCGCGGACCGAATGCCAAGGTCGCCGATCGGCAGGATGTCGGGCCGCTCCAGGTTGATCAGCAGAAACATGTCGGCGGTCCACCGCCCAAGCCCGCGGCTGGCCGTGATCTGCGCCCGGACCTCGTCATCGGAAAGCTTGTCGAGATGGTCGATCTGGAGCTCGCCGGAGACGACATGCTCCGCCAGCGAGCGAAGGTATTCGACTTTCATCCGGGACAGGCCGACGCTCTTGAGGTCGACTGGGTCGAGCGCCAGCAGCTCGGCGGGGGACGGCATTCGGCCGCCGAAGCGATCGGTGAGCCGGCCGGCGATGGCCCGCGCTGCGAACCCCGAGATTTGCTGGCCGATGATCGAGTAGACCAGCACGCCGAACGGTTCGCCCAGCGGTCGCGCCCGGCGCCAGGCCTTGGTATCGACCGGCTCCGTCGCGTCGATCAACCGCGCGAGCTTTCGATCGCTCGCTTTCAGTGCGGTCAGCGCTCCGTCGCGACCCGCGGGTCTCGTCCTCGTGGCGATCGATCCATCGTATGCGCTTTGGGCAGCGCGAATGATAATTGATCGGGAGCTTCGCTACGGGGCTTCGCTGTCCGGGGCGACATCAGGCAGGAGGGCGGGCTGATCACGATTCTTAGGCCCGACGAACTGCGCAAGCGGGCCGAGAACTCCAAACGCACGTTCGTCAGCCGTAAGCGAGCTGGACCTCCACCGTTGTAGAAAGCGAACTACCCCGCAAGGAGGACGAATCGTGCGAACCAAGACCATCATCCTGGGGGCGATCGCCGCGCTCGCCCTCGTAACGCTATCGGCCAATGCCGGCAACCGGGCGACCCCTCAAGGGCAGGGCAGCCTGGTCAGTCAGGTCGCCGCGACCACCACCGTGGCCCGGGCGGATCGAGACGCGACCACGACCGCTGCTGCGACCGCGATCCACGCCGAAGCGGTAGAGGCCGTCCCCAAGCCGGTCGTAGCAGCCAGACCGGTGCCCAAAGTCACGGTGTCGGCCGCCTGCCAGGATGCCATCAACACCTTGAAGGCACTGCATCAGGCCGACGTGGCAGAAGATACGGCCGAACGGGCCGCCGCCGGGCAGCCGCCCTCGGCGAGTGCGATCGCCGCCGACAAGACCGAGGACGCGGCGGAGCTGCAGAAGTGGCAGACGGCCTTGCTGGCCGCCCGCGCCGCGTGCCTGCCGCAGCCCAACGCGGCATGCCAGGCCGCTATCGCGGCCCTGCAGGCGCTCAGGGCCAATGGTGCCGACGACTGGCGCCAGTGGATCGTGCAGTGGCAGGACTTCCGCACCGTCAACTGGACCGCCCAGCTCGCCAGCCTGCGCACCGCCGTCAGCGCAGTCGCCACCGCCTGCGGCGAACGCGACTAACCCGCCGTTGTCAAAGGGCCCGGGCCGCCGGGCCCTTTTCTATTTGGACGACGACGCCATCGATCTCGCCGTCGCTGCGCAGGATGTGGACGGCGCTGAATCCCTCCAGGTCCAGCCGCTCGAGGCTGCGGCGCAGCTCATCATGCTGCCGCCGGATGACGGCGGCGCCAACCGTCCGCCGGCGCGCCGCGTTCCTCGCCAGGCAGAGGTCGAGCGGCAGGTCGAGGGCAATCGCGATTGCCGGGCGTCCGTGCTGACGGGCTTTCCGGACGAGCTCGGTGCGTCGCATCCATTCGGTATTGGTCGCGTCGACCACGGCCAGGGAACCCGCCGCGAGCCGGGCGTCGAGCCACCGGTGAAGCCGGCTGAAGGCGGCATCGGTCGCGTGCTGGTCGGCTTCGTCGCCGGCGAGCGCGCCGCGCAGCTGGTCCGACGAAATGACCGTCTGCGCATCGAAGTGCCGTAAGGCGAAGCTCGATTTGCCCGAACCCGAGGCGCCGATCAGCAGGACCAGCGCGGAGTCGGGAATAGCGATCACTTAACCACAGGCGAGCGAGCGCTCCACCCCGGCCATCCGGCGCATGCGCGTCATCTCGCCGAGGAGGGTGACGGGCTCCTCCCGGGCAGATCGGCGGTTCCGGCGCGCATCGCCTCAGTCTAGAGCGGCTCGCTGGGGCAAAAAAAGGGAGCGGCCGGCGGGGGACCAGCCGCTCCAACCGACTCGAGCTCGATCTAACCGGCGTTCTTCCGGGCTGGCGCCTTGTTGGGGGACGGCGTCCCGTCGACGTGGAGCAGGTTCTCGACCCCGGCGACGCCCGGCACTTTCATGACGGCTTTCTCGACGTTGGCGATCTGGTACGCGTTATCGACCTGGCCGCGAATCGTGACCACGCCGGACTCGACGTCGAGGTTGATCCGACCCTTCGGCAGCTCGGGATTGCGAAAGACTTCGCTCTCGACCCGGTCTCGCAGCGTCAGGTCGTCGGCCGGGCGTGGGCCCGATCGCAGGCTGACCATTTTCTGCGGGAAGGCCGCGGCGTTCGAACCGGTTCGCGCTCGGATCCGATCGACGGCCCGCCACCCACGACGAAGCCGGGCACCGGACCAATCGATGAATTGCGCCCTGCGCGCGCGCCCCTGTTGCGGGTCGAAAAAGTAGACGGTCACCGCGCCGGCAAGGGCGCCGGCGAGGACGACCATCCGCCCCGGTCCGCTACGGCTCGGCAGACGGCGCTTCGCCGCGGCCGTCTGCTTACGAATCTGGGTGGTCACCGATTCCTCGGCCGTCGCGCCGAGCTCGCGGGCGGCGTTGCCGGCACCGCTTCCCAGCTCCTTTGCCGCCCGGGTCACCCGGTCCGCGACCTCGTCGCGAACCTGCTTGAGGTCGACTTGCTTCAAATCAAGCACCACGCGTCACCCCCTCGGTGGCTTTCTCGGCCGTCTTGTTCTTGGTCGCCTGTACCAGGTTGCCGTGACTCAAGACGCCAACCAGGCGGCCATTCTCGGCAACCGGGAGGCGACGGATTTCCTCGCGCTCCATCATGCGCGCGGCCTGCTCGATGTCATCGTCGGGACCGATGATGGTCACCTCGCGGCTCATCACATGCTCGGCGGATTCGTTTCGAGGGTCGTGCCCCTCCGCGATGCAGCGGATCACGATGTCGCGGTCGGTGATCACGCCCACCATCGTTCCACCGTTTTCGACAACGGGAATGAACCCCGCGTCTTCCTGCTTCATCTTCCTGGCGATGTCGATCACCCTGTCGCTCTTCATGGCCGACGACACGGTCTTGGCCATCGCGTCTCGAACTTTCATGTGCACACCTCCGGTCGCCTTTCGCTTTGTGTTGCGCAGTCTATTGCTCAGCCTCAGATTATAGCAAAATTTGATATCGTGATTAGCAAATGCAGGGAGGTGCTGAATATGGCTGAGGCAGAGCCAAAGACGATCGACGGCGAACCCACGCCCGAGGCACCGCAGAAGCCCTCGGACGTCGCGCGAAAGATCTAGGCGAAGAGCTTCTTCAGTTCCACCGACGCCTCGGCCCTGAGCTGCGCCAACGTGCAGGACTTCGGCGATTTGTCGGGCCGCCAGCGCTTAAAGCCGACCCCGTGACGGAAGCGACCGTTCTCGAGACGGTCGAAGGCGACTTCGCAGACGAGCTCGGGACGCAGCGGCTCCCAGGCCAGGTCCCGGTCCGTTGACCAGCGACTGGGCCCGCCAGGAGCGCGGCCACCCTCGAAACTGGTCCCGCCGCGCAGCGGCTCCAGCATCGCGACCAACTCGCGTCGCTGCGCATCGTCGAATCCCGACGTGTGGCCGATGTACTCGAGCGTTTTGCCATCGTAGACGCCCAGCAATAACGACCCGACCCGCTTGCCGTCGTTGCCCCAGCGAAACCCACCCACGACGCAGTCGGCGGTTCGTTGTTCCTTGACCTTGATCATGGCGCGTTCGCCCGGCTTGTAGCTGCCCTCGATGCGTTTGGCGACGATGCCGTCGAGCCCGGTGCCACGATATTCCTTCAGCCAACTGAGCGCCACCTCGCGGTCGCGCGTCACCGGGCTGAGGTAGATCGATCCGGGCTTGGGGCCGAGCAATTTCTCCAACCGCTGGCGTCGCGTTTTCAGCGGTACCTCGATGAGGCTCTCGTCGCCGTCGGCCAGCAGGTCGAAGGCGATGTAGGTGGAGGGCTGCTCTGCCGCCAACATGTTCACCCGGGAGGCCGCCGGGTGGATGCGCAACGTCATGGCATCGAAATCGGTGCCGAACCCGGTAAAGATCACGATCTCCCCGTCGAGGACGGCGCGCTTCGGCTTGATCTTCTGCAGCGCCGGCACCAGCTCGGGGAAATAGCGGGTCAGCGGCTTCTGGTTGCGGCTATGGATCACGACCTCGTCGCCGTCCTTGAAGGCGACCGCCCGAAAGCCATCCCACTTCGGCTCGTACTGCCAGGCATCGCCGCGGGGCAGCTCCGACTGGACCTTCGCCTCCATCGGGGTGAACGGTGGCATGACGCCCAATTGCACGCCCCATATACTAAGTTCGTGCCCGGTCCGATTCCTGTTCTGCATCTCCGCGATACCTTCGGGCGGGTTGCGGATGACCTGCGGATCTCGGTCACGGACCGCTGCAACTTTCGCTGCGTCTACTGCATGCCGGCCGCCGGCCTTCCCTGGCTGGCGCGCGACGAGGTGCTCAGCTTCGAGGAGATCGTGCGCGTCACGCGCATCCTCGTCGACCACTGCGGCGTCCGCACCATCCGGCTGACCGGCGGCGAGCCGCTCGTGCGCAGGGGCATCGAGGAGCTGACCGCCATGATCGCCGCCATCGACGAGTCTCTCGACATCGCAATGACCACGAATGGCATCCTTCTCGAGGCAAAAGCGCAGGCCCTCAAGGCCGCCGGGCTCAAGCGGCTCAACGTCAGCCTGGATACGCTGCACTCGGACCGCTTCAAGGATCTCGCCCGCCGCGATGCGCTCGATCGTGTGCTCCGTGGCCTGGCCGCCGCCCGCGTGGCCGGCTTCAGCCCCATCAAGCTCAACATGGTCGTGATGCGCGGCCGCAACGACGACGAGATCGTCGACTTCGCCGGCCTCGCCCGTCGCGAGGGCTATGAGGTCCGCTTCATCGAGTTCATGCCACTCGATGCCGACGGCATCTGGTCCATGGACAGCGTCGTCGCCAGCCGCGACATCATCGAGGCGATCGACCGCGAGTTTCCGCTCGAGCCGGTGCCCGATCAGCGTCCTGCCCCCGCCACGCGATTCCGGTTTCGCGACGGTAGCCAGGGTGGAATCGGGGTCATCCCCTCGGTCAGCGACGCCTTCTGCAAAGTTTGCAACCGCATCCGGCTGACCTCCGAGGGTCACCTCCGGACCTGCTTGTTCTCCATCCAGGAGCATGACGTCAAGGCGCTGCTTCGCGGTGGCGCATCGGACACGCAAATCCGCGACTTCATCGCGGCGGCGGTCTGGCAGAAGGAAGAAGGGCACAAGATCGGCCAGGCGGACTTCGTCAGGCCATCGAAGACGATGAGCCAGATCGGAGGCTGACGCTCAGCACCACGGTCCTCTCCGAGATCATCCAGCCGGCGAGCACGAGCAACAACGGAAGCGGTGTCGTAAGGACGAGGGCGGCTACGAAGCCGGTCAGACCAAGGACCCGCTCAGCGCCCTTTGGGGCGGTGCGCAGCCAGAGCCAGGCGGCAGGCAACAGGACCGCGACGTCCTGGGGATGCAAAAAGCTGGCGATCAGCAGCGAGGCGCAGAGGCCGGCCGCAAAGGGAAATTCCAACCCGGATCCACGCCGCCGCCACACCAGCCCGAGGATGATCGCGATTACGAGCCCCTGGGTGACGGGCGCCGCGAACCCGCTGCCGACCAGGCCCGGCAGCGTGAGCTGCGGGTAGACCATCATCGCTCCGAGGTAGTGCCCGCTTCCGGCCAGAAGCACCACGTACATCTGCAGGCCACCAACGCCGATGGTTGCCAGCGCGGCGCCTAGCATGGCGAGCGAGCCGGCCGCCCAGCCGAGAAACGCCCGGGACTTTCCGGCCACCAGTAGTGCGATCGGTACCAACAGCGCGAGCTGTGGTTTGAGCGCGATCAAGCACAACACGAGCCCGGCGGCGAAGGGCCGGTTGCGGCGCAACAGCCACCACGAGATCGAGACTGCCGCCGCCACCACGATCACCACCTGGCCCAGCAGCAATCCGAAGGCGACAGAAGGTAGCGCCAGGGCAAAGGCGAGGTGCCCGAGTCGGACGAGGCGGCTCGAGGGAGGCGCGGTCAGCCACCAGGTAACGAGCAGCGAGGCGGCCAGCAGGACGTTCCAGAGCGCGTACCCCATGGCAAACGGCAACGCGGCGAATGGGGCGACAAACCAGGCGAGCGTCGGAGGATAGAGGGGCGGATACAAAAACGCCGACCCGAGCGCGAGCCACTCCTGGCGCATTGCGGCGTAGTCGTATAGCGATCCCCAGCCGTGGTGGAGCCCCACCCGGGCGAAGATGTAGTAGACGGCGAAGTCGCCCTCGAGCGCCCGGTTCAGCGCGAAGTGCACCACGCCCGCCAGATTGCGCAGCGCCAGTGCTCCGGTCATGACCACGACGGCGATCGGAAGCCAGGCGGTGACTCCCCGGAGTGGCCTGAATCGGTTGAGGACCACGGGGGAATAACGTGGAATGCGACTATTCTGGGCAGTGGGCATGAAGATCGCGGTAGGAAGTGACGAACGGACGCCCGTCACCGATTCGGTGGTGGATCACCTGCGCCGGGGCGGCCTCGACGTGGAGTTGCACGGCCCGCTCAACGGCCACCCGATGGACTGGGTCGACGTCGGGCATGAGGTCGGGGAGCGGGTCGCGTCGGGTGCATGCGAGCAGGGCGTGCTCTTCTGCTGGACCGGGACGGGCGTGTCGATCGCGGCCAACAAGGTTCCCGGCATCCGAGCCGCCCTTTGCGGCGATGCGCAGACGGCCAGAGGCGCCCGGAAATGGAATGACGCCAATATCCTGGTGATGAGCCTGCGCGCCACACCCGTAGCGGTGGCAAAAGAGATCTGCGACGCGTGGCTCGAGACGGCACCGGACGAGGCGGAGCGCGCGACGATCGCGAAAGTCGAGAGCCCCCACCCTGCCCTCCCCCGCAAGCGGGGGAGGGAGGACTGATGGCGACCAGTCTCGCCGACAACAAGTGCATCCCGTGCCGGGGCGGCACGCCGCCGCTGACCCATGAGCAGATTGCTCCCCTCTCAGCGCAGCTCGATGGCTGGCGGGTCGAAGACGACAAGAAGCTGATCAAGTCGTTCAAGGTCAAGAACTGGGTCGAAGCGGTCGACTTCGTTAACCGGATCACGCCCGTCGCCGAGGCGGAAAACCACCATCCAGATCTGTACGTGCGATGGGGTGAGGTACGCGTCTATCTCTGGACGCACAAGATCGATGGATTGACGGAAAGCGATTTCTACATGGCGGCAAAGATCGACCGCGCCTTTGTCGCGGCGTGATCACCCTGATTCACGGAGGCGAGAGCTATCTCGTCGACCGCGCCGCGCGGGACCTCCTCCTGCCGTTGCGCGCCGGGTTGACGCTGGAGTTCAACTACGAAGACATCCAGGCGGAGGCGCTCAATGCCGACGCCTTCGCGGAAAAGGCCGGCACCTTGCCGTTCATCGACGCGCTGCGCGTTCTCGTGCTGCGCGACTGGGGCCTGCTCGCCGGGAAGCGAGACAAGGGCGCCGGAGCCGAGCGCGCCGCGGCCTATATGGAGGGAACGCCCGACTCCACGCACCTCGTGTTGGTTGCACACGTTCTGGTGGCACCCGGCAACCCGATCTACAAAGTCGTCGCGGCGATGGAGCGTGACAAGCGCGCCCGGATCCAGCGATATGAGCCGCCACGGCGATCGGATCGCGCCGGGTGGGTGCGCAAGCTGGCGGAGGAGCGCGACCTGACGATCACGCCGGCCGCGGTACGGCTGCTCCTCGAGCGGTCACAGCCGGACCTGCGGCTGCTCGACCAGGAGATCGTGAAGCTCGCGCTCTACTCCTCGCCATCGACACGGATCGACGACGAGGCCGTGCGCGCCCTGGTGAGCGACAGTCGCGAGGAAGAGATCTTCGCGCTGACGGACTCGCTGGCGAGCGGCCGGCCGGGCGCAGTGGCGGGCGTGCTGCAGTCGCTCCTGGACGATGGGCGCGAGCCCACCTGGCTGCTCTACACGCTGGTGAGTCACTGGCGTCGGCTGCTGCAGGCGCGCGCGATCCGCGACCGTGGCGGTTCCGTGGCCGACCTGCAGGCGCGATCGACCGATCACCCCTTTGTCCTCGAAAAGGCCTTCCGCCAGGCTGCCGATTACAACGCGGCCGAGCTCGACCGCGGATTCCACGATCTCCTGCGCATCGAGGAACAGATCAAGTTGGGCGAGCTCGATGCCCGGCTCGCGGTTGAGGGCTTCATTCTGGAACAGGTTCTAAACGCGAGTTGAATCCCTCCCCATCCGGGGGAGGCTAGACATACGGGGGAGCGCCCTTTGTAAAGACGCGTGGACAGACAGCCGGAGGGTTCTAGGCTTTCGCTTTTGCGGGCTTCGCCGACGGCTTCTTCGCGGCACTCGCCGCGGTGGCCTTGCCGGAACCGGTAGTCGCGACCGGCTTGCCGGCGGCTGGCGCAAGCTTGGCCAGCGCCCTCATCAGTCGTGCCTTGCGCCGCGATGCGTTGTTGGCGTGGAGGACGCCTTTCTCCGCCGCCTTGTCGAGCGCGCTGATGGCCCGGCGGACGTCATCACTCGTGAGACTGGCCCCGTCGGGCAACGCCGGCCGGCGCGCGCGCGACACCAGGGTCTTGACCGCCGAGCGGGTAGAGCGGTTCCGGTCGCGCTTCCTTACAGAGGCGCGCACGCGCTTCTTCGCCGATTGGGTATTCGCCATGCGAGCCGTGATTATACGCGAGAAGGCACAACTACAATGGCACCCAATGTCTAGCGAGCGGCGGCGCATCGCGTCGGCCGCGACGCTCATCCTGGTCGCCTATGGGCTCAGCCGCGTGCTCGGTGCCGTGCGTGAACTGGTCATCGCGAACATCTTTGGGACCAGCCACCAGATCGATGACTACCGGGTCGCCTTCGGGGTGCCGGACCTGCTGTTCAATCTGCTGCTCGCCGGCGCCATCAGCTCGGCGTTCATCCCGGTCCTGTCCGAGCACCTGGCGAAGGGGGAGCACGAGCGGGCGCTGGAAATTGCCCAGCGGGTGCTCAACTCGGCGATCCTGATTCTGACTGCCGGCGCGGCGATCCTCTTCATCGTGGCGCCTTTCTACGTCTCGCTGATCGCCTTCGGCTACAGCCCGCACGATCATGAGGTCATCGTCGGCCTCACCCGGATCCTGCTGCTACAGCCGATCTTCCTGGGTGCGGGTGGCATGGTGATCGGCATCCTGACCGCCTATCAGCGCTTCTTTGCCCAGGCGCTGGCGCCGCTCTTTTACAACGGCGCCATCATCGTGGCGGCAGCCTTCTTCGCACCGCGCTACGGCGTCACTGCGCTCGCGGTTGGCGTGGTCGCCGGGGCGATGCTCCACGTCGGCGTCCAGCTCCCGGCACTGTGGCGGACCGGCTGGCGCCCGACCACCGCCCTTGGCCTCGACGATCCTGGTGTTCGAAAAGTTGGCCGGCTGATGTTTCCCATCGCCCTGGGCCTGGCGGCCGCCCAGGTCAACGTCTTCGTCGACACCATCCTGGGGACGTCACTGCCCCACGGCCGGGTGGCGGCGCTGCGCTACGCCGACACCATGGCGCAACTGCCACTCGGAACGTTCTCACAGGCGCTCGCTTTCGTCCTCTTTCCGTTCCTTGCCCGCGACGCGGCGCTGGGGGCGATCGACTCGATCCGACATCGCACCGCGCTGGCGTTACGGCTCAACATCTTTGTCCTGGCGCCGGCTTCGGTCGGGCTTGCCTTGCTCGGCGTACCGATCACGGCCGCCCTCTTCGAGCGCGGGCAGTTCGGCCCGGATTCCGTACGCCAGACGGCGTTCGCGTTGACGTTCTTCAGCCTTGGGCTGGCCGGACAGGCGGCGACGGCCCTCCTGGTCCGGGTCTTCTATGCATTGCAGGATGTCATCACGCCGCTGCGGATCTCGCTGGTCGTCATCGGCGTCAACCTCGCAACCAACATTGTCCTCGTCCATCTGCTGGCGCAGGGCGGCCTGGCGCTGGGGACCTCAATCGCGGCCACGCTGAACGCCCTCCTGCTGGGCCGCGCGCTGCGGGTACGGCTCGGCGGACTCGAGGGACGACAGATCCTGCAGACGGCCCGCCGCGCGATCGTCGGAGTCGTGCCGATGGCGGCGATCGCGGCCGGCGTGGCTTTCCTGATCACGGGTGGTTCGCTGCAGGGCGGCCTGCGCCCACTCGTGGCCGTTCTGGTGGCGGTCGCCCTCGCTGCCGTCAGCTACCTGGGTGTCGAGATGCTGCTGCGAAGTGAGGAAGTCGGGCTGGTTCTCTCCGTTATTCGGCGCGATCGGTCGGGTGTCTAATCGCGAGAGCCAGACGTACAGGTCGTTTCCACCAGGTTTGCACCTTCTATTAACGCGCGTAGAGTGAGGCGCCGTCGCTGAGGTAGCGGGCGGGCGAATAGTTCTTGTTAAGCCAGGCCGTAAACCCGGGAACGCTGGGTAGCCGGGCACCGTCCACCAGTACGAATTGCACATGGTAGCGTCGACTCGCCGCGTCGAGGTCGGCGACCGATAGCAACTCCGCCGCAATGCGCTGATGTGAGGTGTCCACTACTGGGCCTGGGATATCGCGATCGGCCAACGCGACGGCATACGGATTGTCGCTGATAATGAAGTCGCCGGCATGGGTGTGTGCTCGGAGGCTTGCTGCCAGCAGGGCTTCATGGCCTCCTGCGTGGCGCTCCCCATTAGCATCGCCGATAGCAATTCCGACCCCAAGCCCAGCCGTTAGGGTGACGAGCGCGAGACCCGACGTGGTAACTGCGAGGGGAGCCTCGCTAAGACCGACGAGGCCAATGCCTGTGAGGAGAGCGAGTGAGGGAAGGAGCATCACGACGTGATGCGGAAACAATGGCTGGTATAGAAGGATTGCGATAACCGAGGCCGCGGCCCAGACGCCAATAGGAAGGATGCGATGGTCGTGCCGGAGGAGCGCGACGAGGGTCAGAGCTGCGGCAACTCCTTCCAGGGGGAGTTCGCGCTTGAAGAGAAGCAGTCGGAGGTTCGTGCCGAGAACCTGGTGAAGCGCTTGTCCGGCGGCAAGGTGGGAATGGATCAGATTGTCAAAGGCTGCCTGAGGATATTCGAGCATTGGGATGAGAAGGATGAGTGCACTGGCGGCGACTCCTAACACAAAGGCGATGGGAAGGTGGCCGCGCGGGCGCGGCGCCTGCCAGAGGATGAGCGCAGCAGGAAGGGCGACGAGCGCGCCCGATAGCTTCGTCCCAAGGGCGAAAGCCAGGCATGCGCCAGCCGCAGCCCCGAGCAGCCAGCGCCGCCGGCCATTGGCGCGTGTTGCTGCGGCCAGGAAGGCGAGGGTCGCGACGCTCAGGGCCGCTGCCGGAGCATCTGCCTGCAGAACCGCGCCTTGCTGGATGTAGAGCGAGCTTGTCGCGAGCAGCCCTGCAGCGAGGAGGCCGGCGACAGGTCCCGCTAGCATGCGGCCGGTCACATAGGTTGCGGCCAAACCCGCTGCGGAAAAGACCAGGATCCCCAGCCGCAGAGCGAATATCGAGTGACCAACGAGATAGTACGGAAGCATCGCGTAGTAAAACGCCGGAGGCTGGGAAGCGAAGACGGTGCCAAACAGGCGCTCGCCTCGGCCCATCGCTCGAAGCGACTGCCAGTAGACGCCTTCGTCGTAGTCACGGAAGCCGGCATGTAACACGGAGAGCTCTATTGCGATGAATGCCGAAACCGCGGTGACCGCAATAATGGCGCACGCGATCCAAGTGACAGTCGGCGGAAGCTGTTTGGGGAACTGAGCGGGAGTGCGTGGGTTGTTTGTGGCGGCCAAGCGCGCGCACAGCCTAGCATCCGTCACCGGTCGCATACCCCGCGGACGGACCGAAACCCATCGTCGACCAGCTTGGTCAACTCCCGGCCCTCCCACAGTTAGGGGAGGGTGAATTAGAGTCGTGACGACGTGGCGCTGATCCTGCCGGCTTATGCGAAGCTCAACCTGACGCTCGACGTCACCGGCCGGCGTCCCGACGGCTACCACGACATCGATTCCGTCATGCAGACGATCTCGCTGCACGACCTCGTGTACGCCGAGAGAACGGACTGTCGCGTCTTCGACCTGGTCGGGCCGGCGATCGCGGGCGAGAACCTTGTGCTGAAGGCTGCTCGGGAGCTGGAAGGTCATGTCGGCCGTCAGCTGCCGTTCACGATTCGTCTCTTCAAGCGCATCCCGATGGGCGCCGGGCTCGGCGGCGGCAGCGCAGACGCCGCCGCGTTTCTCAAGGCCGCCAACCTTCTCTATGAGTTGAAGCTCACGCACGGCGAGCTGGCCGAGATCGCGACGGCCGTCGGGCAGGACGTTCCCTTCTTGCTGTCTGGGGGTACGGCACGGGCGACCGGCCTGGGGTCAACCATCGCCCAACTACCGGCCGCGCCCTCGAGCTGGCGCTTCCTGGTCGTCTGCCCGCCGGTCGAGATTTCCACCAGAGCGGTCTATGAGGCGGTCGATGGCCGTGCGCCAAGCGCGGCTCGCACTCCGGCGCTGGTCGCTTCGCTCGGGGCCCCCACCCTGACCCTCCCCCGCAAGCGGGGGAGGGAAATTCCCGAGACGGAGTGGGGGAGGGAAGTATTCGGGAATGACCTGGAGGCGGCGAGCCGGCATCTATTTCCTCAACTCGACGAGGCTCACAATCGCCTGCAGGACGTTGTGCCTGACCTGACCATGAGCGGCAGCGGGGCCGCGTTGTTCGCCCTTTTCGCCGGTCGAGCGGAGGCGGATGCCGCCCTGGCGGCGACGCGCAAACTCGGCTATCCCGGCTGGGTCTGCCGGCCGGTCTCCGCGCTGGGTTGATGCGCGCCAAACTGGGAGCGCGCGGGACGGCGGCGCTCTGGGCCGGCAAGCTGACGACGGGTCTGAGCCGAGGGTTGCGTCGCGGAGGCGGCACCACGCTTCCGGGCGACGTGTCTCGCTGGGTCGACCCGGCCATCCTCACAAAGCTGTCGCGCGCGCTCCGCGACGGCACCGTCGTGATCACAGGGACCAACGGCAAGACGACCACCGCGGCGCTGCTGCGGCACATCCTCGAGGCGCAGGGTCATCCGACAGTCGCCAATCAGGCCGGCGCCAACCTGGTGTTCGGGGTCACCGCGGCGGTCATCAACCGGGCGAGCTGGGCCGGGGACCTCCCCGCACGCGTCGGCCTTTTCGAGATCGACGAGGCGAGCCTGCCGCGCCTCGTCCAGGAAGTGGCGCCCGGAACCATCGTCGTCACGAATCTCTTCCGGGATCAGCTCGATCGCTACGGCGAGCTGGAGACGACGGCCGCCCATATCCGCAGGGCGCTCACCCAGGGACCCGAGGGAATGACCGCGGTGCTCAATGCCGACGACCCGATGGTGGCGGCCCTTGGCGACGGCCTGCCGCGCGTCATCTACGCGGGCCTCGATGATGCGTCACTGCTGCAATCGGAGCTCAGCCATGGCGCCGACGCGAAATTCTGTCCGCGCTGCGGCAGCCCATTCATTTTTGATGGCGTCTACTTCGGGCACGTCGGTCACTATCGCTGCCCAAGGGGCGACTTCGCGCGGCCGGCGCCCGACGTCCGAGCGACCCGCGTTTCGATCAATGGCATGGCCAGCATGCGATTGGAGGTCACCGATGGCGCGCAAGAGACGGCTGTCGACATTCCACTCTCGGGCCTGTACAACGCCTACAACGTAGTCCTGGCGCTGGCGGCGGCAAAAGCACTGAACGTGCCATTGGCGAAAAGCGCCGCGGCCTTGCGTGATTTCACGCCGGCCTTCGGCCGGATGGAGCGGACGGTTGTCGAGGAGCGCCCGGCGGTGCTGCTGCTGGCCAAGAACCCAACCGGTTTCAACGAAGTGCTGCGTACCGCCATCCAGTTCGGCCACGCGACGTCATTCTTGATCGCGCTCAACGACCGGATCGCCGACGGGCAGGACGTCTCGTGGATCTGGGACGTCGACTTCGAGCAGCTCAAGGGTGCGGCGCGTCATGTCGTGATCAGCGGTGACCGCGCGCTCGACCTGCGCGTCCGGCTGAAATATGCCGAGCTGCCCGACGATCGCCTCGAGGTCGTCACGGACTGGCGCGAGGCCCTCGCGCGGGCCGCGAAGGCGACGCCGGCAGGGGAGACCCTCTTCATCCTGCCGACCTACACCGCGATGCTCGAGTTGCGGTCGGTGTTAACTCGTGACGGGGCGCTCCAACCCTACTGGCAAGGCGGGCCGCTGGATGCGAAGCCATAGTGCGCCGACCGCGCCCGCGAGCAAAAGGACCAAGATATTGCCAACGTGGTTTAGGACCGCGGCTGCGGTGACCAGCGCCGCGGGCTGCGCGCCGAACGTACTCAGCACCAGCAGGAAAAAGCCTTCATAGGTCCCGACCGAGCCGGGGGTGATGCTGATCGCCTGGCTGATGATGAAAATCGTGCAGGCGAGCGCCAGAGTAGGAAAGGAGAGCTGGGGCGTCAGGGCTCGAAAGCAGGCCATCAACCCGACATCGATGCAGAGCCAGGTCAACAGGCTCAAGACGCCCGCCGTCGCCAGCCGCCCTGGCGAGCGAAGCGAGGCGAGCCCTTTGAGGACCGAGGCGGCGAAACGGTCGACGAAGGCGCCGACCCGCGCGGGCATCCGCGCCGCGACCCGATCGATCGCAGCGAGCGTGGCCTGCGGATAGCTCACCATCAAGTAGGCGACGATGCCGATGACGAGCGAGCCCGCCGCGATCACGACCACGCCGCTCCATAACCCGAAGCTGTTCGAGCCTCCGCCCGCGACGGCCGCCGCGGCAAGGGCGATGACCAGCAGGGCGAGCACGTCGAGCACGCGCTCGACCACGACGGTGGCGGTCGCCTCCCCAACGCCGATTCGGGCGCGCGGGGCGATCGTCCCGATCCGCAAGAGCTCGCCGAGCTTGAAGGGCGAGACGGCATTGACCGCAAACCCGATGGCGGTGACCGCCGTCGCGTCGCCGAGCGTTGCCGCCGGCGCGGAGGCTTTCAAGATCACGAGCCACCGCCAGCCGCGGATCACGATGAAGGCCAGATACCCCGCGAGCCCGATCGCGATCCATCCGGGATTGGCGTTGCGGATCGCGCGGCCGACCTGGTCCGGATGGACCGTGCGCAGCAGTCCATAGAGGATGAGCACGCCGACGGCGAGGAGGACGGCCGTCTGAAGCAGGCGCCGGCGGCTCACGAACGGCGACCGGCGAGCCGGAACACCGTGAGCATGGCGCGAAAGATCTCCTGGCGCGAGATCTTCGACTGGCCCAGCGTGCGATCGGTGAAGGTGATCGGGACCTCGACAATCGTCAGCCCGGCGCGCTCGCAACGGGTGAGCAGCTCGATCAGGGCCGAGTAACCGGATGATCGCAGCGGTTGGGTGACGAGGAACTGCAGGGCGCGAAGACTGTAACAGCGGAATCCGCCGGTGCAGTCGTGAGTACGCAGCCGGAGCAGCTGGCGGGCCACGAAATTGGCGGTGGCGCTGAGCACGCGGCGGCCGGGAGCCCAGCCCCGGATGGCGCCGCCGGGAACGTAGCGCGAGCCCACCGACAGGTGCGCCCCGCCGGCGACAGCGGCGATCAGGGCTGGGATCCTCTCGGGCGGGTGGGAGAAGTCTGAATCCATGGTCAGCACGCTGGTGTAGCCGTGCTGGAGGCCATAGGCGAAGCCGGCCATGTAGGCGGTCCCGAGTCCGAGCTTCGCGGGACGCGCCATGATCTCGAGCCGCGCGTCCTTGAGCATCCGGTTGCGGACCAGGTCCCCCGTCCCGTCTGGCGAGGCGTCGTCGATCACCAGGACGTCAGCGTCCGGCGCCGCCTCGTGGACCCGCTCGACCAGGCGCAGGATGTTGCTCGCCTCGTCGTACGTCGGGATACAGATGAGCTGGCCGGCCACCCGCCGTACGATACCCAATGTGGAAGAGCCCGCGCTGCGAATCGCGCACCTCTATGCCGATGAGATGAATATCTATGGCGATCGGGGCAATATCCTGACGCTGGCGAAGCGCGCCGAGTGGCGGGGGATTTCGGTCAGCCTTGACGCCATCGGGCGAGGGCCGGCTCCGGACCTGTCCGGCATCGACCTCATCTTTTGGGGCGGCGGCCAGGACCGGGACCAGGAGCTGGTGTTCCGCGACGCGGCTCAGCACAAGGTGGCGGCGATCCGCAGCGCGATCGATGACGGCGCGGTCGTGCTGGCCGTCTGCGGCGGATACCAGTTGCTGGGGGAATACTACGTCACCGCCGATGGCAAGAAGTTGCCGGGACTGGGATTGGTCGACCTGCACACCGTGCCGGGGGCGCGCCGGAACATCGGCAACATCGTGATCGAGACCAGCGGGCTCGGGCTGACCCCACCGACGCTCGTGGGTTTCGAAAACCACAGCGGCAAGACATATCTTGGGCCGGGGCTGCAGCCGCTCGGCCGGGTGCTGCGCGGCGCGGGCAACAACGGCGAAGACGGCTTCGAGGGGGTCGCATCGGGAAACGTCTTCGGAACCTACCTGCACGGCTCTCTGCTGCCGAAGAACCCCCACCTTGCCGACCTCTTGCTCTCGAGAGCGTTACGGCGGCGCGGATTTTCCCGTTTGGAACCGTTGGATGACTCGGTGGAAATGTCGGCGCATCGCAGTGTGCGAGAGCGGGTCACGAGCCGCTGATGACCGAGCCGATCAGTTCCCCTCCCCCTCTGGGGGAGGGTAGCGTGGGGGAGGGTAGGCTTGAGGTCATGAGCCAGGCGGTCCAGCTCCAGAAACCGACGGCGGCGCCGGCGGCGATCTTCGGGCGTCCCAACTGGCTGCCGCTGGCGCTCATCCTGGGTGACGCGCTGATCGCCGGCCTTTCGGTCATCCTCGCCTACGAATACCGCTATCACCTGGACCGCATCCCGCAGGTGGTCAAGGAGCCGCTGGCCTTCGGGCCTTACCTGGGGGCGATCCCTGTCGTGATCGCGATTTACCTCTTCGCCCTGGCCGTCAACCAGCAATACCGGTCATGGCGCGGGCGGACGCTGGTTGACCAGCTCTTCACGATGGGCAGTGGCAGCGCGCTCGCCGCCATGCTGATCCTTGCCGGCATGTCGCTCTATCGTGGCTTCGAATACGCGCGGCTCACGCTTGCCTATACGGTCATCATCGCCTTCGTGCTGATGACCGTCGAGCGCTACTTTCTGCGCCAGTACGAGACGCGCCTGCGTCGCCGGGGCATCGGTACCGAACGCGTTTTGATGGTCGGCACCGGCACCGGCAGCCAACTGTTGATCCAGCGGATGGCCATGTTCCCGCAATACGGCTTCCAGGTGACCGGTGTTCTCGACGACCGGCTCGAGGTGGGGAGCAGCTTTGCCGGGGCGCCCGTGGTCGGTCGCATCGCAGACCTTCGACGCATGATTCCCGCGTTGAGCGTCAACCAGGTCTTCGTCGGCGTGCCGGGCGCCAGCAACGAGGAGATCCTCCACCTGATCAAGGCGTGCGACGATCTTCAGGCGGAGTTCAAGCTGGTGCCCGACCTGCTCGAGATCATGAGTACGCGCGCCGCGGTCGATGCCATCGACGGACTACCACTGGTGGGCATTCGCCGCAGCCGGCTGCGCGGACCCGCCGCGGTGCTGAAGCGGGCGATCGACATCATCGTCAGCGCCGTCCTCCTTGTCATCGCCTCGCCTTTCATGCTCGTCATCGCCATCCTCATCAAGCTCACCTCGCCCACCGGGCCTGTGCTCTTCCGCCAGCCTCGCGTGGGGCTGCACGACAGGCGGTTTACCGTCTACAAATTCCGCTCGATGATCCCGGATGCCGAAGCCGAGACGGGGCCGGTCGTGGCCAGCCCGAACGACGATCGCGCGACGCCGGTGGGTCGGGTCTTGCGCCGGCTCAGCCTCGACGAGCTGCCCCAGCTTTTCAACATCCTCAACGGCGACATGAGCCTGGTCGGGCCCCGTCCGATGCCGATCTTCCTCGTGGAGCGCTTTACGGAAGAGATCCCGCGCTACCTGGAGCGCCACCAGGTGCGACCTGGACTGACAGGCTGGGCCCAGGTCAACGATTTGCGGGGCGGCGAGGCCTTCGCGGATCGGGCGATGTATGACATCTATTACGTGGAGAACTGGTCGCTAGCGCTCGACCTGAAGATCCTCATCCTGACGGCGGCCCGGGTATTCTTCCAGCGCCGGGCCTATTAGCGGAACGCCGATCGCCCGCTCGTAAGCTTCTACCGTCTGGCGGGCGGCCCGCTGCCAGGTGAACGCCCCCGCTCGATCGATGCCCAGCTGGCGGCGGCTGCTGTTATTCGGTGCATCGAGCGTGGACGCCATGGCATCCGCGAAGGCCGCCGGGTCGTTGGGGTCGCAGAAGGTCGCGATGCCATCGGCGATCTCACGGAGGACCGGCAGATCGCTGCAGATCACCGGGACCCCGCACGCCATCGCCTCGATCACCGGCAGGCCGAAGCCTTCGGCGCGAGAGGGGAGGACGACCAGGGCCGCGCCGCGATAGAGCTCGGGCACGGCGCTCTCCGGAAGGCGACCCGGTAAGACAACGGATCCCTCGGGGAGCGCCGCCGCCCGCTGTCGCACCTCGGGGTGACGGGGATCGTCGCCGGCGATCACGAGCTGGCTGCTGGGATGCGTGCGTCGCACCCGGGCAAACGCCTCGAGCAGGATCGGCAGGTTCTTGTAGGCCTTCCACTGACCGAGATAGAACACGTAGGGCGGGCGGATTCCGAGCCGCACCTGCCAGGCCGCCTCGGCCTCGGGGTTGCGACGGCTGGTGAAGCGATCGTCGGCCGCCTCGGGGATGGAGACGACGCGATCGGCCGAGCGCGGGAAGCTTTGCTTCACCGCGAGCGCCGTCGCCCGGGATGGGGTGATGACCCGCGACGCCCTCCGGACGGCGTTGCGCATCAGCATCTGGTTCACACTGCGAGGCAGCGGCCCGGAGTGGATCTCGGGAAACTGAAAGGGAAAGAGGTCGTGGACGGTCACGACGAAGTGGCCCGGCTTGATCAGCGGCAGATTGTAGTGGGGGAAGTGCACCAGCGCCAGGTCGGCGCGGAGCAGCGTGAGCGGCAGGACCGACTGTTCCGCGAGGCGGTAGGGCTGCGCATTGACAGTCAAGAGATGGGACGACCCGCCGATCAAGGCACGGACCAGCGCCGCATCCTGGCGGTTGGCGAGGACCGTCAGCCGGTCGCCGAGAAGCTGCGCCAGTTGCGGAAGCAGCCCGCTAATATAGCGACCAATGCCAAGCGCCCCGATCAGGCGCGCGTCGAAGCCGATCCCCCTTACGGTCAAACCAGCCTCATGGTGAGCGATCCATAGGATTATCGCGCACGTCTGACGAGGCGATGACCCAAGCCCGAGCGCAGCCGGTCCCGGCGGCGCGCTGGAACTCGGCGCCGTGGCGACCCTATGATCTCGGCGTCATACCCGCCGTGGTCGCCATGGTCGTCCACGGCATCGTCGACGTGCCCTTTTTCAAGAACGACCTGAGCCTGGAGTTCGGGGCGCTCCTCGGCATTCTATGGGCGGCCGATCGCTGGACCCGGGCCGGCAACGCGTTATACGGCCGTGGCGGTCCCTGAGCCCGCGCCGGGCGATTCCTCCCTCGTCGTCCAGGACAGCCATGCGGCGGTCATGGCCAGCGCCGAACGGATCACCGTGGTGGGGCGCTGGGTGGTGCTGGCCGCCGCCGTCATCCTCAATCACTTCGGCAACCGGAACTCCCAGGCCTCGGTCCTCGTCGTCGACACCATCCTTTTCGGCTGGGGCCTGGTCAACCTGGTGGTGTCGGTGGTCCTCGTACGAGGCTACAAACCGGGGCGCTGGTTTGGCTTTCTCACCACCGCCATCGACCTCCTGGTCGCGACCAGCATCCTCTATTTCTCCGGCGGCTATGGCGCGCCAACCGATTTCTCGCTGCTCTTCTACCTGCTGATCATCGCCTCGGCGGTCCGGCTCGGGCTGCCTGGCTCGCTCGCCACCGCGATCGTCGTCGCGCTGCTCTACGTCGTGATCGGAGGGCTTACCGGCTTTGCCACGGTGTCGCCTCCGCCGGGCTTCGTCATCGGCCGGGTCTTCCTCTTCCTCTTCGTTGCCCTCGTCGCCGGCCTGCTGGTCGGCGACGTGCGGACCCGCCTGGACCGCGCCCTGCGCACGGCGATCGAGCGCGCCACCCAGCTCGATGAGACCCGCCGTCGCGAGGCGCTGGAAAAAGAACGCGTCGAGCGATTGGAAGAGATCGACCAGGTCCGCTCCGACTTCATCTCGATGGTGGCCCACGAGCTGCAGACGCCGCTGGCGAGCATCAAGACCCAGTCGGAAACGCTGCTGACCCAGCAGCACCGGCTCGACCAGGAAACCCGCAGCGCGCTGGTGGACGGGATTCATCGCAGTGCCGCCAGCCTGACCGACCTGGTGCAGGACTTCGCCGCCGTCAACCGCATCGAGAACAACCAATTCAGTTACCACTTCGAGAAGCTCGACCTGGCCGAGTTCGTCAAGGAGGTGGTTGATGTCTTTCCTGTTGACCAGCGCCGTTATCCGATGCGGGTGCGGGTCGAGCCAGGCCTGCTGGTCCGCGCTGACCGCCGCCGGCTACAGCAAGCGCTGTTGAACCTGCTAAACAACGCCGTCAAGTACTCGCCCCGGGGAGGCAATATCGCCGTCATCGCCGCGCCCACCAAAGAGAGCGAGGCGAAGGTCTCCGTGCATGATGAGGGGATCGGCATCCGCGATGAGGACCTTCCCAAGCTCTTCAACAAATTCACCCGGCTGTTCGACAAGCGGGCGATCAACATCGGGGGGTCCGGATTGGGCCTCTTTATCACCCGCTCGATCGTGGAGGCCCACGACGGCCACATGGCAGTGGAGAGTGAATGGGGCAAGGGCTCGGCCTTCAGCTTCGTTCTACCCCTGTGGCAGCCATCCGCGTCCTCGTCGTCGACGACCACGCCGTCTTCTGCGACGCCCTAGCCACCATCCTTCGAACCGAGGCCGACATCGAGGTAGTCGGCAAGGGTGGGACGGTCCAGGAGGCGATCAACGCGGCCCGTGCGCTCGGCCCCGACGTGGTCCTGCTCGACGTCCACATGCCGGACGGCTCGGGGATTGAGGCGGCGGCCGCCATCAAGAAGGGGCGTCCCCAGACGCAGGTCGTGATCCTGACGAGCGATGAAGAGGAGTCCGTGCTGCAGTCGGCGATCCAAGCCGGGGTGACCGGCTACCTGAGCAAGCACGAGACCGCCGCCCAGGTGGTGCAGGCGGTGCGCAGCGCGGCTCGGGGAGAGGCACTGATCGCCCCCTACATGCTGGCGCGGCTGCTCCGGGGTCTGCAAAAGAAGGATGAACCGGGACCGGCCACGCCGCTCACGCCGCGCGAGCTTGAGGTGCTGCGCGAGCTCTCCCTGGGTCACGACAACGAGTCGGTCGCGAAGACGCTGAAGATGTCGCCCAACACCGTGCGGACCCACGTGCAGAACATCCTGTCGAAACTCAACGTGCATTCCAAGCTCGAGGCGGTTTCGCGCGGCATTCGCGAAGGCTGGATACGGATTCCGCAGGAGC
>WNGI01001049.1_pt1 | contig 23646 bp, 22 predicted proteins | sample 5400621 | NCBI WGS metagenome assembly WNGI01 (sample SAMN13153374, study PRJNA577476) | soil metagenome | isolation source: 20 cm soil or saprolite under Garry oak tree replicate 1 | place: USA:California | collected 2016-06-15 | reverse complement strand
GGGGTGACGAGCGCCCCGTCAAGTTCGATCGAATTGCGGGCTTCGGGCTCGAGCTCGCTGATCAGGCCGTCCTTGATCCCGATGTCTCTCGTCTCCATCTCGCCCGGCAGCCGGGCGCCGCGGAGGAGCAAATCGAGCATTTCCGGAAACCTAGCAGACGCTTACACTTCGGAAGTACTTTTTCGGGCCGGTTCTGAGATGGGGGAAGCGCCTAATGCAATCTGTGCAGGAAGTCGAAAAGCACGTTCCGGTTCGGGAGGGCGACTACGGGGAGAGGGTCGCCACCGTCGAGCCGGGAGGGGTCGAATACATCGCCCTCAAGGAGCGCCACGGGAAGCCGATCGACCTCTTCTGGACGTGGCTCTCGCCCAACCTCGAGTTCGCCACGATCTTCGTCGGCACGATCGCCATAACCCTGTTCGGCCTCAACCTGTGGCAAACCGCCACGGCAGTGGTAATCGGCTCTGCCCTGGGATCGTTGACGCACGCGATCCTCTCGTCCTGGGGGCCCAAGTTCGGTGTCCCGATGATGGTTGCGAGCCGCGGCGCGTTCGGGTTCCTGGGGAACATCCTTCCCGCGGGTTTGAACACAGTCACCGGCGCGTTCGGCTGGTTCATCGTCAACAGCGTCAGCGGCTCGTTCGCGCTGCTGGCCCTGGTCGGTCTGCCACTCTCATGGTTCTGGCTTGGGTTTCTCGTCATCGTGATCGTCCAGGTCGCCATCGCCACTCTCGGCCACAACCTGATCCACGTTTTCGAACGCTGGGCACTGCCGCTGCTGGGCGTGGTCTTCGGCCTAGCCTGCATCTACATCTTCATCAACGGCCATTACGACATCAGCTACAACGCGAAGGCGCCGCTCGCCTCTGGAGAGCTCGGCGGCTGGCTGCTTGTCTTCACGGCGGCATTCGGCTACGCGGCGGGTTGGAACCCATACGCTGCCGACTACACCCGCTACCTACCTCCCAACACTGACCGCAGGATGGTCGGCCTGTGGGCCGGACTGGGCGTGTTCATCTCATGCGTCGTCCTAGAGATGGCCGGCGCAGTGCTGGTTACAGTTGCCGGCACGAAGTGGGGACCCGATGACATCCCCACCCAGCAGCTTCAGCATGCAATGCCGGGCCTGATCTACTACCTGAGTTTGCTTTCCATCGCCGTCGGTGCGGTAGCCGCAAACGCGATCAACATCTACAGCGGCACGATGTCGCTCGTCGCCCTAGGCATCAGGGAGATGGGACTGACGCTGCGACAGCGCCGTGCAGTCATCGCAATCATTGCGGGCGTCATCGGCTACTTTGGAGGCCTGTATCTAGAGTCCCAGGGCTATCAGGGCAAGTACGAGTTCTTTCTGATCCTCATCAGCTACTGGATCGCCCCGTGGCTGGCGGTCGTCCTCATCGACTACTGGTTACACAAGGGCGACTACGGCGACGAGAGCATCTTCTACGACACCAAGTACCAGCGCTGGCAGGGAGCTGCTGCGATGGCGATCGGCTTGGTGGTTTCGGTCTGGCTGTTCTCGAACAATGCGCTCTATCTCGGAGTAGTTCCCAAGGCCAATCCGGAGTTTGGGGACCTCACCTTTATCGTCGGCTTTATTCTGACCGGCGTCCTCTACTACGCCTTCAACATGATGAGTCGACGCGCCACCAGCCCAGCCGGCATGGCCGGATCGCGGGCCTGACGGCAATCTTTCGAGCGCCGCTGCCGAACTCCGGCGGCGGCGCTATTTTTGTGGGCGCATGAACGTCGAGATCACCGTCGGAGACCTGCGTTTTCTCGCCCGGCTCGAGTCCGACGCGGCGCCCAAGACATGCCACGTCTTCCAGTCGATGCTGCCCTTGAAGAGCCAGCTCATCCAGGCTCGGTGGAGCGGCGAAGCGGCGTGGATCCCCCTGGGCGAGCTCCAGCTCGGCCTCGGCTACGAGAACCACACGAGCCACCCGGCCGCCGGCCAGCTTCTCCTCTACCCCGGCGGCATCAGCGAGACCGAGATCCTGTTTCCCTACGGCTGGACCCTGTTCGCGAGCAAGGCCGGACAGCTGGCGGGCAACCACTTCGCCACGATCTTCGAGGGCAATGAACGGCTGAATGAGCTTGGCGAGCTCGTGCTGCGACAGGGGGCGCAGGAGATCACGTTCACAGCTCAGCCGTAGTGGACGGCCGGAGCGTGATGGAGCGGTGCGACCTCCTCGCGACCTGCACCGAGGAGCCAGGCCGGATCACGCGTCCGTTCGCCTCCGACGCGATGCGCCACGCCCACCAGTACGTCGAGGATTGGATGCGCCAGGCCGGAATGACGGCACGGCGGGACAACATCGGCAACCTCCACGCCCGGTACGAGGGCAGCGGCGACGCAACACTGCTTCTCGGCTCGCATCTCGACTCGGTGCGCGATGCCGGCAGGTACGACGGTCCGCTCGGCGTGATGGTCGCGATCGCCGCGGTCCAGCGGCTGCACGACGCGGGAAAGCAGCTGCCTTTTGCAGTCGAGGTCCTCGCCTTCGCCGACGAGGAGGGCCTGCGCTTCGGATCCACTTATCTGGGCAGCCGCGCCGTCGCCGGAAGGTTCGACCCTCGAGACCTGGAGCGAACGGATTCCCGCGGCGTGGCGATGGCCGAGGCGGTCCAGGCGTTCGGCGGCGACCCGTCGAAGATCGGCGAAGACCGCTGGAGCGGCGACCGGCCGCTCGCCTATGTCGAAGTGCACATCGAGCAGGGTCCGGTGCTGGAGAGCCTCGGCCTGCCGGTCGGAGTTGTCTCCGCGATCGCCGGTCAGAGCCGCTTCGAGATCACGTTCACCGGCGAGGCGGGCCATGCGGGCACCGTGCCGATGGCGCAACGGCGCGATGCGCTCGTGGGCGCTTCGATCTTCGTCGAAGCGGTGGATGCTGTCCGCGAGAATCCCGATCTCGTCGCCACGGTGGGCCGCCTCTCGGTTCGGCCGGGTGCGGCCAACGTGATCCCGGGAGAAGTCAACCTGAGCCTCGACGTACGCAGTCCCGATGACGAAAAGCGCGAGGTGGAATGCGAACACCTCCTCAAACTGGCCGGCGAGATAGCGCGCCGCCGCAACCTCGAACTGACCGTCTCGCCTGTCAGCGAGCGCCCGGCGGTGGGGTGCTCGCCGCGCATGATCGCGCTGCTGCTCAAGGCGATCGGTGAGGGCGCCGTCGAGGTTCCGAGTGGGGCGGGACACGACGGCGTCTATATGTCTGAGATCACCGAGATCGGGATGCTGTTCGTGCGCTGCAAGGGCGGCATCAGCCACAACCCGGCCGAATCTGTCACGGCCGGGGACGTGGCCGTGGCCATCGACGTCCTGGGCCGGTTTCTCCAGCTGCTCGCCGAGGAGTGATCGTCCGAGGCGGCACGATTGTCACGGCGCGTGGCGTCGAGCGCGCAGACATCGCGATCGCCGACGGGCGGATCGTGGAGGTCGGCGCGAACCTCGACGAGTCGGGCACGGAGATCGACGCGAAGGGCCTTCACGCCTTCCCTGGCGGGATCGACTCCCACGTGCACCTCAACGAGCCGGGGCGGACGGAGTGGGAGGACATCGCGCACGGCACCGCGGCGCTGGCCGCAGGCGGGTACACCGCGTTCGTCGACATGCCGCTGAACAACCTGCCGGTGACGACCACAGTCGATGCGTTCGACCTCAAGCTCGCCGCGATGCGGCGCTGGGCGAAGATCGACTACGGGTTGTGGGGCGGCCTGGTGCCGGGGAACCTCGACCAGCTAGCGCCGCTGGTAGAGCGCGGCGCTATGGGCTTCAAGGCGTTCATGTGCCCGAGCGGTATCGACGAGTTCCCTGCCTGCGACGAGCGCACGTTGCGTGAAGGCATGGACCGCATCGCCGAGCTGGACTCGATCCTGCTGGTCCACGCCGAAGACCCGTCGCAGCTCGGCGAGCCGAAGGGCCCGACCGCGCGTGACTTCATCGAGTCTCGACCGTGGCAGGCGGAACTATCCGCGATTCAAGACGTAATCACGCTGTCGCGTGAGACCGGGTGCCGGCTTCACATCGTGCACGTCAGCACCGTTCGGGGCACAGCGATGATCCAGGACGCGCAGCTTCGCGGCATCGACGTCAGCGGCGAGACCTGTCCGCACTACCTCCTCTACGCGGACGATGACCTTGAACGACTGGGCGGGATCGGCAAATGCGCGCCCCCCTTCCGCAGCGCCGGCAACCGCGATGACCTGATGGCCATGGTCGCTGCCGGCGAGGTCGAGATCGTCGTGTCCGATCACTCGCCGAGCACGCTCGACCTCAAGCAGGGCGACGACTTCAGAAAGATCTGGGGCGGCATCGCGTGCTGTCAGTCCACCAGGCAGCTGCTGCTTGCACAAGCGAACCTCGATCTGAATGTGATCGCGGCCGTCACGTCGAGCAACATCTCCAGGCGATTCCGTCTGCCACGCAAGGGCGATATCGCTCCCGGCTTCGATGCGGACCTGTGGATCGTCGACCTGGGCCACGACGACGTCGTCCGCCGCGAAGATCTGCTCTACCGCAACCACTTAACCGCGCACGAGGGCCAGAGGATTCGCGGCCGGACCATCAAGACGCTCGTGCGCGGCGGGGAGCCGGGTCGCGGCGAGCTCATCCGGCCAAGCGCGCGCTCGTAGCAGCAATGTCGCGCGCGATCTGGTCTTCATCGCCTGTCAGCAGCTGCCCGTCGCGCACGACGACCCGCCCGTTGACGACGACGGTCTGAGCTCGGGCGGGCGGCGCGAGCGCGAGTCCCGCGACGAGGTCTTTGATGCCGGCATGGGCCAGGTCGTCGACGCGGAAGCACGCGATGTCCGCGCATTTGCCTGGCTCGAGCGTGCCGCAGTCCTCGCGGCCGAGGCACTCGGCCCCACCCTGCGTCGCCAGCCGCCAGGCGGTACGCGCGTCCAGCGCGCTCGGCGAAGAGCTCCGCACGCGAGCGAGCAGCAAGGCCTGATGCGCCTCCATCGCGAGGTTGGCGTCTTCGTTGCTTGCCGAGCCGTCCACGCCCAGCCCCACCCGCGCCCCCGCGCGGACCAGGTCCTCCACCCTGCACGCGCCCGCCCCGAGTCGCATGTTGCTCGACGGACAGTGGGCGATGCCGGTCTTGACCTCAGCGATCCGGTCGACCTCGGCATCGTTGAGATGGATGCCGTGCGCGTACCACACGTCGTCACCGATCCAACCCTGGTCCTCCATCAGCTCCACCGGCCGCCGCCCAAACTTTTCGAGGCAAAAGCGCTCCTCGTCCAGCGTCTCGGCCAGGTGGGTATGCAGCCGGACGCCGCGCCGGCGCGCCAGGGACGCCGAATCGCGCATCAGCTCCGGCGTGACGGAGAACGGGGAGCAGGGTGCGACGACGACGCGGCACATCGAGCCGGGCATCGGATCGTGGAACCGATCGATCATCGCCTCGGTGTGGGCGAGGATCGCGTCTTCGTCCTCGACCACCGTGTCCGGGGGCAGGCCTCCATTCGACTCACCCAGCGACATCGAGCCCCGGCAGGGATGGAAGCGCAGGCCGAGCTCGCGCGCCGTCTCGACCAGGGCCTCGAAGATGCCGGCGCGGCCATGTGGAAACACGTAATGGTGGTCGGTCGACAACGTGCAGCCGGAGAGCAGGAGATGGGCCATCGCCGCGCGCGCGGCCACCCGGACCGTGTCGGCGTCGATGCCCGCCCACACCGGGTAGAGCGCGCGCAGCCACTCGAAGAGCGTGCCGTCCGGAACGTAGCCTCGCGTCGCCCACTGGTACATGTGGTCGTGGGCGTTGACGAGTCCGGGCATGGCGACGCAGTGGCGGGCATCGATGAAATCGTCGGCCGCCGGCGGAGGACCAGAACCGACCTCCGCGATCATTCCGTCGGAGGCGAGAATCCAGCCGTTCTCCAGCTCGCCGCCGGTGCCGGTGACGAGCAAGCCGGCACGGACCAGCAGCGTCAAGGGGTCAGGTCGTGCGGCCGGACGGGCACTCGGGTGATCTCGCGCCCGGTCGCGGCGCGGATGGCAGCGACGATGGCCGGGCCGGAAGAGATCGTGGGCGGCTCCCCAACCCCCTTCAGTCCGTACGGCGAGTTGGGGTCGCCCAGCTCGAGGATGTCCATCCTCACCGGCGGCATGTCGAGAATCGTCGGCAGGAGGTAGTCCGTGAAGGAGGGATTGCGGATCACACCGTCCTTGACCTGGATCTCCTCCATCACCGCCAGGCCGAGACCCTGCGCCGCGCCACCTTCGAGCTGACCCTGGACGGCGATCGGATTGATCGCCCTGCCGACGTCTTGCGCGGTCGCAAGCTCGACAACTTTGAGCAGGCCCAGCTCGGTGTCCACATCCACGACCGCTCGGTGGGCGGCGAAAGCGAACTGCATGTGGGCGTTCGACTGCCCGGTCTCTGGATTGAGGCGATGCGTGCGCCGTGGTCGAAACTCGCGCGTCTCCTCGATGACGGCGTCGCCGAGGAGGGTCGCCAGGGAGACGATCTGCTTGCCGTCCGCTCCGACCACCGTGTCGTTCTCGATGCGCAGCTCGCTCGCCGGGTGCAGCTCCGACTCGGCAAGCTCGAGCGCTCGCTTGCAGACGGCCTCCGACGCGGCCTTCACGGCGCCGCCGGTGATATAGGTCTGACGCGAGGCGGACGAGGAGCCGGCGGAGCCGACCCTGGTGTCCGCGTTCAGGACGACGACGTCGCTGACGCCCAACTCCGTACCCGCGATCTGAGCCTGCACCGTGACGATGCCCTGGCCCACCTCTGCGGCGGCTGAGTGGACCTCGACGCGCGGCCGGCCGTCGACGACGGACAGCCGAACCCTCGCCGTCGAGTAATCGTCGAAACCCTCGGAGTAGCCGATGTTCTTGAAGCCGACGGCGTAGCCGACACCACGCTTGACTCCTTCGCCATGGGTCGTGTTCGAGACCCCGCCCGGCATCGCCGTGAGGTCGTGCATTCCACCCCTCTCTCCCTGATCCTCTCCCCTGCGGGGAGAGGGGAACGCTTTCACGCGGCGTAGGAGTTCTGCAACTGGGACCGGGCCGTCGATGACCTGGCCGGTGATCATCTCGCTCCCGGTTTCCATGGCGTTGCGAATACGCAGCTCGACGGGGTCCATGTCCAGCGCGGCGGCGAGCCGGTCCATCTGCGCCTCGTGTGCGTAACAGTTCTGCACCGAGCCGAATCCGCGCATCGCGCCGCACGGAGGGTTGTTCGTGTAGACAACGATGCCGTCGATGGTGGCGTTGGGACACACGTACGGCCCCACCGAGAAGCAGGTCGCGTTGGCGATCACGGCGGTCGAGCTCGACGCGTAGGCGCCGCCGTCCAGGACGATGCGCGCCCTGACGTAGACGAGCCTTCCATCGCGGTTGGCGCCGTGCTCATAGGCCAGGCGTCCAGGATGGCGGTGCACGTGGCCGACAAACGATTCCGTCCGCGAGTAAGAGATCTTCACCGGACGTCCGGTCTTGAGCGCGAGCAGGCAGGCGTGCGCCTGCATCGATAGGTCCTCGCGAGCGCCAAAAGCTCCGCCGATGCCGGCAAGAGTCAGCCGCACCATTTCCTTGGGAAGGCCGAGGATGCCCGCCAGCTGCTCCTGGTCGACGTGCAGCCACTGGGTCGCGATGGACAGGTCGACGCCGCCCTCTCCATCCGGAATCGCGAGCCCAGACTCGGGGCCCAGCGGCGCCTGGTCCTGCATGCCGATCTCGTACTCACCCCTGACCACCACGTCGGCCCGCGCGGACTGGTCCCCGTGGCGGATCTTCACCTCACGCGTGACGTTGCCGCCGGGATGGAGCTGTGGCGCGTTCGCGGACAGCGCCTGTTCCGGCTCGGTGACGGGGCTCAGCACCTGGTACTCGACGCGCACCTTCTCCGCCGCCCGCCGCGCCTGCTCGGGATGGTCGGCGGCCACGACCGCGATCGCTTCGCCCCAGTAGCGAACGAAATCGAAGGCGAGCACAGGCTGGTCCTGGATCTCGAGGCCGTAGAGCTTCTGTCCAGGCACGTCCTCGTGTGTCAGCACCGCACGAACTCCGGGCATCGCCCGCGCGCCGGACGCGTCGATGGAAAGAATCCGGGCGTAGGGGTGCGGGCTCCGCACCGTCGCACCCCAAAGCATTCCCTCGGCATGAAGATCGGATGAATAGGCGAAGTCGCCGCGCACCTTCGCCGGGCCGTCCGACCTCTGGACGTTCTCGCCGACCCTCATGCCGAGCCCGCGGCCATGTGCACGGCGGCGATGATCTTTGCGTAGCCGGTGCAGCGGCAGATGTTGCCTGCCAGCGCTTCGCGGATCTGGGCGTCGGTCGGTCGTGGCACGCGCTGCAGCAGGTCGTGCGCGGCGACGACCAGGCCTGGCGTGCAAAAACCGCACTGCACCGCGCCGGCTTCGACAAACGCCTGCTCGACCTTTTCACCATCCAGTCCTTCGATCGTCACCAAAGAGCGGCCGTTGGCCTGGCCGCCCAGCACAAGGCAGGCACAGACCAGGGTGCCGTCAAGGTAGACCGAGCACGATCCGCACTCTCCCTGCTCGCATGCGTTCTTCGACCCGTAAAGGCCGAACCTCTCGCGCAATACGTAAAGCAGGCTCTCGCCCTCCCACACGCCGTCAGCGACGTGCCGGCTTCCGTTGACGGTGCAATCGACCTTCAAGCGGCGGCCCACGCCCACGTAAAGCAGCGGCGGGCGAGCACGGAAAGCGCGTGCCGCCGGTAGGCGGCGGTGCCGCGGACATCGTCGATCGGCCTGGCGGCCGAAGCGACCAGCTCGCCAAAGCGTGTCACCGCGGCCTCGCTCACCCTGGTCCGGCCATCCCACGAGCCCTCCTCGTCGAGCACGCCCTCGAGGAAGCGTTCGGCTTCGGTGGCGCGCAGCGGCGTCGGCCCGGCCGAACCGATGCCGGTTCCGACGCGCCTGCGCGCCGGGTCGAGCGCCAGGGCGAAGGAGCACACGGCGATGACCATCGCGTTCCTCGTGCCAACCTTGCTGAACTGTTGCGGTCCGGCCGCCGGCTCGACCAGGAAGGCGGCGATGAGCTCGTCCTTGCGCATCGTGGTCTGCTTCGGCCCGGTGAAGAACTCGCGGACCGGCACCCGTCGCGTGCCCGTGGCCGAGGCAAGCTCGACCTGCGCATCAGCAGCAAGCAGCGGCGGGTGCGCGTCGCCCGCCGGCGATGCGGTGCCGAGGTTGCCTCCGACCGTGCCGCGATTGCGGATCTGGGGCGAACCGACGGTGCGCGATGCCATCGCCAGGCCGGGCAGCCGATCGCCCAGCTCGTCGATGAGCTGGGTGTAGGTCACCCCCGCGCCTATGCGGAGCCATCCGTCGTCGCTCCCCCACTCCCCGAGCTCGCGAATCCGCGTGAGGTCGATGATCGATTCCGGACGCCCGTGGTCGAGGTTGAGCCCGACCATCACGTCAGTGCCGCCGGCGATCGGCGTCGCCTCCGGATGAGCAGCCTTCATCGCGAGCGCCTCCGACCATGTGGCCGGCTGCATGAACTCCATCACCAGGCGAGGCCTGGCTCCGGCGCGTCGTCGCGCGTCACCGTGCCCTCGATCAAACCGTACGGCCGATCGGACGCATAGAACACCTCGTTGTCGTTGGCCATGCCAAACGGTGTGAGGTCGACCACGAAGTGGTGCTTGTTCGGCATCGTCATGCGGATCTCGGCCACCTCGCGACGAGCCTCGAGCACCGCCTCGCTCATCGCGTAGAGGGTCTGCTGCAGGGAGAGGCTGTGCCTGGTCGCGAACGTCTCCAGCAGCAGGCGGCGGATCTCCGCGTGGGATTGGCGCCAGTCGACGTCCGTGCCCGCGTAGCGCCAGCGGGCCACGACAGAGGTGGCGAGGATGCGGTCATGCGTCTCGGGAAGGGTCGTGAAGCGGTCTTTGACGAAGCCGTGGAACTCGGAGCCCGTCGATTTGAGGACGACGAGGTCGCCGATGCCGCCGACGACCCAGGTGCCGTCGTCGGTGCAGGTCACCGACGCCAGCCTCTGCTCCGAGCCCGCCCGCACGAACGCATGGTCATGCGGCTTGCCCTCGGCGCTGATGCGTTCCCAGGCGCATTCCTGGATGGATACGCGCGCGCGATAGACCGACGCGAACTCGTTCACGAAGTGTCGCGCGAGCCGGATGCCGAAGTCCTCGATCTCACCAATCGGTTCACGAGCAAACGCGAAGACAGTGTTCTTCTGGGTGTCGGTAGGGACGACCTTGCTGTTGTCGCCGGTGAGATGGGTGTCGCCGAAGTCGCCGGCCAGGGCGACGCTGACGTTGAGGTCTTTGACCTCGTGCGTTGCGCCGTTCCTGGTGACGCGCACCACGTGGGTTTCGGACTTGCCGTACTGGTTGTCGCCCAGGACGATGGTCATGTGCCTTTGTAGGTCGTGTAGCCATAGGCGGTCAGCAGCAAGGGCACATGGAGGTGACCCCCTTCGAAGCTGAAAACGACCAACACCGACGGATAGAACGCGCTCAGGCCGGACCGCTCGAAATACGGGCGCGTGTCGAACTCCAGGCGGTATTCCGCGGGCTCGAGCTCATCATTCGTCATCTCGCCGACCCGTCCGTCGGAGTCGGTTTCAGCTTGGGCGACCTCCTTCCAGTCGCCGTCCGGCTCACGTCGGTGCAGGCTGACGCCGAGGCCGGCCGCGGGCGTCCCGCGCATGGTGTCGAGGACGTGGGTCGAGATGCTCATTGGTCCAGCATCTCGAGGAGTCGCATCCGCGTGATCTTGCGCTGCTCGGCGGCAGCTTCCTCCAGCTCGGTGACGGGGTCGTTGGTCATGCGCCGCCTCAGGGCACGGAGAATCTCATCGGCGCCTCGCCCGCGCGCCGCGATGAGGAAGACGTGCCCGAAGCGCTCCTCATACTTGCGATTTTCGGCCGTCAGGGCCGCGAGCGTGAGGGCCGAGGCCTGGCGGACGCCGCTCTGCTCGCGCTCCGAGACTGCCGGGGCATGACCTCCCTGCTCGCCGATCCGCGGATGCGCACGAAAAGCGCGAAGCCAGTCGCCAGGCTTGAGCTCGGACCAGGCCAGCTCGGCGACATCGAGGAGGTGATCGAGGTCGCGGTACGGCCGGCCGGAGGCGACCCGCGCCGCCCAGGAGCGATCCGCGAAGCCTGCGTAAAGCTGGTCCTCCGCCTCCTGGTCGGGCAGCGCGTTGAACCGTGCGAGGTGGTCACTCAATCCCCAGCGGCACCAGCTCGAAGCGATTGACGTCGACCAGGCCGCGGTCAGTGATCTTGAGCTCGGGGATGACCGACAGGGCGAGGAAGCTCAGCGTCATGAATGGCGAGGCCATCGTCACGCCCATCGCCTGGAGCCGCTTCCCCATCGACCGGAGCCTCTCGTGGACCTCGGCGAGCGGGCGATCGCTCATCAAGCCCGCCACGGGAAGCGGCAGCTCTTCGACAGCCCGGCCGCCTTCGGCGATGACGATGCCGCCGCCGATCTCCGCGAGCCGCATGGCGCAGGCTGCCATGTCGCCGTCGTCGACGCCGATCACGATCATGTTGTGCGCGTCGTGGGCGACCGTGGACGCGAAAGCTCCGCGCTTCAGGCCGACGTTGGTCGCGAAGCCAAGACCGATGCGGCCGCTCGCGTGATGCCGCTCGAGGACGGCGATCTTGACCAGGTCGCGCGCGGGGTCGGCCACGAGGCAGCCGTCCCTGAGCGCCGGCTCGACCACCTCGATGCCGGTGAGCAGCTGCGCCGGGATGACGCGCATGACGCGGATCTTCCTGGCGCCCGCGGGAATCCGAAACGAGGTCGCGTCGACAGGCGCCAGGCTGACCGAACGCCGCACCCATTCGGGGACGTCCAGCTTCACGAAGCGCGGCGGCGCCCCGTGCTTCAGCACCTGGCGCGGCTGGAATGACTCCAGGTCGTCGAGGACAAGGATGTCGGCCTGGTATCCGGGGGCGATGGCGCCCAGACGCCACAGCCGGTGATACATCGCTGGGTTGATGGTCGCCATCACGACCGCATCCTCAGGCGAGATCCCGTCCCCAACCGCCACCCGGACCATCTGGTTGATGTGTCCCTGCTCGACGATGAAATCGGGCTCGCGGTCGTCGGTGCAGAACATGCAGCGGTCGCTGCCGTAGCGCTTGACGAGTGGAAGCAGGTCAAGCAGGTTGCGAGCGATCGACGCCTCGCGCAGCATGACCCACATCCCAAGCCTGCGCTTCTCGAGCGCCTCCTCGAAGGTCGTCGCCTCATGGTCGGAGCGAATGCCGGCGGCGATGTAGGCGTTCAGGCCCGGACCCCTGACGCCTGGCGCGTGGCCGTCCACGTGGTCGGTGAGCCCCGTCTTCAGCTTCGCAAGCTCGGACGGGCTGCCGGCGATCACGCCGGGGAAATTCATCATCTCCGCGATCCCGATCGTGCGATGGCGGCGCAGGAGGCTCTCGATATCTCCTGGCGTGAATGGCCGGCGTGGCGACTCGAACTGCGATGCCGGCACGCATGAGGAGGCCATCACGAAAACGTCGAGCGGAAGGTCGGTGCAGCAATCCAGCAGCCAGTGGATGCCGTCGGTGCCAAGCACGTTGGCGATCTCGTGGGGATCCGCGACCACCGCCGTCGTGCCCTGGGCGACTACTGCGCGGGCGAATTCGTCGACGGTCAGCTTGGACGACTCGATGTGCATGTGCGCGTCGATGAACCCAGGCACGAGGTACGCCCCGGAAACGTCGAGACGCTGCAGCCCGTCATACCGGCCGAGGCCCACGATATGGCCGTCTTTGATCGCGACGTCCATATCGAGCCATTCCTTGGTGAAGACCGAAAGGACGTGGCCGCCGGACAGCACAAGGTCGGCCGGCTCTTCACCTCGCGCGACCGCCATCCAGTGTGCGTCGATGACGGAGACTTTAGCGAGATGGCGATCCCGGCTGAGGTCGGTCCGATCGGCAGGAGCCTGAAGCGGCTCGAGGACGGGCGCCTGCTTCGAGGCGAGGGACGGTTCATCGATGATCTCGAGCCCGACGGCTGCCTCCATGTCGGCTTGCTGCGAAGCCCGGTGGCGAGCGGCCGCCTGAGCGGAGTTGACACCTCGGCGGCACGCGCTGCGCCCGGCGTCGTCGCTGCCTTCAGCGCCGCCGACCTCGAGGGATCCTGCCGTCCACTGAACGTCCATCTCACGACTCCCGGCGCCGTGTCGCCCGAACGGCCGATCCTCGCCACGGATCGGGTCCGCTTCGTCGGCGAGATCATGGCGGCGGTGGTCGCGGACAGCAGGTATGGCGCCGAGGACGCGCTCGAGCTGATGTCACCGGACATCGATCCGTCGCCCGCGGTCGTCAGCTTCGAAGATGCGCTGTCGGAAAAGGCCCCCCTGGTCCATGAGGCAGTGGCCGAAAACCTTTACTACCTGGGCCATCGCAGCTACGGAGACGTGGATGGGGCCTTCGAGCGGGCGGACGTGCTGGTCGAGGGCGAGGTGACCCACCCTCGGGTGTCAGCGGCTCCGATCGAAGGGCGCGGGGTAATCGCGGCGCCCGATGGTGAGGGCGTGGTGGTGTGGACCTCGACCCAGATTCCGCACCTGGTCGCCGACGGGATCGCGGAATGCCTCGGATTGGAGCGGCCGCGCGTGCGCGTGGTCGCCGCGGACGTCGGCGGCGGCTTCGGCATCAAGGCCCAGGTCTACCCGGAGGAGATCCTGCTGGCATGGATCGCACGTCGCGTGGGCACGGCGGTGAAATGGATCGAGAGCCGCTCCGAGCACATGCAGTCCGCCAGCCACGCACGCGACCAGAACGTGAAGTTCAGCGCTGCGGTGCGCAAGGACGGGCGCGTGCTCGGCCTGCGCGCGACGATCTTTTCGAGCATCGGGGCTTACGGGATCAGGCCCTTCGGTCCACTTCTCGACCCCATGGGCACCGCCGGGCTCGTTCCTGGGCCTTACGACATTCGCGATTACCAGTACGACTCATACGCGGTCGCGACCAACAAGTGCCCCGAAGGCCCCTACCGCGGGGTTGGCATGGTCACGGCGGTGCTCGCGCACGAAAGGCTGATGGACCTGATCGCGGCGCGGCTGGGGCTGGATCCCGCGGAGGTGCGTCGTGTCAATTTCGTGCGCCCAGCGCAGATGCCGTACCTGAGTGTCACCGGGCATCCCTACGAGTCAGGCGACTACGCTGCCGCGCTCGAGACCGCGCTGCAAAAGTTCGATTATCCGGGCGCGCGCAAAGATCAGGACAGGGCGCGCGGCGAGGGCCGCCTGCTCGGGATCGGCATCGGCTCCTACGTCGAGTACACCGGCGCGGGCTCGTCGACGTTCAAGCGTCGCGGCACGGAGGACATCCCGGGCACCGACACGGCACGCGTGTGGCTCGACGATGACGGCAAGGTGCACGTGCAGACGACGTCTCCCGCGATCGGACAGGGGTCGCACACGACATTTGCCCAGGTGGCGGCGGCAGGGCTAGGCGTCGAGCCGGAAAGCGTCATCGTCGAGCAGACCGACACGGCCAGGGTCGGCCAGGGTACCGGCTCCTTCATGAGCCGCGGCTCGGTCACCGCGGCCACGAGCACGTATCGCGCGGCGGCGCTGCTGCGGGAGGCGATCCTCGACGCCGCCTCGTATCAGCTCGACCAACCAGTCGAGCGCCTTTCGATCGACGGCTCATCCGTCCTGGTCGAAGGCGAATCCGGCGGTCTGACGCTGGCGCAGCTGGCCGGCGGCCACGACGGCGAACACAGCCTGGACGTATCGGTGACCTACGACGCGGTCCAGGCCTCGTACCCCTACGCGACTCACGCCTGCATGGTCGAGGTCGACGCGGCGACGGGTGCGGTGCAGATCTTGCGTTATGTGGTCGCGGAGGACTGCGGTGTCCTGATCAACCCGATGATCGTCGAAGGCCAGGTCACGGGCGGGGTGGCACAGGCCGTCGGCGCCGCGCTGATGGAGGAGGTCGCGTACGGCCCGGACGGCGAGCTTCGGAGCGGAACGTTTCTCGACTACTTGATCCCGAGCGTCGGGGAGGTGCCTCCCGTTCAGATCGAGCACCTCGTCACCCCGTCGACGGTGCACGAACTCGGGACCAAAGGGGTCGGCGAGGGCGGCACCATCGGCGGCACCGCCGCGATCGCCAACGCCGTCGCCGACGCCTTGTCGATTTCCGAGCTCACCCTGCCGCTGACGCCGGACCGGATCATCGCCCTGATGCGGTGACGCCGCAGCCCTACCGACCCGTGAGCTATCTCGAGTGGAACGCGGCTCGCCGCGGCTCCAGCGCCGCGATCTGGGAAGGCGGCGCCGAGATATCGTTCGAGCAGCTGCTCGCGCACGTGCGTCGATTGCAGAAGCTGCTCGCGGCCAGAGGTGTGCGCGCGGGTGACGTGGTCGGTGTGAGGCTGCCGAACGTCTGGCAGTACGTCGCGCTGGAGCTTGCGATCCCCGAGATGGGCGCGCTCATCGTGCCGCTGCCGCTTGCGTTGGGAGAGCACGAGATGGGCTGGGTGCTGGGCAAGACGCAGCCGCGGCTGGTCGTCACGAGCGCCGAATTGGAAGCGCTGAGCGGACCAGCCGGTGGCCTGCCAACGCCTCCGATCGCTGCACCGGATCCGGCGCGCATCGTCGAGATCGCCCTGAGCTCGGGCACGACCGGCATGCCCAAGCTGGCCTCGCTCTCCGCGCGGCTGAAGCAGGTGACCTTCGAGAGCTTTACCTCGAGGCTGGACATCACCGAGGACGACCGCGTCCTCCCGATGACGCCGCTGACCCAGGGCATCGGCGGGATGTGCCTGTACTGCCTGCGCCTGGGCGCCGCATTGATCATGCTGCGCGAACCGCACTGGAGCGCGGAGCACTGCCTCGAGACCGCGGCGGCGGCAAGGGCTACCGTGATGGTCGGCGTGCCGACCAACGTGATCCGGATGCTCAGCCAATCGGTCTCGCTGCCAACGGTGCGGGCGGTCGCGGTTGCGGGAGCGCCCATGCCCCCAGAGATCGCCGAACGCTGGGAGCTGACGACCCGGACCCCGGTGTCCAGCTTTTACGGCTCGATGGACGCCGGTCAGCTCGCCGTCGCCAGCCCATCCGACCCCCAGGCCGCGCGCTGGACCACCGTCGGGCGGCCCCACGATCGTGCCGAATGGAAGATCGTCGATGACGAGATCTGCATGCGGGGCGACCTGGTGCAGGACCGCTACTGGGGCGAGGACTCGGGTCCCTACTCAGAGGATGGCTGGGCACATATGGGCGACCTCGGCTTCGTCGACGAGTCAGGATTCCTGCACGTCGTCGGCCGGGTCAAGGACATCATCATCAGGGGCGGCACGAACATCAATCCGTACGAGGTGGAATCGATCCTGCGCACGCATCCGGGGATCGCGGACGCTTGCGTGGTCGCGCGCCCCGACCCCGAGCTGGGCGAATTACCGGTCGCGTTCCTCGTCACCAGGAATGGCTTGGAGCTGAACCGCGAAGAGCTCGTTGCGTTCTTGAAGGAAAAGGGGCTTGCGCGCTACAAGTGGCCTGACGCAGTGCATCGCCTCGACGAGCTCCCGCTGTCTGGCCCGGGCAAAGTCAACCGCAAGGCGCTCCGTGAAGATGCTCGCGCGATGTAACGACATCGATGTCGCGTGGTTCGAGGCCGGACGCGGGGAGCCCCTGGTGCTCATCCACGGGCTGGCGGACGACCATCGCGCCTGGCGGCGCGCCCTCCCAGACCTGATGCTGCGCCACCGCGTCCTCATGTACGACCTCAGGGGCCACGGCGAAACCACGCTCGGCAGGCCCGAGGGAACGCTCTTACAGCTCGGCGCCGATCTGGTCGGGCTCTTGGATGCGCTTGGCGTCGAACGCGCCGCGATTGCGGGCTTCTCACTAGGCGGCACGATCGCGATGCGGGCGGCGATCGACCATCCGCGACGAGTCAGTGCTCTCGCCCTGGTCGCGACCTCGAGTCGCGTCGGTCGCGCCGCGGCCGATTGGTACCGCCAGCGAGTCGAGATGGTCGAGCGCAACGACCCGCAGCTGCGCGAAACGCTGGATCGGGACACCGCCGAGGTATACGCGGAATCGCCGGCCGAGCTGGAGGAAGGGCTGATGATCCGCCGGCAATCGACCGCCGACCCTCGCGGCTACGGCAACGCTTGCGCGGCGATGGCCGCGCTCAATGCTTCACCGCTCGACCCGGAGCTCGACCGCATAACTGCGCCGACGCTGATCGTCGCCTCCGAGCGCGACAGGCACTGCCCGCCGAAGGCGGCCGAGATCATCGCGGCCGGAATCAAGGGCAGCAGGTTCGAGGTGATCCCGGACGCGGGCCACCAGATTCCGGTGGAGAAGCCGCGCGAGCTCGCTCGCTCGATGATTTCGTTTCTGAATGACTGACGTACTTCTCACCGAGTGGGGTGCGCACGACCTTCTTACCCTCACCCTCAACAGACCCGAGCGGCGCAACGCACTGGACCCGGAGCTCCTCGCGGCGCTGGCGGAATCGCTGGCGGCGGACGGAGAGCGAGCGAGGGTGGTCATCCTGAGGGGCGCCGGAACCGAGGCGTTCTCGGCCGGCTACGACCTTTCGCGGCTCACAGGAACGCCGGCAGACCTCGAGGCCGATCGATTTATCGGCGAGGCGGTGAATGCGCTTCGGCAGTGTCCTGCGCCGGTGATCGCACGCCTGCAGGGCCACTGCCATGGGGCGGGTGTCGAGCTCGCGCTCAACTGCGACCTCAGGATCGCGTCGCCAACGCTGCGCATGTCGGTGCCGGCCATCAGCCTCGGCGTGGTCTATCGCTATCAATTCGTGGCGCGGTTGGTCCAGACCTGCGGCATCGCGCGAACCTCGGACCTGCTGCTCGCCATGCATGAGCTCGACGCGGAAAGGGCCTACCTGTGGGGACTCGTCACGGAGGTCGCCGATGACATCGAAGTCAGGGTGGAGGCGGCGGCCCAGCGGCTAGCCACGTCTCCGCGCGAGGCAGTGCAAGGGACCAAGGCGAGCCTGAACCTGCTCGAAAGGCGCGCGATTGCGGGCGAGGATCTTCTGCAGGCGCAGCAGCTACGAGCGGCGGCGGCGGCCAGCCCCGAGCGCAAACAAGCGGTCAAGCGCCGCCAGCAATCGATGAGCCGTCGGACGCAGCAATGAGCGCGTTCGACGTCAGTGTCGGCATCAGCCCGCGCCAGTCGTTCGACAGCTGGGCGCCATTTGTGGCCGGGCTGGAGGCCGAAGGCGTACGTCGCGTCTGGGTGATCGACTCGCAGCTCGCGATGAAGGACGTCTACGCGGGACTGGTGGTCGCCGCGCTCAACACCACACGGATTGGCCTGGGCACCGGCGTCACCAACGCCGTCACCCGACACCCGACGGTTACCGCCAACGCGATCGCTGCGGTGGCCGAGATCTCGCACGGGCGGGCGATCCTGGGCCTCGGCGCCGGCGACTCCGCTCTCTACGGCGTCGGGCTGAAGCCCCAAAAAGTGGCCGAGCTCGAGCAGGCGATCGGCTTTTTTCGCGCCCACGTCGACAAGAGCATCCCCATCTACGTGGCGGTCAGCCAGGAGCGTATGTGCGACCTTGCGGGCCGCCAGGCCGACGGCGCGATCGTCATGGGTCCGGCGCAGCCGGACATGGTGCGCCGGCAGGTCGAGTGGATCGAAGGTGGGCTGAAGGCCGCCGGTCGTCGCCGCGAAGATATCGAGATCGAGCTCATGGCGACGGTGGCCCCGTCACCAGACGACGTGCGCTCCTGGGCATCGACGCAAGCCCGCCTGCTGGGCCACTATCGCGATCTGCCTGAGAGCCTCCTCCGTTTTCGTGACGAGATCGCCGCGAGCGCAGAGTCATACGACTTCGCGGAGCATCTGTCGACCCGCGCGACCCACAGCGGGGCGGTCTCGGACGACCTTGTTCGCGCGCTCGCGATCGTGGGCACGCCTGAGGAGTGCGTGGAGCGGTTGCGGGGAGTCCAGGGGACCGGGATCGATTCGCTGATCTTTCCGCTGGCGGGTCGGGGCCGGCTCGAGCGCTGGCGGAAGATCCGCGACGAGATCCTCGGTCAGATCATCGTGTAGCCGCCGCTGACCGAGATCGTCTGGCCGGTGATGTAAGAGGCCCGGTCGGAGGCCAGCAGCAAAACCGCAGGCACCACGTCGTCCGGCGTGCCCAGCCGGCGCAGCGGATACGCGTGCGCAGCCTTTTCACGCGCTTCCGGAGTGAAGATCTGCGACTGCTCCGACGCCCACACGGACTCGCGGCCTGACGTCTCCGGCGAGCCCGGGATCAGACCGGGACAGACCACGTTGAGCGTGATGCCGTACTTTCCTACCTCGCGGGCGATGGCTTTCGACATCGCGATCACGCTCGCCTTGGTGCCGCTGTAGACCGCCTCCCGCCACTCCCCGATCCGACCCGCGTCGGAACCGATGGAAACGATGCGCCCGTATCCGCGTTCGATCATGGGGTCGAGCACAGCGCGCACGCTGTTGATGAAACCCCACGTGTCGATGGCGATCTCGCGCTCCCACTCGCTGCGTGGTTTTTCCATGAACAGCCGGTCGATGGTCCAGCCCGCGCAGTTCACGAGCACGTCCACGGAACCTCCCATCTCGCCGCGCGCGAACGCAACCGTCGCGGCCACCGAGTCCCAATTCGTCACGTCCGTGTGCCGCGCGACGACGGTCCCGTGTGGTGCCTCGGCGGCGACCTTGCGGGCCTGCTCGTCGTCAACGTCGGCGATCACAACCCGGGCCCCCTCTGTCGCCAGGCCCAGGGTGATCGCCCGGCCGAGGTTGGAGGCTCCGCCCGTGACGATGGCAACGCGGCCGTTGAGCCCAAGATCCATGCCTGTTTACGAGCTGGGCTGCGGGAGGGCGAGCGGCGAGGCTCCGAACGTCTCCTCGAGGAAGCGGCCGTTGGCGAGAAGCGCATCGGAATCCTTCTTGTGAACAGCCTCCGCCACCAAGTTCATCTTGCTCGACAACAGGCTCAGCTGATCGCTGAGCACCTCGTCCGCGGTCTTCCCGTTGGGCATCCTGTGCAGGGTCGCATAAGCACGCGGCAGGTTCAGGTAAGCCTGGAGGGCCGAGGGCAGGTAGTCGGTCGCTGTGCGTCCGACCACCAACAGGTCAGGCGATCCCGGCGGGAAGCTCCCGTAATACGGAAGGATGCCCATGATCGTGTCGGCGATGCCCTGCAGCTTGGCCTCGAGCGGAGGCGGCAGCTTGGCGCTCGCAGTGTGGAGCTGGCGCTGGAGGCTGCGGCGAATGCTGTCCGGGTCAAATGTCGTGGCGCTCAGGCCGACCTTCGGCGGGCCCGGCGCAAGCAGGGCGCCGATCCCATACATCGCCGCCAGCACGAAGGGCCAGAAGGCGCTTGTGATCCGGCCGGTGAAAAACAGCAGCAATCCAAGCAGCGCCAGCGTGCAGCCGGCGATGTTCTTGCCGCTGTAGAGATATCTCAGGGCGGCATTGATTTCGATCTTTCCAGGGTCATTGATAGCCACGGATCACCTTGAAAATCGAGGGCCGGCGACACGCTGCGGCTGTCGAACGTCTGGCCCTCGTCAGGGTAGCGGTGTCGCTACCCGTAGCGCGCGCCCCGAGGCCGGAAGGGCGGGGTCACCGCCCTCCCTTGCCTGGCTTCACGGCGCCTTCTCCGGGCTTGGCTTCTCCGTTTCCGCTCAGCGAGCGCATGAACGTGGCCGCCAGCCCTTCCAGGGCGCCTCCGCCGCCGGTGACGAGCACCTCGGGCATGACGTCGAGCTTGCCTTCCGCCAGCGCGCCGGCGATGGCCACCGCCGCCGTCGGCGTCGACCCCAGGCTCAGGACCTGGGCCTCGTAACCCCTGGCCTTGGCGAGCCCGAGCGCCTCGACCGCGGCCGCGTCGCCGAGGCCGATCGCCCGGCGGCGCGAACCCTCAGCCTCGCCGGTGACCCGGACGTACGCCGCCTCGCCATCCGCCTCCGCCTTGCGGGCGTTGGCCCGCGCGCGGTTGATGTCCACCGAGACCTGCGCCTTTGCGAGCTCGGCCTGCATGTCGGCGGTGCCACGAGCCTTTTCCAGGTCGACGCGCACCGTCTGCGCGTCCTTCTGCTGCTCGAACGTCGCCTTCTCCTGGTTCGCGATCTCCCGGCGCGTCAGCACGCTGACGAGCTCCACAGGGAAGGTCACGTCCTGGATGTACACGCCGCGCGTCTCCACCTCGTAGGCGGCGAGGTAGCGCGAGATCGCCGCCAGTGCCGCGCCCTGCACCTCATCACGGGTTTCGATGAAGCGGATCGCCTCCAAGGCCTGCAGCGTGTTCCGGAAGTGGTTGCCCACCGCGGCCTGCAGCACCTCGTTGACCAGGTTCTGCATCGAACCGACCATCGAGATGACCTTGGGCGCCTTTGTGTCCGGCACGTGGATCTGAACCTGCAGGTCGATCTTGAATACGAACCCCTCGCGGCTCTTACCCTCGATCGGGCTCAGCTGCGCGTCCAGGTTGTGGGCGACCGAGTTCGCCTCCGCCCAGTTCAGGGTGAGGATGAACGTCGGCACCTTCTCGGCCGCGTAGATGCGCGGGTTCAGCGGGTATTTGCCCGTGCGTAGCGCTTCGCGCCAGATGCCGCGATGGCCCGGCTGCACGATCGAGCCGAACTTGAACTCCGGCCCCGACGTATCCAGCGTGGGTAAGCCCACGTAGCCCTTGATCACGGCGACCTCGCCCTGGTTGACGACCAGCATCGGCGCCAGCTCGACGCGGACGAGGAACGGGTTCAGGAGGTAGGCGCCGTACAGCAGCGGGTCGTGCTGCAGGCCGATGCGGCCGCCGCGGTCCAGGAACGCCTGGAAGTCCTGATAGTTGTTGTGCAGCTGGTTCTTCTTGCCGAGCAGGGCCTCGATCAGCTCCGAGTCGGTGATGCCGGGCTGCGCCTCCAGCGCCTCGATGTCGCCGAAGCCCCCGATGCGGCCGGCGATGTCGGCGGGCCCAAGCGGCTCGCCCTCGAGCGTGGTCACGATCCCGACCAGGTCCTGCATGCCGTCAGGCGCGATCACCTTGACGCGCAGCTGATCTGGCTTCAGCCCGAACGACTCAGGCGACAGCGGCCCGCGCGCGAGGATCTGCAGATCGACCGGCCGGCCGTACGCCTTGCTCGGGGTGATCACGAGGAACGCGATCGGGTGGATCGGCGCCAGAGTGCCGGGCGGCAGCACGGGCCGCTGAACGCCCTTCTGGCCCTGGCCGGAGAGAAACGCCTCGAGATCGGTGAAGTTGCCGAACTCAGGCCGGTAGACGGCTGACTTGGCGCCGGTCGGCAGTGGCTCGCCGATCTGCGAGATCACGACGCCGATCTCGCCCGCAGAGCTTGAACCGGACTCCCGGCATCAGCAGCTCGGCCTGATAGCCGGCTTCTCCGGCGAAGGCGATCGGCGTATCCGTCGTGTTATGGCGGCGGGACACCCGCTTCACGACCAGTCCGATCTCGGCGGGGCCGATCACCACGATCGACCTCCAGAGCACATAAATCGCGAGCACGGCCAAAAACACGAGGAGGGACTGCAGCAGAACACTCATGGTGCACTGCCTCCGAGGGCTCGAACCTTGCCCTTGAACGAGGTTCGCCCTACCACGGGCGATTCCCTATTACTTACCCGTTTTCAGCCCGAAACATGCGCAAGTCTTCGACTTTTCGTCACGCGCCTTGCCGCCAGCGCGATGCTCAGCATCCACGTCCACTGAACCAGAGCGCCGGGACCGAGATAGGCCAACCCGGACTCGGCGTGGTCGCTGATGCAGCTGAGCGAAGCGCCGTCGCCGAGGCAGCCCGGCGCCACAAACCAGAGGGTCCAGACCAGGAAGGCGGCCAGCGCGAATCCGAGCGCCACCCCGCCGGTCGCCAGAAAAGTCAGGAGGCTGCGCCCGGTGCGCAAGCCGAGACCGATCGCGCAGGCGGCCAGGGCGAGATCGGCTTCACAGGCGAGAATCGCCACTAGAAGGATCAGCACTCATCGCTAGAACGCGCTTGGCGTGGCCAGTCCCAACCAGAAGATCGCCGGCGGTCACGTCCGAACCGTCGTCAGGCGGGATCTTCCGCGGGTCGAACCCGTCCACCGCCGGCTCCGGCCAATACGCGGATGCTGAGCAGCAGGATAAGCGCGACGAAAGCAAGCGGCGCCAGGGCATCCAGCGCTGAAACGCCAAGCGGAGCCAGGATTGCCCGCAGCGCGCAGGTGCCGGCGACCAGCACGGCGACGGCACGGAGCCAGACCGGCTCGGCAAGGGTAGCCGCGACCACTAGCACCGCGGTCGCAGCGAACAGCGCAGAGTCGGCGAGATCCTCGACCAGGGTGAGAGACGCTGCCCGATCTGCTGCTGCAAGGATCACGAGAGGCACCACGTTCGTCACCAGCTCGACGGCCGCGAAAACGACGAGCGCGGGCCGCAGCCACCGGTTAGGTCTCAGCGACAGGATGAACGCCGTGAGCGGCACGAGGGCAATCGCCCCCAAAACCTGCTGGATCACGATCAATTGCCCATGAGCCTTGTAGAAGGACGCGATCCGATCCGATGATTCGGATGCCGTCGGCAGCGACACAATCGCAGCGCTGACGAGAAGCAAGACGACAAACGCGATTCCCCATACACCAGCCGCACGCCGGGTACCGAAAAACCGCGTCAAGACAGATGCGCGCCCTC
>WNGI01001733.1_pt1 | contig 23653 bp, 20 predicted proteins | sample 5400621 | NCBI WGS metagenome assembly WNGI01 (sample SAMN13153374, study PRJNA577476) | soil metagenome | isolation source: 20 cm soil or saprolite under Garry oak tree replicate 1 | place: USA:California | collected 2016-06-15 | reverse complement strand
CTGAAAGATCGGATCGGACTCAACCAGAAGCCGCTCGCTCCCGTTGCCGACGCCGAGCCCGCGGCGCCGGCACGGCCCGGCGCGCCGCCCTGGGCCAACTCGCCCGATCGCGCGTACCAGGACCTGAAGCTCCGCATCCACCGTCTCCTGCTCGACCGGGTGGACCTCGCCAACCTCGCCAAGATGGACCTGAATCAGGCGGAGGGCGAGCTGCGGGCCGCGATCACGGAGCTCCTTGGCGAGCTTGCGGTCCCGCTCAGCCACCGCGACCGCGAGAACCTGCGCGACGAGATCCTGCACGAGGTCTACGGCCTCGGACCCATCGAGCCGTTGCTTCGCGACCCGGATATCTCGGACATCCTCGTCAACACCTCGCGCCAGGTCTACGTCGAGCGGCACGGCAAGCTCGAGCCGACCACGGTGATGTTCCGCAACGACGCGCACCTGCTCCAGATCATCGACCGCATCGTGTCGAAGGTGGGCCGGCGGATCGACGAGAGCTCGCCGATGGTCGACGCCCGCCTGCCCGACGGCTCGCGCGTCAACGCGATCATCCCGCCGCTCGCACTCGACGGTCCGATCATGTCGATTCGGCGCTTCGGCCGCTCGCCCCTCATGATGGACGACCTCTGCCGCGTCGGGGCCATCACGCCCGAGATGGTGATGGTGCTCCAGGCCATGGTGCGCGCGCGCCTCAACATCCTCGTCTCCGGTGGTACCGGCTCGGGGAAGACGACGCTCCTGAACGCGCTCTCGTCCTTCATCCCCGACGGCGAGCGGATCGTCACGATCGAGGACTCCGCGGAGCTCCAGCTCCAGCAGCCGCACGTCGTGCGCCTGGAGACGCGGCCACCCAACATCGAGGGTCGTGGCGAGGTGACGGCTCGGGACCTCGTGCGGAACTGCCTTCGTATGCGGCCCGATCGCATCGTCGTCGGCGAGGTGCGCGGCGCCGAGGCGCTCGACATGCTGCAGGCGATGAACACGGGTCACGACGGGTCGATCTCGACCCTCCACGCCAACTCGGCGCGCGACTCGATCAACCGCCTCGAGATGATGATGCAGATGTGCGGCTTCGAGCTGCCGAGCCGCGCCATGCGCCAGCAGATCAGCTCCGCCCTCGACCTCGTCGTGCAGACCGCGCGACTGAGCGACGGCACCCGCAAGATCATGGGCATCACCGAGGTGGTGGGGATGGAGGGCGACACGATCATGCTGCAGGACCTGTTCACCTACGTCCGCGACGGCGTCGACAAGGACGGCCGCACCGTGGGTCGGTTCTGCTCGACGGGTCTGCGGCCGAAGTTCACGGAGCGCCTGAAGGCCTCGAGCCACGAGATCGACCCGAAGCTCTTCGAATACCTCAACTGAACGAGACGTTCCGATGATGCTCGCGTTTGCAGCGCTGCTCGTCTTCGCCTCGCTGGCCCTCGCCGGCTACGGCATCTCGGGGTGGGCCAAGGGACGGGAGGACACGAAGCGCACCCTCGACCGCCGCCTCGCGGTCATGACCGGCGCCGCGGTGGCCGATGTGCCGGGGGACGGCTCGCAGTCCTCGGTCCTGAAGGACCGCCGGTTGTCGGGCATCGCCTTCCTGAACTCGCTCCTGCGGGGCATGACGCGCCTGAACCCGCTGGTGCGCATGATGCGCCAGGCGGGCCTCAAGAAGCGCGTCGGCGAGATCCTGCTCTACGTGCCGCTCCTCGGCGTCGGCGGCTACGTCGGCGTCGTCACCTTCGGCGGCCCCCCGATGGCCGGGCTCGGCGCGGGCGTGGTCGCGGGCGCCATCCCGCTGATGATCGTGCGCCGCATGCAGCGAAAGCGGAACCACCTCTTCACGGAGCAGCTGCCCGACGCGCTCGACCTCATCCGCGCTGCACTCCAGGCCGGTCACTCGCTCTCGAGCGCGCTCTACGTCGTGGCCGACGAGTTCCCGGACCCGATTGCCCCGGAGTTCCGCGAAGTGGCCGAGGAGATGCGGCTCGGCCTTCCCATGCGGGACGCGCTCTACAACCTGACCGACCGCGTCGACGACTCGAACCTGCCGATCCTGATCATCGGCATCCTGGTTACGCAGGAGATCGGCGGCAACCTCGCCGAGGTACTGAACAACATCTCGCACACGATCCGCGAGCGTTTCAAGCTGCTGCGCGAGACGAAGGTCATGACGGCACAGGGAAAGATGTCGGGGAATCTGCTGAGCGCGCTGCCGTTCTGCGTCGCGATCGGCGTGTTTGTCATGAACCCGGTCTATTTCTCGCCGATGCTCCACACGACGACCGGGCTCTACATGCTCGGCTACGCCGTGGTGAGCATCGTCATCGGACACGTGGTCATCTCCCGCGTCACGAACATCCGCGTCTGAGGGAGCCGCCATGTCGCCGATGCTGATCACCATCCTCGCCTTCGTCACCGTCACCGGTGTCATGGCCGCCGTCCTCTTCATGGGGACGGCGAAGTCGCCGGTCGAGCAACGGTTGAAGAAGATGCTGCCCGACGGCGCGCCCGAGGCCGCCGAGGCGCGGAAAGCGCACGAAGGCAGCCTGATCAAGACGGCGCTCGCGGCGCTCGGCAACTACGGCGTGGGCGGCGGCGACAGCGGGCTCTCGCGCAAACTGTCGACGGCGGGCGTGCGCGGCCCGAACGCGACGCTTCACTTCCTCGGCATCCGCACGCTCTTGAGCTTCGGTCCGGCGCTCGCGGTCCTCGTGCCCCGCGTCTTGGCGGGCAAGCCCCTCGGCCCCTCGCTCGGAACGGCGGCGGCCATCTGGTTCGTCGGCCACATGATCGTGAACATGCGTCTCCGGTCGATGGGCAACCGACGGAGCCGCGAGATCACCGTCGTCCTTCCCGACACGCTCGATCTCATGGTCGTCTGCCTCGAGGCGGGCCTCGGTCTGAACGCCGCGATCGCGCGCGTCGGCAAGGAACGCTCGACGATGAAGGACCCGCTCGGCCAGGAGTTCGCGACGGTATCGCTCGAGCTGCGTAGCGGGCGGACGCGCGAGCAGGCGCTCCGCGGACTCGGCGAGCGGAACGGCGTCGGCGACCTGAAGACGCTGACCGGCATGATCATCCAGTGCGACCGCCTCGGCGCGAGCATGGGGACGACGCTGCGCTCGCACTCGGACCTCCTCCGCACCAAGCGGCGCCAGCGTGCCGAGGAGGCGGCCCGGAAGCTGCCGATCAAGCTGCTGATCCCGCTCGCGCTGTTCATCCTGCCGCCGCTCTTCACGGTCACCGTCGGGCCCGCCGTCCTGCAGATCATGGAGCTCTTCAAGGGCATGGGGGGCTGAGCGCGGACCGATGCAGCAGGCACGCGACGCCACGAGCGGCGCGGTGGTGGTCAACCGCCTGCGCTGCGCCGACACGCACTGGAGCCGGCTCTTCGGGCTCCTCGGCACGAAGGAGCTGCCCTCCGGCGAAGGGCTGTGGCTCAAGCGGTCCCGCCAGGTCCACATGATCGGCATGCGGTACCCGATCGACGTCGCCTTCCTCGACGACGAGCTGCAGATCCTGCGCACGATCAGTGCGCTGCGGCCCGGAAAGGTCTCGCCGCGGGTGGCGGGCGCGACGAGCGTCCTCGAGCTGCCGGCCGGGACGCTCGCCGAGACCGGCCTCAAGGAAGGCGCCCGGGTGGAGATCGACGGCGAGCTCGAGCGGTCGCGCGGGCACGCCGGCACGCTCGCGACCGCCATTTCGAACCTGGCGCTCGCCTGCCTGTACGTGTTCTTCGCGTCGGCGCATTTCGCCTTCGCGCGGCGCACCGGGCAGTGGCGGACGGCGATGCCGATCGTCGCCCTCGAAGCCGTCCTCGTGTGCCTCGCGCTCACGCGCCGTCGGAGCGTCGGCACGTCGTCGCGACCGGCGGACTGGACGATCGGCGTGCTCGGCGCGTTCCTGCCGCTGCTGCTTCGCCCCGATGAGGGATCTGGACCGCTCGCGCGGCTCGCCGAGCCGCTGCAGGCGGTCGGCCTGCTGATCACGCTCGCCGGCGTCGTGTCGCTCGGACGGAGCTTCGGGTTGATCGCGGCCGACCGCGGCATCAAGACGAGCGGCGCGTATCGGGTCGTCCGCCATCCGCTGTACGCGGGCTACCTCCTCGGCTACCTCGGCTACCTCGGCGTGTATCCGAGTCTCTGGAACTGCGCGATCACCGTCGGCACCGCCGTCGCCCTCAACTGGCGGGCGCACGTGGAGGAACGCTTCCTCGCCCGTGACCGGGCGTATCGGGCTTACCTGCGACGCGTCCGATGGCGCTTCCTGCCCTCACTCTACTAGGCCGCGAGCCGGCGGAACGCCTGCGCCGCGCGCTGCTCGTCGCGCTGCTCCTCGCCGGCGTCCTCGTCTTCGCCACCATCGACCGCGCGGACCCCGACCTCTGGGGGCACGTTCGCTACGGCCAGGACGTTCTCGCGAGCGGGCACCTGCCGGCGACCGCGACGTACACCTACACGGCGGCGTCCCAGCCCTGGATCAACCACGAGAACCTGAGCGAGATCGCCTTCGCCTTCGTGGCGGACCACGCTGGCGGGACCGGCCTCGCGGTCCTGAAGACCCTCCTCGCCCTCGGCCTTCTGGCGCTCATGATGGCGAGCGCGCGGCGCCAGGGCGCCGGCATCGCCACGACGTCCGTTGCCGTGCTCCTGGTGACGTTCGCCACGGCGCCGGGCTGGAGCTTCCGGCCCCAGGTGTTCACGTACGCCTTCTTCGCGGTGCAGGTCTTCGTCCTCGACCGGGTCTTCGGCGACGGACGGACGAAGCCCTCCGAGACGCGCCTGCTCTGGCTCCTGCCGCCGCTGTTCACGCTCTGGGCCAACACCCACGGCGGCTTCGTCGCGGGTCTCGGCGTGCTCGGCGTCTACCTCGGCTGCCGGGGCCTCGAGCGCCTGCACGCCGACGGCCGCGCGGGACTTCGGCCCGCCGCCCTGTACGGCGCCGTTGCGCTCGCCTGCGCCGGCGCCACGCTCGTCAATCCGTACGGCCTGGAGCTCCTCGTCTGGCTCGTCCGCGACCTCGTGCCACCACGACCAGAGATCTTCGAGTGGCGCGCGCTCTCGGCCTCCGACACCGTCTTTCCGCTGTTCGTCGCCATCTCCGCCCTGACCGGGACCGCGTGGTTCGGGACGCGGCAGTGGCGTGACCGGGCGCGGACAGCGTTGCTCATCGCCACCCGGCAGCGGCAAGGGACCCGCGCCGCGGGATCGGGCTGGGCGGCCACGGCTGTCTGGGTGGCCGACCTCGGACTCGTCGTCCTGGTCGCGCTCCACGCGCGCGCGCCGCTCGTCGACCGCAGCGTCTACCCGGTGAACGCGTTCCGCTACATGGCGAAGCGCCACCTGACCGGCAAGGTCGTCATGCACTTCGACTGGGCCCAATACGCGATCGCCGCGTTCGGCGACGACGCCCCGGTTGCTTTCGACGGTCGCCTCCGCACGTGCTACCCGCAGGACGTCGCCGACGCGTACTTCGACTTCCTCGTCGGCGACCACCTGATCCCGCGCTGGCGCGCCGGGGACTCGCCGCCCTTCGATGCCGCCCGGATGCTTCACCTTGGCGATCCCGACCTGGTCGTCGTCGCGCGCCACTTCACCCATTCCGTCGAGGTCATGGAAGCCCATCCGGAATGGGCGCTCCTCTACCAGGACGCCATTGCGCAGCTGTGGGGGCGGCGCGACCGCTACGACGACCCGGCACGCGCCGACTACGTGCCGCCCGCGCGCCGCTGGATCACGCAGGTGAGTCACAGCGGTTCGGTGCCGTGGCCGGCCCTGCCGCCGAGGCGGCTGGACGCCGGCGCCGCCCGGGGAACGCTCGCCGATGTCCGCGCCGGCACCGGCTCCGGCTGACGCGACGGCCGCGGGGCGCTGGGCCGGGCCGCTCCTGGTGGCGGCCGTCGCGGCTACGATGCTCGCCGCCACCTGGAGTCGGTGGGCCGATCCGCTCGTCGACTTCGGGCGCGAGCTCTACGTGCCGTGGCAGCTCGTCCGCGGCCGGGTGCTCTATGCGGACGTCGCGTACCTGAACGGGCCGCTCTCGCCGTACCTCAACGCGCTCTGGTTTCGCCTCTTCGGGATCAGCATGCGGACGCTCGTGCTGTGCAACGCCGGCATCCTCGGGATCGTGATCGTCCTGCTCCACCGGCTCCTCGAGCCCGTGAGCGACGCGTTCACGGCGACCGCCGCCGGTCTCACGTTCGTCGCCGTCTTCGCCTTCGGACACGTGACGGCCGTCGGCAACTACAACTTCATCGCGCCGTACTGTCACGAGATGACTCATGGGCTCCTGTTCGCGCTCGTCGCCTTCGCATGCCTCGCGCGCCACGACGGCACCGGGCACCCGATGGCGGCGGCCGTGGCCGGTGCGGCGCTCGGGCTCGTTTTCCTGACCAAGCCCGAGCCGTTCGTGGCCGCCGCCCCCGCGTGCGCCGTGTGGCTCGCGACGCGCCGCCGGCGCGTGGTCGTCGTCGGCGCCTTCGTCGGCGGCGCGGTCGTGCCGCCGCTACTGGCGGTCGCGCTCTTGTCGCGCTCGATGCCCGCGGCCGTCGCGCTCCGCGGAGCTCTCGGATCGTGGCCTTGGGTGATGGGTGGCCAGGCCTCGTCGCTCGCGTTCTACCGCCTCATCATGGGCACGCAGGATCTGGGCGCGAGCCTCCGCGCAATGGCCTGGTCGCTCGCCGGGTACGGCGCGCTCCTCGCGCCGGCGGTGGCGCTCGCGCTCGCCGTACGCCGCGTCCAGCGGCCATGGCCGATCGCGCTCGGCGGCTTCGTCGGCGCGGCGCTCGTCCTCGGCGCCTGCTGCCCGCCGCGCTTCTGGCTGGAGGCGCCGCGCGCGCTCCCGTGCCTGACGTTCGCCGTGGCGGTCGGGTGGGGCACGGGGCTCTTCGGCGCGGCGGCGCCGCGCGGGCCGGTCCTGGCGCTCGTCGTCTTCGCCCTCGCGCTCCTCGCCAAGATCTTCTTCAACGTGCACGCGTACCACTACGGTTTCGTGCTCGCGCTCCCGGCGACGCTGCTCGTCGTCGTGGCGCTCCTCGCCTGGGTGCCGGCGGCGATCACCGCCGCGGGCGGATGTGGCGCGCTGTTTCGGGCCGTCGCGGCGGCGGCCGTCGGGATCGCGGTTCTGACCCACGTCGAGGTGAGCGCCCGACGGTTCGCGGTCAAGACGCATCCCGTGGGCGGCGGGGCCGACAGCCTCCTCGCGGACGCGCGCGGCCCGATGGCCGCTGCCGCGCTCGAGATGATGGGGCGCGACGTCGACGTCGGGCGGAGCCTCGCCGTGCTGCCCGAAGGCGTGATGCTGAACTTCCTCAGTCGCCGCCCGAATCCGACGCCGTACACCAACTTCATGCCGCCCGAGCTGGCCTTCTACGGCGAGCCCCGCATGCTCGCGGCGCTCGACGCCGCAGCGCCCGACTACGTGGCGCTGGTTCACAAGGACACCGGCGAATACGGCGCCCGCTTCTTCGGTCGCGACTACGGACGCGACCTCTACCGGTGGGTACGGCGGAACTATCGCGAGGTAGCGACGTTCGGCGCGACGCCGTTCCACGGTGCGCGTTTCGGGATCGCGCTGCTGCGCCTCGACGGTACCCGCCAGGTCTGTCGCCGCTGAGGCGGCGCAGGATCAGGACGCCTGCTGCAGCGCCTCGGCGCACCCCGTCGCGCGCAGGATCCGATCCAGCACCGAGCGGTCGGCGACGGCCGCGTAGCGGCTGCGGAGCGCGCCGAGCGACTTCGCGTGGTAGCGCTGCGTCTCCTGCGAGAACGGCCGGCCGCCGATCTCGACGCTGAACTCCTTCTCTCCGGCGGCGACCGCACGCGCGTTCGCGAGCGTCCACGGGAAAAAGACCGCCGCCATCTCGTCGCGCAGAAGGGGGGTGAGCGTCGGCTCGAGCTGCTCCCAGCGCTCGAAGGCGCCGTCGGCACGGGGCTCCAGCATGCGCGCGATCCACGCGAGCACGGTGGGCGCGCGACGGCGCATGACGGCCACCGGCGTGGGGTCCGTCGAGCACTGATAGAGCTGCGCGAACAGGCCGAAGTCCGCGAGCGCGGGACGCTCGCCGAAGAGGAACGGGCGGCGTGCAAGATGTGCCTCGAGGATCGCGAGCTGTCGCTCGAACGAGCCCTCGATGACATCCTTCGTCCGCTCCGACGACCCGACGAAACGGAGCCGCGGCACCATGCGCTGCCGGATCATCTCGGTCGCACCCCGCACCGTCTCGTCGTCGGCGCCCGGCATCGTCTCGCGCGCGATCCGCTCGGCGCAGGATATCTGGTCGGGCTCGTAGAACCAGCGGAAATGAAACATCGGCTTGTTGCCCCATTCGTCGGCATACTCCTCGATGAGCGCCGACAGGAACGCGAGCGTCGGATCCGGCGGATGGATCGACGGCTCCGGATGGCGCGCTTCGAGCGCTTCGATGATCGGGGTGGAGTCCTGCATCGCGGTGCCGTCCGGCGCGAGCACGAGCGGGATCAACGGCAGACGGGCATGGCGCTGGAACTCTTCGAGGGTGCTCGAGTCACGCACCACCCAGGTGTGCGGGATCTTCTTGTAGCGGAGGTACGAGCGCACCTTCACCGAGTAGGGAGAGAGCTCCGAGCCGAAGAGTCGCAGTGCGGTGGCCATGGCTCGGCTCCATACACCGGAACGGACGGAGGCGTCACGGGTCGGTTGACTGCCGGAAGCGATCGGCGTAGCCCGCAATGCCGGCCGGCGAGTCGCCGCTGGCCTTCGGATGCGCCTGGCCGACCTCGACTACGCGCTGCCGCCCGAGCTGGTGGCGCAGGAGCCGCCCGCGGAGCGCAGCGATGCCCGGCTGCTCGTGCTCGATCGCGTCACGGGCACCCGCCGGCATGGCGCCATCGGCGAGCTTCCGGAGCTGCTCCGCGCCGGCGATCTCCTCGTGCTGAACGACACGCGGGTGATTCCCGCGCGGGTCTACGGCCGGCGTCCGAGCGGCGGCCGGCTCGAGCTGCTCCTCGTGCGGCCGCTCGAAGACGCCGACGGCGAGTGGGAGGTCCTGGTGCGCGGGACCCCGCGTCCCGGGGAGCGGGTTCACCTCGCCGAGGGAGCCGGCGAGTGGGTCGTCCCGCTGCGCGACGGGACCTGGCGCCTCAAGCTCGTCGTCGACGGACCGGTGCTCGCCTGGCTCGAGCGCGTCGGCGAGGTCCCGCTGCCGCCGTACGTCGCACGGCCGGGCGGACCGACGGCCAGCGATCGCGAGCGGTACCAGACCGTCTATGCCGCGGCGCCGGGCGCCGTCGCGGCGCCGACGGCGGGACTGCATTTCACGCCGGCATTGCTCGCCACGCTCGCCTCGGCCGGGGTCGAGATGCGGACGCTCACGCTCCACGTCGGGCCGGGCACGTTCCAGCCGATCCGCACGGACACGCTCGCGGCGCACGTCATGGCACCCGAGCGCTATGTCGTGCCGCCCGAGACCGCCGGGCGGGTCAACGAGGCGCGCGCCGCGGGGCGCCGCATCGTCGCCGTCGGCACGACGACGGTGCGTGCGCTCGAAGCGGCCGGCGGGGACGGCAGGCTCCGCGCCGGCCCGGGCGAGGCCCGTCTCTTCATCCGGCCGGGCCATCGCTTCCGCATGGTCGACGTCCTGCTCACGAACTTCCACCTGCCGCGCTCGACGCTCCTGGCACTCGTCGCGGCACTGGCGGGATGGGACCATATCCGCACCGCCTACGAGGACGCCGTCCGTCGCGGGTACCGGTTCTACAGCTTCGGCGACGCGATGCTGATCACGTGAGTGACCGCTTCGCCTTCGAGGTGCTGCGCGAGGATCCGTCCGGGGCGCGGCTCGGACGCCTGGTGACGCCGCACGGCGCCGTCGAGACGCCGGCGTTCATGCCGGTCGGAACGCTCGGCTCGGTGAAGGGCCTGACGCCCCGACAGCTCGACGAGGTCGGCGCGGACATCGTGCTCGCCAACGCGTATCACCTCGCGCAGCGTCCCGGGGTCGACACCGTAGCGGCGCTCGGCGGACTGCACGCGCTCATGGGCTGGCACCGTCCCATCCTCACCGACAGCGGCGGCTACCAGCTGATGAGCCTCGCCGAGCTCGTGCGGGTGGAGGACGAGGGCGTGCACTACCGGTCGCACGTCGACGGCCACGCGGGACTGTTCCGCCCCGAGGATGCAATCCGGGCGCAAGAAGCCCTCGGCGTCGACGTCGCCATGTCGCTCGACGAGTGCGTGGCGAGCGGGACGCCGCGTGAGCGCGTGGCGCGCGCGGTGGCCCGCACGACCGCGTGGGCCGCCCGCGGCCTCGCGGCGCGCACCCGCGGGGCGACGGCGGTCTTCGGCATCGTGCAGGGCGGGTTCGACGCGGAATTGCGCGCCGAGAGCGCGGCCGGGCTCACGGCGCTCCCGTTCGACGGCTACGCCGTCGGCGGGCTCTCGGTGGGCGAGCCGGTGCTCGAGACGACGCGCGTCGCCGCCGCAGCGGTCGGGCCGCTGCCCCGCGCACGGCCGCGCTACCTGATGGGCGTCGGCACGCCCGGCGATTTGCTTCGCTTCGTGGCCATGGGATATGACTTGTTCGATTGTGTCCTGCCGACGCGCAATGCGCGCAACGGAATGCTCTTCACGCGGGACGGCAAGCTCGTGATCCGCAACGCCCGTCACGCGCGGGATGCACGGCCGGTGGAGGAAGGGTGTGGGTGCTACACCTGCGCGCGCTTCAGCCGTGGTGCGCTGCGCCACCTGATGCTGGCGGGGGAGATGCTCGGCGCCGTGCTGTCGACGCTGCACAACCTCCATTTCTACCTGCGTCTCATGCGCGAGTTCCGGGCGGCGCTGCGGGAGGGTACCTTCCCGAGCCGCGCCGCCGTGGCGTGCGGGGCGTGGGCCTGACGTGGGGACGGGGTTCGGCCAGACGGGGGAGGGGGGCGGGCCGCCCGCCTATCTCAACGTCGGCTTTCTCGTCCTGCTCTTCAGCATCTTCTACTTCCTGCTCATCCGTCCGGAGCAGAAGCGTCGCCGCGACCAGGAGGCGCTGGCCGCGAACCTCAAGCGGAACGACCAGGTGGTCCTGAGCTGCGGCATGCACGGGCGCGTGGCCGCGCTCGCCGACAAAATGGTGACGCTCGAGATCGCGCCCAACGTTCGCATCCAGGTCGATCGCGCGGCGATCCAGACCGTGCAGCAGAAGGCCCCGGCGGTGGAAGCCCGGGACAAGGAGGGGCAGAAGTCGTGAGCCGAACCGTTCTCTACCGCGTGCTGCTGTTCGTCGTCCTGGCGGCAGCGGCGGTCGTGTTCCTCGTGCCGACGTTCCTCCGCCCGGCGCCCGTGTTCTGGCCGTGGCACCAGCCGGTGCGTCTCGGTCTGGACCTCCAGGGCGGCACCCACTTGCTCTACGGGGTCGAGATCGAGCAGGCGATCAACAACACCGTCGACCGGCATGCCCAGGACCTCGAGCGGGAGCTGCGGGACGCCCAGATCGGCGCCGTCACGGTCGAGCGCGAGGGGAAAACGGTGCGCCTCCGTCTCGCCAACAAGGAGAAGCGCCAGCAGGTCGTCGACCTCGTGAAGGAGCGCTTCCCGACACTCGTCACGGTGCCGAGCCAGGATGCCGATGCCGACCTGACGCTCACCCTCGAGCAGCGCGATGCGCAGCGCATCCGCGACAACGTCGTCGATCAGGCGCTGAAGATCATCCGGAACCGGATCGACCAGTTCGGCGTGTCCGAGCCCACCGTGCAGGCGCAGGGTGCGGACGAGATCGTCGTCCAGCTCCCGGGCATCCAGGATCCGCAGCGCGCGAAGGATCTGATCGGCAAGACGGCGCTCCTCGAGTTCAAGCTCCTCGCGACGGGCCCGCAGGCGGGCACCGTGGAGCACCCGGGACCCGGCGTGCAGGTGCTCAACGGGAAGGGCGACGCCGGCGGGCGGCGGGCGTATCTCGTCGAGCGGCGGACGCTCATGACGGGCGACGTCATCACCGACGCGAGCGTTCGGCCCGGTACCGCGACGGAGGGCATGGCGGTCGACTTCTCGCTCGACGCCCGCGGCACGAAGCTCTTCGCCGACGGGACGAACGCCAACGTGGGTCGCAACCTCGCCATCGTGCTCGACAACTACGTGGAGTCCGCCCCGACGATTCGCGAGCCGATCACCGCCGGCCGCGGCCAGATCACGGGGCGGTTCGACTTCGCCGAGGCGCAGGACCTGGCGAACGTGCTGCGCAACGGGGCGCTGCCCGCACCGCTGAAGCTGATCGAGGAGCGGACGGTCGGCCCGTCGCTCGGCCAGGATTCGATCCGCAAGGGCGTCCTCTCGTTCGTGGTCGGCAGCGCCCTCGTGATCGCGTTCATGCTGGTCTACTACCGGGGCGGCGGCGTGATCGCCGACGCGGCGCTCCTCCTGAACATCCTCTTCCTGGTCGGCGCGTTCGCCGCCTTCGGGTTCACGCTGTCGCTGCCCGGGATCGCCGGCATCGTCCTCACCATCGGGATGGCGGTCGACGCCAACGTGCTGATCCTCGAGCGCATCCGCGAGGAGCTGCGCCTCGGCAAGACGCCGCGGGCCGCGATCGACAACGGCTTCGAACGCGCCTGGTACGCGATCCGCGACTCGAACGTCACGACGTTCTGCTCTGGCCTGATCCTGTTCCAGTTCGGAACGGGCCCGGTCCGCGGGTTCGCCGTGACGCTCTGCCTCGGCATCCTGACGAGCCTCCTGACAGGCGTCTTCGGCACCCGCGTGGTGTACGATGTGCTCGTGTCCCGGCGCCGGCTGACGACGGTGAGCGTATGAAGGGGGGACCCATGGCGACCCGACCGACGGCCCGCACGGACAACGCGCCCACCGTCGAGCACCGCTTCTTCGAGCTGATCCCGCCCGGGCTGAGGATCGACTTCGTCGGCCTGCGGTTCAAGATGCTGATCGCCTCGTGGACGCTCATCTTGATCGGTCTCGTGTCGATCTACCTGCATGGCGGTCTCAACTACGGCATCGACTTCGCCGGCGGCACCATGGTGCACGTCCGGTTTGCCGCCGCGACGCCGATCGCCGACATGCGCGCGGCGTTGTCGCGGCCCGAGCTGCGCGAGGTCGTCGTGCAGGACGTCGGCCAGGGCGGGAAGGAGTTCCAGATCCGGGTCCTCGGCGCACCGGAGGGCGGCAGCAGCGGCGTCGCCGATGCCATCAAGACAGGCCTGCGGGAGAAGTTCGGCGAGGGCACCTACGACGTGCTACGCGTCGAGACGGTTGGACCCAAGGTCGGGAAGGATCTCTGGCGGGATGCGACGCTCGCGGTCCTCGCCGCGACGCTCGTCATGGCGACGTACATCGCGCTGCGCTTCGAGATCCGCTTCGGTATCGGCGCCGCCGTCGCGCTGGTGCACGACGTGCTGATCACGCTCGGCGCGCTGTCGATCGCCAACATGGAGTTCGACCTCACGACGGTCGCCGCCCTGCTCACGGTCGTCGGCTACTCGGTGCACGACACCGTCATCGTCTCGGACCGGATCCGCGAGAACATGCGGAAGATGCGGCGGGAGAGCCTCGCGACGATCATGAATCTGTCCATCAACGAGACGCTGTCGCGCACGCTGATCACCAGCGGCACAGCCATTCTCGTGACCGCGGCGCTGTTCGTACTGGGCGGAACCGTGATCCACAGCTTCGCTTTTGCGCTGCTCGTCGGCTTCATCGTCGGCACCTACTCGTCAATCTACGTCGCCAGCCCGATCGTGCTCTACCTCGAGGGCCGCAAGGGTACACGCGGTGGACGCGGCGCATAACTGCCTGAAAAAGCAGCGTAATTTCGGGTTCCTTGACGCACCTGGCACGGCCCTGCTACCAAAACAGCGTCCCGGTGTTGCGGACGACCGTGTCGGAACATGCTCGAGAAGGACGACGTCCTCCTGAACAGCAAAGAGGTGGCGGAGATTCTCGACTGCAGCCCTGACACGGTGAACGAGCTCGCTCGCAAGAGCGTGCTGCCGGCCTTCAAGCGCGGCCGTCAGTGGCGGTTTCGGAAGCGGGACATCACCTCCTTCAAACGACAGCTGCGAGGCACCACGGCGGCATGACCCGCCCGGCTGTGCGCAGCGGCGGCCGGCAGGACTGACAGCCCGGGGTCCCGGAGCCCCGCTGACGACATAGGGAGGCGCATGGCACTCGCAAACGCGCAGCCGCACGAAAGCCGGCTGTACTACGAGTTTTCCCACCTCTACGACCTTCTGTTCCGTCACGTCTTCTATCCCCGCATCGCCACGGTGATCCGCTCGCTGGCGATCGAGCCGGGCGCTCGTGTCCTCGAGCTCGGTGTCGGTACGGGGCTGTCACTCGACGCGTACCCGCGCCATTGCCACGTGACGGGCATCGATCTCGCGCCCGACATGCTCGAGCGCGCGCAGGACAAGGTGAACCGCAACGGATGGCGCCACGTCGCCCTCGAGCAAGGCAACGCGCTCAACCTGCGCTTCGACGACGACAGCTTCGACTACGTGATGGCCTTTCACGTGGTCAGCGTCGTCCCGGACCCGCATCGCATGATGGTGGAGGCGCGGCGCGTATGCCGGCCGGGGGGCGTCATCACCATCATCAACCACTTCCGGAGCGCGAACCCGACCCTCGCGCGCCTCATGCGCGCCATCGACCCGCTGACCCGCTGGCTCGGCTGGACGACGCTCCGCCTCGGCGACGTCGTCGACCGTACCGCCCTCCACGTCGAGCGCCAGTGGAAGACGGGCCAGCGCTCGCTCTTCACCATCGTCGTCGCGCGCAACGCCAAGGCCGTCCCGGCCGCCCGCCGGCTCCGCCCGTCGCGCCAAGTCGAAGCCGCCGCGGTTCCCGACTAATCCGGTCCGATCCGGGAAAGTGAGTGCGCCATCGGACCGCGGCGCACGTCGTAGCCGTTGCGTCGCGGGAGCCGGGGGGGCCGGACCGCCGACCCGCAGCTCCCGCGCGCGCCCGCAGCTGCGGGGGGACGCCACAGCCTACGAGTCGCGCGTGGAGCGAGGACCCGGAGGCGAGCCGGCCCCCCCGGCTCCCGCGAACCGAGACCTAACTCAGTGCCGCTGATTCGACGGCGGGGCGAACGGGATGATGCCCCGCCGGAGCAGCAGATCCGCCTCGCGGCGCCCGCGCGTATGCAGCCACCGCTTATAGAGCCGGACCGTATCCTCCTGCCGACGAAACAGCTCCTGCGCGCTGATCTCCGCGAGCACTCGCACGAACTCCGGAAACCGCCCGGCGAGCTCCCCGAACAGCTCGGCGAGGCTCGCGCGCGGCGGCTGCGCCGAGAGCCGCGCATACGCAGTGCGGCCGAGCGCCGCGTAATAGTCGGGCCCCACGAGGCTCCGCTCGAGGCTGTCGACGAAGATCCCGGTGATGAAGAGCGCGGTGTCGGCGACGCGCTTCAGCTTCTCGTACCGTTGCGAGGCCGGCAGATGGAATGCCTCGAGGTAGTCGAGCGCAAGCGGCCGGTCGAGTAGCTCGCGACCCGGCCGGGCGTAGCCCTCGAGCAGCTGCACGAGGTAGAACTCGGTGGTCTCCGAGGACTCGACCTGCTGCACGGCCATCGCGGCCCGCACGAGCTGGTGGAAGAGCGCGGTCAGCGACCCGGTTTCGAGCGTCGAGTGGCTCATCCGTCAGCCGGAATTGGCAAGAACCGCGCCACGTCAACATTGTGAAGGCAAATCCGCGCATTATCAAACGTTCTCGCGTTGAAGCGTTTGCAGCCCTTTGCTACAAGCGTCCGTTCACCGTCACCATGTCAAAATCCAGCACGATCCCCGCGGTCCGGGGCTTCCGGGACGTCCTTCCCGAGGAGTGCGCGCACTGGCAGCGGCTCGAGGCGGCGGCGCGCGACCTCTTCGCCCGCTACGGTTTCGGAGAGATCCGCCTCCCCATCCTCGAGCGTACCGAGCTGTTCGCGCGCGCCGTTGGCGAGACGACGGACATCGTCGAAAAGGAGATGTTCTCGTTCCGCGACCGGGACAAGGAAGAGACCGCGGTCGCGCTCCGTCCGGAGGCGACGGCGAGCGTCGTGCGGGCCTATCTCGAATCCGGTCTGGTGCATCGCGACCGGCAGGCCCGGCTCTTCTACGCAGGCCCCATGTTCCGCCGTGAGCGCCCCCAGCGCGGCCGGTATCGCCAGTTCTATCAGATCGGCGCCGAGGTGCTCGGCCGCGACGACGCCCTGGCCGACGCCGAGCTGCTCGTCTGGCTCGTCCGCTACTTCGATCAGGTGGGCGCGCGCGGGACGCGGATCGAGCTGAACTCGCTCGGCGACGCCGCGTGCCGCCCGGCCTACCGCGAGCGCCTGCGGCAGTTCGGCCTCGCGCATCTCGACGCCCTCTGTGGTGACTGCCATCGCCGCCTCGAGCGCAATCCACTGCGTCTCCTCGACTGCAAGGTGCCGGACTGTCGGGCCGTCATCGAGCGGGCCCCGGTGATGCGCGACAGCCTCTGCGCGGCGTGCACCGCGCATTTCGACGAGGTGCGCCTGCTCCTCGACCAGGAACGGGTCCCCTACGTCTTGAACCTGCGCCTCGTGCGCGGTCTCGACTACTATTGCCGGACGGCGTTCGAGATCGTCGCCGAGGGCGAGGGGCTCGGGGCGCAGAACGCGATCGGCGGCGGCGGGCGCTACGACGGGCTCGTGGCGATGCTCGGCGGGCCGGAGGTCGCCGGGGTTGGGTTCGCGCTCGGCCTCGACCGCGTCGCGATGGCCACCCCGGCGGCCGAGGATGCCGCCCCGGGGCCCGCGGCGCTGGTCCTCCCGCTCGAGCCGCGCGCCGTTGCCCCGGCACTTCGGCTCGCCACCCAGCTGCGGGACGAGGGGCTCGTGGTGGCCGTCGAGCCCGCGGGGCGGAGCCTCAAGGCGCTGCTCGGCGTCGCCAACCGCCGGCGCGCGCGGCTGGCCGTCATTCTCGGTCCCGACGAGCTCGCCGCCGGGCGGGCGACCGTGCGCGACCTCGCGAGCAGCGCCGACCGCCGGCAGGCACTCGACCTCGGGGCGCCGGGGGCGGAGCTCGCGCGCTGGGTACGGGCGGAGGTCGGCGCCTCGTGACGGTCGCGCAGCCGCTCGGCGACTGGCGGCGGACCGACGGGTGCGGCGTGCTCAGGCCCGCCGACACCGGCCGCGAGGTCACCGTGTGCGGCTGGGTGCATGCGCGGCGCGATCACGGCGGCGTGCTGTTCCTCGACCTCCGCGATCGGACGGGCCTCGTGCAGGTGGTGTGCAATCCGGCCGAGAGTCCGGAGGCGCACGCCCGGGCCGGCGACGTACGCCTCGAGTTCGTGGTCGCGGTCCGCGGGACCGTGCGCCCGCGACCGGGGGAGACGGTCAACCCCGATCTCCCGAGCGGCGCCATCGAGGTGGGCGCGTCGGCGCTGCACGTCCTGAACGGGGCACGGCCCACGCCGTTTCCGATCGACGACGCCGCCGAGGTGACGGAGTCCATGCGTCTCCGCTACCGCTACCTCGACCTCCGCCGTCCCGCCGTGCAGCGGAACCTCGTCCTGCGGCACGAGGTGGCACGCACCGTGCGCGAACACCTGACGCGCCTCGGCTTCATCGAAGTCGAGACCCCCGTGCTCGCCCGCTCGACGCCCGAGGGCGCGCGCGACTACCTCGTCCCGAGCCGCGTCCAGCGCGGCGCCTTCTACGCGCTGCCGCAATCGCCGCAGCTCTTCAAGCAGATCCTGATGGTGGCGGGCCTCGACCGCTATTACCAGATCGTGCGCTGCTTCCGGGACGAGGACCTGCGCGCGGACCGGCAGCCCGAATTCACGCAGATCGACCTCGAGATGTCCTTCGTCGGACGGGACGACGTCATGGGGGTGGTCGAGCCGATGATCGCCGATCTCTTCACCACGGTGCGGGGGAGGGTGACGCCGCGCCCGTTCCCGGTGCTGTCCCATCGCGAGGCGATGCAGCGCTTCGGCAGCGACCGTCCGGACCTCCGCGTCGACCTCGAGCTCGTCGACTTCTCGACGTGCTTCGCCGGAACCGGGTTCCGGGTCTTCGCCGACGCGCTCGGCGCGGGTCACGCGATCCGCGGCCTCGCGGTCCGGGGCGGCGGCGCGGCGCTCTCGCGCCGCGAGCTCGACGACCTCGTCGGCTTCGCCACCGCCGAGGGCGCACGCGGGCTCACCTGGATCCGGATCGGGGCGGACGGCTGGCAGTCGCCCGCCACGAAGTTCCTCTCCGACGGCGAGCGCACGCGGCTGACGGAAGCCGGCAAGCTCGAGCCGGGCCACCTGCTCCTGCTGCTCGCCGAGCCGGAGCCGGTCGCGTCGGCGGTGCTCTCGCGCATCCGCCTGCAGCTCGGTGAGCGCCTCGGCCGGGTGGCGAAGGGCGAGGACCGCTTTCTCTGGGTCGTCGACTTCCCGCTGCTCGAGCGCGATCCCGACGCCAACCGGTACGTCGCCGTCCATCACCCGTTCACCGCCCCGCTCGAGGAGGACCTCGACCGGCTCGAAAGCCACCCGCTCGAGATCCGGTCGCAGGCCTACGATCTCGTGCTCAACGGAACGGAGCTCGGCGGTGGCAGCATCCGGATCCACCAGCCGGAGGTCCAGCAGCGGGTATTCGCGCTGCTCGGCATGTCGGAGACCGACGCGCACGCGCGGTTCGGCTTTCTCCTCGAGGCCCTGTCGTTCGGCGCCCCGCCGCACGGCGGCATCGCCATCGGGTTCGACCGGCTGGTGATGCTCCTCGCCGGTGCCGACTCCATCCGCGACGTCATCGCGTTCCCGAAGACGCAACGCGCCGCGTGCCTGATGACCGAGGCGCCGTCGCCCGTCGATCCGGCGCAGCTGCGCGAGCTCGGACTGCGCGTCGTCAGCTGAGGAGCTGCTCGGCGGGCGTGGGGCGGACGCCGGCGGCCTCGGCGACGCCGGGGTGGGTCACGTGCCCGGCGAGCACGTTGGCCGCGCGCCGGAGCGCCGGGTTGCCGCGCAGCGCCGCGCTGAACCCGCGATCGGCGATCTCGAGCGCGTAGGACAGCGTGGCGTTGGTGAGCGCGAACGTTGCCGTGTGCGGCACCGCCGCCGGCATGTTGGTCACGCAGTAGTGGACGACGTCCTCCTCGACATAAGTCGGCTGGGCGTGCGTCGTCGGGTGGGACGTTTCGGCGCTGCCGCCCTGGTCGATCGAGAGGTCGACCAGCGCGGCGCTCGGCCGCATGGCGCCAACGAGCGCGCGCGGCAGGAGACGCGGGGCACGCGCGCCCGGAATGAGCACGGAGCCGATGACGAGATCGGCGGCGACGACCTCCTCCTCGAGGTTGGCCCGGTTCGACATCACGGTGGTCACGTGGCCGCCGAGGATGTCGTGCACGTAGCGGAGCTTCGCGGGGTCGATGTCGAGGATCGACACGTCGGCGCCGACGCCGACGGCCACCTGACAGGCGTTGGTGCCCGCGATCCCGGCGCCGACGATCACCACCTTGGCCGGCCGCACGCCGGAGGCCCCGGAGAGCAGCACGCCGCGGCCCCCGTTCTGCGCCTGCAGGCACCAGGATCCCGCCTGGACCGCCAGCCGGCCCGCGACCTCGCTCATCGGTGCGAGTAGCGGAAGGGAGCCGTCGTCGGGCTGGAGCGTCTCGTACGCGAGCGCGCGGACGCGCCGCTCGACGAGGGCGCGCGTGAGGTCGGGATTGGCGGCGAGGTGGAGGTACGTGAAGAGGATCACGTCGGGGCGAAGGTGCTCGTACTCGGGGAGCTGGGGCTCCTTCACCTTGAGAACGAGGTCGGCGCGAGCCCACACCGTCGCGGCGTCGGTCAGCGTGGCACCGGCGTCCCGGTAGCGGGCGTCGGGCAGCCGCGAGCCGGCGCCCGCGCCGTGCTCGACCAGCACCGCGTGGCCGTGCGCGACGAGCGCGCCGACGCCGCTCGGCGTGAGCGCGACCCGGTTCTCTTCTTCCTTCACCTCGCGTGGCACGCCGATGATCACGGTGTCACTCTAGCACGGGGGGCGATCGCGGGCGTCGACCCTTGCCTCCCCGGAGGGTGGCCGATATATCGCGATACGCGACCTGGGACCTCGCGCGTGGGACAGACGATCGACGGCAAGGCCGTGGCGGCGGTGGTTCGAGCGGAAGTGCGCGAGCGCGTCGTCCGGCTTGCCGCACGCGGCATCGTCCCCGGGCTGGCGGCGGTGCTGGTCGGCGACGATCCGGCGTCGCTGGTGTACGTCGGCAACAAGGAGAAGGCCTGCGAGCAGGTGGGCATCCGCTCCCTTCGCCACCGGCTGCCCGCATCGACCTCCGAGACCGAGCTCGTGGCGCTCGTGCGTCGACTCGGACACGACGCGGACGTCCACGGCATCCTCGTGCAGCTACCGTTGCCCGCGCCGCTCCGCGCGCAGGTGGTGATCGAGGCACTGGCGCCCGAAAAGGACGTGGATGGGCTGCACCCCGTGAATCAGGGCCGGCTGCTCGCCGGTCTCCCGGGGCTCCGTCCGTGTACACCGCTCGGCGTCCTCCGGCTCCTCGACACGACCGGCGTCGCGCTCGCCGGGGCGCGTGCCGTCGTCGTCGGCCGGAGCGTGCTCGTCGGAAAGCCCGTCGCGTTCTTGCTGCTCGAGCGCCATGCCACCGTCACGCTCTGCCACTCGCGGACGGCCGACCTCGCGGGCGAGGTGGGGCGCGCGGACGTGGTCATCGCGGCGACCGGACAGCCGGCGCTCGTGCGCGGCGAGTGGATCAGGCCGGGCGCGGTCGTGATCGACGTCGGCATCAATCGCGGCGCGGACGGCCGGCTCTGCGGCGACGTCGAGTTCGAACCGGCTCGCGCGCGCGCCGCCTCCATCACGCCGGTGCCGGGCGGCGTCGGCCCGATGACGGTGGCCATGCTGCTCGCCAACACGGTGACCGCCGCCGAACAGGCCGCGGCCGCGCGCGCTGCCTGACGGGATGGCGCGCCACCCGCCGCTCTACGACGCACATCGGTCGCTCGGGGCGCGCATGGTGGACTTCGCCGGATGGGAGATGCCGCTCTCGTATCGCGGCCCTGCCGAGGAGCACCAGGCCGTGCGCCGCCACTGCGGACTCTTCGACGTGAGCCACATGGGCGAGATCGAGGTGAGCGGCCCGAACGCCGCCGCGGCTTGCCAGGAGCTCACCGTGAACGACGTCGCGCGGCTGAAGATCGGGGACGCGCAGTACACGCTCCTCTGCAATGAAGCGGGCGGCGTTCTCGACGACCTCGTCGTGTACCGCCTCGGCGCCGAGCGCTACTTGCTCATCGTCAATGCGGCAAACACCGCCGCGGACGTCGCCTGGATCAACGCACGGATCGGCGGCCGGGCGGCGGTCGTGGATCGGAGCGCCGAGCTCGCGCTCCTCGCCCTGCAAGGTCCCGAGTCAGAGGTGGCGCTCAGAACGCTCACCGCGCTCGACCTTCCTCGCCTCCGGCCCTTCACCGCCGGCGAGAGCCGCGTCGCCGGCGAGCCGGCGGTCGTCTCGCGCACCGGGTACACGGGCGAGGACGGCTTCGAGATCGTCGTGGACGCCGAGTCGGCCGGTGCGGTGTGGGACGCGCTTCTGGAGGCCGCCAGCCGCCGCGAGGGCCTCCCGGCCGGTCTCGCCGCGCGCGACACCCTGCGGCTCGAGGCCGGACTGCCGCTCTGTGGCAGCGACATGGACGCGACGACAACGCCCCTCGAAGCGGGGCTCGCGTGGGTGGTGAAGCTCGGCAAGGGAGAGTTCGTCGGACGTACGGCGCTCGCGGCGCAGGCGGCGTCCGGGTTGACCCGCCGCCTCGTGGGCCTCGAGCTGCGTGAGCCCGGGATCCCGCGCCACGGCTATGGCGTCTGGCGCGACGGCACCGAGGTGGGCCGCGTGACGAGCGGGACCAAGTCGCCGACACTCGGCACCTGCATCGGCCTTGCCTACGTGGCGACCATGTCCGCCGCCTCGGGGACGCTACTCACCGTCGACATCCGCGGCCGGCGCGTGCCGGCCGTCGTCGTGGACCGCCCGTTCTACCGCCGGCGGCGATAGGAGCGAGATATGGAGTTTCCGGACGACCTTCGCTACACCCAGGAGCACGAGTGGCTCCGCCTGGAGGGCAACGAAGCGCTCGTTGGCATCACCGACTTCGCGCAGGACGCCCTCGGTGACGTGGTCTTCGTCGAGCTGCCGTCCATCGGCGCGACCTTCGCGTCCGGGCAAGCGTTCGGGGTGGTCGAGTCGAATAAGACGGTCTCGGACCTGTTCGCCCCGGTCGAGGGCCGCGTGACGGCCGTGAACCACGTCCTGCGGGACGAGCCCGAGCTCGTCAACAACGACCCGTATGGCGCAGGCTGGATGATCCGGCTCGTCGTGACCGACCGCGAGCAGGTGAACCGGCTCCTCGACGCCGAGGCCTATCGCACGTTCGTCGCGCAGCAGCGGACGTGAGCGGCTACACCCCGCACACCGACGCCGACATCGCGGCGATGCTCGCCACGATCGGCGTCCCGTCGATCGACGCGCTGTTCGCGCAGATCCCGGCGGCGCTCCGCGCCAACGCCGGGATCGATCTGCCCGCCGGGCTCACCGAGCCCGAGCTCATCGCACACGTCCAGGCGCTGGCGGCGCGGAACAGCGACGGCGCCGGTCCGGCCGTGTTCCTCGGTGGCGGCGCGTATCCGCATTGGATACCCACGGCCGTCGACCAGATCTTGCTGCGTTCGGAGTTCCTGACGGCTTACACGCCCTACCAGCCGGAGGTGAGTCAGGGCACGCTGCAGGCCACCTTCGAGTTCCAGACTTTTGCCGCGATGCTCCTCGGCTTCGAGGTCGCCAACGCGAGCATGTACGACGGCGCCTCGGCGACGGCCGAGGCGGTGCTGATGGCACGGCGCATCCTGCCGGGCCGCCGCACGGTCCGGGTCTCGCGAGCGCTCCATCCGCACTATCGCGCGGTCATCGCCACCTACGTGCGTGGCCTCGGTGACGTCACGATCCGCGAGATCCCCTTCGCGGCCGACGGCCGCACCGATCTCGCCGGCCTTCGGAAAACGCTCGACGCCGACACGCTGGCCGTCGTGCTCGGGCAACCGAACGTCTTCGGAGTTCTCGAGGACGTGACGGGGGCCGCCGAGCTCGCCACCGCCGTCGGTGCCCTCACCGTGACCGCCACGGCCGAGCCACTCGCGTTCGCGCTCGTCCGCCCACCGGGTGCCTGCGGCGCCGACGTCGCCGTCGCCGAGGCACAGAGCTTCGGGCTGCCCGTCAGCTACGGCGGGCCGGGCGTCGGGCTCTTCGCGACGCACGAACGCCACGTGCGCAGCATGCCGGGGCGTATCGTTGGCGAGACGGTCGACGCGCGCGGGCGGCGGGGGTTCGTCCTGACCCTGGCGACGCGCGAGCAGCACATCCGGCGGGAGCGGGCGACGTCGAACATCTGCACGAATCAGGGACTCTGCGCCCTCGCCGTCGCGATCCATCTCTCGCTGCTCGGGCGCCACGGTCTGCGCGCGGTGGCGGCGCTCAACTATCGCGCGGCCCACGCTGTGGCGGACCGCCTCGCGTCGGGCGGGGTCGTGCGGCGCTTCGCCGGCCCCTTCTTCAACGAGTTCGTGGTCCGGGCCCCACGGGGACGCTGGGAAGCGCTCGTGCAGGACGGCGTGATCGCCGGGTTCCCGCTGGCACGCTGGTACCCCGAGCTCGAGGACGCGCTGCTCCTCTGCGTC
>WNGI01003625.1_pt1 | contig 23658 bp, 20 predicted proteins | sample 5400621 | NCBI WGS metagenome assembly WNGI01 (sample SAMN13153374, study PRJNA577476) | soil metagenome | isolation source: 20 cm soil or saprolite under Garry oak tree replicate 1 | place: USA:California | collected 2016-06-15 | reverse complement strand
CTCGAGGTTGCGCATCCATGCCGGCCGTTCACGGGATGGGCACTCGGCAAAACGGTCGAGCCGGAGGAGCTGAAAAAGCACCTGCAGTTTCTCGATGGGGGCATGAGAGGATTCTATTGCGTTGGTGAGGGGACGGGGACGGTCTCCCTGGGTGATTCGATCGCAATTCTTTAGGACATGCACCTACTAGGCCTCAGACGCAGCAGCGGGCCACACGCAATAGGAAACGGGACAACCCTCGCGAGGATTGTCCCGGCGCGTCTGGCTTTTAGGAGAGCTCGTCCCACGCCATCGCCGCGCTCTTATGGCAGCGATCGCACATCATCTCATTGACTCGTGCTTCGATCCCCTGCCGATGCCGGCAGCTGGGACACACCGCGTAGGTCAGCGGGAAAATTCGTCCGAGCCGCTCGATGACTCGCGGCTCGCACCGCACGATGGTCCATCTCTCGGGCGGATGATAACGGATCTCGAGGAAGCGACGATCAACGGGCACATTGTGCCGGTTGACGTCGAGCACGACGATGTTGCTCGAGGAGATCCGTACGACGGGGTACCACGCGCCGCGCCGCAGTGTGTGCGCGCCGGCTGGACCGACGCGCGCCCAGCCCTTCACCTGCAGCCGCGTGGGCGTGATCCGATTGAGACTTTCCATAGTCATTAGACTAGCCTGCCGCGCAAGTACCTGTCGTGACTGGAGTCACAGCGCATACGGTCGCCCCGGGCTTATCCGCACTCCGAAAACCCGCAGACGTGACATTTCGCACATCCCTCGATGAAAGCTAACTGCGATCCACAGTCGGGGCACGCACCGATGAAGTCCTGATCGGGCCCCCGGGCTGCCCTCAAGGCTGCGTCGCCGGTGACGCCGCGCACAATCTCGGTCGTCACCGCGGAGGGGGCCTGCGGCCTGGCAGTATCCAAAAGGTCCTGCTGCACGCCCTGCTTGTCCTGCATCCACTTCTCGATCGCGATGCCGATGGCATCGGGAACGGACATGACCTTGTTCGGCCCGAGGCCGACCGCGCGGTCGGACGAGATGCCCCGTAGCTGCCGGTAGATCTCCGGCAGCGGTACACCCGACCGTAGCGCCAGTGAGATCAGCCGGCCGATCGCCTCGACGTCCGCCATCAGCGCGCCGCCCGCCTTGCCGAGCGACATGAAGACCTCGAACGGCTGTCCTTTGTCGTCCTCCGTGATCGTCACGTACATCGTGCCGAGCGGCGACTCGATGCGGCGCGTCGCGCCCTTGAGCAGATCGGGACGCGAACGCTTGGCGCGGCGCTGGAAGTTCTCCGCTTCGACGTCGTGCAGCCGCTCTCTGGTCAGCTGGAGCTCGGTGTCGAGCTCCGCGATGCGACTCAACGCCTCGGCGAGCGCGTCCTTCCCTGCTCCCACGCCCGCGCTCTCCTGAACCTTCTTGGCCGTGGACCCCGTCGACAGCACCTGGTTCTCACGCGCGCCGTCGCGATACACCGTCACACCCTTGCAACCGAGCTGGTAGGCGTAGCGGTAGATCCGCTCAACGTACTCCTCCGTGGCGTCGTTGGCAAAGTTGCAGGTCTTGGAGATCGCCGAGTCGGTGAAGTCCTGGAAAGCGCCCTGCATCTGGATGTGCCACTCGGGCGTCACGTCGTGCGCCGTCACGAAGACCTTCTGCCACGTCTGCGGCACCGCCTCGAAGTGGATGTGGCCCGCTTCCGCGATCTGCGTCATGAGCGCGTCGGAGTACCAGCCTTCGCGCTTGGCGATCGCGACGAAGTCCTCGTTCACGTCCGGCATCAGCACGCCGGCCTGATTGCGCATGAACGCGACGGCGAACAGCGGCTCGATCCCGGACGAGCAGCCGGCGATGATGGAGATGGTGCCGGTCGGCGCCACCGTCGTGAGGTTGCAGTTGCGCAACCGGCGCATGGGACGGATGCGCTCGCCCCGCGCGTTACGCCCACAGGTCGCGTCCGGGCCCCAGATCGACCGCTCCCATTCAGCGAAGGTCCCGCGCTGCTCCGCCAGCTTCTCGGACGCGACCTTCGACTCCTCGTCGATGAACTCCATCAGCTTGCGTCCGAGGTCGACGCCGGCGTCGGAGTTGTAGGCGATCCCGAGGCGCACGAGCAGGTCCGCCCATCCCATGAGGCCGAGGCCGATGCGGCGAATGCGCTTCGCCAGGTCGTCGATCTCGTCGAGCGGGTACTTGTTCGCGTCGATGACGTTGTCGAGGAAATGGGTGCAGAGGTGCACCGCCGTCCGCAGCCCCTCCCAGTCCACGTCGCCGTTCTTGACGAACAGGCCGACGTTGATCGAGCCCAGGTTGCAGACGTCGTACGAGAGCAGCGGCTGCTCACCGCACGGATTGGTCGCCTCATAGCTGCCGAGGTGCGGGACCGGGTTGTAGTTGTTCGCCCGGTCGATGTAGAACACGCCCGGCTCGCCCGTCTTCCACGCGCCGTGTACGATCTGGCGGAACACATCGAGCGCGTCGAGCTGCCCCACCACCTTGCCCGTGCGCGGATGGATCAGGTCGTACGCCATGCCGGCTTCGAGCGCCACCATGAAGGCGTCCGTCACCGCCACCGAGATATTGAAATTGGTGACCTGGGTCAGGTCATCCTTGCAATGGACGAAATCCAGGATGTCGGGATGATCGACTCGCAGGATGCCCATGTTGGCACCCCGCCGGGTCCCGCCCTGCTTCACGACGTCCGTCGAGGCATCGTACAGCTTCATGAACGACACCGGCCCCGACGCGACGCCCATGGTGGAGCGCACCACGTCGTTCTTGGGGCGCAGCCGGGAGAAGGAAAACCCCGTCCCGCCACCCGACTGATGCACTAGCGCCATCGCGCGCAGCGTATCGTAGATGCCCGAGCGGCCGTTGGAGAGCGCGTCTTCCACCGGGAGTACGAAGCAGGCGGACAGCTGGCCGAGCGGACGGCCGGCGTTCATGAGGGTGGGCGAATTCGGCATCCATACCCTGCTGGCCATCAGCTCGAAGAACGTCTCGGCCAGGCTTTCCACCGCGCGATCCGAGGAGCCATAGGTCCGATCCGGCGCCGCGATGGTGCGCGCCACCCGCCAGAACAGATCCTGGGGGCGCTCCACCGGCTTCCCCTGGTCGTCCTTGACCAGGTAGCGGCGCTCGAGGACGGTCAGCGCATTGGCGCTCAGATCGAGACGGGGCTCGGATACAGTCATGCGAGTCTCATGGCGAGTCGTGGTGAGTTTTGGAAGTTAACGGAACGTGAGGGCCCAAGGTAGATGTGCATTCCGAGCGCGGCAAGACTCGCGATGCGTCGCGTCGCGCCACGGACTCCGAGAGTTAACATCACAAAGTTGCTCGCTCGATCGGGAAGGCTCCGCTCCGGTGCCGCGCGGCCTCCGCGACGTAATGCTCCCACGTCCCGCGAATGCGCGCGCGGAGACCATCATCGACGTGACGCGTGACCCGCGCGGGGACGCCCATGACGAGGGAGCCGGGCGGCACGCGCATGCCCTCCGGCACCACGGCGCCCGCCGCGATCACGCTCCCGGTACCCACATGCACGTCATTAAGAAGGATAGAGCCCATCCCGATCAGGCAGTCGTCCTCCACGGTGCAGGCGTGGAGGATCACGCGGTGGCCCACGCCCACCCGCGCGCCGATGAGGGCGGGCTTCCCCTCATCCACATGCACGATCGTGGCATCCTGGATGTTGGTCGCTTCGCCGATCACGATGGGCGCCATGTCGCCGCGGAGCACGGTCTGATACCACACGCTCGACCTGGGTCCCAGCGTCACGTCGCCAAGCACCACAGCACTCGGCGCGATGAAGGCGGTGGGGTCGATTTTCGGCTTGTGGGGAGCGATTACTGCCGCACCGGCTGGAAGGGCCACTGCACCCACGCTTCGGCGGGCTCGCCGTTCTTCTGAGCCGGATTCCAGCGCAGGTGCCTCGCCATATCGAGCGCATCGCTATTGAAGGTTTCCACATTCGAGGGCACGAAGACGCGCGCCTCGAGGGTCGTGCCTTCACGCGAGACCCGCATCAGCAGGATGGCCTGGCGGGGAAAGATTGGAGCGTCAGCGGCAACCGGGATGAGCGTGGGTGACAGGGGCACCGGACGCGAATCGAAGCAGATGTTGTCCTGGTTATAGGCGGGTCCAAACGCGTCGCAGGGGCCGGTCCCAACATCGCTCGTCTGCAGGTTGACACGCACGGTGGACGTCTCGCCCGGCGTGATGATCAACGACCGCTCGTAGTTCTGAAACCCGGCGGCGCGGACCATGAGGTGGCGAACGCCGGACGGCAGGTCGAGCTGATCGCCCCGCACCGGCTGGCCGTCAATCGTTACGCGCGCCCCAGCAGGCACGCCCTGTAAGAGCAGGCGACCCGGCGCCCCGGCCGGAGGCGGAGGTGGTTCTGCGGGGGGCGCCACCCCCGCGCTGGTGTCGCCCGCCTGTGGCTTGGTGCTGTCGACCGCCGCAAGCCTCGTGGTATCGGGTGCCCTGGCGGAGTCGCCACCGCCTCCGGGTGACTTCGCGAAGATGAGACCCTGCTTATACGCGTAGAAGCCCCCGCCGCCGAACATCGCTCCAACGATGATCAACCAGAGCAAGACGCCCGAGAGTGCCGAGCGATGCGCTTTTTCGACAATCACCGGACCGGCCGGTGCTCCTTCACCGCCGACGGGAGGCCGGGTCCCTGTGGCACGCGGCAGCGGCGTCGTGGGTGCCGACGACATGCGCACACCAGCCATGGAGGGCATCGCCATCGTGGCGTCGGTCGTGAACGTCACTGAGCGCCCGCCCTCGAGCACGGAGACGAGTTCGTCGGCATTCTGGAAGCGCTGCGCCGGCGTCTTGGCCATCATCTTCCGGATGATCTCGAAGAGCTGACGCTTCTCCGGATTGTCGAGCGGCGGGGTGGGGATCTCCTCCATGATGTGCTTGTAGCCGATGGAGAACGAATCCTCGCCGTCGAACGGCACACTTCCGGTGAGACACTGGAAGCCCACGACGCCCAGCGAATAGATGTCGCTCCGGCCGTCGAGCGACTGTGCCTTGGCCTGCTCGGGGCTCATGTAGTGCGGCGTGCCGATCGACATCCCTGTCCCGGTGAGCTTGCCGCCCGACGCGGCCTTGGCGATGCCGAAGTCGGTGACGACGGCGTGCCCGTGCTCGTCGAACATGATGTTGTCGGGCTTGATGTCGCGGTGGACGATTTCCTTCTTATGGGCGTAGGCGAGGGCGCGCGAGACATCGATGAGGATGCGCTTGATCTCCACGGGAGGCAGGCTGCCGCGCGCCACCAGGACACTGGAGAGCGGCTTGCCCCGCAAAAACTTCATGACGAAGTAGATGATGCGGCCCGATTTTCCAACGCGATAAATCGGAATGATGCTCGGGTGCTCGAGTTTGGCGGACGTGCGGGCTTCGCGCTGGAAGCGCTCGACGAATTCCTTGTCGAACGCGAGGGAGAACGGCAGCACTTTGATCGCGACTTCGCGGTCGAGCTGCTTCTCTTTCGCCTTGAAGACGATCGCCATGCCGCCGCGGCCCAGCTCCTCGATGATCTCGTACTCCGCGTCGAGCTCCTGGCGGACCATATCGATTTCGGCGATGTCCTGCGGCTCGGCCCCCCCGCGTACGCCCGTGGGCGTGGCCACGGTCAGATCGAGGCCGCACGAATCGCAGAACTTCGCGGTGTCTTTATTCTGGGTGCCACAGCGAGAGCAGTACAATCCGATCTCCGAGGGGACGTGGCTAACTTAGGGTTCGCCCCGGACACGGTCAACAGATTGGCCGAAAAGTTTCAGAAATCCGCGGCGAATGCGGCGTACACCTGGGTGTTACCATTCGCGGGCTGCGCGACGCCGACCCGGACACGCAACGGCAGATCGTAGTTGACGGTGATGTCGCCGATGAGCTCCGCGCCGAACGAGCGCAGCCGATGGAGTCGCGGATCCTCACCGGCGTCCCAGGCGTCGCCCAAATCACCGAAGACGGCGAGCCCGAATTTGTCGGCGCCCAGCGGCAGATGTCCGAGCAACCGACCCACCAGCGCCAGCGGCACGCGATACTCGGCCGTCAGCGTCGCCGCGCGCCGCCCGTGGAGCGTGCCGGCGTCGTAGCCGCGCACCGGAAACGTGCGGAGCGTGCCGATCTGCTGAGCGAATCCCAGCAAAGTCGACGATACGCCGCCGACCGAAAAGCGATCGGGGAGCGGGCCATCGAGCGATCCGATCGCGCCGCGCACGGCGAGCACCGGATAGCCGAATCCGACGCGCGGGCCGAGTCGGAGATACGCGTTGGTACGGGCCCGGACCTCGTTGAGCCAGCGATCGGTCCCCTGCTCTTCCTTGCGACGGTACAGAAAGGCGGCCGAGGCGCCGTCCTGGAGCGAGATCGTGAGCGGGGCGGCGACAGCCGAACCGAACGACAGCGTCGCCGAGCCACCGATGCGGTCGCGGTCGACGCAGCCGTTGCAGATGTCGGTGAGGTTCGTGTCCGGCTCGGAGACGTATCGCCTTCCTTCATACTCAGCGGCCAAACGCACGGCGACGAAGCTGCGCCACTTCTGGGCGACCACGGTGGCGCCGAGCGACGCCTCGCGGTGCTCCGTCGACACCACGTGGCCGGTGCTGTCGGTCCCGACCGGCGACCAATCATTCGAGATGGAGAAATCGAATGTCGGATCGCCCAGCGCCTGATCGACGAACACGAACGAGCCCTGGGCGCGCACCGGCGAGGCGGAGACCATCGCCGCGACGAGATAGCTGTAGCGGCCGAGCGCGTCGGCGCCGGCGGTGGCCGCGCCGAGGAAGGTGCCGGCCTCACCCGCATTGACGCCGACCGGCAGCCAGAAATGCGGGCGCAGCGCACCCCACCACGAGTAGCCGGTTTCGTGGATCGCGACGGGCGGAGCCGAGTCGAACGCGACCGCCGCGGGCAGCGAGGTCGCCGCGCGCGCAACCGCGATGGGCGAGACGGCGCGCAATTCCCAGCCATCGTTGCCGAGCGTGGTGAAGGCGATACGGCCATCCGGGAGCGGTGCGGGGGCGCGCGCACCGCGCGGCTCCGCGGTCAGCTGCGTTATCCCGTCTGACTCACGCCAACGGTGAATCTGCGGGAAGCCACCCACGTCGGTGACGAACAGGACGCTCGCGCCATCGGGCGGGGGGCTCCACACCGGATCGGAGATCGCGGCATCCGCGGCGGCCTGCGCGAGGACCTCGATAGATTGTGGCGCGCCAGCAGCCCACCGCACCAGCTGCCAACCACCGTTGTGATTGCGGGCCGCCACGATCCAGCGGTTGTCGGGCGACGGCACCACCGGTCCCCACGTCGCGTCGGACGGCGCGAACGGGATCGTCGGCACGTCGGTGCCACCGCCGAGCTTCAGGGCCGACAGTGACCCTCCTGACACGCGCGGCTCCATGAGCCGGGCGTCAGTCGTCAGGCGCGTCCACGCCCCGTCCGGCGCCCAGCGCCACAGGTCGCTGCGAATGGTCCACCGCCCGCTGTACTCGAGCTGCGCCACGATGAGGGTGTCGCCCTTCCAGTCGTAGCTCACCTGGCCGTTCACGCGATGCGAGCGGAGCACCGCGCCGGTGCGCACATCAATGATCCGCACGCGCCGCGCGCCCCGCCAATCATCGTGCACGTAGGCGAGACGACGGCCGTCAGGTGAGACGCGCGGGACGGGTTGGACGCGCAAACGGCCGGCGATGAGCGTGCTCTGACTGGTCGGTGGCCTCCCCCCCCCCTTCCCCCCAGCTTCGGCGACGGCACGGGTCCACTCGTCGGTCAGCGCGTTGGGAACACCGGCGTGTCGCAGCGGGCGACCGACACGAAACGGAATGAACTGCCCGGACGTCTTCTCGACGAAATGGGACACGACGGTGTCGCCCGCAACGTTCGAGAGATGCTGCCAGAAGCGGCTGCCGTAGGCGTACGGCGCCGTGCCGTCGGGCCAACGCGTGAACAGCAACGCATCCCAGGGCGAGCGCGCCCGGTCGTATGCCGCGTCGGCTGCGACTACCTCACGATGAAAGCCCCCCTCCGCGCGTCCGCCCGTCGTGAACCGCGACTCGTAGTACGTCGCCAGTCCTTCGGTCACCCAGCTCGGCTGATACTGATTGGGAAAAAGTCCGGGCGCGCGGCCGAACACCGACTGCAGCGTCTTCCAGAGACCGCGGCTCCGATCGAGGTGGAAGACGTGAGTCAGCTCGTGCACGATCACGAGCCGCTCCCAGCTGTCGTAGGTCTGGAGCGCCGGATCGGTGACGGGCGGGACGAGCAGAATTGTGAACCGGTTGGAGGGATAGATCGTCGTGAAGCCGTTCGGCGTGTCCACGTCGTCCGACAACGTGAGATCGATGATGCCGCGCGGGGGATGCAGCTCGGACGATAGCAGCGAGTAGGCCCGCTCCGCTTCGTTCGCCGCAACCACCGCGAGTGGGCGGAGCGCGGGCCTGAAATGGAGGCGGAAGTGCTGGGTGTGGAGGGTGCGCCAGGAACCTGACGGGTCTACCTGAGCTGCGGCTGGAGTGGCGAGGACGAGGGCGAGGAATAAAATGCGGATCCGCATTAGTGTGCCATCTCGCGCAAAAACTCTTCGATTCCTTGCGCCACCCCGCGCGCATACCGCTGCTGTCCATCGGGCGTGTCCAGCAACGCCTCCTGCTCCGGAATCATCATGAATAGGCCTTCGGTCAACGCCGATGGCATCCAGGGATTGCGGACGAGCGCGTAGTCGCCCCGCCCCATCCCCAGATCGTGAACGCCGAGCTCGGCGACGAGCGCGCGGTCGAGGGCCCGCGCCAGCGCGGCGCTGCGCGGATGGAAGTAGTACACGCTCGTGCCGTTGTTGACGAACGGATTGATGCCGTCCGGCAAAGCGTTGGCATGAATCGAGACCAGCACGTCGGCGTCATGCTCTTCGGCAAAGCGGGTCCGTGGAAACAGATCGATCGGCAGCGAGTCGGTGCGCGTCAGCAGGACAGTCGCGCCGCCCTGCTCGAGCAGCGCTTTCACGCGTTTCGCCACGGCGAGCGTCGCGACGGGCTCCCACAGACCCGATGGGCCATGCGCGCCGACGGGCGGATGGCCGGGGTCGATGACGATCGTGCGGCCGGCGAGCGGCCGGCGCGGATCGATCACCGGCGGCCGCCGAAGCTCGAGCAACAAATCGCGGCCGCTCCAGCGCGTGCGATAGCCCCACACGCGGCCGGCCAGGTCGAGCGTCATCGTGACCTCGTCGGCCGATGGCTGCGCGTAGCTCATCCGCGTCACATACGGATCGGAACCGCCGTGCTGCATCCAGTTCACGTCCGACGCGACGCCATAGAGCCGGAGCGTGAGGCTCCGTTCCTCTTCTTCGACCTTGAACGGGACGTGCGCCGGAAGGGGCACGCGCAGGACCAACGAGCGAGATCCAGCGATCAGTCGTACCGAACCGACGCTGCCGCCGGGTGGCGGAGTGTTGGGCGCGAGCGGAATGACGTCGGCGGTATTCACCCACGCGATCGCACCCCGCGAGAGCTGCAGCCGCGTCTGGCTGCCATATCGCGCCGTCGCCACCGACGTCGTGCCCAGCGGGAAGAACCAGTTGTAGGTGCCGTACGGCACGGCCCTGCCGACCGTGAGGCTGTCGCTTTTCCCCGTGTGCGCGGTGTCGTCGTTCAAGACGACGACCGCGGGGTGCAATCGGTCCAGCGTATCGAGCACCAACGGCCAAACGGCTCGCGCCGTATCGGTGCCGACGATCGCTTCGACGATGGCGTCACACAGCGGCATTGCCGGCAGCCACGCGACGTACCGATCAGCGGCCGGAGGGAGGCGGTAGGCGGCGGTATCGGTGCCGAAGGCACGCACGCCCCACGCCGGCTCCCCAGGCAGTGTGTCGGGCACGAACCAGACCTGCGTGCGCGTGCCTTCCATGCGCAGTCGCACCTGCGCACCGGGCGTAGCGCGCACCGACAGGCGAATCCCCTCACCCGCCGGAAATGCCAGCGGGTCTCTTGCTGCTCGCCCCCCCCCGGCCCCCCTGCCCCGCCCGCCCCGCCCCCCGTGCCAGCGCGCGCGACGATCTGGAATCGCGCCAGCGAGTCCGGGGGGGGCGGCAGCGGCAACCATGCCAGCCAGGTGCCGCGCGGCGACACCGGGACGGACACGCCGTTGATCGAGAGCGCGACATCGCCCCGGCCGCGGCCGACACTGCCGAACAGGAACGATGAATCCTGCGCCTGAATGGGCTCGGCGGTGTCGGGATAGACGATGGTGATGTGCACTGGATCACGAACGGCGGCGACGGACGAAGGACGGGGGACGCGAGAGGCGCAGCCGCATAATGCCGCGACAAACAGCGCGGCCAACACGAGTCGCATGTGGCGCAAGCTAGCGTCGAGCAATAAATTGGGCCACTTAACTTTATGACCCCGCCATCCTCCCCGGCTCCGAGCGTCTGCCAGTATTGCGGCCGGCAGAATGACGCCGCCGCGCAATTCTGCAACGACTGCGGCAAGCCCCTCACCAAGGCGGCCGCCGCGCGAGCTGCAGTAGCCGCCGGCGGCGGGGGGGGACTGGTATCCCGGACGAGCGATCCGCGAGCGAGTGGCGGAGGCGCGGTCGGGGAGGCGGCCTGCCCGCTGTGCGGATCTGTCCCGGCCGCTCGGGGAGGGGGGGGAGGGGCGGGGGGGGGCTCCGCAGGCGACCGCCGCAGCATTCCCGACAGACGCGCCGATCACTCCCTCACGCTGGTTCTGGTTTCCGAGATGGCCACCGAAGTGGCCCGGTTCGAGCGCAAGCAGGCGGCGACCACGATCGGCCGCACCGAGGGAGACATCCGCTTTCCGGAAGATCAGTTTCTGTCTCCGCTCCACGCCAAGCTGTCGTGGGAAGAGGGGAACCTCGAGCTCCGCGACCTGGGCAGCCGCAACGGTACGTGGGTCTTCCTCGAAGGACCTTACCGCCTCACCGATGGTGACCTGATCCTCATCGGCTCCCAGATACTGCGCTTCCGGCGGCTCGGGTATCCCGGTCCGCACACCGCGGAAGCGGACGCGACGAAGCGCATGGGCAGCATGGTGCCGAGCGCCGACATCGCCAGTCTCACGCAGCTGCGAACGGACGGCAGCTCGCGCGACGTCATTCAGCTCTCGCCCGGCCGCGACATCCACATCGGCCGCGAGCGCGGCGACTGGATCTTCCCGTACGATCCCTCGATGAGCGCGCAGCACGCGACCGTGCGCTCCGAGGACGCCGACTTCGTGTTGGTGGACGACCACAGCCGCAACGGCGTCGCGGTCGCGGCCCGCGGCGTGATGACGCTGCAGAACGGCTCGCGCATCATGGTGGGCGACAAGCTGCTCCGTGTCGAGCTGCCGGGAGCCGCGGGTCTCCCGGCATGAAGATCTGTCCAGTCTGCTCCACCGAGTATCCCGATGACGTGAAGTTCTGCCCCAACGACGGGCAGACGCTCCGCGCGGCAGCGCCCGCCAACAATCTCGTCGGCCAGGTCATCGCCGATCGGTACCACGTCGTGAAGAAGCTCGGTGAAGGCGGGATGGGACAGGTCTATCTCGCCGAGCACGTGAAGATGGGCCGGCGCAGCGCCATCAAGGTGATGAATCCATCGATGGTGCACGATCCCGACTCGGTCGCGCGGTTCAATCGGGAGGCGTCGAACGCCAGCCGCATCAATCATCCCAACGTCTGCGCGATTTACGACTTTGGCGAAACGCTCGATGGCCTGATCTATCTCGCCATGGAGTTCATCGAGGGCGAGCCGCTCACCGATCTCATCGCGCGCGCGGGCGCGCTGCCGGTTGCGCGCGCGACCGCGATCTTCCTGCAGACCGCGGACGCGCTCCAGGCCGCCCACGAGCTCGGCATCGTGCACCGCGATTTGAAGCCCGACAACATCATGGTGACCAGCCGCAAAGGCGGGGGCGATACCGTCAAGGTTGTGGACTTCGGCATTGCCAAAGCCGTCGGCGGCGATCAAGCCGGACAGAAGGTCACGAAGACCGGCCTGGTAGTCGGGACACCCGAGTTCATGAGTCCCGAGCAGCTGGCGGGCGACAACGTCGACGGCCGCAGCGATCTCTACTCGCTGGCGCTGGTGTTTTTTCGAGTGCTCACGGGCAAGGTCCCGTTCGAGGCGACGTCGCTGCAGTCGATGATGATCAAGCGCCTGACCGACGAGCCGGCGAAGCTCGCCGAGGCGCGGCCGGACCTCTCATTCCCCGCCGGGCTGCAGCCCGTGCTCGACACGGCGCTCGCGCGGACGCCGACCGAGCGCTACCAAACCGTCGCGAAGTTCGCCGCCGACGTCGCCGCGGTCACCGGCCGGCCGACCGCAGGCGCAGTTCCGGCGACGCAAGAGAAGACGCAGCTCATCGATCCGACCGCGGGCGGTGTCACGCAGCGGATTTCGGCCAAGCAACCGCCGCCGACCGCTCCGTCGGCGCCCGCCAGGAAGCGCTCGCTCGTCGCTGCCGCGATCGGCGTCGTCGTGATTCTCGGCGCCGGGGGCGCGTGGGTCGCCTTGAGTGGCGGCGCGAAGCCAGGTGGCAACGTGGCGCAAGACACAGCGCGAGACTCCGGCGCGCGCCAATCTGGTGGGATTACAACACTCTCGGCCCGAGACACCACGCATCGCACGACAAATCCACCGCCGGCTCCGCCGCCGGTCTCGGCGGCTCGCTACGATGATGCGGCTGGACGCCGGGCGCTCGACAACCTAAGCAATCCCGACGTCCTGGATAACATGGCAGGCGACGTGCTCGTTGATTCGGCAAAAGCGATCTTCCGCGCGTCCGTCGCCGACACAGCTAAGGCCTTTGCGGCATACGTGATTGCGCAACTCTACGTGCTGAAGGTGCAAGACAGCCGCAACGCAAGCGACTGGATCTCGACAGCGTTGCGGTTCGCCCCCGACGTGAAAAAGTACAAAGACCTGCGCGCGTCCATCGACCGCGACCTCCAGCGACCGCAATGATGTTCGGGCGCTCCAAGAGCATCCGCGTCGAGATCTTCGGCAAGACCGACCTGGGCCGCACGCGCGACCACAACGAGGACCGGTTCCTCGTCGCCGATCTCACGCGCAAGGCCGCGTCGCTGCAGCCCGACGTGCGGCAGCACGACATCGGACCGCGCGGCACCCTGCTCGTGGTCGCCGACGGCATGGGCGGCGCGGCGGCCGGTGAGCTCGCGAGCGAGATGGCGACGGATGCGATCTACGCCCACCTCGTGAAGACGTGGAACGCCGAGCACGAGATCACACCGCAGCGCTTCGCATACCGGCTGAAGGAAGCGGTGGAGGTTGCGAACGCGAGCATTCACGCGCACGCCAAGGCACACCCCGAAGTCCGGGGCATGGGCACGACGACGACGGCCGCCGGCGTTCTCAACGATCATGTCTACCTCACGCAGGTCGGCGACAGCCGCGCGTACCTGATCCGCGGCGGCCAGGCGCACCAGATCACCAAGGACCAGTCGCTGATGCAGCGGCTGGTCGAGGCCGGCGAGCTGACCGAAGAAGAGGCGGCACAAAGCGAGCGCCGCAACATCATCCTCCAGGCGCTCGGCCCCGATCCCAAGGTCAAAGTCGATCTCACCCATCAAGAGGTGCGGCGCGGAGACATCCTGGTGCTCTGCTCCGATGGCCTGTCGGGCCAGGTAAAAAAGGAAGAGATCGCGCAGGTTGTGAGCACGACGCCGGACCTGAGCGCGGCCTGCGACAAGCTCATCGCGATCGCGAATGAGCGCGGCGGACCGGACAACATCACGGTCGTGCTCGCGCGCTTCGATGGCGACGGCCTCCGGTCTTCCGACGGCGGCCAGGAGGACGAAGTCGGACATCAGGTCTATCCGCTGATCGACACCGAGACGAGCACCGAGCCGGTGCCGATCTACAAGGGCAGCCAGCCGCCCGTCCCCAACCGGGAGAAGAACAATCCGAGTACGAGGGTCATCGTGCTCGCCGCAATCGCAGTCGCCGCCGCCATCGTTTGGTACTTCACACGGAATAAGTGAAAGCCCAGTTCAAGTTTTTGTCCGGAGCCCGCGCGGGGCAGCTCGAAGCCTTCCGCAAGGGCTACATCGGGCTCGGCCGTCATCCGCTCTCCGACGTCCGGTTTGACGCCGAGCGCGACCTCGACGTCTCGTCGCGGCACGCCGCGATCGTGCGCAAGACCGAAGGCTTCGTCCTGCAGGATCTCGGCAGCAAGAACGGCACGTTCGTCAACGGCACACGGATCACGGGCGACACGGTGCTCAAGGGCGGCGACGTCATCGGGTTCGGCGCCAACGGGCCGGCGCTCGAGTTCCAGGTCGTCGAGAGCGAGACCGATCTTCCCGGGACGGCGTCGGCCGAAGGGCTGGCCGAGCGGCTCTCATCGCCGCGCGGAGTCATCCCCGCCCAGGCGGCGCGCGCCAGCGCGCCGCGGCAAAGCACGGGTATTCGCATCGCGGCCGAAGTCGCGCGCCAGACGGCGAAGCTCCGCCGCACGACCAAGGTCCTCATCGTGCTTCTGCTGCTTGTCGGGACGGGGTTCACATGGATCCAGTTCGACGGCCGGCGGCGGGCGCGCGAGTCGCGCGATCTCACGGCGCATTTTCAGACTGAGCTCGAGGGCGTGCGCGACGCGCTGAAGGCCGCGCAGGACGAGACGGCCCGGCTGCGGCGCGAGCTCCAGGCCTCGGCCGGTGATGCCGCGACGACCACTCGGCTGCGCGCACAATTGGACGCCGCCGAGCGGCGGCAGCGCGTTCTGGGCGGCGTGGATTATCGTGCGATCTCGCACAAGAATCAGAACGCGGTCGCCATCGTGCTGGTGGAGTACACGGACGGTGAGCGGTTCAGCGGCACCGCCTTCGCCGTCGACTCGCAGGGCACGATGGTGACGAACAAGCACATCCTCACCGGCGAAGACGGCACCAAGACGCCGCGCCGCCTGGGCGTGATTTTTTCGGGCAGCACGCAGTTCTGGCAGGCCGAAGTAGTCGGCGTGTCGGCCGAGACCGACGTCGGCGTATTCCGTGTGACCATCAAGGGCGGCACGCCGCGCGTGGCGGGACTCGCGCGGACGCGCGACGGGCTCGAGCGCGGCGATCCCGTCGCGATCCTCGGCTATCCGCTCGGGTTCGATCTTCCGATGGAGTCACGGGGTGGGCAGCCGATCGCGGAGCCGTCGCTGACGGTGGGGACGGTCAGCAAAGCGCTGACGGCGGTCGTGCAGGTTGACGCGTACGGCGCGCCGGGCTCGTCGGGCAGCCCGGTCTTCGATCGGGACGGGAAGGTGATCGCGGTGCTCTATGGCGGCGAGCGCGAGTCGAACGGGAAGATCATTTTTGCGGTGCCGGCCTACGTCGTGACCGATTATCTGAAAAGCCTCAATCTCCTGCGTTAGGTAGCCGCCGGTCCGCGTCGCGCTGCTTCGCCAGCGCGAACCTCCCCCCGCGTCCAGTCTAACGAATCGGAACCGCCGCGCTCAGTGCCGACACGCCGTTCTCATCGAAGCTCTCGATCGCCACCCAGTACCCCTGCCCCACCGTCAGCGCACGCAGATCGAGAGTCGTACGCTCATCGGCGAAGCGCTGGTAGGTCTCGTAGAGCTTTGCCGGCGCGATTCCCCACCGCACGTTGTAACCGACCACACCGGGCACCGCTTGCCAGGAAATCACGGCGTTGCGCTGGTCGGCCTGGCGCTGCGCGCTCAGGCGCTGTGGTGTCTTGGGCCGTGGACCACCGCCCCAGCGCCGCCCGAACACGCGGATGTCGCTGATCGCGAGGTTGGCCGCGCCGACGTGGATATGCTCGTACTTCACGAAGCGCGCGCGCACGGGCGACGTCATCTCGAGGTATGCGTTCGGGCGATCGCGTTGCTCGGCCGATAGATCCGCGACCGCGGCCCACTTCCGGCCGTCGTCTGAAGCGAGCACCCGAAACCGCGTGACGACATTCGAGTCCGTGCCGTACAGTCCGGATTTGTAGTCGGCGTAATCCACCTGCACCGCTTTGACGTCATACATGGCGCCGAGATCGATCGTGAGCCATTCGCCCGGTCGATTCTGCGCGGCGACCCAGAAGGTCCGCGGATTCTCGTCGGTCACGCGACTGGCGGGGAACGTGTCGAGTGTCGACGACGCGGTAGCCGTCTTGCGATAGGAGAGCAGCATCCACCCGGTGAACAGCTCGGCGCTCGTCTGTCCGGCTTTGGTCGGCAACCAATGCGGAAAATCGCCGAAGCGGGTATCCACGAACATTTGGCCGTCGGCGTCGAACCCGGCGGGATGCAGCCCGATGCGGCGCTCGAAATTCCAGTTCACCGCGATCCACGGGGTCCCCGTGTTCCACCAGTTGCCGTAGACGTCCTGGAACGTGTTGCCGTGCCCGGCGCCCTGCACGAAGCCACCGGGCTTGTACGCAACCGGGTTGTACGGCGCGTAGGTGAACGGGCCGAGTGGATTGTCGGCGGTGTAGACGCCGGTCGAGTACACGTTGTACTCCGTACCCGGCGCGCCGTACTGCAGGTAGTAGCGTCCGCCGTGTTTCGTCATCCACGAGCCTTCGATGAACGGATGAATCGTCGTATCGCGATGATCCTGGCCAAACCGCTCCCAACCGTGCAGCTCGGGCTGCAGGCCGAACAGCCACTTCGGCGTTCCTTTGTATGCGAGGCGCTTACTCTTGTCGAGCTCGATCGCGTGCAGCGGGTAGGCATTCGACGAATTCCAGTACAGGAACCAGCGATCGGTGTCGGCATCATAGAAGAATTGCGGATCCCAGGGGCCCGGCTGAACGGAATCGGGTTTCGCGAGGACGTTTGCTTCCTGCGCCCGCGCCAGCGGGAGCCAGGGCAGCAGGCGATTGTAGAACTCGACGCGGCCGCTGGCCGGCTCCGTGAGCATCAGGATCGGGAGCGGGCTCGTCGTACTCGGCAGGAGGTAGATCGTGTCGCGCACCGCCAGGACGGCCGGCGCCACCACGTCCAGCAGCGGCCAGCGCGTCGGCGTGATGTGCCGCCAGGTGCCGAGGTCCGAGGACTCCCAATACCCGTCCCCGATCGTCTCAAAGAGGTAGTACTTGCCGCGCTGCACGACGATGACCGGATCGGCGCCGGAGCGGTAGGAGATGCCCTGGTTTTGCTGCTCGAAGTTGTAGCGATAGTCGATGTCGATCGGGTTGGCGTACGTGCGCTGCTGCGCGATACATGGCGCGGCGATCAGCGCCAGCAGCAACGCCAGCCGCATGCTACTTGTTCTTGCTGCAGCTATTCGGCGCCCCGACGTCCTGTGCGCTCACGCCACCCATCTGCAGCCACCCGGCCGCTCCGGAGTTTGGATCGGTCATGTGCACCCACCACCGCTGCTGTGGATCGCGCATCATGCGCAACGCGCTCCAACTCGCTTCGAATTCCGAACCGTGCGACCGCACGCGCGCGACCTTGGCGCCCGTGTAGGTGATCACTTCGACTGTGTCGCCAACGTTAGGACCGGACGAGCTGTGGATGGACGTGTCGGGCACCATTACCGCTTTACCGGGTGGATGCAAGACCATCGCGCCCTCATCGGTGGTGACGGCCGCTCCCGTCGCGACGCTGCCGACACTGTCGGCGTCGCTGTTGGGCTCCGAGCGCAAGACGCCACCCTCCACGATCGTCCAGTTACCGTACTTGCAGCACTCGAACGGACACACGCCGTGCACGACATACTCCTCGTCGGGCTCGACCCCTTGATCGGTCGGCGGCTGATTTACGTCATTGGCAGCCTGGGGCGGTGCCGGAGCAGCCGCAACGGTATCCACCGAATCGTCGGTTTTGCGCTCGGCGCTTTTCCCGCCGCACGCGCTCACCAGCACGGCGAGCACGACGGCCGCGCTCAGCTGCGGCATGAGGGCTGGTACCCGTTGCCGCAGCATCACCCATTCGGCGACGATCAGGTTGGGCACCCAGCAGAGCCACGAGATGGTCTGGTAGGCGGAATCGAACGGAAGCCCCGCCGCCATGCTGAGCGGCAAATAGATGCGCAGTGTCACGGCCGCGAAGGTAAGCGCGTAACTGCGAATCATCCAGCGGCGATGCAGCGCCTGGTCACGCGCGCGGATGTAGCGATACGCCATCCCCGTCGCAAAGAGCCAGAGCACCGCCAGCAGCCCGAAGCCGACGTGCGTCACCAGGCCTGCCTGCGACGTCGTCGCAAGCGCGAACGCCGCGACGCTGCCACAAAGCACGGCAACGACGTAGGTGCGGCCGAGCCAGCGATGCAGGTCGAGATGGCGGCGGCGCAGCTGCGCGTTGTGCTGAAACGCGCCCGCCGCCAACGCGATCCCGGAGGCGAAGAGATGCGCAAAGGCGGCGAGTGGCATGACGAGGATCCGCTGCTGCAGGAACGGCGGCCGCATCGACGGGACGAACACCACGCCCATCGCGTAGGCCGCGATGATCAGGGCGAGCGCCGTCATGAGCCACCAGCCAATTCTCCCCATCAAGGCCCCCATCGTTTGATTCCTTCGAGATAGCGCCGCGCGATTGCGCCCGATTCCTTTGGAGTCTCCGCCGGATCGGTGACGCTGTCGAGCTCCACCATGGCCCAGCCATTGAAATCTATCCCGTCGAGCGCGGCGAAGACCGCCTTGAGATCCACGCTACCACGGCCCAGCTCGACAAAGCGGTCGCCCGCGAGGTCTTTGATGTGCAAAAACAGTAACCGGCCGGCGTGTCGCCGTATGGCCGCCGCCGGGTCGCCGCCTGCTTCCTGATAGTGCGCGATGTCGAGCAGCAAGCGCACATAGCGCGAATCGGTCGCATCGAGCACGCGCGCCACTTCGTCGGGCGATTGGCCGAGCGCGCCCATGTGGTTGTGATAGCCGACCGCAATGCCGAGATCGGCCGAGCGGCGCCCGATCTCCGTCAGCAGGCGCCCCATGCGCTTGAAGTCGTCGGGCTCGGGCGACCGGGCACGCGGGCGCTCGTCGATGACCTGCAGAAACTGCCCGCCCGCCGCGCGCACGAACTGCGCGTGCCGAGCGTGCAGTGCCAGCGTGTCCTTCTCAGCAGCGGGATCGAGCGGGACGTTCCCACTCGACAGCGCCACGAATACCAGCCCTTGCTGCGCCAGCAAATCCTTCAGCTCGGCGGGACGGTCGCCCCAGGTGTCGAACGCGGATTGCCGCAGCTGAATGCCACGGAAGCCGAGCGCCGCGATGTCGTCGATCGCCTGGCGGTCGTTGCCGTTCCAGGTGATCGCGGCATAGCCGAAGCGGAGGCGGGCACTGCCGCGTGGTCGCCAGGCAGCCACGCCGGCCGCGGCCGTCAGCGTCGCGAGGAAATCACGGCGTCTCATCGCTTCGTCAGCCCCTGCGCTTCGAGCCAATTGTAGAAGTCATCCAGCCAGTGATCGCTCGTCGTGCCCTGCTTCTTGAGCCCGAACCCGTGCCCGCCCGCGCTGTAGATATGCACCTCCGGCTTCTGCCCTGCGCGGGTGAGCGCGTCGTAGAAGCGGGTCGTGAAGTCGCGCGCGATGGCGTCGTCCTGCGCCCACGCGAGGAACAGCGGCGGGAGGTTCCTGGGAATCGGCGGCATCACACCGAACGGCGCCCCGTAGATCAGCGCCGCGAAGTTCGGCCGCGTCGCGGAGTCCTGCTGCAACACGGTCCCGCTCGTCACCATCGCCCCCGCCGAGAAGCCCATGAATCCGATGCGGTCGGGCGAGACGCCCCATTGGGCCGCGTGCTGGCGGGCGACCTTGAGGGCCTGGACGCCGTCGGCGATACCGTACCGCGCGGCGGTGTCCTGGTCCATCTGCGGTATGCCGTCCCCACGTTTCTCGACGATACGGTATTTCAGCACGAACGCGGCGACGCCCCGCTGCTGGAGCTGCTTCGCGATGGTGTTGGCCTCGAGGTCGATGGCGAGCGCCACGAAGGCACCCCCGGGCGCGAGGATGATGCCGGTGCCGGTCGCCGTGCTCCGATCAGGGAGATAGGCGGTGAGTGTGGGCGTCACAACGTTGAAGATGACGGTGCCGACCGGCGTGTTCTCGATGACGCGTTCTTGCTGCGTCCAATGCTCCGAGCCGGGCGCGACGCCGGGCCAGATGTTGACTGTCGGAGCTTGCGCCGCGCACAGCATCGGTGCGAACGCGATGGTGGAGAGCCACGTCGTTGGTCGCATGCTGTCGCTCAGTCGCATTTCACCGCCGGGTCGCCTTTGCCGAACGTGCAGGCTTGCGCCGTGCGAGTGTGTCGGGCGCTCGCCAGCCAGCTTGTCGAGTCCGCGAGCTCCACGGAGACGGCGTTCGCGGCTTGGAATCCCGGCAGCTGGCTGAGCGCAGTTGTGTAGCGGCGATGCTGCCCGAAATAAACCGACTCCGCGGCGGCCAGATTGCGCAGGTCATTCTTCAACGACTCGCGGGCCGCGTTATCCACTTGTCCGCGTCCCCACCAGTACATGAGGACGAAAACCCCCGCGAGCACGACGATAAAGATGGCGGCGACGCTCGTGGCGCGGCGGGTCAATTCGTTCATTGCGTGTCAACGAATCCGGAGAGAGCCATCAGGCGGCGGCGTCGCCTAATTCACTTTCAACACCGCTTCGAGGAAGCTCAGGCTTTTTGTCTCGACCCACGCTTGCGAGACAGCCGTGATGCCGATCGTGCCGAGCCGGTCGCCGGTGAGCGTGGGTGGCCGGCCCTTCCACGGGGCCTGCTTGACCTCACGCTGCACGACGATGCCGTGCCGCGGGTCGTAGCGAAAGATGAGCGCCGAGGCGAGCCCGCCGCGCGGGGTGAAGGAGAGCGCGACACTGGGGTACGCGTCGTCGCGGCCGATATGCTCGCGGACCGACGCTTCGTGACCGGCACCCTTCAGCTCGGCCATCAGGGCTTCAAGCACCGGAAGCACGATCGCGTGCAGCCGTTCGCCGCACATGCGGCGATCGGTCTGGTCGCGCGCCGACTTGTCGGCGGGTTGCTCTTTGGCGGCACGCTCGGCGTGCTGCTGGAGCATCTTTTGCAGTTTGGCCTTGAACGCTTCATTCATGGTCATCGAATATACGAACTGTGGGGCCGGTTTAGGGCGAGGGCAATCCTTCGACGTTGGTCCGGCGAATCCCCAGACCGTGCCAGAACTCGGGCGGATGGCTCAGTTCGGGCTTACCACCTTTCCAGGTCACCAGGTCGAGTGCGTACCCGTCCGGCAGCTTCTCGTAGCGAACCCAGCGGAACAGGCTCGTATCGCTGTGACCAACGAACTGCAGCTCATCGAGGGAATCCGGATATGACCCTCGCCGACGGTGATGCAGCTCGATAAGCGCAATTGCCGTCTTGAACGCTTGGTCCACATGCCACGGAAACTCTCGCACTATCGCGGACACTTGATCGGATCCCAGCACACGTAGAATCTCGGCACGCGCGAGTTCCGTCGTGACTCCAAAGTCTTGTAATGTTTGGGCGGCGATCCCCTTCGCTTCCAGCAGCAAACCGAGCAGGAGATGCTCGGTCCCCACATAAGTGTGGTTTAGCTCTCGCACTGCGGCCATCGAGAGCTCGAGAATCTTTTTGGCGCGCGACGTATATGGCAGATCCACTCTCGTCACCGACGCCTTGCCCTGTTTCACGGTGTCGTGGATGGCTGCCGATAGTTCTTCCAGATCGACCATGAGGTTCGTCAGCGCCACAACCGCGACACCGCCGCCTTCGCGGATCAAGCCGAGCAGGATGTGTTCGGTCCCGACATACTCGTGGTGGAGGCGCGCGGCTTCCTCGCGCGCCATCTGCAGGACTGTACGGACACGATCGGTGAAGTTGTAGCCGTTCATTGCAAGGTGGCGACGAACCCGTCACGTTCGCGACGCACCTGGATACTCCGCAAATCCGCGATCGTTGCGTCCGCCTCGGCGAGGTACTTCGGATCGTAGTTGGTCCTCAGGCCGATCACCCGCGCCCCCGCCGCCTTCCCCGCCGCGACTCCCGCGGGCGCATCCTCGAACACGATGCAATCTGACGGCGCCACACCGAGGCGCTCCGCGCCAAGCAGGTAGCCGTCAGGTGCGGGCTTCCCACGCTTCGCGTCCTCGGCCACGACCATGACATCGGGCACCGGCACGCCAACAGACCCCAGCCTGAGCCGCGCCAGATCCCTGCCGCACGACGTCACGATCGCCCAGCGATCCCGCGGCAGCGCGGTGAGCAGCTCTTTGGCGCCAGGCAATGCCCGGAGTCCCTCGACGTCGGCAAGCTCGGTCGCGTCGAGCCACGCGACTTCCTCGTCGGTCGCTAGATGGGGCGCCATGATCAGCAGGGTGTCGCGCGCGCGCCGCCCATGTGCCACGTGCAGCAACTTCGCGAGATCAATCGGATGACGCTCAGCGGCCCAACGCTGCCACGTGCGCTCCACGACGGCGCGGGAATCCACGAGCACGCCGTCGAGATCGAACAGGAAGGCTTTGCACCGGAAATCAGTCACGCACATCGTCGTCGTGAACGACAACTGCGCCGTACCGCGCGACGAGCGCGGTGAAGGTATCGGTGGGCTCCGCCGCAAGCCGCAAGGAAAACTGTGTCACGACGTCTCGTTCAACCACGACCGGGCGTCGGAACACGCCACGGACGTGCGTGCCGCTGACCACCACCGTATCGACGTTGCGCTGGTCCAACTCATGCTGGAATTGCGATAAGGAGATTTCGGGAACTTCTTCGCGCGGGCTCGACGCGTACTGAATGAGGCTGACGGCTCCCACGACGATCAGTGCCCACAACACGAGTGTTCGGAGCATCCTGCCCGACACGCGGTCGGTGTCTCTGGGCGAAGCACTCACACTCATGCTTCAATTTATGAGCCCCCTGCACATGGACGGGCGCACAAGACGACACAAATCGCCCGGCGCGATTATCCGGGTGGCAGCGCTCCCGACGATGGGCCAGCAGGCGGGGGGGGGCCCGCGACCTGCGCGGCGAGCACCTCCATCTGGCGTTCCCTGAGCCGCGCCCAGCGTGGCAGCCGCAGCGCGCCACTCGCGATGAACCCGGCACCAGACAGAAAGAGGAACGCCATACCGGGGACCGCGCTGACGAACGTTCCGCTCAGGGCGGTCGCGACCGCAATCGTGGCGGTCACCCCGAGGAACGCGAATCCTACGCCGATCGCCCCGCGCGCAGCGCCGTGTGTAGTCCCGAAGCGGAGGCGATGACCGGTGGCCGTAGGCTCGAGCAGGACCTGCAGATTGCCGTTGGTCCATTGGCGCAGTGAGCCGTCCGAGCGCGTGCGACCGCGGGCGTTGAAGACCTCGCGGAGCTGCACCACCAGGCGCTCCCACTCCTCATCGGTCAGCCGGCGGTTGAGGTTCACCGTGCGCGAGACGCCAATGCGGAGGCCGAGGAACGTGCGCGCCGCGGCGCCGACGCGTGAATCGAGGGCGCGCACCGCCTGCGCCACCGCCTCCGGCGCAATACCGACCTCGCGGCCGATTGCCTGAAGATCGGTAAGGGTCAATCCTTCATCAGATGGGACGTCGGGCTGCGACTGCGGCGCCGGCGCCTCAGTCGCCGCCCGAAAGATCGCGGCGATCTCTTTGTCGTTATAACGGCGTTCGGGCATAGTCGAAGATACCCTACCGACGCTTCCGCTTCACTTTCGGTTTCTTCCCTGCCACGGCGATCGACGTCTCGGCCCA
>WNGI01000904.1_pt1 | contig 23661 bp, 22 predicted proteins | sample 5400621 | NCBI WGS metagenome assembly WNGI01 (sample SAMN13153374, study PRJNA577476) | soil metagenome | isolation source: 20 cm soil or saprolite under Garry oak tree replicate 1 | place: USA:California | collected 2016-06-15 | reverse complement strand
CCGCAATGAACCCGAACGGCGTTCCGGTTCCCCCGGATCGTGCCCAGGCGGCGCGCGACGTGGCGGGGGCGCTCACCAGCGCCCGCCACGTCGTTTTGACGACGCACGTCAACGCCGACGGCGACGGCATCGGCAGCGAAATCGGGTTGTGGCATCTGCTGCGCGCTCGCGGTGTCTCGGTGATCATCGCCAATCCCACCGAAATCCCCGAACGCTTCCATTTCCTGCTTCCTGATGGCGCTGATGCGAGCGACCATGCGGTGCGCGAAATCGAGCGCGCCGATCTCGTGGCATCGCTGGACATCGGAGATCTCACTAGGCTCGGCAACCTGGCGGCGGTGATCAATAAGCGTCAGCCACCTCTCGTCTGCATCGATCATCATGTCGGGCCGGTGAAGCTGCCCCCAGGCCCCTGCCTCATCGCGCCGGAAGCGACCGCCACCGCCGAGCTCGTCTTCGATCTGGCAAGCGTGGCCGGCTGGCCGCTCACCGCGGAAGTCGCGCAGGCGCTCTACGTGGGGCTGCTCACCGATACCGGCGGATTCCGCTTCTCGAACACGACGGCGCGCGCCCTGCGCGTCGCAGCGGCGCTGCTCGAGAAGGGTGTCGACCCCGAATCGATCTACGCGTCGGTCTATGCGAGCGCGCCGGAAGGTCGGGTGCGGCTGCTCGCCGAGGTGCTGCAGACCCTGGTCGTAGAGCCGGAGGTCGGGCTGGCGTGGGTAAGCGTGCCGGCGGACGCGCTGCGCCGTCACGAGGTGACCGCCGATGATCTCGACGGCATCGTCGAGTTCCCGCGCTCGATTGCCGGCGTCCGCATGGCACTCCTGTTTCGCTACATCGGCAATGGCCGCGTTAAAGTCTCCTTTCGCTCGATGAGCGAGGTGGACGTCGCGGCGCTTGCCAATCAGTTCGGTGGCGGCGGCCATCATCGCGCCGCGGGCGCGTCATTGCCGGGCACCATGGCGGAGGTGGAGGAGAAGGTGCTGCGCGCCGCGCGCGCGTTCCTTGCCAATGGCGTGCCCGCGTGAGCGAATTGACGATCAAAACTGACGTCGAGCGGGCGCTGGGCGGAATTACGAATCCCCGCCACGGCCGCGATATCGTGTCCGCCGGGATGGTGAAAGACATCGCCGTCGACGCGGCGGGAGGCGTCAGCTTCACGTTCGTACTGACCCGCGAGGATCCCGGGTCGCTCGCGCGCCAGGCGCGCAAGGCGGTCGAAGGCGTTCCCGGTGTGACGGGTGTGAAGATGAATGTCGTCGACTCGGCCGATAGCGGGGCGGGGGCACAACCGGCCGCCCGGCCGTCGGGCCGTCCGGCCGCCGTCCCTCCAGCCCCACCGACACCCGACGAAATGCCGTCACTTGGCAAGGTTCTCGCGATTTCGAGCGGCAAGGGCGGCGTGGGGAAGTCGACCGTGTCCGCGAACCTCGCCGCGGCGCTGGCCCGCGACGGGCACCGCGTCGGACTGATGGACGGGGACATCTATGGGCCCAACATTCCACGCATGTTCGGCGTCACCGGGAAACCCGAAGTGCAGGGCGGCAAGATCCAGCCGCTCGAGGCGCACGGCGTGAAGCTGATGTCGCTCGGGTTCATCGTGGAGCGCGATGCGCCGGCGATCTGGCGCGGGCCCATCATCATGAAGATCATCACGCAGTTCATGCACGACGTCGCGTGGGGCGAGCTGGATTATTTTCTCGTCGACCTGCCGCCGGGGACCGGCGACGCACAGCTGTCCCTCACGCAGATCGTACGGCTCCACGGCGCGTTGATCGTGACGACGCCGCAGGAGATGGCGGTCGGCGATTCGCTGCGCGGCGCCAAGATGTTCGAGCGCGTTGGCGTCGGCGTGGTCGGCATCGTCGAGAACATGAGCTATTTCGTCTGTCCCGACTGTCATGCGCGCTCCAACATTTTCCTGGCGGGCGGCGGCACCCGCCTGGCCGCCGAGCTGGGTGTGCCGCTCCTCGGGCAGATCCCGTTGCAGGCGGGGATGGCGGAGCTCGCCGATCGCGGCGAGCCGATTGTCGTGAGTCAGCCCGATTCGCCCGCGGGTATGGCATTGCGTGAGCTGGCCCGGACCGTCACGACTCGCACCGCGGGTTTGGCTCCGGCGCTTCCGATTACCGCCCCCCGCTGACGTGCCGGTGCTTGCGGCGATCTTGCTCGCGCTGCAGAGCGCGCCGTCCCCCGGTCTTGGGTCGCCCGATGCGCTGCCCGCCCTCCGCGCCGGTCTCGATACGCTGTATGGCGGTGACTTCGAAGGCGCGGCAGCTTACTTCGCGACGCTGGCCGCGCGCGCGCCGGCCGATCCCGCGCCGGCCGTGTTCGAGGCGGGCGCGTACATCTGGTGGGCATCCGCCCTCGACTCCGCTGACTTCGCGCTCCAGCGCATCGACTCGCTGCTCGGTGTAGCCCTGGCCCGCGCGCGTGCCGCGCCCGGGACGCCGGGAGACTTCTGGCTGGCTACGGCACTCGGCTATCGGGCGCGGCAACGCGAGGAGCACGGCCACGCCTACGGCGCGGCCAGAGATGCGAAGGCGATGCGCGACATCTATCGCCGTCTGCTCGCCGCCGACTCCTCCTGCGCTGACTGCTATCTCGGATTGGGCGTGTACGACTACGGCCTGGCGCGTGCCGGTGCGTTCGCCCGTCTCTTCGCGCGCATCATCGGCTTGGGAAGCGGCAACGCGGAACGGGGAATCCGCTACATGCGTCGCGCGGCGCATGACGGAGACGTGGCGCGCGTCGAGAGCACGTGGGTGCTCGCGGCAGCCTTGATGCGCGAAGCGGCGCGGGATCCCGCGGGTCGCGCGGTGCTGGAACGCGAAGCGCGTGGCTACGTGGAGGGACTCGCCGCGCGCTATCCTGGTAATCCGGTGTTTCAGCGCTTCTTGCGGGAGGTTCCCGCCCGGACCTCAGCCGCCAAAGCGATACGAGCGCCGGCTGGTGCCGCGACGCCTGCGGTTCCCCTGCCGCCGGTCGGGTGGCGTGAGCGCCGCGAGCTTCCCGAGCATGTTGTGCACGTGACTCTTGACGGTGTTCGTCGCGATGTTCAACTGCTCTGCGATCTCCTTGTTGCCGAGTCCCGTCGCAATGAGGTCTTTGATTTCCTGCTCCCGCTTCGTGAACCGCACACTGCCGCCCGCCACGGTGCGCATCGCCGTCACGATGTCTTCCGCGGTGGCATCCTGCAGGATGAAGCCGTGCGGGCCCTCGGTGCCCGCGACGACGTCGAGGTCGGGGTATGCGGCGAGCAGCCGCGCGAGCCCGTCCCGCATCAACCGGTTGTCGTCGACGACGAGGATGCGCAGCCGCGAGGTACGCGCGGGCGGCTCGCCGACCCGGCGATCCGCCTGGCGCCGGTTCAATGAATTCGCCCGATTAGTGGTTCGCCGGTGAGAGACCCGACGCTCGATCGGTCGAATGGTCCAGGGCATGTTCCCCCCCTTCCTGGGCGTAATATCAAGGGGGGCCGGGAACCAGCGACACCCGGCGGGGGAATTAGTTGATTCATGGCGAATCGCTCTTTTAGCTTAAGCCCGATGAGCCAGTCCATCCGCCGCGTGGCGCTGCTATTCGGTCTCGCGGCGGTCTACTATGTCGGCGCGAAGATCGGCCTCCGATTCGCATACATCAACAGTTCGGTCACCACGATCTGGCCACCCGCCGGGATCGCGCTCGCTGCGTTCGTGCTCCTGGGCTACGGGGTGTGGCCGGCGATCCTCGCGGGTGCTTTCTTCGCGAATATCACGACCACCGGCGCCGTTTTCCCGTCCATCGGCATTGCGGTGGGCAATACAATGGAAGGGTTGGTCGCGGCGTACCTCGTCAACCGGTTCGCGCGCGGGGGACGGGTGTTCGATCGCGTCCGCGACATCATCCGGTTCACGCTGCTCGCCGCGATCGTCAGCACGACGGTGGCCGCGTCCATCGGTGTGACCTCGCTCGCGCTCGGCGGTCTCGTGTCGGTGGGGGACGCGCCGCGCGTCTGGCTGACGTGGTGGCTCGGGGACGCGGTCGGCGACATTGTGGTCGCGCCGGCGCTGATTCTCTGGACCGGCGTCAAGCCCGGCCCGGCCTGGACGGTCCGGCAAATCTTCGAGGCGGTCGCGCTCACGCTCGTCGCGACGCTCGTGACGCTGGCGCTCTTCGGCGGAGCGTTTCCGTCGCGGCACTATCCCCTCACCGTCCTGCTTTGGCCGGTGATCGTCTGGGTGGCGTTCCGCTTCGGCCCGCGCGAGGCGGCGACCACAATGCTCATCGTGTCCGCGATCGCGATCTGGCGGACGCTGTCCCACGTCGGTCCGTTTTCTGTCTACGCCGCCAACGAATCGTTGGTGCTGCTGCAGGTGTGGACCGGCATCACCGCGTCGACGAGTCTGGTGCTCGCGGCCGCGGTCGCGGCGCAGCGCGATATCCAAGGTACGTGGCGCGAACTGGCCGTGACCGACGCACTGACGGGGCTCGCCAATCACCGCCAGCTGATTCACTCGCTCGAGTCGGAGATCCGGCGTTCGCGCCGTACGGGACAGCCGCTCGCGGTGGTGTTGCTCGATCTCGATGGCCTGAAGCAGATCAACGACCGCCACGGGCACCTCGCCGGCAGCCTGGCGATCCGTCGCGTGGCGGAGGCGCTGCTCGGCTCCAGCCGAGCGACCGACACGGCGGCCCGGTTCGGGGGTGATGAGTTCGCGCTCGTGCTCCCCGAGACGGGGGAGGCGGCGGCTTGGCACGTGGCGCACGGGGTAGCGGACCGGCTGGCCAAGGACGCCGAGAAGCCGAACTTGTCGATCAGTGTGGGGGTAGCAGTGTACCCCGGCCACGGTGACACGGTGGAAGCACTCCTCAACGCAGCCGACGTCGCCCTCTACGAGACCAAGGAACGCCGCAAGAGCAGGGCAGCGGGGCTTGCTCCCTAAGTGGCTACCACTAGGTTTGGAGCCATGGACACCAAGAAAAGCATGAGCGTATCGACGCGCGCGTCCGACCCCCAGGCGCTGTCCGAGTCGTCGGCCGGGTTGCTGCGCGAGCTCGTCGCGCACCTGCGACAGAACCGCACGCAGCTGCGCGAGGAATGGGCGCGCCGCATCACGCGCGCGGAGCTGCTCACGGCGATGACGGAAGAGGAAATCTTCGCCGAAGCGACCGCGGTCTACGACAACTACGTCGAGGCGCTCGAGACCGGCACCTTCGAAGCCCTGCAGGCGTACTCGCGGCGACTCTCGGAGCGCATCATTCCGCGAGGCGTCGAAACCGACGAAGTCGTCGGCATCGTGCTGTTACTCCGTGACGTACTGGCCCGCTCGCTGTTCACCAAGTACCAGGACAATGTCGAAAAACTGAACCGGATTCTCGACAGCTACGAGCCCGCGGCGAACCGCATCGCGAACACCGTGGCCGTCGGATTCGTCGAAGAGCGCGAGCGCATCATCCGCCAGCAACAGGAAGCGATCCGGGAGCTGTCGACGCCGGTGCTGCAGGTGCGCGAGCGGCTCCTCATTCTGCCGATCATCGGCGTGATCGACCCGCAGCGCGCCCGGCAGCTGACCGAACAGCTGTTGCGTGCGATTCGCGCCAACCGCGCCAAGGTCGTCGTGATCGACGTGACCGGTGTGGCGGCCATGGACTCGGGCGTCGCGAACCACTTGGTGCAGACGGTCGAAGCGTCGCGTCTGCTGGGCGCCACTGTCATCGTGACCGGCCTGTCGCCCGAAATCGCACAGACCCTGGTGACGATCGGCGTCGACCTGAGCGAAATGGCCACGGTCGGTGACCTGCAGGGAGGCATCGAAGAGGCGGAGCGGTTGCTCGCCGATCGCGCCGCGCCGACGACGCAAGTCCGCGAAATCGCCGAGGATTCTACGCGCTAGCGGGAGGACGCCGTGGAAGTACCGATTCTGCGGCAGGGGCAATACCTCATTGCCTCGATTCAGTCCGCCCTCACTGATGCCGACTTGTCCCACCTTCGTGAAGCGCTGATCGCCCAAGTCGGGCGATCGCGCTGCCGCGGCGTCATCGTGGACGTTACGGCGCTAGACGTGATGGACTCCTTCGCCGTACGGACATTGCGCGACATCGCCCACATGGCCCGCCTGCGCGGTGCCGAGACGGTCATCGTGGGCATTCAGCCCGACGTGGCGTTCGCCATGGTGCAGCTCGGCCTGACGCTGAAGGGCGTCGCGACCGTGCTGGACCTCGAGGAGGGTCTCGCCTTTCTCAATCGCCGCACCGAAGAGCGCCTCGTAGAGACCAAACCAAGAAAACCGAGCGGCCGTGGGTGAAGAGCTGCGCCTGTCGATTGCCGCGGACGTTGATGTCGTTGAAGCGAGACAGCAGGGTCGCGCGCTGGCCGCCGTCGCCGGGTTTTCCAGCGGCGAGCAGACAGTCATCGCCGCCGCCATCTCGGAAATCGCCCGCAATATCCTCATGTACGCCAAGAGGGGCGAGATCACGCTGAGTCTCGTCCAGAACGGCGATCGCCAGGGCGTCGCGATCATCGCCGTCGATCAGGGCCCGGGCATTCCCGACATCGAGCGGGCGATGCAATACGGCTACTCCACCTCGCACGGCGTGGGCGCCGGGTTGCCGGGTGCGAAGCGGCTGATGGACGAGTTCGACGTCGATTCGGTCGTTGGTCGCGGCACGACCATCACGATGAAAAAGTGGCGGCGCGCGATTTGAAGATCGAAGCAGCGTTCGCGACGCTGCCGTTGCCGGGGCAATCTGAGTCCGGCGACCTCTGTCTCATCAAGCGAGTGGGTAAAGGCACGCTCATCGCCGTCGTGGACGGACTGGGCCACGGCCAGGAGGCCGCGTCCGCCGCGCACGCGGCCGTCGGGGCGCTCGACCGGTATTCTCGCGAGCCGCTCATCGAGCTCGTGCGCCGCTGCCACGATGCCTTGGTCGGACTGCGCGGCGTGGTGCTCGGCCTCGCCTACCTCGATCCGCAAGCGGCGACGATGGCGTGGCTCGGCGTCGGGAACATCGGCGGCGTCCTGTTGCGCGCCGATCCCGGCAACCGCCCGTCGCGCATCACGCTCGTGCCGAACGCAGGCTTCATCGGCGCCGAGCAGGCGCACCCCATGACGCGCTCGGTACCGCTCGCCCTGGGCGATACCGTGATTCTGTTCTCTGACGGCATCAGGGACGGATTCGCGGAGTCGCTCGTCCTCTCCAATACGCCGCAGGAGATCGCCGACTTCGTCATGACCCGGCAGGTGAAGGGCAACGATGACGCGCTCGTGCTGGTAGCACGCTACGCCCGCTAACCAACCCGGCCTCCTGACGGTTGGTCCGTTGCGGCGAGCTGTTCTGAGCCTCGCCGCTCCCGCCGTCGCGATGATGGCGTGCCACTTCTCCTTCAATTTGATCGACAGCATCTGGGTGGGCCGGCTCATCGGCCCGGCCGCGCTCGCCGCAGTGTCCACCGCCGGATTCTACGTCTGGGTCGCACTCAGTCTCGGCGAGATGGTGGAGATCGGACTGATCGCCGTCGCCGCGCGGCGTCATGGCGAGGGCAATCCGGAGCGGGCGGCGCGCGCGGCGGCGGCCGCGGTGGCGTATGCGCTGGTGGCCGGTCTCGTCGTGAGCGTCGTGGGCTGGGGAGTCATGGGGGCGATGTTTCGCGCCATGACGGTGCCGCCCGAGGTGAGCATGCTCGGGCATGCCTATCTGTCGACCTGGCTCCTGGGCGCGCCCCTCGTCTTCGGCTTCTTCGCCGTGGAGGCCACGTTCCGCGCGGCCGGCGATACGCGAACGCCGTTTCTGATGCTCGCGGGTTCCGTGTGCGTTTCGATCCTGCTCGACCCATTGCTGATCATGGGGCTGGGCCCGTTCCCGCGGCTCGGCGTCGAGGGCGCGGCGCTCGCCTCGGTCATGGTGCGCGGCGGCGGATTCCTCCTGGGCCTCGTCATCGCGTTGCGGCGGGGGCTATTGCGGATCAGCGCTCCGGACTGGCGCGCCCTGCCGACGATCATCCGCATCGGGGCGCCGCTGTCGCTCGCGGGCGTCCTGCTCTCGGTCATCTACATGTGGCTCACGCGATTCACCTCGCGGTTCGGTACTGCGGCGCTCGCCGCGCTGGGCGTGGGCCATAAGATGGAGGGGCTCGGGTTCATCGCGATCAGCGGCTTCGCGCTCGCCGCCGGCGCGCTCGTCGGCCAGAACCTCGGCGCGGGGCAGGAGGCCCGGGCGCGGGAAGCGGTGCGGCTCACCGTGAACTATTGCCTCATGGTCACCGTGACCACCGCGACCGCCTTTCTGCTCATCCCAGGTCGACTGGTCTCGCTGTTTACCAGGGATTCGCAGGTGATCGCCGATGGCGTCTTGTACCTGCGCGTCATTGCCTTCGCGCAAATCGGTCAGAGCTTCGAGCTGATCCTCGAAGGGGCACTGGCAGGCGCGGGTTATACATTCTGGCCGCAGGTCGTGAGCACGACCCTGACCGGTTTGCGGATTCCCCTTGCCGCCCGGTGGTCGCGCGGGTTCGGGCTGCTCGGGATCTGGCTGGCATTGAGCGTCACCGCGATCGCACGCGGCATCGCCATGGTCCTCTTTTGGAAGGGCGGGCGCTGGCGTACCGTGAGGGTCTAAACTATGACGATCGTCACGCTCCTGACGGACTTCGGCACCGCCGACAGCTACGTGGCTGAAATGAAGGGCGTGTTACTGACGTACGCTCCGACGGCGACACTGGTCGATATCAGTCATGAAGTGTCGCCCGGTGATGTGCGTGCTGCGCAGTACATCCTCAGCCGGGCCTGGATGCTCTTTCCCGAAGGCACGGTGTACGTTGCCGTTGTTGATGCTGGTGTGGGAACAGACCGGCGAGTGCTTGGGGCGACGCGATTTGGGCGGTACTTTCTGGCACCGGATAACGGGCTGCTTTCTTTCTTGTCCCTGAACGCCACGTTCATCTCCATCCCCGTGCTACCTGAAGCAGCGCCCACGTTCCATGGCCGTGACGTCTTTGCGCCCGCGGCTGGAGTATTGGCGAACGGAGGATCGCTCGAGTCGCTGGGCACGGCAATTACCGATCCGCTTCAGCTCCCGCTGCCGATCCCCACCACACAGCGAGACGCCGTCGTGGGTGAAGTGCTATACGTCGATCGCTTCGGGACGCTGATCTCGAACATCTCACCCAGCGCCCTGAAGCCCGATGCGAACATTCGCGTGGGAGGCGTAGACGTGGGTCCCTTGCGCCGTACGTTCGCGGACGTCGCATCCGGAGCACTCGTGGCATTCACGGGCTCCGGCGGTACGGTCGAGATTGCGGTGCGGGATGGAAGCGCGATGCGACTGCTGGGACTCAGTGTGGGGGCCGAAGTGCGGGCTTAGGACGGTCGTTGCTCCCAGTCTCCAGATGGAGTCGGGATCTTTACCTGCGTCATCACGCGATCGGCGAATCCAGCGCTCGGCGCAAACTGCGGAAGCTGGACCAGCTCCAGAATGACCTTCCGCTCACGTTCCGCTTCGACACGGCAGAGAGAGCAATCAGCGAGGTGCATGGCTCGGGCGGCAGGGAGAAGACCCTGCGCCCAGAGCTCGATTTCATCGGTATTGAGATGCATGGAGATGTCTGTCATTTGGTTTCCTACGGCCCGGTTTCGGCCCTGGTTTCACTCCCGGCGATCATCCAGATAACCACGCAATTCATTACGGGCCCGATGGATATAAGTCTTGACCGTTCCCAGGGGCAGATCCAGGGTATCGGCGATTTCCTCGTAGGAATACCCCTCCACGTGCCGCAGCAGGATACAGGACCGGTACTCCGGCCGGAGCCGGGCGATCGCCCGCTCGATCGCCGTGCCGAGCTCGCGGTTTTCCACCTCGGCGAGCGGACTCTCCGTGCGGTCGCCCAACTGCAGCGACGTCGCGCGTACCTGATCGGGCGTCTCGGCGCTGGGCGCGCCATCGAGCGACAGCGTGTCGATGCTCTTGCGCCGCAGATGATCGATCGCCGCGTTGTTCGCGATCTTGAAAATCCACGATGAGAACTTGAACTCCGGCCGGTACGATTTGATTCCGTTCAGGACCTTGATGAACGTTTCCTGCGCCAGATCTTCGGCGAGCGCGCGATCGCGCACCATCCGATACAGCAGCGAAAACACCGGACGCTCGTAGCGACGAACGAGCTCCCGGAATGCGGCGTCATGACCCTGCTTTGCCCATGCGACGACCTGCTGATCGCTGGCGTCGCTCAGGTGGTCCGGCCTATCTTTCGCGCCTATGGGTCGTTCTCCAGCCTACGTCCGTGGCATGTTCACGGCGATCGCGCCGCGGTACGACTTCCTGAACCACCTGCTCAGCCTCAACGTGGACCGGTCCTGGCGGCGGGCCGCGGTGGCGCGGCTCGGCTGGGAAGCGAAACCCGACGGCACCTACCTCGATCTCTGCGCCGGCACGCTCGACCTGGCCGCCGAGTTGGCGCGGCGTGACGGCTTCCGCGGCCGTGTGATCGGCGCCGACTTCGTGGTCCCGATGCTGACCCTGGGCAAGGACAAATCGCCCCGCACTGCTCCGGTCGCCGCCGACGCGCTGGCGCTGCCGTTTCCCGCGGCGCGGTTCGACGGCGCGCTGGTGGGATTTGGCGTACGCAATCTTGCCGATCTCGACAGCGGATTGCGTGAGGCAGCACGAGTGCTGAAACCGGGTGCGCGCTTCGTCATCCTCGAGTTCGCCACGCCCCGGTTCGCGCCGCTGCGCGCGATGTACCTGTTCTATTTCCGGCGAATTCTCCCCGCCATCGGCCGGCTCGTGTCGAAACATAGAGACGCCTATACCTACCTGCCAGAGTCGGTGCTCGCGTTTCCCGAGCCGGAGGCGCTGTCGCAGCGGCTCGTGGCCGCGGGATTCTCGCGCGTCGGTTTCGAGCGGCTGACCGGCGGCATCTGCGCCGTCCACTATGGCACTCGATAACCTCCGGGAGTTCGTCGCCGCGATCGACAAGACCGGCGACCTCACACGGGTAGCGCGCCCGGTGTCGGTGGACAAGGAAATCACGGAAGTCGCCGATCGCTGCATGAAGTCACCCGGCGGCGGGCCTGCACTGCTGTTCGCACAACCGACGCTGCGCGGCGGCGGGAAGTCCGAGTATCCGGTGGCGGTCAATCTCTTCGGCTCGGAACGGCGCATGTCGCTCGCACTCGGCGTCGAGTGCCTCGACCAGGTCGGCGCGCGCATCGCCGAGCTGCTCGCCCTCAAGGTGCCCGAAGGCTTGCTCGCCAAGCTCGCGATGCTGCCGCGGCTCGCGGAGATCGCGAAGTTCCCGCCCAAAACCGTTGGCCGCCCCGCCTGCCAGAGTACGGTGATCGAGGAATCGGATGTCGACCTCGCCCAGTTCCCGGTGCCGATCTGCTGGCCCGAGGACGGCGGGCCGTACATCACGCTGGGTGGAGTCATTACGAGGAACCCGGAGTCGGGAGTCAGGAATGTGGGGATGTACCGGGTGCAGGTGTTGGGCAAGAACACGCTGGCGATGCACTGGCAGCGTCACAAGGTTGGCGCGGCGCACTGGCGTGCGATGGCGGAGCGCGGGGAGAAGATGCCGGTGGCGATCGCGCTCGGCGGAGACCCTGCGAGCGTCTATGCGGCGTCGGCGCCGCTGCCGCCCACGATCGACGAGTATCTGTTCGCCGGCTTCCTGCGGGGGGAGCCGGTGCGTCTCGCCAAGGCGGTGACCTCCGATCTCGAAGTCCCCGCGGAAGCGGAGATCGTGATCGAAGGCTACATCGATCCGCGCGAAGAACTGGTCCTCGAGGGGCCGTTCGGCGACCACACCGGGTTTTACTCGCTCGCCGACTACTACCCGAAGGTACACGTCACCGCCGTGACCTTGCGCGACGATCCCATCTGGCCGCACACGATCGTGGGCCGCCCACCGATGGAGGACTACTATCTCGGCCATGCGACCGAACGGATTTTTCTGCCGCTGCTCAAGCTCACGATCCCCGAGATCGTGGACCTGCACATGCCGGCCGAGGGGATCTTTCACAACCTGGTGTTCGTGAGCATCGACAAGCAGTACCCGGGCCAGGCGTATAAGGTGATGAGCGGCCTGTGGGGGCAGGGATTGATGTCGCTGGCGAAAGTGATCGTCGTCGTGGACAAGGACGTCAACGTGCGCGATCCCAAGGAGGCCTGGTGGGTCGCGCTCAATCACATCGATCCCGAGCGTGACGTCCGCTTCACGATGGGGCCGATCGACGTGCTCGATCACTCCAGCCGCGGCTTCACCTACGGCTCGAAGATGGGAATCGACGCGACGCGGAAGTGGAAAGAAGAAGGCTTCACGCGCGAGTGGCCGAATAAGATCGTCATGGATCCGGTCACGAAGCAGCATATCGATGCGATGTGGAAGGACCTTGGGATCGAGTTATGAACCCCACGCACGACGCACCACGCACGACGCACGGCGAGGGCCAGACCTTCTCCGGTGAATCGTTATTCATTCGCTACATCAACTTCGTCAAACTCCCGCATACCATTTTCGCTCTTCCCTTCGCGCTCCTGGGGGTGATCGTCGCGTCATACACGCAGCCGGTGACGTGGCGCGTCGCGATCCTCGTCGTCATTGCATTCACCGCGGCCCGATTCGTGGCGATGGGGTTCAATCGCATCGCCGACCGCCGCCTGGACGCCCGCAACCCCCGTACGCAGGGCCGCGAGCTGCCGACCGGCCGCCTGACGGTCAGCCAGGCGTGGGCCGCCGTGCTCAGTGCGATGGTCGTCTTCCTCTTCGCGGCGTGGGCGCTGAATCCGTTGTGCGCGGCGCTCGCGCCGGTCGCCCTCATCTGGATTGCGACGTACAGCTACACGAAGCGATTCACGGACTGGACGCATCTGTGGCTCGGCGGCGCGCTCGCGATTGCCCCGGTCGGCGGCTATGTCGCCATCACGGGCGCCTGGAGCGAGCCGTGGTGGCTGCTATTGGTGATCGCGCTGGCCGTGACCTGCTGGGTCGCGGGCTTCGACATCTTCTACGCGCTGCAAGATGAAGCCTTCGATCGCGCCGAGCGGTTGCGCTCGCTGGTCGTGCGGCTGGGTCAGGCGCGGGCCATCTTCGTCGCGAAGCTGCTGCATGGCATCGCCATCGGAGCGCTCGTGGCGTTCGGGTACGGTGCGCGACTGGGGATCGCCTATTTCGCCGGCGTGGGAATCGGGGCAGGGCTGATCGCCTGGGAGCATCAGCTGGTCCGGCCTGGAGACCTCTCGAAGCTGAATGCTGCGTTCTTTACGGCCAACGGGATCGTCAGCATCGTAGTCTTCCTTGGCGCTCTGGTAGACAGAGTTCTGTGAGCAACAGGCGTGGAAAGGCGTTCAAAGGCGTGAAAAAGCGTGGGCCCACGCAGTTGTCACGCAGTTCCACGCCCTTGCACGCAGTTTCGCCGGGGCGCCCGCCGGCGCATCCTCAGAAGTCGGTCACCCCAAATCGGCGCGGGCGTTAGGGAGTCGGCTTATCACCTAAGCCGGCGAGATCCAAAAGGAACGCATACTCGAACGCCACGTCGTGCCAGCGTTTGTACCGGCCCGACGCGCCGCCATGCCCCGCTTCCATATTCGTCCGCAGGATCAAACGGTTGTTATCGGTCTTCATCGCACGGAGCCGAGCGGTCCATTTCGCCGGCTCGACATACAGGACCTGGGTGTCGTACAGGCCCGCCGTGATCAACAGGTTGGGATACGCCTTCCGCTCCACGTTGTCATACGGTGAATAGGACAGCATGTACCGGTAGAAGGTCGAGTCGTGTGGGTTGCCCCATTCATCGTACTCACCGGTCGTCAACGGAATCGTGGAGTCCGACATGGTGGTGATGACGTCGACGTACGGCACGCCCGCGATGACTCCCCGGAACAGCTCCGGCCGCATGTTGACGACCGCGCCCATGAGGAGCCCACCCGCGCTCGCCCCACGCGCAAACAGGCGATTCGACGATGTGTAGCCGCGACGGATCAGATCGTCCGCGACGTCGATGAAATCGGTGAACGTGTTCTTCTTCTGGAGCTGCCGTCCGTTTTCGTACCAGGCCCGCCCCATTTCGGACCCGCCGCGAATGTGCGCGATCGCGAACACGAAGCCGCGGTCGAGCAAGGACAGGCGGTCCGACGAGAAGGTGGGATCCGAGCTCGACCCGTACGACCCGTAACCGGTGAGCAGCAATGGGGCAGGGCGGGCAATCGACTTGCGGTATACGAGCGAGACGGGCACCCGCGCGCCGTCGCGCGCGGTCGTGTAGAACCGCTCGGTCACGTAGTTCGCCGGATCGAAGCCGCCGAGAATCTGATCACGCTTGAGCAGCGTCTTCTGCCGCGTCTTCATGTCGTAGTCGTACGTCGACGACGGGGTCGTCAGCGACGTGTATCCGTAGCGCAACACGGGCGTGTCGAACTCGAGATTGGTGCTGACATACGCGAGATACGCCGGCTCGCCGAAGTCGAGGTAATACTCGTTCTGGCCGCCCCCGGTCCACGGACGCACCCGCAGCTGCACCAGGCCGTCCTTCCGCTCGGTCAGGACGAGGTAGTCGCGGAAGAATTCGAAGTCCTCGAGCAGCACGTCGGCGCGGTGCGGAATCACTTCTTCCCAGTTGTCGCGCCCCGGCTTTGCGACCGGCGTGCGCATGAGCCGGAAATTCTTCGCGTGGTCGTTGGACAGGATGTAGAAGTAGTCGCCAAAATGATTGGCGTAGTACTCGTGCCCACGCTCACGCGGAAAGATGACCTTGAACGGGGCGTCGGGTTGGTCGGCCCTGATGTACGAGTACTCGCTCGCCATCGTCTGCGAAGACTGAATCATGATGTACGCGCGCGATTTCGTCTTTGAGACGCCGACGTAATACGTTTCATCCTTGTCTTCATAAACCATCTGGTCCGTCGCCGCCGGTGTGCCGAGCCGGTGACGATAGACCTGGTACGGTCGCACGGATACGGAATCAGGCTTCGTGTAAAAGAGCGTGCGATTGTCCTCGGCCCAGGCGATGCCGCCGATGGAGCGCGGCACGACGTCGGACAGCATGTCGCCGGTGCGCAGGTTCTTGAATCGAATCGAGCTGACCCGACCACCGGTGGTATCGGCCGCGAACGCGAGCAGGTCCTCTCCCGAGCTGACCTCCCACGCTCTGATCAGGAACGTCGCCTTCCCCTCGGCCAGCGAGTTGGCGTCGATCATGATCTCTTCCGGGGCGTTCACGGAACCGCGCTTGCGGGCGTAGATGGGATAGTTCTTGCCTTCCACGAGCCGCGTATAGTAGAAGTAATTGCCCTCGCGGAACGGCACGGACTGGTCGTTCTGCAACACGCGCCCCTTCAGCTCGTCGTAGAGTCGTCCCTGCAGCGCCTCCGTGGGGGCCATGACGGCCTTGGTGTACGCATTCTCGTCTTCGAGGTATTTGATGACGTCCGGATTATTCCGGTCCTTGAGCCAGTAGTACTGGTCGATGCGCACGGTGCCAAACTCGTCGAAGCGGTGCGGCCGCACCGCCGCCACGGGTGGCGTGAGCGCGGGCGCGGCAGGCGACGTCGCCGGGGCCTGCTGGGCGACAACCGTTGCGGGGATGAAGGTCGCAAGGGCGAGCGCAAGCGAGCGGATACGAGCGGGCATCAGAGCCTCGGCACAGTGATGGAGTAGTTCGAATTAACGCCCGCGCGACGGCTCTAGCCAGAGGGTATTATTCGGGCCGTGTCAAACTCTTCTCCGCCAGTCGTTTTCGCGATCACCGGTGCTTCAGGCGCGCCGTACGCGGTGCGACTGCTCGAGACTCTCGCGAGCAATCACGTTCCCACGTGGCTGCTGGTGTCCGCGCACGGCTGGCGTTTGCTCGCTGAAGAATGCGGGATCAAAGACGAAGGGGCGTTGAAGCAGGCGACGGGCGGCGATTGGGGGTGCGTGCGTCTGTTCAACGACGCCGACCGCGGCGCCGCGCCGGCGTCGGGATCGGTGACAACGCTGGGGATGGTGGTGTGCCCGTGTTCGATGGGCACGTTGGCCGCGATCGCCCATGGCACGAGCCGGTCACTCATCGAGCGTGCCGCTGACGTGACACTCAAGGAACGGCGCAAGCTCATCCTGGTCCCTCGGGAGACACCGCTCTCGCTCATACATCTGCGCAACATGGCGCTGGCGGCCGAAGCGGGCGCGATCGTGATGCCGGCGGCACCAGGGTTCTATCAGCGACCAAGGGAGATTGGCCAGCTCGTGGACTTCATCGTCCAGCGCATCGTCGATCAGGTGGGCCTCGAGATTCGATTGATCAAACCATGGCAAGGCTGACGGTGGACGTCCGGGAGCTGCTCGCGCGCGAGGTCACGCCGGAGTTGTATCGCGAGATCCGCGAGCTGTGGAAGGCGCATTCAATTGCGGAGGACAAGCGCGACATCGCCGGGCTTATTGCGACGTTGACGCCCGACTGCGTGTACGAAGTGATCGGTGAGCAGGGCGCGCGCTGGGAAGGGCACGCCGGCGCGACTCGGTTCTATATGGACCTGGTCGGCGCTATTCCCGACATTCACTTCGATCTGCAGCAGATCGTGATCGGACCGCAGGGCGTGTGCGAAGAGGCGGCAGTGACTGGAACGCCAAAAGGCAAATGGCTCTCGCATGCTCCGACCGCTGCGAAGCTCGCCTTTCGCGTTGTGATCTTTTTCCCGTGGGATCCGCGTCTTAAGAAGTTCAAAGGAGAGCGAGTCTTTCTATGGTCTTGATGGTGTTGATCTGCCTGCAGGCCGTGGCCCAGGACACCACACACTACACGCATGCCGACACGCTGCGCGGCTCCAACGGACCCGCGCGCGCCTGGTGGGACGTGCAGTTCTACGACCTGCACACGCGCGTGAACCTGCAGGATTCCAGCATCGTCGGGTGGAACGGGATCACCTACCGCGTGCTTCAGACGGCGCGGGAGATGCAGATCGATCTCCAGCAGCCGCTCGTCGTGGACAGCATCGTACAGGATCGCCGCAAACTCACCTACCGGCGCGACGGCAACGCGTTCTTCGTGACGCTGCGCTCGGCGCAGCGGCCCGGCGAGGTACGCGCGGTCACGGTGTGGTATCACGGCAAGCCTCGGGTCGGCCGGCGGCTGCCGTGGGATGGCGGATTCACATTCCCCACCGACAGCCTTGGCCGGCCGTGGATCGCGACCGCGAACGAGGGATTGGGCGCCAGCGTGTGGTGGCCCAACAAGGACTATCTGGCCGACGAGCCGGACAGCCAGCGCATCGCGATCACGGTGCCTGATCCGCTGGTCGATGTCTCGAACGGCCGGCTGCGGAGTACGACGAGGAATCGCGACGGCACCACGACCTACGAGTGGTTCGTCACGAGCCCGATCAACAACTACGACGTGACGATCAATACCGGTCACTACGCGCATTTCAGCGATACCCTGAACGGCGAGGCAGGACGGTTGACACTCGACTTCTGGCCGCTCGACTATCATGTCGACACGGCCCGCCGCCAGTTTCAGCAGGTGCTCCCATTGATGCGCTGTTTCGAGCATTGGTTCGGTCCCTATCCGTGGTACGCCGACAGCTACAAGCTCGTCGAGACCCCGCACCTCGGCATGGAGCATCAGAGCGCCGTCGCCTACGGCAATCACTTCCTCAACGGTTACCTGGGTCGCGACCTGTCGGGCACGGGACTCGGCCTGCAGTGGGACTTCATTATCGTGCACGAGAGCGCCCACGAGTGGTTCGGCAACAACATTTCGGCTCAGGATCACGCCGACATGTGGGTGCACGAGAGCTTCGCGAATTACGCCGAGGGGATCTACACCGAGTGCCGCCTGGGGAAGAGCGCCGGCGCCGCCTACATGATCGGCGCGCGCCGCGGCGTCCGGAACGACCGGCCCGTCGTTCCGGTCTTTGGAGTGAACGCGCAGGGCTCGGGCGACATGTATCCCAAGGGTGGGAACATGTTGCACACGATTCGTGCGATCATCGATGACGACGCCAGGTGGCGCGACATTCTGCGCGGCCTGAACACGACGTTCTACCATCAGACCGTCACCGGCAAACAGGTGCAGGACTACATCAGCCACGAAGCGGGGATCGATCTCAGTAAGGTGTTCGCACAGTATCTCACGACGACCAGGATCCCCGTGTTCGAGTTCCGCGTCCAGGGTACTACGCTTTCCTATCACTGGGCGAACGTCGTCCCGGGGTTCGATATGCCGGTCCGCGTGCAGATTCCGGGATTGGGGACCCGACTGCTGCGTCCCACCGAAGCGTGGCAGACCTTGGAGGCTTCACCGCGGGCGGTCGACCTGAGCGTCGACGAGAACTTCTATGTGACGTCGTCGCAAGCGCCGTGAGACTTGGCGTCATCTCGGATACGCACGGCGTGCTGCGGCCGCAGGTGTTCGAGATCTTCAAGGAAGTCGATCACATCCTGCACGGTGGCGACGTGGGGCGCAGCGACCTCCTGGTTGAGCTGCGCGCGCTTGCACCGGTGACGGCGGTGTACGGCAACAGCGACGGCCTCGATTTGCGGGCGCAGCTTCCGCAGGTCGCCGAAATCGAGCTGGATGGTTTCCCCATCGTCGTGACACACGGCGATCAGTTCGGCAGCCCCAATCCCACCAAACTGCACGAGGCATTTCCCGACGCCGAGATCATCATCTTTGGGCACAGTCACCGGCCGCTGCTCGAGCTGGTCGACAAGACGGTGACGGTGATGAATCCCGGTGGTGCAGGCGCGCCCCGGTTTGGGATTCCGCCGAGCGTCGGGATTCTGGAGCTCGAGGCGGGGATTCCGCCGCGCGGACGGATTGTAGCCCTTCCGTGAGACTCGGCGTTGCGGTCTTGCTCGTGGCGGCTCTCGGGTGCGCCAGCCATGCCGTCCCTTCTCCTGCTCGGGGCCCGGCCCCAAGTCCCTCCAGGCCGAGGTCGCCGTCCGCTGCAGCGTCTCGTGCGCTGGACGAGCTGCTGCAGCGCGATCTGGCTGACGACAACGCGTTTCCGTGGTCCGCCGGGCGGCGGCTCGTCTGGAGCGACTTCCAGGGGTCCTCGCCGTCGGAAGGCTCGGAGGGCGCGAAGATCTCTTACACGCTGTACTCAGGCTGGAAATGCAAAGGCGCTGTGTTCGAGTTTCGGGCGATTGCCGGATTCCGGCCGGGGCAGTCCTGGGTCAAGGCGATCGTCCTGAACGACAGCACGCAACGCCGGTCGGTCCTGGGTCACGAACAGACCCATTTCGATCTGGCGGAGGTGCACGCCCGCCGGATGCAGCGGGCCTTTGGGGATCTGGCCCGCCCCTGCGCCAAAACCGATGCGGAGCTGAGCGCCCTGGCGCAGCGACTCGCCCAGGAGGAGAAGGCTGAGCAACGCCGTTACGATGACGAGACGAACCATGGGCTCTTGGCGGACCAGCAGGCGGCGTGGAGCCGGGACGTCGCGCGGCGGCTCGGCGGCTCATAGGCCATCTAGCGTGGAACGGAAAACCGCTCGATCGTGTCTAACTTACGGCTCCCCCGTGAGGTAACACTATGCGCGCGCTTCGACTTCCCTCGCTGGCAACGCTGCGGGCGTTCCGTCCCACTCGGCGGCAACTGATGGGGATCGGAATAGCCATTCTCGTCCCCAGTGCCTGGCTGCTGGCGCGGGGTCCCGCAGCTCCGGAGAATTCCCTCGTCGCGCGCGTCAAGCGCGGTCCGTTTGCCGTGACGGTCACCACCTCCGGCGAGTTGCGGGCGCGGCAGTTCGTGCAAATCACCGCCCCCGCCGGCGCGCAGCAGGCGGGCGCGTGGCAGATGAAGATCCAGTCCATCGTGCCGGAAGGCACGATCGTAAAACAGGGCGACGTGGTCGCGGAGCTCGACCGCTCGACCCTGGCGAACAAGCTGGACGAGGTGCGCCTCGCCCTCACGAAGGCGGAGGCGCAGTACGAGCAGGCGATGCTCGACTCTACCCTGACGCTGTCGACCGCGCGCGAGAACATCCGCACGATGGAGTTGGCGCTGGAGGAGAAACGTCTCGCCAAGGAGCAGGCGGTCTATGAGGCGCCCACGGTGCAGCGCCAGGCCGCGATCGACTACGAACGGGCGGACCGCGCTCTGGCCCAGGCGCGGTCGGACTACGACACCAAGACGGAGCAGGCGCGCGCGAAGATGCGCGAGGTCGGCGCCGATCTCCAGCGTCAGCGCAATCTTCTGAAGGTCGTTCAGGACGTGATGACGGGGTTTACGATCCGCGCTCCGGCGCCCGGGATGGTGATTTACGTGAAAGAATGGAATGGCCGCAAGCGCACGGTCGGCTCGCAGGTGAACGCGTGGGAGCCGGGTGTTGCCACGCTGCCCGACCTCACGCAAATGGAATCTGTCACCTACGTGAACGAGATCGACGTGCGCAAGCTTGCCGTCGGCCAGCCGGTGACGCTCACGCTCGATGCCGATCCTACCAAGCATCTCACCGGAACCGTAGCGAGTGTCGCGAACGTCGGTGAACAGCGGCCCAACGCTGACGCGAAGGTTTTCGAGGTGAAGGTGACGGTCCAGGGCTCGGACACGACCCTGCGTCCCGGGATGACGACCGGGAACGCGATCGAGACCCTCAAGCTCAATGTGGCGCTGTACGTCCCGCTCGAAGCGGTGAGCAGCGCGGGCGGCATCCCGTTCGTATACCGCCAGGACGGTGGACGCATCGTGAAACAGGAAGTGATCACCGGACCAATGAACGACGACGAAGTGGTGATCGTGCGCGGCCTCGAGGAGAACGACCGGGTGCTGCTGACGCCGCCACCGGATCACGACCGCATCGCGCTGACGCGTCTCCCGGCCTCCGTGCGCGACAGCCTGCCGGTGGCGGGAGGTGACACCGCACCCCGGGGAGGCATCGCGGTTCCAGCGCCAGTGCGGTGAACCTCGCCGAGCTGCGCCGCCAGTTCATCGCGCACGTTGGATTCAGCATGCGCACGGCGGTGGAAGCTGTGCAGCACAACAAGCTGCGGGCTTCGCTCACCTCGCTGGGCATCCTGTTCGGCGTCGCCTCCGTCATTGCGATGCTCGCGATCGGGAAGGGCGCCGAGCGTGAAATCCTCGAGCAGATGCGCCTGCTCGGCTCGAACAACGTGATGATCACGCCGCTCGTGGAGCAGCACGAGGGCCCCGCCGACGACCAACCAGACAAGAAGGTGACGAAGTTCTCGCCCGGCCTCACCTACGCGGACGCCCAGGCGATCGCCCGGGTGGTTCCTGGGGTGGAGGTGACGAGCGCGGAAGTCGTCCTCAATACCTCGCTCACTCGGGAGGGTCTGCGTCGCTCGGGAAAGTTGGTGGGCGTAGACACCACGTACTTCCGCCTCACGAACCTGGCGCTCGCAGCCGGGACGACGTTCACGCCGCCGCAGGTGGAGCGCGGGCTCCCCGTCGCGATCATCGGCCATGGTGTACGCACGCGCTTCTTCACGACCGAGGATCCCATCGGCCGGCCCCTCAAGGTCGGCGAGGCCTGGGTCACCGTCGTCGGGGTGCTCCGGGATCGTCGCCTTACACAGCAGACAGCGCAGCGCCTGGGCATCCGCGACGCCAACATGGACGTGTACGTGCCGGTGCGCACCGTGCTCATCCGGTTCCGGAACCGTGCGCAGCTCACGCAGCGGGATATCGAGCAGGCGGCCCGGCAGGTCACCGTCACCACCAGCGACGCACCGACGGAGTCCGAGCAGCAACGTGAGGAGCGCACCAACCGCAACCAGCTCGACCGCATCATCGTCCGCGTCACCGAATCGCGCTACGTGCCATCGGTCGCCGACGTGCTGCAACGCATGCTCGCCCGCCGGCACAACACGGTCGTGGACTTCGAGATCACGGTGCCGGAGCTCCTGCTTCGCCAGGAGCAGCGCACAAAGACGATCTTCAACGTCGTGCTCGGCGCGATCGCCTCCATTTCGCTCGTGGTGGGCGGCATCGGCATCATGAACATCATGCTTGCGTCGGTCCTGGAGCGGATCCGGGAGATCGGGGTGCGCCGCGCCATGGGTGCCACCCAGAAAGACATCCTCTTTCAGTTCCTGAGCGAGGCGGTGCTGATCAGCGTGGCCGGAGGCGTGGCCGGTATTCTCGTCGGCGTCGGCCTGTCGATCGGCATCGAGCGGTTCGCGGGAATCACCACGATCGTGTCATCCCTGTCCGTCTTCGTCGCCTTCGGCGTGTCGTTCACCGTGGGCATCGCCTTCGGGATCGTCCCGGCCTACCGCGCCGCGCGACAGGATCCAGTCGTCTGCCTCCGTTACGAGTGAACTCATGAACAACCGCGTGTGCCTCACCTTAGTCCTCGCCCTTGGCGCGCCTGTGACACCCACGCTCGCGGCCCAGACGGCGCCTCCGGATTCCTCCCAGACGATCACGCTGTCGGAGGCCATCGCGCTCGCGCAGCAGCGCGGGCACCAGGCCCGCGCCGCGCGGGCGGCACGTGAATCGGGGCGCTACCGCCACCGTGCGTACCGCTCCGGGCTGCTACCGCAGCTGTCCCTCGGAGGAATGGTGCCGTCGTACAACAAGTCGATCATTCCGGTGCTCCGGGATGACGGCAGCACCGAGTTCGTGCCCCAGCAGCAGACCGACGCCAGCCTGACGGTCACCCTCGCTCAGAAAATCCCGGTTACGGGCGGCGACCTGTTTGTGTCCTCGTCGCTGGCTCGGCTCAGGGTGAGCGGCCCGGCAGCCTACCAGTCGTGGTCTTCCACGCCGGTATCGGTGGGATTGCGGCAGGACATCTTCCGTCCGAACACCGCCGCGTGGGACGGTCAGGAGGACGCGGTGCGCGCCGAGCTGGACGAGCGCGTATACGTCGGAGCGATGGAAGACGTGGCGCTCCAAACGGCCACGCTGTTCTTCGATGTGTACGCCGCCCGCGTCGCGCTCGAGAATGCCGTGACGAACGCTGCGGTGAACGACACGTTGTACCGTCTGAACACCGGGCGGTTCGAGGTCGGGAAGATCGGGGAGAACGACCTGCTGCAGAGCGAGCTCGCGTTGCTCCGGTCCCGCACCGCCCTCGAGTCGGCGCGGCTGGAGCACGAACGCGCGACCGATGCCCTGCGCCTCGCGCTCGATCTCCCCCCCGGGACGCCGGTCGGGGTCGCGGTGACCAGGGAGGTCCCCGAGTTCGAGGCGGACACGGCTCGGGCCGTGGCCGAAGCGTTGAAGAATCGCGCCGCGGTGACGGCCGTCGTGCTCGATGACGTCCAGGCCCGGCGGAGCGTCGCCGAGGCGCGTCTTCGCTCGGGCGTCGGTGCCACGGTGCAAGCCAGTTACGGATTCAACGCCACGGCGCCGGAGGCGAACCTGGCATATCAGAACCTGCTCGAGGCTCGGCGCTTCACGCTGTCGGTACAGGTTCCGCTGTGGCAGTGGGGCGCGCATCACGAAGGGGTGCGGGCGGCCGAGGCCGACCGCGAGCGCGTCACCAACCTTTCGGACGCGACGCTCGCCCAGGTTGCGCACGACGCTCGTTTCGCCGCGCTCGCACTCGCACAGGCGCGCCGCACCGCGCTGCTCGTGGCGAAGGCGGACAGCGTCGCCGCCAAGCGGTTTGAGGTGGCGTACAATCGCTACGTGATCGGCCGCATTACGATCGACAACCTGTACATCGCGCAGGCCGAGAAGGACCAGGCGCTGGTCGAATACGTCCGGGGGCTGCGCGGATACTGGACGGCGC
>WNGI01003794.1_pt1 | contig 23678 bp, 15 predicted proteins | sample 5400621 | NCBI WGS metagenome assembly WNGI01 (sample SAMN13153374, study PRJNA577476) | soil metagenome | isolation source: 20 cm soil or saprolite under Garry oak tree replicate 1 | place: USA:California | collected 2016-06-15 | reverse complement strand
GTCCACGTCCTGGGGCAGCGCGCCTTCGAGCAGCATGAGTTCCGCCTCGATGGAGCGGGCGCGCAGCATGCGGTTGCCGACGAAGCCGTGACAAACCCCGACCACCACCGGCACCTTGCCGATGCGCCGCCCGAGCGCCATCGCGGTCGCGATCGCGTCGGGCGCCGTTCTCTCTCCGCGAACCACTTCGAGCAGGCGCATGACGTTCGCGGGGCTGAAGAAATGCATGCCGAGCACGGACGCCGGCCGCTTCGTCGATTGCCCGATGGCATTGACGTCGAGATAGGAGGTGTTGGTCGCCAGCACCGCGTTCGGCTTGGCGATGCGATCGAGCTCGCCGAATATGCGTTGCTTCAGCTCCATCTCCTCGAACACGGCCTCGACCACGATATCGGCCTGCGCTGCCCGCTCGAATTCGGTCGAGCCCGCGATCAGCGCGAGCCGGCGCTCCATCTCGTCCGCGGCAAGGCCGCCGCGCTTGACCGTGTTGCGATAGTTCCGGGCGATCGTGTCGAGCCCGCGGCTGAGCGGTTCCTGCCCGGTCTCGATGACGGTGACCGGGATGCCCGCATTGGCGAAACACATCGCGATGCCCCCGCCCATGGTGCCGGCGCCGATCACGGCCGCGCGGGCGATCTCCCGGGGCCGCGTGCCGGGCAAAAGCCCCGGCACTTTGCCGGCCTCGCGCTCGGCGAAAAACGCGTAACGCTGGGCCTTCGACTGCTCGCCCTGGCGCAGCTCCTGGAAGGCGCTGCGCACGCGCCGCTCCGCCTCCTCGAACGGCGCCTGGAACGACCAGCGCACCGCCTCGATCGCCGCCGCCGGAGCATGAAGCCCGCGCGTCCGTTTGCTCAAGCTCGCGGCGAGCTCGTCGAATTTGGCGGGATTTTCCCGCATCGGAGCGAGCCTTTCGTCGAGGTCGCGTACCCGCCGCAACGGCCGCTTTTCCCGGACCACGAGCCGGGCGAATTCGACCGCGGCCGGCGTGAGCTCCCCTTCCACGATGGCGTCGATCGCACCGTATTCGAGGGCTTGGCGCGCCGGGATCGGATCGCCGGAAAGAATCATCGGCAACGCCTTCTCGATCCCGATCAGCCGCGGCAGGCGCTGGGTGCCGCCCGCGCCCGGGATCAGCCCGAGCTTGATCTCGGGCAGACCGACCCGCGCCCCGGGCGCCGCTACCCGAAAATGGCAGCCGAGCGCGATCTCGAAGCCGCCGCCGAGCGCGGTGCCATGGATCGCGGCCACGACCGGCTTGCCGATCGCTTCCATCAGCGCGATCACTTCGGAGAGATGCGGCGGCTTCGGCGGCTTGTCGAACTCGGTGATGTCGGCCCCCGCGATGAAAGTCCGGCCCGCGCAGGCGAGCACGATCGCGGCCACGGCCGGGTCGTCTCGTGCCTGCGAGAACGCCTCCATCAGGCCGAGCCTGACCTCGTGTTTCAGGGCGTTGACCGGCGGATTGTCGACGAGGACGACGGCGATCTCGTCCTCGCGGCACAGCTCTACGACGCTCAAGACGAAATTCCTCCCGCAGCGCCGGTGTTCATGAGTCAAGCAACCGGCAGTGCGCTCGATCGTTCGGCGGATTGACCGGGACGCTAGGAAGTGGTGCCATCGGTGTCAATCATGGGTCGCCGTTCCCATCCGTGAAGGATGAGCAGGAAACCTGGGTCCGCGTCGGCGATCTCTGATGGGAACGTGGAAGCCCGCCCGAACGGCAGATAAGCCGCTGGGCATCGTCTGGATGGGGAACGCCGGCATGGGTCGATCGCGTCGGACCGGACCGCGCCGCCGTCGGCGCGCCGCATTCTGCCCGACTGCGGCCGCGCCATGGCGGCGCACCCGGCCGTGACCGGCACCGCCCTCGAGCCTCGGATCGGTTCCCGCACTCGGCTTGCCAAGCCTTTGCTGGAAGTCCAGGACGTCAGCGTCCGCTTCGGCGGCATCGTCGCGCTCGACGGCGTGTCGTTCGAGCTTTCGCCGCGGCAGATGCTCGGCCTGATCGGGCCCAACGGCGCCGGCAAGACCACGTTGTTCAATTGCCTCAGCCGGCTCTACACGCCCGGGAGCGGCGACATCCTGTTCGAGGGACGCAGCATCCTCGACAAGCCCCCGCACCGGATCGTCGAGATCGGCATCAGCCGCACGTTCCAGAACCTCGCCCTGTTCGCGCGGATGTCGGTGCTCGGCAACGTGCGGGTCGGCGCCCATCGGCGGGGCCGCAGCGATTTCTTCAGCGACGCGCTGCATCTTCCCCGGGTGGTGCGCCAGGATCGCGAGCTCGAGCAGGCCGCCTGGGGTCTCCTCGATTATCTCAACCTGCGCGAGGTCGCCCATCAGCGGGTGATCGACCTGCCGTTCGGCGTCCAGAAGCGGGTCGAGCTGGCGCGGGCGCTCGCCGCCGATCCCAAGCTTCTGCTGCTGGACGAGCCCGCCAGCGGCCTCAACCATCACGAGGTCGAGCAGCTCGGCGGGTTGATCCGCCGCATCCGCGACGAGCGCCACGTCGCGGTGCTGCTGGTCGAGCATCACATGAACCTGGTCATGTCGATCAGCGACAGGGTCGTTGCGCTCGATTTCGGCCGCAAGATCGCCGAGGGCACGCCCGGTGAGGTACAGGGCGATCCCGAAGTCATCCGTGCTTATCTCGGGACCACGTCATGAGCGCCTTGCTCGAGATCCGGGGGCTGTGCGCATTCTACGGCCGCACCCAGGTGCTGTTCGGGCTCGATCTCGACGTGGCGGAGGGCGGCGTCACGACGCTGCTGGGCGCCAACGGCGCCGGCAAGACCACCACGCTGCGCGCCGTATCGGGCATGCTGCGCACGACCGGCGACATCCGCTTCGCGGGAGAGCGCATCGCCGGGCGCGCGATCGAGGACATCGTGCGCCTCGGCATCGCCCATGCGCCGGAAGGCCGCGGCACGTTCGTGCGGCAGACCGTCGAGGAGAATCTGCAGATCGGCGCCATGGCGCGCAACGGCCGCGCCGCGATCGCCGCCGACATGGAGCGCGTCTACGGCTATTTCCCCCGGCTCAAGGAGCGCCGCCATCAGCAGGCCGGCACGCTGAGCGGCGGCGAGCAGCAGATGCTGGCGGTCGGCCGCGCGCTGATGCTGCGCCCGAGGCTGATGCTGCTCGACGAGCCCTCGTTCGGTCTCGCCCCGCTGATCGTGCGCGAGCTGTTCGAGATCTTCCGCGTGCTCAATCGCGACGAGAAGGTCAGCATGCTGCTGGTCGAGCAGAACGCCTCGCTGGCGCTGGACTTCGCCGACGACGTCTATCTGATCGAGACCGGCCGGCTAGTCATGACCGGTCCGGCGCACGAGCTGCGCAAGGACGAGACCGTCCGGCGATCGTATCTCGGCTATTAGGGGAGCGCGATGGAACTGCTGCTGCACCAGGTGCTGGCCGGGCTGGCCACCGGCGGCATCTATGCCTGTCTGGCGCTTGCCCTGGTCATGATCTACCAGGCGATCGACCATCTCAATTTCGCCCAGGGCGAGATGGCGATGTTCTCGACCTTCATCGCCTGGCAGCTCATGGAGCTCGGGACGCCGTACTGGGTGGCGTTCGTGACCACCCTGGCGATCTCCTTCGTCGCCGGGGTGCTGATCGACCGCGTGCTGTTCCGGCCCATTCACGACGCGCCGATCCTCAGCCACATCGTGGTGTTCATCGCGCTGTTCGGCATCCTCAACAGCCTCGCCGGATTCATCTGGGACTTCAACGTCAAGAATTTTCCGACGCCGTTCGGCTCCCGCCCGCTGCTGGGCAGCGGCCTGATCAGCTCGCACGACGCCGGAATGATCGGCGTGACGATCCTGCTGCTGGTGTTTCTCTATGTCTTCTTCCGCCACACCCGTATCGGGTTGGCGATGCGGGCCGCGGCCGCGAACCCGCAATCGGCCCGGCTTGCCGGGATCCGAGTCGGCTGGATGATCGCGCTCGGCTGGGGCATGGCGGCGGCGATCGGCGCGGTCGCCGGCATGCTGATCGCTCCGGTGGTGTTTCTCGAGCCCAACATGATGACCAGCGTGCTGCTCTACGGCTTTGCCGCCGCGGTGGTCGGGGGGCTGACCAGCCCGGGCGGGGCGGTGATCGGCGGGTTCGCGGTCGGCATCATCGAGAATCTGGCCGGCACCTTCATCCCCTACGTCGGCCGCGAGCTCAAGCTCACCATTGCGCTGTTCCTGATCGTCGCCGTGCTGCTGGTCAAGCCGAGCGGCCTGTTCGGACGCAGAGTGGTCAGCCGGGTGTAAGCCATGAAACAGGATCTCGCACCGGCTCACGAACTGACGGTACGCCGTCCGCTCCTCGGCAGTCTGATCTCCGGCTGGCGCCCGGCGGCGATCGCGGCCGGGCTGGTCCTGATCGTGTTGCTGCCGTTCGTGGCCAAGAACTTCTTCGTCTTCCAGCTGACGCTGGCGCTGATCTACGCGATCGCCATCCTCGGCTTGAACCTGCTCACCGGCTTCAACGGGCAGTTCTCGCTCGGGCACAGCGCCTTCTATGCCATCGGCGCCTATACGGCGGCGATCCTCATGGACCAGGCGGACGTGCCCTATTACTGGACCCTGCCGGCCGCGGGCCTCGTCTGCCTGGTCAGCGGCTTCCTGTTCGGCCTGCCGGCGCTGCGGCTCGAAGGCATCTATCTCGCGCTCGCGACCTTTGCGCTCGCGGTGGCGATTCCGCAGCTGCTGAAGTCGACCCCGCTGGAGCCGTGGACTGGCGGGGTGCAGGGGGTAGTGATCATCAAGCCGGACGCGCCCTTCGGGCTGCCGATCAATTCCGACCAATGGCTGTATTTCTTCACGGTCGCGGTGGCGATCGTGCTCTATGTGTGCGCGGTCAACCTCGTGCGCAGCCGCACCGGCCGCGCCATCATCGCCATCCGCGAGAACCCCATTGCGGCGAGCGCCATGGGCGTCAACGTCTCGCTGTACAAGTCGCTGACCTTCGGGGTGAGCGCGCTCTATACCGGCATCGCCGGCGCGCTCGGGGCGATCGCGGTGCAGTTCGTCGCTCCCGACAGCTTCACGTTCTTTCTGTCGATCGCGCTGTTCGTCGGGCTCATCGTCGGCGGCGTCGGCTCGATCCTCGGCACGCTGGTCGGCGGCTTGTTTGTCCTGTTCGTGCCCAATATCGCCGAGCAGGTGTCCAAGGGCTTGGCCGGGGCGGTGTACGGCGTTATCCTGATCTTGGTGATCTACGTCATGCCGAGCGGCGCCGCGGGCCTGGCTCGGCTGCTCGCCGGGCAATTCGCCCGGTTGCGAAAATAACACGTGTCAACGGGAGGAATGAATGAAGATGCATAAATCCTGGCTGTTCGCCGCCGCGCTCTTGGCCGGCGCGGCACTCGCGGCCTCGCCCGCCGCGGCGCAGAAGAAATACGATACCGGCGCCACCGATACCGAGATCAAGATCGGCAACACCAATCCCTACAGCGGGCCGGCTTCGGCATACGGCGTGATCGGCAAGACGATCACTGCCTATCTAAACAAGATCAACGCGGAGGGCGGCATCAACGGCCGCAAGATCAATTTCATCAGCTACGACGACGGCTACAGCCCGCCGAAGACCGTCGAGCAGGTCCGCAAGCTGGTCGAGAGCGACGAGGTGCTGTTGCTGTTCCAGACGCTGGGCACGCCGTCCAATACGGCGATCCAGAAATACATGAACGCCAAGAAAATGCCGCAGCTGTTCGTCGCCACCGGTGCCACCAAGTGGAACGACCCGAAGCATTTCCCGTGGACGATCGGCTGGCAGCCCAACTACCAGAGCGAAGGCCACATCTACGCGCAATACCTGCTCAAGACCCATCCCAACGGCAAGGTCGGAATCCTCTATCAGAACGACGATTACGGGAAGGACTACGTCAAGGGGCTGAAAGACGGGCTGAACGGCAAGCTGCCGATCATCAGCGAGCAGCCCTATGAGACGACGGACCCGACGGTCGATTCCCAGATGATCAATCTCAAAGCCTCCGGGGCCGATGTCTTCTTCAACGTCACGACCCCGAAATTCGCCGCCCAGGCGATCAAGAAGGCGGCCGAGATCGAATGGAAGCCGGTGCACCTGCTGAACAACGTGTCGAACTCCCTCGGTTCGGTGCTCAAGCCCGCCGGGCTGGACAATTCAAAGGGAATCCTGACGACCGTCTACTTGAAGGATCCGACCGACCCGACCTGGAAGGACGACCCCGCGTACAGGGAATGGCTCGCCTTCATGGACAAATATTATCCTGACGGCGACAAGACCAGCACCTTCACGGTCTACGGCTATCTGGTCGCGCAGACGCTGGTTGCGACCCTCAAGCAGTGCGGCGACGACCTCACGCGCGAGAACGTGATGAAGCAGGCGGCGAACCTGAAAGATCTCCAGCTCGACATGCTGCTGCCGGGCATCACCATCAACACCAGCCCCGACGATTTCGCGCCCATCAAGCAGATGCAGATGGAGAAGTTCAACGGCGAGCGCTGGGAGCTGTTCGGTCCGGTGCTGAGCGGGGCCGGCGGCGCGAGCTGATCGGCTGATCACGGTAGGCAGCTTCTCATCCGGAGAGGCCCGGAGGCGGAGGGCTGCCGCAGGCGCGGGGCAGGGCACCTTGCCCTGCCCTTTTCTCTTGAAAATAGAATCTGTAATGATTTTAACCGAAAGCTGTATTTTGACGAATTGAATAGGTTCAAGCAACTGGCTTATCTGTTGTTCTTCCAAATTTTACCACCCGAATTCCGCGGGTTTTTGCATGCGGATGGGCCTTATCCCGACGTGCGGTCACCCCCGAACATCGGATCGGCGTCGAGGCGCACCACCCAGCCTTCGAGCCCGGTCTTGGCCGCCGGATAGCGCGCCAAACCCTGCTCGATGTGGGCGTAGAGATGGGTCGAATCCGACGCGAGCACGACCGCGCCGCGCCGGGTTTTTACCCGGATGCACTGCAGCCCCTTCGAGTGCCCGCCGATCCTGTGAACGGTGATGCCCGGTTTGATCTCGGAGGCGCCGTCGTGGAACGTGACGCGCCCGGCGAACACTTTTCGCACCATCGCCACCACGTCCTCGACCTCGAACGGCAGGCGCGGATAGGCGTGGCACATGTGCCGCCCGGTCGCATACGCCATTTCGAAATCCTGCAGGTGATAGTGCGCGCGGGGAAACAGGTCGTAGTTGCCGGTGTGGTCGTAGTGCAGATGGCTGACGATCACGTCCTCGACGCTGTCCGGCTCGATCCCGAGCGCCTTGAGGCCGGCGCCGACCGGATTGAGGATGCTGCGCTGGCGCTTCTTCGCCATGGCCTCATCGAAGCCGGTGTCGACCACGAACGTGCCGTGCGGTCCGCGGATCGCCCACACGAAGAAATCCAGCGGCTGCGGCACGTCGTGCGGATCCCCGCCGATGAAATTCTCGCTCGAGCGGCGCTCGTGATGGCCGTATCGGATGGCATAGACCTCGTGGGTGTCGTCGCTCATGGGCATCTCCCTGCTTCAGTGCCGGTCGTTCCGGGCGCGGGCGCAGCCCGCGGACCCGGAACCCATGAACACGGATCGGTGAAAAGCTGATGAGGCCGTGTTCATGGGTCCCGGGTTCCCTCGCTTAGCTCGGGCCCCGGAACGACGGCCGGAATTTGCGTGCTCCGCCTCAGTCCTACCGCTTCCCCTGTTCCGCGAACACCTCGCGCGCGCAGCGGAACGCCACGACCGCGGCCGGAACGCCGGCGTAGATCGCGAGCTGGATGAACACCTCGCGGATCTCCTCCTTGCTCACCCCATTGCGCAGCGCGCCGCCGATGTGCAGCTTGAGCTCGTGCTCTTTGTTGAGAGCGCCGAGCATGGCTAGGTTGAGCAGACTGCGGGTTTTCTTCGGCAGCTCCTCGCGACCCCACACCGCGCCCCAGCAATATTCCGTCATGAATTCCTGGAACGGCCGGCTGAACTCGTCGGCGCTCTTCAGGGCATTTTCCACGTATTCCTTGCCCAGAACCGTCTTGCGGATCTCCAGCCCTTTTTCGAATGTCTGCTTGTCCATGATCTTCCCTCGTGTGTTCGTAGCCCGCATGGAGCGCAGCGGAATGCGGGAACGGCGGCCCCGGATTTCGCTTCGCTCCATCCGGGCTACATGATCATCGATCTGACGAGCTGAAAATCTACTCCGCGGCGGCGCGCGAGGGCGCTCGCGCGGCGGAGATGAGATAATCCATCGCGGCCTGCACGCCGCCCTTGCGATGCGGCACACCGGCGAGCGCGAGCGTCATCTCCACGCTCGCCAACGCGCCCAGGATGGTGAGATCGTTGGTGTCGCCGAGATGCCCGATGCGGAAATATTTCCCGGTGAACTTGCCGAAGCTCGTCCCGAACGAGATGTCGAAGCGATCGAGCGCAAGCTCGCGAAAAACATCGGCGTCGTGGCCCTCCGGCAGCAGCACGCCGGTGATGGTCGGCGAGTAATATTTCGGATCGCGGCAGAGGATCTCGAGGCCCCAGGCGCGCACCGCCCGTCGGGTCGCCTCGGCATGGCGGTCGTGGCGCGCGAACACGTTGTCGAGGCCTTCCTCGTGCAGCATGTCGAGCGATTCGGAGAGCCCATGGAGCATGTTGGTCGCCGGCGTATAGGGGAAGAACCCGATCTGGTTGGCGGCGATCATGTCGTCCCAGGCGAAGAACGATTTCGGCAGCCTGGCGTTCTCGGATGCTGCGAGCGCCTTGGGGCCGATCGCGTTGAACGACATGCCGGGCGGCAGCATCAGGCCTTTCTGCGCGCCGCCGATCGACACGTCGACGCCCCATTCGTCGTGGCGGTATTCGGTCGAGGCGAGCGACGAGATGGTGTCGACGATGAACAGCGCGGGGTGCTTGGCCGCGTCGATCGCCTGGCGGATCTCCTCGATCGGCGAGAGGCAGCCGGTCGACGTTTCGTTGTGGAGCACGCACACCGCCTTGATCTTGTGCCCCGCATCCTTGCGCAGGTGCGCCTCGATCAGCCTGGGCTCGGCGCCGATGCGCCAGTCGGTATCGATGAATTCCGGCTCGAGCCCGAGCCGCTTCGCCATGTTGCGCCACAGCGTGGCGAAATGGCCGGTGTTGCACATCAGCACGCGGTCGCCGGGCGAGAGCGTATTGACGAGCGCGCCTTCCCATGCCCCCGTCCCGGTCGCGGTATAGATCACCACCGGCCCGGAGCACTTGAAGATCGACTTGATGCCGTCGAGAACCCGTTTTGCGAGCTTTTGGAATTCCGGGCCGCGATGGTCGATGATGGCCCGGTCCATCGCGCGCAGGATGCGGTCCGGGACCGGCGAAGGCCCGGGGATCTGCAGGAAATGCCGGCCGGCGATGCGCGTCGTGTTCTGAGCCATGGGGGGTTCCTGGGAGTTACACGCTGGAAATCACTGTCGGTTCGGCGCCGGCAGGAAGCCGCGGCTACCGCGCTCGGGTGAAGCTTTGGGCCATCAAGGACGAATGCAGACGCCAGTCAAGCCTACCGGTCGCAGGTGCTTGCCGGACATCTTGGCCGCGAAGGGATCCGGCGGATGACGACCCGCCTCATGCCCGGCCTGGAGCGGCGGCTCACCGCCGAGATCAGCGGCGGCGTGCTCTTCGACGCCTTCAGCCGCGGCCGCTACGCGACCGACGCCTCGCATTACCAGATGCTGCCGCTCGGCATCGTGCTGCCGAAGACGATTGCCGAGGCCGAGCGCGCGATCGCGATCGCGCGCGCGGAGAGCATCAGCGTGCTCCCTCGCGGCGGCGGCACCTCGCAATGCGGGCAGGCGGTCAATTCCTCGCTGGTGATCGATTGCTCGCGCCACCTCGACCGCATGCTCGACCTCGACGTCGCCGGCCGGCGCTGCGCGGTCGAGCCCGGCATCGTGCTCGACGACCTCAACCGCGCGCTCAAACCACACGGCCTGTGGTTCCCGGTCGATATTTCCACCGCCTCGCGCGCCACCATCGGCGGCATGGCGGCCAACAATTCCTGCGGCGCCCGCTCGCTGCGCTACGGCACGATGCGCGACAACGTGCTCGCGATCGACGCGGTGCTCGCCGATGGCATTTCCGCACATTTCGGCCCGATCGCGTCGGATCTCTCCGACGTCCCGGCGGCTTTGCGCGATCTCGCGAAAAATCTGCTCGCGCTCGGCGCCCGCGAGGCGGCCGAGATCGAGGCGCGATTCCCGAAAGTGCAGCGACGGGTCGGCGGCTACAACCTCGATGCGCTGCTCGCCAATGCGCCGAACCTTTCGCATCTCCTGGTCGGCTCCGAAGGCACGCTCGCGTTCTCGACCCGCATCGAGCTCAAACTGTGGCCGCTGCTCGGGCGCCGCGCGGTCGGCGCCTGTCATTTCGGCGGCTTCCGCCAGGCGATGGAGGCCGTCCGGCACATCGTCGAGCTCGGCCCGATCGCGGTCGAGCTCGTCGACCGCACCATGATCGAGCTCGCGCGCGACATCGCCATGTTCCGCCCGACCCTCCAGCAATTCGTGCGCGGGGAGCCCGACGCGATCCTGCTGGTCGAGTTCGGCGAGGACGATTTCGCGGAGAACCAACGCCGGCTCGCCCGCCTGCACGCACTCATGGGCGATCTCGGGTTCGGCTGGGACAAGGCCGGGGCGCGGTACGGCGGGGTCGTCGACGTGCTCGAGGGAGCGCTGCAGGCCGCCATCGCCGACCTGCGCACCTCCGGCCTCAACGTGATGATGTCGATGAAGGAGGCCGGCAAGCCGGTGTCGTTCGTCGAGGATTGCGCGGTGCCGCTCGAGCATCTCGCCGAATATACCGCGCGGCTCACGGAGCTGTTCGAGCGCCACGGCTCCCGCGGCACCTGGTACGCGCACGCCTCCGTCGGCTGCCTGCACGTGCGCCCGGTGCTCAACCTGCGGCTCGACCAGGACGTGAAAGCGATGCGCGCCATCGCCGAGGAGGCCTTTGCGATGGTGCGGGCCTACAAGGGCTCGCATTCGGGCGAGCACGGCGACGGCATCGTGCGCTCCGAGTTTCACGAACAAATGTTCGGGTCGCGGCTGGTGCGCGCGTTCGAGGCGGTCAAGGACCGCTTCGATCCCACGGGCGTCTTCAATCCGGGCAAGATCGTGCGCGCGCCGAAATTCGACGACCGAAACCTGTTCCGCTACGCCCCGGGCTATCGCGGCGAGGAGCGGCAAGCGGCGCTCGACTGGTCGGCATACCCGGGCGCGAGCGGTGGATTCCTGGGCGCGGTCGAGATGTGCAACAACAACGGCGCCTGCCGCAAATCGCTCGGCGGCGCCATGTGCCCGAGCTTCCGCGTCACCCGCGAGGAGCGCGATGTCACCCGCGGCCGCGCCAATACGTTGCGTCTGGCGCTGACCGGCCAGCTCGGGCCCGATGCGTTGACGTCCGACAACATGGCGGAGACGCTGAAGCTCTGCGTCTCGTGCAAGGCGTGCCGGCGCGAATGCCCGACCGGGGTCGACATGGCCCGCATGAAGATCGAGGTGCTGGCCGCCCGCGCGGAAAAACGCGGTATCTCGCTGCACGATCGCCTGGTCGGCTTTTTGCCGCGCTATGCGCAAACGGCGGCGCGGCTGCCGTGGCTGTTCAATCTGCGCGACGCGGTCCCGGGCGGTGCCGCGCTGTCGGAAACGCTCGCGGGATTTTCGGCGCGGCGGCGGCTGCCGCGCTGGCGCTCCGATTATTTCCGCGATGCCGAGGCGCCGGCCGCGCGCGGGGAGGGCGCCGAGGTGATGCTGTTCGCCGACACGTTCAATCGTTATTTCGAGCGCGAGAATATCGATGCGGCGCTCGTCGTGCTCGGCGCGGCGGGCTACCGGGTGCGGATCGCGAGGCCGGCGAAGAACGGTGGCACGCGGCCGCTGTGCTGCGGCCGCACGTTGCTTTCGGTCGGCAAGGTCCAGGAGGCGCGGCGCGAGGCGGCGCGGGTCGTCGACGCGCTCGCCCCGTTCATCGACCGCGGCATTCCCTTCATCGGTCTCGAGCCGAGCTGCGTGTTGGGGTTTCGCGACGAGATTCCCGCCCTGCTCAAGACCGATGCCGCCCGGCGGCTTGCCGCGCAAACATTCACCTTCGAGGAATTTCTGGCCGCGGAAGCGGCTGCGGGAAAACTTCACTTGCCGCTCGGGCGTACGGAGCGCCCCGCGCTCCTCCACGGCCATTGTCACCAGAAATCGTTCGGCGTCATGCCGGCGGTGGAGCGCGTGCTCAAACTCGTGCCGGGTCTCGAGGTCGAGACCGTGGAATCGAGCTGCTGTGGCATGGCCGGCGCGTTCGGCTATGGCCGCGACACGATCGACGTCTCGCTCGCCATGGGCGAGCTGAGCCTGCTGCCCGCGGTGCGCAACGCCGGCGCCGACACGCTCATCGTCGCCGACGGTACCTCCTGCCGCCAGCAGATCCGCGACGGCGCCGGGCGGGAGCCGCTGCATGTGGCCCGGGTGCTCGCGGCCAGCCTGGCGCAGAGCTGGGGTGTGAACTCATAAACGAGCATCGATAGAAGCCCTGCGATGTCCGGTTTCGGGCTGATACCGGCCTTTCGTCCGCCGTCGGGGAAGGTCGCATAAGTGCCAAAAGCAGCCATTCCGGTCTAGGATAGTGCCCAGAGGGCAGCGCCATGGCCAGTCGGGGGTCGGACCGCATCGAACGCCGACTTGCAGCCATCCTGGCACGCGGGATGGGGCGCCGAGAGTTCGCAACTCTGATGGGCAGCATACTGGTTGCGTGGCCGGTTGCCGCCTATGCGCAGCAGCCTGTGAAAGTCTACCACATCGCGATTGTGCACCCTTCCAACCCGGTGTCCGAACTCACTGAAACCGGGCGCATTCCGGCCTGGCGAGCGCTGTTCCAAGAGCTTCGCCGGCTCGGTTACATCGAGGGACAGAACCTCGTTGTCGCGCGATACTCCGGCGAAGGGCGGACGGAACACTATGCCGAGCTTGCCCGCGAGGTGGTCCGATGGAAGCCAGACCTGATCGTCACGACGTCGAACAATATGCTCCAGCATTTCAAGGCGGCGACGGCGACCATTCCGATCGTCGGAAGCATGGGTGATCCGGTCGCCTATGGGCTTGTGGGGAGCCTGGCCCGGCCCGGTGGCAACATAACGGGTGTTAGCGTTGATGCGGGGATCGAGGTCTGGAGCAAGCGTCTCGAACTCTTTAAAGAAGCCGTACCGAGGGCGTCCAGCGTGGCCTTCCTCGCTTCCCGGTACACTTGGGAATCACCTACAGTAGCAGTGTTGCGAAAGGCTGCCGGGCAGATAGGGATGTCGCTCATCGGCCCACCGCTCGAAACCCCCATCCAAGACTCAGAATATCAGCGCGTGTTCGCGGCAATATCACAGGAGGGCGTTGACGGGCTCATTGCGAGTGTGGAGTCCGAAAACTTCACCCGCCGGCAGCTAATCGTCGAACTGGCTGAGAAATATCGGCTGCCTGCGGTCCACGCTTTTTATGAGTCGGCAGCAATTGGAGGGCTTATAGTCTATAGCGTCGACCTCGTGGATCTCTGGCGTCATCTGGCCGACCACACCAATCAGATTCTCAAGGGCACGAAGCCAGGCGATATCCCAATCTATCAGCCGACCAAGTTCAAGCTAGTCGTCAACATCAAGGCCGCCAAAGCAATCGGACTGACCCTTTCCCCCGCGCTTGTCCTGCGCGCCGACGAGGTGATCGAGTAGCGGTTTTGCGGGATGTCTCTTATGGGTCAAACCCGGTCTTCAGGGTCTTTGCGCTCAAAGTCCGCTTAGGTGCCGAAAGCGGAATTCCAAGCGGCACAGGACGTTGTCGCAGATGTGCCACTTGCGGACTCATGCATCGCAGCAATTCGGCATCTCTATTCAATTCTATTCAATCACCTCGTCGGCAATAGCAAGCACGCCTGGGGGAATCGTCAGGCCGAGCGTCTTGGCGGTCTTGAGGTTGATGACGAACTCGAACTTGCTGGGCTGCTCCACTGGCAAATCCGCAGGCTTGGTACCTTTCAGTATTTTGTCCACATAACTGGCAGCACGCCGATACAAGTCCGCATAGTTCGGTCCGTAGGCCATTAGGCCACCGGCCGCAGCATGCTCTCTGAGCCCATACATAGCCGGCAGACGGCTTTTGTCTGCGAAGTCTGCGATCCTCGCCGTGTGAGCTGAGAATACTGGATCAGGCAGCACCAGCAGCGAGGCGGCGCGCGCGCTGGCGATCGCTGCGAACGTGCGGTCGAACTCGTCGGGACCTCGCGCCCCGAACATTTGGAGTTGAATACCCAACGTCTGGGCCGTCACCTCTGTCTCTCGCAACATCTGACCTTGGTAGACAACGTTATTGGGATTCCAGAGCACGGCCATCGGGGAGACCTTGGGGACAGTCTGCTTAAACAGTCCCAGCGATTTTCCGACGACCTCAGTGGTCATCCCCGAGGTTCCCGTCACGTTGGCACCCGGTCGTGCAAGGCTTGCGACGAGCCCTGCCCCCACTGGATCGCCAACGCTTACGATAACGATCGGGATCGTCCTGGTCGCATTCTTGGCTGCCACCGACGCTTGCGTTACCACCGAAACAATGACGTCAACATTGAGCTGGACCAACTCCGCCGCAAGCGCAGCCAGCCGATCAAACTTCCCATCCGCAAATCGGTACTCAATGACGATGTTTCGCCCCTCGACATAGCCAAGCTCGCGCAGCCCGCGCTGGAATTCGTCGTAGTAGGCCACTGGCCCGGGTGAGCCAGAACCCGGTGACAGGTATCCGATCCTAGGGACGTTCCCGACCTGCTGCCCGCGGGCGGCGGGTGGCCATGCCAGCACCGCACTGCCGAGCACACCGAGCAAATCACGCCGCCTCATTGGCCGCTTCGTTCGGCCTAAAGACTACTACGCCGCGCCCCGGTTGTCTGCGAGCCGGACGGCTTTACGAGATGGTGCAGCGCCAATGCTCTTGCTTCGCCCTAATGTCTCTTGTGGGTCAATCTCGTCGATTCGAGCACGCGGTGACTTTGTCCGATTAACCCCGAGGAGCGGACCTTTCCGACGCTGATCAGCTCTTCTAGAACATGCCAACAACAGACACCCCCCGGTTGGAAAGTCGAACCCCATGACGGCTGCATCGGTCTTGCCGAGCACGGCAAGCGCCGGCTCGTCCACGTCGCAGACATGCAAGTGTGCGCCCTCACGCACGATTGCGCGCCCGATGCCGTTGGCACTGCTGGCACCAGAACTCTGAGACCTGTGATCCCGAGATCCATGCTCAATCTCTGGACAAGAGGACGCGTCTATCGCATGTTAGTCGTGATCACAGTTTGCAGCACTACGGCGATCCGAAATGGTCGGGTATACATCGGCCTACCGTCGACCAAAATCAACACAACAGCCGGCCGAACCGATCCAAGGAGGAACAAGCATGATCAAGCCCAAATCTCTGTCCCGCCGCCGACTGCTGAAGGGCGCTGGCGCCGCGGGCGCAATGACCATCACCGGTTTTCCGGCGATTTCCTACGCCCAAGCTGACGTCATCAAGATCGGCCACCTGACGCCGCGGACGGGGTTTCTCGGGACGCTCGGCGAGTATGCCGTTCAGGCGGTCGACCTCTCGGTCGAGGAAATCAACGCCGCCGGTGGCGTCATGGGCCGGAAGATCGATCTTATCAAGGAGGACTCCGTCAATCCGCAGACTGCCTCGACCAAGGCCGAGCGCATGGTCGAACGCGACAAGGTCGCCTGCATCGTCGGCGAGATCTCGTCCGCCTCCGGCCTCACGATCTCCCAGGTCGCGGACCGTACCAAGACGCTCTTTGTCAACACGGGCTGCAACTCGGACGAGCTCAGGGGCAAGGGCTGCAAGAAGTTCATGGCGCACGTGGAGTCCGCCAACTCGATGTACGTCAAAACGGTCGGCCGCGCGCTTCTCGCCAAAAACCTCGTCAAGGGCAAGAAGTGGTTCTCGCTCACGGCCGACTATGCCTTCGGCCACGATCTCTTGAGGGTTGCCAAGCGCTTTATGGAGGGCAACGGCGGGCAGTTTGCAGCCGATAGGCTGGTGCCGACCGATGCGACCGACTTCTCGGCTCTCCTACTCGAGATCCGTACGGCCAAGCCTGACCTCGTGGTTTCGAATCTCGCCGGCCTGCAGATCACGAACTTCTTGAAGCAGTATTCCGAATTCGGGCTCGACTTCCCGGTTGCTGGCTTCGGCTTCGATACAGCGGTCGCGTGGGGCGCCGGCAAGGGCAACTTCTTCGGGACCTGGCCGCTGGTCTGGCATCACCTGATCGACACGCCCGGATCCAAGGCCTTCGTCGCGGCCTTCACCAAGAAGTACAACAAGCCGCCCGAGAACCAGGCCTGGGGCGACTACATCGCCTTGAAGATCCTCGCGCAGTCCATGAACGATGTGAACTCGACCGAGGCCGCCAAGCTGGTTGAGCATTGGGAGAAAGGTGCAAAGTTCGACCTCCTCAAGACGCGGCCCGGTTATTTCCGCGCCTGGGACCATCAGCTCATGCATGAGATGTATGCGGTCGAGGCGCTTAAGGCCTCCGAGCTAAAGAACCAGTGGGACATCTACAAGCCGAGCCCGCCGGTGCCGGGCGCGAATGAGGACCTCGAGATCATCGCGCCGACCAAGGAGGAGAACGCCTGCACCTTTGTCTGATCCGTCGGCGCCCATGATGGGAAGCGCTGTGTCCGCGACTCTCCAATACCTAAGATTATCAGACTAAATCGCAAGTCGCGCGCCAGGATGCCGACGGTACTCCCCTCCCCTTGCGGGGAGGGGAGGCCGGTCGCACTCGCGGAGCAGCGGCTTACGGTTCAGTAACTGCAGCGTCGTTTCGTTTCGGAGTGACCGCCCTGCAATCCGTTCTCTTCCTCCAGCACGTGTTGAATGGCCTGCTCGCGGGCACGTACTACCTGTTGATCGCGCTCGGGCTGTCGTTGATCTTCTCGCTCGGCGGCATCGTCAATCTCGCCCACGGCGCGTTCTATGCGATCGGCGCCTACCTGACGGTCGTGCTCTCCCCGACGATTGGCTTCGGCGGGTCGATTGTCGCCTCGCCGATACTGGTCGGTATCCTCGGGGTGATCATCGAGCGCACATTATTCCGCCGCTTCTACAAGGCCGATCCGAGTCTGTCGCTGATTCTGACCTTCGGCCTCGCGATGGTCGCGGAGCAGGCACTGCGCATGATCTTCGGCGCACCGCCGCTTTCCTACTCCATCCCGCAGGAGCTCCGGGGCCAGCTGTTCATCGGCAGCTTCATCTATCCGTATTATCGGGTGTTGTTGCTCGCAGTGGCGGCCACCTGCATCGCGGGCCTCTGGTTCCTGCTGCAGCGGACCGCGTTCGGACGCGTCGTGCGCGCCGGCGTGCAGAGCCCCGACATGGTCGGTGCGCTCGGCATCTCCCTCGAGCCCTACATGGCGGCGGTGGCGCTCCTCGGCGTCGGACTCGCAGGCCTTGCCGGCGTCATGCTCGCGCCGATTTTCTCGATCCATCCGGCCATGGGCAGCGATATCATAACGGCGGCCTTCGTCGTGGTCGTTATCGGCGGCCTGGGATCGTTCTGGGGCGTCGTGGTGGCTGCGATGATCGTCGGCTTGGTGAAAGGCCTGGTCGTCGCCTTAGGCTATCCGCAGTTCTCGGAGGCGGCGATGTATGTGTTGATGCTATTCGTGCTGCTGGTCAGGCCCCGCGGTCTTTTCGGCGAGCGCATTCAACGGTTCGAGTGAGGTGCACGATGCCGCAAGCACGTGATCTCCTCACTGCCGCGGCCGCGCTGGCAATCCTGCCGTTTGCACTGGCGTCGATCGGGCTCGGCGTCACCTCGGCGACCGAGGTCGTCGTGTTCGCAATCGCCTGCATGGCGCTCAATATCCTGGTGGGCTACACCGGCCTCACCTCGTTCGGCCACGGCGCCTGGTTCGGGCTGGCCGCCTATGGAGCGGGACTAGCTCAGCTGAACCTGTTTCCGGGCTCGATCCTGCTTCCGATCGCCGTGGGCCTCGCCGTCGTCGCCCTCGCTTCGCTCATGTTCGGCTATGTGATTCTGCGCCGGCGCGGTGTCTACTTCGCGCTGCTGACGCTGGCGCTGGCTGCGATGCTCTATACGATCGCATTCCGGTGGACGGAGGTCACCGGGGGAGAGAACGGCCTCGGCGGCATCACGCGGCCGGTGATCTCCGGCATCTCCTTCGATACCTCGTTGCCGTTCTATACGCTCGTCGCGTCGATCGGTTTCGCCGTCGTTTACGTACTCTGGCGCTTCCACCGCTCCCCGGTCGGCCACGTGCTAGTCGCGATCCGCGAGAACGAGACCCGCGTCCGCTTCATCGGCTATCAGGCCAGCCACTACAAGCTCTTAGCCTTTGTGGTCTCGGCAACCATCACCGGGCTCGCCGGCACGCTCCTACTGTTCAACAACCGGATGACCTCCGCTGACCCGATCTCGGTCGCCTTCTCGGGTGAGCTCTTGGTAATGGTCATCATCGGCGGCATGCGCTCTTTCCTAGGCCCCGCGCTCGGTGCGCTCTTTTTCGTAATTTTCCGAGACTACCTATCCAGCATCACCGAGGATTGGCTGCTCTACTTCGGCCTCTTGTTCGTCGCCTTCATCGTGTTCTCGCCAACGGGGCTCGTCGGGCTTGGCGAAAGGCTGCTGGCGCCGTTCAAGACGGCAACGGTCGAGGACGCGGCTATGGCGAGCCGCCAGGCGGGCGCCATCGAACTGCCCGCGTTCCTGAAGCCGAAGGATCATCGCGACGGCGCAATCTTGGAAGTCGAGGGCATCGCCAAGAGCTTCGGCGGCATCAAAGCCGTTCAGGACGTGAGCTTCTCAGTCAAGGATCGCACCTTGCACGCCCTGATCGGACCGAACGGCGCCGGCAAGACAACCGCGTTCAACCTGATCTCTGGCATGTACACGCCCGACGCGGGCAGCGTCACGCTCGACGGGCGCGCCGTCGGCGGACTGACGCCCGGAGCCATCACTCAGGCCGGCATCGGCCGCTCGTTCCAGATCACCAACCTGTTCCCGTCGCTCACCGTCGCCGAAAACGTGCGGCTTGCCGTGCAGTCGCGCGACCCCAAGCGGTTCGGCTTCTGGACCGCGGCCAAAGACCTCGAGCAGGTCAACAGCGAGGCCACCGAGATGATACGCACGATGGGGCTCGCCGGCATCGAGCGCGCCGAGGCCGGATCACTGTCCTATGGCGGCCAGCGGCTGCTCGACATGGCGCTGGCACTCGCCACCAAGCCGCGCATCCTGCTGCTCGACGAGCCGCTCGCCGGCCTTGCTGCTGCCGAGCGCGAGCGTGTTGGTCGCCTGATCAAGCAGATCTCGGTCGACATGCCGGTCCTGCTGGTAGAGCACGACATCGATCGCGTGTTCCAGCTCGCCGACGCCGTCACGGTGATGAATGACGGCCACGTGCTTGTCGACGGCACGGTCGAGGACGCCCGCTCCTCGCCGTCGGTGCAGGAGGTCTACATCGGCTCGGGCACCCACGCGCTCGCCGGCAAATCTCGACCGTCCGCGGCCCAGCCTCAATCGCTGCTGACGCTCGAGGGTGTCAATACGCTCTACGGCAAGAGCCATATCCTCCATGACGTCGCCTTCGACGTGCACGAGAACGAGATTGTCGCGCTGCTCGGCCGCAATGGCGCGGGCAAGTCGACGGTCCTGAAAACGATCGTCGGTATTGCGCCGCCCGCGCGCGGCACCATTGCGCTCGCGGCCGAGCAGCTGGCCGGCCGCCCATCAGCCGAGATCACGCGTCGCGGCATCTCCTACGTGCCGCAGGGCCGCGGCCTGTTCGCCGGCATGAGCGTCGCCCAGAACATGGAGCTCGGCCGGCTGCGCCGCCGCAACGGCGCCGGCGTGTACTGGGACGAGGACAAGATCTTCACTTTCTTCCCGCGCATCAAGGAGCGCTGGCGCTCGCCGGCCGACTACCTGTCCGGTGGGGAGCAGCAGATGGTGGCGGTTGCGCGTGCCCTGTCGGGCGATACGCGCATCCTGCTGCTCGACGAGCCGTTCGAGGGCCTCGCTCCGGCCGTGGTCGAGGAGCTGTTCGAGGCGTTCGACAAGCTTCGACGCGAGATCTCGATCCTGATCGTCGATCACCACCTCGATCTGGCGCCCATCGAAGGCGCTGTCGGAGGACCTGGACCTGCGCCGCAAGGTGCTGTGGCTGTAGCTGTCGACGGTTGCGATCATCGGAGCAGGTCTGATCGACACCTCGCGGGCCATCGTGTTCGTGCGTGCGGGATGGATCGCGGTGCTTTGGGACACAGCCCCGAGGGGCGCGGCGAGCGATGCACCCCGGCTCGGTCGTGGGGAATTCGACGAAGCTGAGCCAGCGTCCTTCTGCTTTGACCGCAGGATCTCAGCGAGCGACTGATTCCTAGTAACGATATCGTCCCAGGCTCGCTCCTCCCGCTCGGGATACTCATGATAGACACAGTGATGTCCGACGCGAAATTGCACCTGCTATAGAACGTCGAGCCGCCTCGCGTTCCGGAGATCGCGAAAACTTGTCAGTGGCTCGCGCGCTCAGCCTAACCGTTCCACCCTCTCTCCTCGCCCGCGTCGACGAGGTGACCGAATGAGGCAATTTCGGTCGAGCGCATCAATGTCCGGTTGGGGTCAAACCCGGCCCTCGGGCGCTAACTGCGGCACTTCCGCTTAGCCCCCACCAGCGGAAGTCGACAGGTCGTCGCGCGATGTCTCAGGAGTGCCACGAGCCGACATCAACTTGGGCAATGCGAATTTTCTGCTGAGAGTCATGTTTCCCGCACCGCAGCAATTATCTCGCAGCCAATGTCACCATAGCCAGGTAAGAACAACAGAGCTTTGTGGCTCGCCATGCGCGATGGGAACCGGAACGCGGATTGAAGAGTTCCTATTCCCCAGCTTAACCGCAGGCAACCTGCCTGCTCTGCGTCGAATAGGTGGTTTCGAAGCTTTAGGAGCCAGATGATCATGCAGATTTTCAACCGATCGGTGAATGCGCCGATTGTTTTCGTGCTCATCGGTTTGCTTGCGGGAGCGCTCGTCGGTTACGCGACGATTCCCGCCGAAAGATCGGCGATCAGGCTCGGTCCAATCGACATTGAAACGCAGGGCAAGAAGCCTTCCGTGGGCGACGAATTGACGAACGCTCAGACCCAGCACGTTCTAACGATTGTATTGATCGGCGGCCTCATCGGTCTCGGTTGCGGATTTGCAGTGCAGCGCCGCACCAGAATTTGAGCAGCTCGTTTTCGGGGGTCTTGGTGACTTCTATTCGCCGGCATATTCGATGTGCGCTTCGGGTCAAAATGCGAAAAACTCGCTACGAGCAAATGTTTTCCGCTCTTTCCCCATGAACGGACATTGCCCAGCGCGGTCAGTACGGCAGACAAGTGCCGATGTTGTTGCAAAAAGATTTCGGGCACATGAGCGAGTAACATTGATTCAATATCAGGCGCTAAGTCGCAATCTTGATTCAAATAATCATTCATCCGGATTCGATTATTGCGCGTTTCGGCTTTTCGGCTGCTCCGCAGCGACTTTTGCAACAATATCTGCCAGAAGCAGACATTAACGCCTACATCTCGCGCAAACCTATTGGCCGGGCACGACTACGCGAGGATCGTCAGCCCGCACGGAAGTTTGCAACTGGGCGGGATCAACCTTCTTGCGCTGGGTCCACTCAACAAGGTTGGCCGGGCGATACGTTGGATCAGCGCGCCACCGCTGGAACACGCTGACGTCGATCGTCTCGTTGACGTTGATGTGGGTTCCGTTTTCCCGAACATCCGGCTCTTGGCCGATGGCGCGATAAAGAGGCGAATAAACTATAGCGTACAATCCTTCGCCGAACGAGTGATAGGAATCAATAATCGGCGCTTTCAGAGCATCTCCATCCAGAGCGACTTCCGAACGGAACGAAAGTCCGTGCGATTCCGCCTTCTGCATCAGCCAGCGCAGCGGAGCCTGAGCAAGAAGATCGTTCTGATAGCCGCCCCCAACATTAGCATGGGCACCTACAAACCAGCGCTGCTCAACGTTGGGGAGCGGCCGATCCGGCGGTCTCTTCGCGTTCGGATCTTTGGGGTGGCGAACGGACCAAAGTGTGGGAGCGAAGTCGCTGCGGTGCTCATCGATGGCAAGGGCGTGATAGCCGTGCTGGATTGGGATGAACAATCCTGTCTGGAGATAATCGAATTGGGAACGGCTAATGCCGCGGATATTCCCAGCCGCCACGCCGACGGAACCGACGGTATCCCACACGCCGACTACGTTCACTTTCGCGGGCTGGGAGTATTTGAGTAGCCATTTTTCCTGCTCTGTCAGCTTGCTGGTGTCTCCGGACGTTTCAATGTCCTTCAACGTCCAGATGCTTTCCTCGTTTCCCTTCGCGTAGCGATCAAAAATTTCGGTCAGGCCGATGGGTGAGCCTGCTTTCAGAATGCCTTCGAGTGCGACCAATGAAGCCAGGCTTCTGGCCGTAAATGCGCCCCGGCTGAAACCGAAAATGAAGATTTCATCGCCGTCGTTGTAGTTTTCGATAAGCCACTCGTAAGCCAGGCGGATGTTCTCATCGAGCCCGTGGCCGAAAACACCGCCCAAGAAACCGTTGACCCCGACCTCATAATAGACCAGCTGAGGCTTGCCATCCTTGCTTTTCGCGGCGCACAGCGCGCGCATGCGCCAGACGCTCGTATTGCTATTAATGCTGTTCCATGTGCCGTCGAGAAAAATCGCGAGGCGCTTTTGCTGCTGCTCTGCGCCTGCAAAATTCGGCTGGCTACCACTTTTCTCCACAGGACGAACCCAGATCCAGGCGATGGCCCCGATGACAAGAATGACCCCGATCGTGTGTGCGATCCGCTCAATCCAACGCCAGACTCTCAAATGTGCGATCCACACGATCAAATGCCAAACTTTCATAGCTTAGCTCCCGGCTGCATGGCGCTGGCTGACCCAAGAAAGGATCGGCGATCCTTGCCGGAGAATAAGCCGTCCGCTGATTCGGTGCACGTCGCACGCTAAAATTGCACGCCTCGGCGGGTTTCTCGGACTAAAAAAGGGACGCCGCCAGCAGACCGGAATAGCCCCCCGGCGTCCGCTAATGGGATGGTCCGGCCGTGCTCCTGCCCCACCGGTAAGCGAACCTTGCCAGGGGCGCCAAAGTCAAGGAGCACGCTATGTCTCAGCAACTCAGCACGACGATCCCGTCATTGGTGTCGATATCGGCAAGAACTCGTTCCACGTTGTGGGTCTCGATCAGCGCGGTGCCATTGTGCTGCGGCAGACCCAGATCTTCCGCCCACCCGGAAAATCACGAGGTCAGCTAATGGGATGGTCCGGCCGTGCTCCTGCCCCCCAGCGAGCGAAGCTGGGAAGGGGCGTCGAAAACGAGGAGCACGCCATGTCTCAGAGATTCAACACCACTATCGCCGTGATTGGCATCGATATCGGCAAGAACTCGTGCCACGTCGTAGGTCTCGATGACCGGCGCGCAATCGCGCTGCGGCAAAGGTGGTCACGCGGCCAGGTGGAAACACGGCTTGCGAATATCCCGCCTTGCCTGATCGGCATGGAAGCGTGCGTCGGCGCACATCACCTCAGCCGCAGGCTCACGATGCTCGGTCACAATGCCCGGCTGATGCCGGCAAGATACGTGCGTCCCTACTCCAAGGGACAGAAGAACGA
>WNGI01000903.1_pt1 | contig 23678 bp, 26 predicted proteins | sample 5400621 | NCBI WGS metagenome assembly WNGI01 (sample SAMN13153374, study PRJNA577476) | soil metagenome | isolation source: 20 cm soil or saprolite under Garry oak tree replicate 1 | place: USA:California | collected 2016-06-15 | reverse complement strand
GAGCCGGCTTCATCGACCAGCGGCGCGGGCAAGGCGTGCCGCGCCGTCTCCAGCTTGCGCGACAGCCGGTCCATGTTGCGGGCGTACGCGTCCGCACCCTCGGTATAGCGGGCGTTCTCGTCGTGGCCCGAGCCGCGGGTGAAGTAGCCCGCGGCCGGATGATCCGTCCCGGGGAGCGTGCGGTACGTCACCCCGTCCTTGTCGACGTCGCGGTAACGCGCCCACTCGCCGGCGACCTTTTCGAGGTCCTCTTTGGACAGCACCTTGCCCCGGTCGAACTTCTTCTCCGGGTACTTGAACTCCGGCGTCATCCAGAGATTCATCCCCAGGTCGAGGTCCGAGAGCACGAATATCGGCGTCTGAAAACGGTCCGCGTAATCGAAAGCGTCACGCGCGAACTCGTAGCACTCCTCGACCGTGCCGGGCAGCAAGACCACGTGCTTGGTGTCGCCATGGGACAGCGTGTAGACGAATCCGATATCGGCCTGCGAGGTGCGCGTCGGCAAGCCGGTCGACGGGCCGATCCGCTGGATGTCGAAGATGACGACCGGAACCTCCGCGTAATAAGCGAGGCCGGAGAACTCGGCCATCAGCGAGATGCCCGGGCCGGAGGTCGACGTGAAGGAGCGGGCGCCCGCCCATCCGGCGCCGATGGCCATCCCGACGGCCGCCAGCTCGTCTTCCGCCTGAACGACCGAGACTAGCTTCTCGCCGGTCTTCGGGTCGACGCGGAATCGGTCCGAGTACGCGATGAAGTACTCGCACAGCGAGGACGAGGGGGTGATCGGGTACCACGCGACGACCGTGGCGCCGCCCATCACCGCGCCGAGCGCTGCCGCCTGGTTGCCTTCGACCAGGACCTTGCCCTCGACCCTGCCCGACATCGCCTCGAGGCGGTACGGATCCTGTTTGGAGAAGTTGTCCTGCCAGTAGTCGTAGCCCACCTTCATCGCGTCGAGGTTGACGGGGACCGCCTTCGGCTTGGCGAGGAACTGGCGCCTGGCACCATGCTCCAGTGCCTCCCAGGGGATGCCGAGGACGCCGGCCACGACGCCGACGTAGATCATGTTGGCCAGCTGCTTGCGCAGCGTGTCGCTCGTGATCTTGGTCTTGGCCAGCTTGGAAAACGGCACGGCGTAAAAGGTGACGTCGTCCCGTGCCTCCGCGGTGGAGAACGCCTCTTCGTGGATGACGACCCCGCCCGGGCGCACCGTCTTGAGGTCTTCGCGCCAGGTGGCCACGTTGAACGCGATCAGGACGTCGACCTTGTCCGACCGCGCCATGTGGCCTTCCGGCGTGATCCGCAGCTGGTACCACGTGGGGAGGCCCTCGATGTTGGACGGAAACACGTTCTTGGGCGCGACGGGAATCCCCATGTGGAAGATCGCTCTGGTCAAAACCAGGTTCGCGGTCTGGCTGCCTGAACCATTGACGGTGGCTGCCTGGATTGTGAGGTCGTTGACGATTGGTTCGGTCACTTCGATTTTGGCTTGGCGGATTTAGGATTCTACGCCCGTGCAGGATCGGCCCTCGATTCCTTAGAGTCACCACCTTGTGAAGGTCGCGGTCCCCAAGGAGATCGAGCCGGGCGAGCGTCGGGTCGCCCTGGTTCCCGACACGGCCAAGATCCTGATCGCGGGCGGCCTCGAGGTGAGCGTCGAAGCGGGGGCGGGAGCGGCCGCCTTCCTGACCGATGACCTGTACGAGAAAGCAGGGGCCAAGGTCGAAAGCCGCGCCGGCACCATGCTCCACTACGCCGACGCCGTTCTGAAGGTGCAGGCGCCGCGCGAAAGCGAGATCGCGCTCCTGAAGAAGGGGGCGGTGCTCATCAGCTTTCTGCAGCCCGCGACGCAAGGCGACACCGTCAAGTCGCTCGCGCAGCACGGCATCACCGCGTTCAGCCTCGAGCTGCTCCCGCGCATCTCGCGCGCTCAGTCGATGGACGCCCTCTCGTCACAGGCGTCCGCGGCCGGCTACAAGGCGGTGCTCATGGCCGCGGATCGCCTCGGCAAGCTGTTCCCGATGATGATGACGGCGGCCGGCACGGTCGCGCCGACGCGGGTCCTGGTCATGGGCGCCGGGGTCGCGGGACTGCAGGCAATCGCTACCGCCCGCCGCCTCGGCGCGGTGGTTTCGGCCTACGACGTGCGGCCGGCGGTGAAAGAGGAGGTGCAGTCGCTCGGGGCCACCTTCATCGAGCTGCCTCTGGAGGCCCAGGAGGGACAGGGTGGCTACGCGCGGGAGCAGTCCGAAGAGTTCTTGCGCAAGCAGCGGGAGCTGATCGGCGAGCACATCGCGAAGTCGGACGTTCTCATCACCACCGCGGCGGTGCCGGGCCGCCGCGCGCCGCTGCTGGTGACGGCCGAGATGGTCCAGGGCATGCGTCCCGGCTCTGTGATCGTCGACCTCGCCGCCGACACCGGCGGCAACGTGGAGGTGACCCAGCCGGGCAAGGAGATCGGGGTCGGCGGGGTGACCGTCATCGGCACGCGCAACGTGCCCTCCACGATGCCTCTGACCACGAGCCAGCTTTTCGCTCGCAACGTCGCGAACCTGCTCTTGCACCTGGTCAAGAACGGCGTCCTCGCGCTGGACTTCGACGACGAGATCACCAAGGGCGCCTGCGTCACGCATGGCGGCGAGATCGTCAACGAGCGCGCCAAGCAGGTGGTCTCAGCAGCGTGACGAACGAGGTGCTCAACGAGCTGACCTTCTTCGTGCTCGCGATCTTTGTCGGCTTCGAGGTCATCTCGAAGGTGCCCACCATCCTGCACACGCCGTTGATGTCGGGCACCAACGCCATTCACGGGATCATCCTGGTCGGCGCGCTGCTCATCGCCGCGGGAGCCGATTCACCGGTGACGATCATTCTGGGTCTGGTCGCGGTGACCCTCGCCACGACCAATGTGGTGGGCGGCTTCGTGGTCACCGACCGCATGCTCGAGATGTTCAAAGGCCGCCAGGCGCCGAAGAAATGAAATGACGATCCTCATCACCCTCGCCTACCTGCTGGCGGCCGTCCTGTTCATCCTCGGCTTGAAGCAGCTCAGCTCGCCCAAGGGCGCGCGCAACGGCAACTTCACCGCCGGCGCCGGCATGGTGGTCGCGCTGGCCGCGACGGTCCCCCTTCTTCATTTCACGACCGCGGGGATGACCATCACCGCGATCGGGATCGTGATCGGCGCCCTCATCGGCACGGTCGGCGCCCGCGTCGTGCGCATGACGGCGATCCCGCAGATGGTGGCCCTGTTCAACGGCGTGGGTGGTGGGGCGGCCGCCCTGGTGGCGGTCGCCGAGCTGCTGAAGTTAGGTGTTCACCCTCCCGTCTCGGAGCTCTTGACGAGCGTTCTCAGCATCGTCATCGGCTCCGTCTCCTTTGCGGGCAGCGCGGTCGCGTTCGCCAAGCTGCAGGAGCTCATGACCGGAACGCCGATCACCTATCCGGGGCAGCAGATCGTCAACGGCCTGCTGGCGGCGGGCATCGTCGCCTTCGCGATCGCGGTGCTCGTTCTCGCGTCGGTCCCCTTCACCTTCCTCCCTCTGATGGTGCTCGCGCTGGTCCTCGGGGTGGCTTTTGTGCTTCCCATCGGCGGCGCCGACATGCCGGTCGTCATCTCGCTGCTCAACGCGTGCACGGGGTTGGCGGTCGCGGCGACGGGTTTCACGCTCCACAACTTCGCGCTCATCGTCGCGGGCACGCTGGTGGGGGCCTCCGGAAGCCTCCTGACGAAGCTGATGAGCGACGCGATGGGGCGCTCGCTGGCCAACGTCCTGTTCGGAGCCTTCGGCCAGGTGCGCACGGCGGCGACTGTCGCCGCGGGCGCTCAGGGTCGGAGCGTGCGGTCCGCCTCCGCGGAGGACCTCGGCACGCTGCTCGCCTACTCGCAGCGCGTGATCATCGTCCCGGGCTACGGGCTCGCGGTCGCCCAGGCCCAGCACGCCGCGCGCGAGCTGGCCGACGTGCTCGAAAAGCGTGGCGTCGAGGTCGAGTACGCGATCCATCCCGTCGCCGGACGCATGCCCGGTCACATGAACGTGCTTCTCGCGGAGGCCAACGTGCCGTACGAGCAGCTCAAGGAGATGGACCAGGTCAACGACGACTTCAAGAACGCCGACGTGGCGCTGATCGTCGGGGCCAACGACGTGGTCAACCCGGCCGCACGCAGCACCCCTGGCAGCCCGATCTACGGCATGCCGATCCTGAACGCGGACCAGGCCAAGAACATCATCTTCATGAAGCGCTCGATGCGCCCCGGCTTCGCCGGGATCGACAACGACCTCATGTTCGGCCCCAAGACGGTGATGTTCTTCGGGGACGCCAAAGACTCCCTGACCAAGCTGGTAAGCGCCGTGAAAGCCGCCTAGCTCGCAACCCCCGGGTTCGTCCGGACTATCCGGGCTTCTCGATCGCCCCGATCTCGGATAGTCCGGACTATCCGGGCACAGGCACTGGAGCTGCATAAATAAGACGAGCCTCCTGATTGTGGCCAGGAGGCTCGCGCCGCGAAGAGGGTGTGGTGTACAAAATGCTATGCCCGCGGGCCATATTGTGTTAGTGGGCCACCCACAATAAAGCTCCGCCTCCGTTGTGCGGATCCGGGCAGTCGGCGGCGCCCTCCCGGGAATTTCTCAGGAGTCCCTGATCTTGAGGATCCGCGCCAGGTCTTTCGTGTCGAACGGATGGGCCAGCCGGAGCACGAAATGCTGCAGGCCGGCCTTCAGCCATTCCTCGACTCCTTTGGCCGTGAGAGCCGGCACGTTGGCCGTGCGCTCGATCTCGCCCGGGTCGCGGCCGACCCGCTCACACCAACGCTCGAGGACCTGTGACTTGCGGACGAACTCGTCCACCGAGCCGATCATGTTCCACATCTGCGCGTGCTCCGCGACGAGGCGGAGCATCACCTGCTCACCCCCGCCCGCGATCAGGATCGGCATTCGTCCCGCCGGACCCGGCCTCAGCTTCTCGATCCTCCGCCTGATGCGGGGCAGCGCCTCCTTGAGGAGGCGAACCCGGTCCCGCGTCTCGCCGAAGTCGTAACCGTATTCCGCGTAGTCGCGGTGGAACCAGCCGGCGCCCAGGCCGAACACCAGGCGCCCGCCCGACAGCTGATCTACCGTCGCTGCCATCGCCGCCAGGAGGTCCGGATTGCGATACCCGATGCACGTGACCATCGGCCCGAGCTGCGGCGCCTTCGTGTCCATCGCGACGGCCGCAAGGAGCGACCAGCATTCGAAATGGTTGCCGTTGGGGTCGCCGTAGAGGGGATAGAAGTGGTCCCAGAACCAGATGCTGTCGACGCCGAGCTCATCCGCGCGACGCCACGCATCGCGCAGTTCGTGGATCGTGCACTGCTGCGGATGGATGGTGACGCCGACTTTGAACGGGCGGTCGGATTTCAACGCTGTGAGATTATCGACGCCTGATGGTTGGCGAACTGACACCGGTCCGGGTCGAACTGGCGAGCGCCGATCGGGATTTCTGGAAGCGATACCACGAGCTGCGCCGAGTGCGGCGGAGCGAGTCGCGCCCAGACGACCCCGTGCAGCCCGACGATGAGGTCGAGACCTGGATGAAAAAAGGCAACCCGTTCGAGTTTCAGCACTACTACGAGATCTCGCGAGACGGTGTGATGCTCAGCTCGTTCTACGGCGAGACGGTGACGCCAAAGAACGCCGAGTACGAAACGAACAAGCACCTCTTCTGGGCGGACGTATACGTGCGGCCGGACGCCCGACGCAAGGGTGTCGGGGCTCTATGGCTGCCCGTCATCGCGAAGTTGATGGACGAATACGGATGCAGCACCCTGGGTGTGAGCACCGAGGAGGAGTCGGGCCATGGCTTCCTCAAATGGCTCGGCGCAGAACAGAAGCTGACCGAGATCGAAAGCCGGCTCAAGCTCTCGGAGGTCGATTGGCCAATGCTCGAGCGGTGGGCTGCCGAGGGCGCACGTCGCTCACCGCAGACACGCCTCGAGATCTATGACGGCGAGCTTCCAGACGAGATGCTGGCCGACTTCGCTCCCCAGCTCACATCGCTGCTCAACACGATGCCTTTCGAGAGCCTCGACATCGGCGACATCATCGTCACGCCGGAGCGCATCAGGGACTGGAACGAGCGGCAAGCCCTGGTCGGCGAGGTTCAGCACACGGTGATGACCCGCGAACCGGATGGCGTGATCTCGGGGATGACCGACATCACCTGGGCACCCTACCGGGGCACGCTCATCTACCAGATGTTCACGGGCGTGCGGCCGGACGCGCGAGGTCGCGGCCTGGGGAAGTGGATCAAGGCGGCGATGGCGCTGCACATCCGCGAGCTCTATCCCGAGGTGAGGGTGATCGTGACCGAGAACGCGCACTCGAACGGTCCGATGCTGAAGATCAACCGGACGATGGGCTTCCAGCCGTACCGGACCGCGGTCGAATACCAGATGACCCGTGAGCAGCTGGGAGCGCGGTTGAACGCCTAGGTCTGGCGGCTCCTCTGGATGCTGCGCACGAGCAGGATCACGCCGACCAGGATCAGCAAGACCGGCAGAGCCGCCTTGCCAATCGGTCCGAATGCGTCGCGGCCGCTGATGCCCAGGATCGACTCGAAGAGCACGAAGCCGATCAGGAAAATGATCAGGGCCACGAACAGCAGCGTGCGCCCGGTTCGCAGGGAGTCCTGGTCGTGGTCGCGCAGAGCCTGCAGGTACATGCCGAGGCCGATGCCGCCCGGCACGACCAGCGCCCACGCGTAAGCCCAGACCGGCCAGTGGTCCGTGCTGCTCGTGTAGGCCAGCACGACCCCCAGCATCGTCAGGAGACCACCGGGGATGGTCGCCGCCGCGCCAACGCTGAAGAAACCGACGACGAGCAGGGTCAGCCCGGGAATGATGATGAACAGCGGCCAGCCGCTCTGGGTGAAGTCGACACCCGAGAGCACGACGGCAAGGGCGAAGATGCCGATGACCACGAGCACGATTCCGATCGCGCTTGTGGATCCTGCCCAGCCGCCGCGCGGGCGCGACCGGTAGGTCGCCGCGTTGACGAATGGCGGCGGAGGAGGGGCAGGCGGCTCGGAGGCAAGCGCCGGCGCGTGCTCCTGACTCAAGGTCGTGCTCGCCTCCGTGGGTTCGATCGGTTCTGACGTGACTTCGGGCGCGGACAGCTCGGTTTCTGGTTCAGGTGGTTCGCTTTCCTCGGATCGCTTGCTGGAGAAGATGTCGGGGCTTCCCGCGAGAAGGTCGGGAGTGACGTGGACCATGTCGTCTTTGACCGCCGCGTCGTCTGACGATTCCTCGGCGCCCCCCTCATTAGGTGGCGTGCCGGGAGTCTTGCCGAGGCTGGCGCGCTTTCGCTTGCTCATGGCACGACAGCTTAACCGCCGACCCTCAGAGCGAACATCGGATTCACGGGCCCGTGTCCATGGCCGACCTCGAGCGAGTTCGCGATCGCCAGCGTGATGAACCGCTTGGCCTCCCTGACGGCCTCGAGTGGCTCGGCACCCCGCGCGAGGTTGGCCGTGATCGCGGCCGAGAAGACACACCCGCTGCCGTGTGTGTTCTGCGTCACGATGCGCTCCGCCGGGATCTCGACCATTCGCGTTCCGTCGCAAAAAACGTCGGTCGCGTCGCCGTCTGCGTGGCCTCCCTTGACCACCGCGACCCGAGCGCCCATGGAGACCAGGTCGCGCGCCGCCTGGCGGCGGTCGTCAAGGCTCTGGATGCGGCGCTCCAGCAGGACCTCGGCTTCGGGAATGTTGGGAGTGAGGACGGCTGCGAGCGGGACGAGACGCTCGCGGAGGGCGGACACCGCGTCGTCGCGCAGGAGCTTCGCGCCGCCTTTGGCGACCATCACGGGGTCGACCACCAGGTTGGGGATTCGCAGCTCGGTGATCGCCTCGGCGACCGTGGCGATGATCGCGGCGCTCGACAGCATCCCGGTCTTCGCGGCCTGCACGCCGATGTCGCCCACCACCACCACGATCTGTTCCCTGATGAGCCTGGTCGGCAGCTCGAGGATGTCGGTGACGCCGGTCGTGTCCTGGGCCGTGATCGCGGTGATTGCAGACGTGCCGTGCACGCCGTGGACGGCGAACGTCTTCAGGTCGGCCTGGATGCCGGCGCCGCCGCCCGAGTCCGACCCCGCGATCGTCAGCGCCACCGGAATTCTCATGCCGCGCTCAACCGCCGGCCGGTCCAGTAGACGATCGCCGCGACCCCGACGCTGACCAACCCGGACAGGTCCGCTCCGTGCAGCGCTGAGGTCAATCCGTGGTTGAAGAACTGAGCGCCGGAGAAGACGTTGCCGAAGAGGTTTGCGTAATTCACAAATCCAAGGCTGGACGCGGTCCCGGCGAGCCACGCCACCAGCGCGAGCCCTGGGCGGGTCCGCCCCTCGAACACGAAGAAGCTCAGCAGCACGACGGCGGCCCACGCCGGCGCCCAGAGATACGTGAGGATCAGGAAGTCCTCGTACGCAACGTGAAAGTCGCTGACGAGAACCGCGTAGGCGGCCAACGCCGTGCCCAGCAACCCGCAGCCAAGCGCTGTCTGCCACCGCTTGAGGCGAATTCCCATCGCGAGTGTGACCAGGCCCGCCGTGTACACGTCGAGGTAGTTGGCCCAGATCTCGCCGACGACGATGAACCCGAAGAACGGAACGGCGATCCATGGCGGCGCGTGCGCCGTGATCACGGCAAGCACGCCCTGCCGCTGGGCGAGGCCCGCGTCGATCGTCGGCAGCAGAAGGCCGAAGAGGCCAAGCAGCACCATGGGGATCGCGATGCCCGCCACCGGCCACCAGGTGACCGACCGTGTCGAGCTCGCTTCCGGAAGGTACCGCGAGTAGTCGCTCGCGAACGGATACCAGGACGCTACGAGGGCGAAGCAGGTCATGAAGCCGAGCACGAACGCACCCGCGTAGTCGGAGCCCGACGCCGTTGCCGCCTGCGTCCAGCGGAACTGCGGCGCGAGAAAGAGGAACAGCGCGGCCGACAGCAGCGCGAAGGTCACGGCGCCGTACGTCTCGAGAACCTTGATGGTCTGATGGCCGAAGATCGCGACCGCGACGCTGATCGCCGCAATCAGCAAGACCAGGCCGAAGGTCGTCGCGGCGTTTCCGCCGCCGAAGAGCTGCGCCCCGGCCTGCGCCGCGATGACGCAGTCGACGGCGAACCAGCCGATGGCGAGAAAGAGGGTCAGGGCGGCGCCCACGTATGACCCGCGCACGCCAAAGATGCGGCGCGTGAATGCGATCTGGGGCAGGCCCGAGCGGGGACCGGTGTTGCTCAGCAGGCCGAGGATCAGCGCGGCCGCGACAGTGCCCAGCGCGGTCGCGACGAGGCCGTCCCACACGCCGAGGCCGTAATAGGTCGTGAGCAGGCTCGCCGTGAACAGGCTTGCGTAGTTGACGAACGCGCCGGCCCAAAGGAAGGCAAGCTCGCGCGGCACGCCGTGCCGCTCGGCCGCGGGGATCGCTTCGATGCCGTGCGCCTCGACCTTGCCAAAGGCGTCAGCCTCGGCCGGCCGAGCCGCGATATCGCTCATGCGTCTCCCTCCGCTGGCATTACCCAGTTCAGGTTCATGCGGTCGGCGCCCGGCGCCCTCTCAGCCCGCCACGCGCGAGCTCCCGCCTGGATCGATCTTACTTGTGCGTCACGGCTGGCGCCAGAGCGCCGGGAGCATGTGAGCGAGGATGCGGTAGACCTCTGGATTCAGCGCGAGGCCGACGTGGCTGCCATGGACCTCGATGGCGTTGATGTCCGGCCGCAGGCACGCTTTCCAGTTGACGACCCCGTCCGAGCGCGAGTAGATCGAGGTGGTCGGGACACGGGGCGCAGCTTTCAGATCGCGCAGGAATCGCATCTCGACCGACGCCGGATGGCGGTAGCGCACTGCGTTGAAGAGATGCGCGGCGTGGACGCCCGCCATCGTGAGCGGGTGCACGTCAAATGGGTCGTTGAGCGGAGATCCCAGCGTGATCACCTGCTCGACCAGGTCGGGCTTGCGATGCGAGAGAACCTTGGCGAGCACTCCTCCGCGGCTGTGGCCGACGACGGCGATGCGCGCGCCGGTCTTGCGATGGAGCGCGAGCAGGGTGTCGAGGAGCGGTTTCAGCATGACCTCGGAATACATCACGTTGAAGGCGAGGCCGGCGAGCTTGGGCCGGTAGCCCACGCGTTTCAACCAGTCGTACTGCGTGCGCAGAGTCCAGTCGCCGGCCAGGAAGCCGGGGATGAGCAGGACGGGCCTGCGCAAACCGGGGGGGACGTCGTCGCCGCGGAAGACGGGGTCGCGGATCAGGCGGAGAAACTCGAATGAAAAGCGGCCCTCGAGCCACATCGGGGGTAGGGGGTCCCAGCGGCCGAAATGGCGGAGCTGGGGGACGGCCGACGCCGAGGCGTTCAGCCGTGCTGCCCGCTTGCTATGTGGTGGTTCGGAGACGGTTGCCACTTCGTGCTGCTGAGCGATTACTCCGTCATGAGACTGCGGCGGCGGTGGGGATTCTATACGCGCTCCAGGCCTCCAGCGCATCCATGAACTGTTCCGGCGTCTCCATCATCGGCACGTGACCCACGCCGTCGAGGATCTCGAGCTTCCAGTCGGGACGGCGGCGGTGGAGCTCACGCGCCGCCGCAACCGGGATCAAGCGATCGAGGCTTCCGTGGATGACGAGCGTGGGGGCACGGACCGCAGCCACACGCGCCCAGAAGCGCGGATCCGCCATCCGAAAACCGATCGATCGAGAAGCCTGAATGAAGGCGCGCGCGTTCTGCCGTCCGAGGTGCTCGCGCTCCCTTGTGAGGCGCACATGCGCGTCGACGATCGAGGGGTCGACCCGCGACGGGTCGGCGCAGACAAGGGCGAGCGTTCTCTTCACCAGCTGCTCCGGACCGACGGCGCGAAGGCGCCTGTCGAGGAGGGTTTGCGCGAGCCCCGGAATCGAGAGCGCGGCGATCGCACCGAGCATCAGCGGCTCCGGGCGTCGGACGTGCGGGCCTGGGACCGCGGGATCGACGAGCACCAGTGACGTCACCGTACCGGGGTGCGTCGCGGCTTCGACGACCGAGATGTACCCGCCCATCGAGTTGCCCATCAGCATCACCGGCTCGCTGACCACGTGCTCGATGAAGTCATGGACCAGCGCGGCGTTCGCGCCGACCGTCGCGGCGCGTCCGAAGAGGGGCGTCTGGCCGAAGCCGGCGAGGTCGATGGCCAGCGCGCGATGTGTCTCCGCTACTCGTGGCCCGACCGCCATCCAGTTGAGAGCGTTGCCGCCGAGGCCATGGACCATGAGGACGGGTCGACCGGAGCCGCCGAAGTCGATGTAATGAACCGGCCCGTCGATATCGGCGACCCTATGCCGCAATGCGTCAAAGATCCTACGCCAGGATTCCCGATGCCAATCGCATCAAGATCTCGGTGACCCCTGACGCCGGCCGGCGCCCCTCCCGGTGAAGGCGATCGAACATGGCGAACGAGCTGAGGGCGGCGATCACGTCCTCGGCTTCGCGCAGGGAGCAGCCCGGCCGCAAAGCGTCAGTCGCCGCCAGGCGCTCGGCCAGAACCCGAGCCTCATCTGAATCGGGGGTGGGGGGAAGGTGGCGATAGAGTCCAGGGTTGGCCGACCAAACGGCGGCCGCCGCGGTCAGGTGTTCGCGCAGCGCCTGAGGGCCGTCAGCGGCAGCCGGCGTGGATGGCGCCCTGGGTGGGGTCAGGGCCTGGATGACGCCGGCGCGGGAGCCGAACCGGTTGTACACGGTGATCCGCGAGACCCCGGCCCGGCGGGCGATCGCGGCCACGCTCACGCCTGCGGCCGGATGCTCGGCGACCAGGGCGGCGGCCGCCGTGAGGATCGCACGGGCGGTCCGGTCGACCGCCGGCTGCCGCCGCCCCAAGCGATACGATCGCGTCACCCAAGGTAATTTAACAGGCTGTATGTATAAATAATTACGCCGATATGCTCAAAACTCAAGTCCCGTGGCTTGGGTAGGGCAAGCCGGTCCGGCGCCCACACCTCTCGGCGCTATTCACATCGAGGTCACGGCAGACAGCGGTCTCTACGCAGGCTGAGAGCCACGGGGGTTCGACAATTACCATCGCTCGCTGTGAGGTTGTGGGACCCGCTCGCGATCCGCGAGCTCTCCGCGCTGCTCAAAGATCCCGTGTTTCGTGGTCGCGGCGTGCCCCGCGGGGATGGCCGTCCTGTCCTGCTGATCCCGGGTTTCCTCGCCGGAGACTGGGCGCTCCGCGTGCTGAACTCGTGGCTCGGACGGGTCGGCTATCGCCCGTACCTCTCCGGCATCGTCCTCAACATCCAGCACTCAGAGCGCATGCTGTCGGGCCTGCGTCACAAGGTGGTCGCCATCCGCAAGGAGACGGGGTCGCGCGTCACCCTTCTCGGCCACAGCCGCGGCGGCCTGCTCGCCAAGGTCTACTCGCAGCGCAGGCCGCAAGATATCGAGCAGGTCATCGCTCTCGGCGCACCGCTGGCGGACTGGACGGACCTGGCGACGATCACGCATCAGGCCGTCCGCGTGGTGAGCACCGCCAACCAGCTCGCGTTCGGCCGGCGGATGAACCCCGAAGGCCGCTTCACCTATGACCTGAAACTTGCGCCTAGCGTGCCGACGACCTCGATCTATACGAAAGCCGACGACGTCGTGAACTTTCGCTCCTGCCTACGTCCCGACATCCCGGCGATGCCGGTCTGGGGCTCCCACAACGGCCTGGTCGTCAACCCCGAGGTCTTCCGGCTCCTCGGAAGGCTCCTGGCCAGACCCGCGCGCCCATGATCGCGATCGCGGTCGGGCTCGCGCTGGTCGCTGCAGCCTTCCACGGCACGTGGAACGTGCTGGTCAAGGTCAGCGGGGATCCAATCGCGACATTTCGCCGGGCCACGCTTGTCGCCGGCGTCGTCGCCACGATCGTGTTCGTCCCGGCCTGGCTCCTTTTGGGCAGGCCGCCAATGGATCCCGCCGCGGCCGGCTTCTGTCTTGTCTCCTCGCTCCTCGAAACGCTATACCTCTGGCTGCTGTCAGCCGCGTTCCGGCGCGGAGAGCTGTCCGCCGTGTACCCGATCGCGCGCGGTTCGGCGCCGTTGCTCAGCGTGCTGATCGGGCTTGCCGTGCTTGGCGAACGCCTGGCGACGCTGCAGCTCATCGGGGTCGGCCTTCTGCTGCTCGGGATTCTCGCGGTCACTCTGTCCCAGGCGACCGGCCGGGCCACGGTCCCCGCGTTGCTCACCGGCGTCGCGATCGCCGCCTATACGACCGTCGACCGCGTAGGCGTCCGGCTGACCGAGCCATGGATGTACGGCTGGTTGCTGTTCACGTTGATGACGATCGAGCTGCCCGTGTCGCTGTGGGTCGCCGGGCGACTCGGTTTCTACCGCGCCCCGGACCCGTATTCCGGCCCGACGTGGCGGCAAGCGGTGATCATCGGTGTGTTCTTTCTGGCCGGGTACGTGCTCGTGCTCGTCGCCCTCAGCTTTGCTCCCCTGGCGATCGTGGCACCCGTGCGCGAGACGGCCGTCGTCGCGGTTGCGGTGTGGGGGGTCTGGCGGCTGCGCGAGCGGAAGAGATCCGGGATGAAGCTCTCGGGCGCTCTGGCGACCTTGGTCGGGGTCGCCCTGCTGGCCACCTGATCTCTCCAGACGGGCCGGGAAGCCGGTGGTAAGGTAGGTTTGTCCCCGGTAGCCGGGTGATGTTCGCCGCGGTCGGATCTTCTCGAAAGGACCCGTGCGTTCGCGACTAGCTTTCGAGAAGAGGAGTTAGGGGGATGCCGACTGGGACCATCAAGAAGCTGGTCTCCGACCGTGGCTTCGGCTTCATCGCAGCCGAGGATGGGAAGGAGTACTTCTTCCACCGCACCGGCCTGGACTCGAGCATAAATTTCGATTCGCTGGCGGGCGGCGAGAGCGTCACCTTCGAGATCGAGGCAAGCCAGAAAGGCCCGCGAGCCAACCGCATCAAGCTGGCCTGACCTAGAAATCTTCTGTGGCCGGTCGCTTCGTGGCGGCCGGCTTTTTGGTGCCTGCGGCTAGGTGATCACCTCGGACCACGAAACGACCTGATGGGTCCCGTCGGGATTCTGATTCACATAGAGGGTGGTCCCGCCAGAGATGTCCGCGACCTTCACCCCGTAATGGAAAGCGCCGATCTTGCTGGTGTCGGCCGACAGGTACACGCTCACGTGCGCGCCGGTCGGGACGGCCCCGCAGACCATGCGGCTGCCCGCGATATCCAGGTCGCATCCGGGCGTGGTGTAGAAGCCCGATAGGGCGGGGCCGGAATGGGTGGCGAACCAGTTGGTGTAGCCGCCACCGATGACGAAGATGAAGGCGACCCTGCCGATCCGCGGCCCGGTGTTGACAAGCGTTCCATGCCAGCACGCGTTCTGATTGACGTAGGCGACTGGGCAGTACTGTCCGCCGAGCGTTGCCGTCAGCTTCCGCACCGGAGCGGCCGCTGGACGCTTGGTCGGAGCAGGCGCTGCAGGCTTCACGGCCGGACTTGCGGTGGGGCGGTTGGTGCCCGCCGGCGGGCTGGAGGTCGGCGTCGGGCCCGTCGTTGTCGCAAGGCTGCTGGCCAGGGGGCCTGAACCCTGGTTGAGCGCAAGGGCGCCGATGGTGGCGACCGCGGCGAGGACGATAACCATCCCGGCCGCCATCAGGGCGACCATCCATCGTGGGTAGGCAGGAGGTGAATGCGCCGTCAGATGACCCGACACGTGTTGCGCGGGTTCGGCCGGCGGCTGGGGCGTGGAGGCCGCCGGTGCCCACGAGTGACCGTCCCAGTAGTCGCTGTGCGGTGGCCCGACGGGGTCGTTCCCGTTCAAGGAGAGCGCAATCGTATGGTCCGCCCGCCTCCCGAGCAATTCACCGAACTGACCATCTTTGACCGCCGTGCATGACATGCTGGCTTTCGCGGACACCACAGCCACGGCATCAAATTTTTCGATCGAGCCCCTCGGCGATTACTCGCTCAAGGAGAGCGCCGGTTTCATCGACGCATGGCACGAAGCGCCGTCGGACGGCAGCAAGGCCACGGGCCACCTCCACCTCGCGTTCCTCACAGACAAGGACTGGACGCCCGCGGGTGTGTGCCTGACGCAGGGCGAGAGCGGGCAGGTCATGGGGACCGTCTACGGTGATGCTCCAGCCGCCGAGATACGCGCCCAGACGGCGCGCATCTTGAGCCTCGACGTCGACGGTCGCCGGTGGCCCGAGGTCGGATTGCGCGATCTCGTGGTCGCCCGGCTGCAGAAGACGTTCCCGGGATTTCGTCCCGTGAACTGGTCGAATGCCTACGAAGCCGCCGCGTGGTGCCTCATCTCATCTCGCATCGCCATGCGCCAGGCGCAAGCCGTCAAGGAGCGTATGTGCCGCGAGCTTGGAGCCTCGGTCGATATCCACGGACACCGCCTGTACTGCTTTCCCGCGCCCGAAGCTCTCATCCAGATGCGGACGTTCAAGGGTCTGTTCGGGCGCAAAGTCGAATACCTCAACGCGCTGGGCCGAGCGGCGCTGGTGGGCGACCTGGACACGGAAACGCTGCGCGCCATGGCGCGGTCCGAAGCCCTCGAGACTCTCCAGCGACTGAGAGGAATCGGCGAGTTCGGGTCGCAGCTGGTGCGGCTGCGCGCGCTGAGCGCCGTCGACGAGCTGCCGACCGGCGAGCCGCGGTTGCTTGGCGCCGTCGCGGTGGAGTACGGGCTGTCGCGCGAGCCGGACATCGCGCAGCTCGAGCAGATTGCCGAAGCCTGGCGGCCGTACCGGATGTGGGTCGCCGTGTCTTTGCGCCGGACGCTAACTAGCGGCGCCGGCATGACTCACTCCCGAGCCGCGGGCTAGAGAGTTTCCGACGGATATCTCGCACCGTGGTGCGCGAGGTCTGGAGCCTGGCCGGTCCTAGGTGGCGCTCGTCAGAGCTTCCGCGGCGCGGAACTGCTGATGGCTCATCACCAGAACGTGCGCGGGCGAGGCGGCGACGACGGTCGCTTCGTTCAGCCCACGGTTTCGCATCGCGTTCCAACCGAACGTTTCGCCGGGACCCAGCTTCGTGCATCCCGCCCGACCGTGTGTCTCAAGCAGACCGCCGGCGACGATCAGAACCTCGTGACACAAGCTGCCTTCGCGCGCCAGCTCAGCGCCCGCCGGCACACACTGCTCATCGATGAAGGGGAGCAGCTCCTGGAGCTGGCCGGAGGTGCAGCGCGCCAGCTCCCTCGTGGCGCGCAGGATGCGCAGGCGCTCCCGGTTGCTCATGAGGCCTCGCTCGCGGAGAGTGGGAATGAGCCTTCGCCGACGCCCTCCGAGAAAGCAAGCCGGATGCCCGGAGCGACCCGGCGCAGCAGCCGGATCGACGCGAGGTTGTCACCCTGGACGTCGACCGCGAATGCGGTGATGCCCTGGCTCATCGCGCGATCCGCCAGAGCCGCGACCAGCCGCGTGCCGATGCCCTGCCTCTGCCACGCGTCGGCCACGACGATCGCCAGGTCCGCCTCGGACCTGCCTTTGCTCCGGGCGTACTGCGCGACGCCGACGATCTCCCCGCCGTCCACCGCCGCGATCGCCACCCGGTCCCGCTGGTCGACCCGCAAAAGCGCGGCCGCAAACTGCTCGGGCCGGGCGATGGGGCTGAAGAAGCGGCGGTAGAGCGACTCGGCCGACAGGCGGCCGAACAGCCGCGCGACCTTGTCGCTGTCCGAAGGCTCGAGCGCCACCAGGCCCGGACGATTCGCGGTTGCCGATTCGATCTGGATCAAAATCTCTCCTGGAAAGAAATAGCACGATCGGTCGTACAAAGTCAATAGTATCCGACCGGTCGTGCTAATATTTTCGGGAACATGGCGCTCGAAGCGACCACCGACCGCCGCCGCCAGCGCGGGATGCGGACCAGACAGGCCATCCTCCTGCACGCCGCCCGGGTCGGCTCAGCGGAGGGCCTCGAGGCGGTTTCCCTGCAGCGCCTGGCGGGCGACCTCGGGATCAGCAAGAGCGGCCTCTTCGCCCATTTCGGCTCCAAGGAGGAGCTGCACCTCGCGACCATCGACGCCGCGGCGCAGATCTTCGCCGACGAGGTCATCCGGCCGGCCCTGGCGCTGCCCCGCGGCGTAGCCCGCGTGTGGGCGCTTTGCGACCGCTGGATGTCGTACCTCGAACGGGGGGTTTTTCCGGGAGGCTGCTTTTTCTGGGCCGTCGCCGAGGAGTACGACAGCCGCAAGCCAGGCCCCGTACGCGATTCGGTGCTCGAAAAGAAGGCCTACTGGTCGTACACGCTGCAGCGCGCGGTGCGCGAGGCGCAGCAGGCGGGCGAGATCGAGGCCGATGCCGATCCGGAGCAGCTGGCATGGGAGCTCGACAGTCTGATGGGCGGAGCCAACGGTGGGTTCAAGTCGGGCGAAGGCTCCAAGGCGCTCGAGCGCGGGCGACGGGCGATCCGCGAGCGGCTGTCGCGCGCGGCGACCGAGGCAGCGAAACCTATCGGGTAGCGGTCAGTGCGAGTGGCTGCGGACCAGGACCATCGCCGCGGTCCACAGCAGGCCACCCGTGATCAGGAGGGCCCACATCGTCCAGGGAATCAGGGTGAATTCGACCAACGCCCCGAAGATGCACATCGCGGCGGCGCCCGCGAGGAGGAAGGCACCCGGCAGCAACAGCCACGCCGAGTACCACGGCGGCTGGACGGCATCGCCGCGGTCGTAGATCCGCGCCGCGCCGAAGACGAGCCCGGCGGTCAACACCGCAGGGGCCGTGAGGCCGAACGCCCAACGCATCTCGATGGATCCGGTCGTTGCGGCGAGCACGGGCTGGATGCCGGCCATCGCCAGGCCCGCCGCCACCGCAAAACCGAGAAGGCGAAGGATCGCGCTCGGATGTGGCACGTTCACCGCGAAACCGGCACGGGGGCGGCCTGCGTGAAGACCGGTTGGGTGGCTACCCAACCCAGCTTCACGTCGCGGTAGTAGTCGGAATGCGAGAGCTGCGTCAGGAAGGAATCGTTGAACGTGCGGGCGCGTGCGGCGAGTCCAGCCTGGTCCTTGATCCCACCCGCGTAGGGCTGACGTGGCAAGCCGCCGGCGAGGTCGGGTGAGCCGTAGAAGTCGTCTGAGCCGTAGACCGACGTCGACGCGTACGAATAGATCGCGACCCCAAGCACCCGATTTCCCCCGGCAGATGTGGCCAGCACGCGGCGGATTTGCGCCAGCGTGTCCTCTGGATAGTTCAGAAACGCGCCGACTCCGATCACAACTCGATTCGCGAACCCGGAGTCTTTCTCGAATCCAAGCCAGCGCCCGAACCATGCCTTGTCGCGCGCGCTCCAGTCGCTGTCGTAGTTCATCGGGACGCCGAAGTCCAGGTAGCCGCTGACGAGCCAGGCACGCCAGTCCTGGAAGACCGACGAGTAGGCGGACGTCAGGCTCCAGCCCGAGGGGTCGACCGGCCCGCCGCCGAAGCAGATGAGGGCGCCGCTCAGCTTGAGCGACGGCTTCTCCTGCTTCAGCTCGTGGTTGAGGTCGCGCACGAAAGCCGTCACGCGTGCCCTGCGCCATGCCTCCCAGCGCGGATCAGTTGGGGTTGGCGTTCGGCTCGCCCCGCTCTGCAGCATGTAGAGCGCGATCGCCGTCGGGCTGTAGCCCCACGTCTGGCCGGGATACCTGATGAAATCGAGGTGAAGGCCGTCGATGTCGTAACTGCGCGCGAGGTCGACAAAGATGCGCTGCAGGTAGATGTCCACCTCCGGCACGCCAGGGTCTAGAAAGCCGCTGCTCGCGCCGTCGTTCGCCCGCGTGCCCCACTGGTCGCCGTGCACCGAGTAGACGAGGCTCGTCTCGCCGGCAAAGTACACGTTGACCCAGGCGTGGACGTCGATCCTCGGTGTCGACGCGTGGGCGAGGCGGAGCAGGTATCCGAGCGGGTCGAAATCGTTGGGCCCCACGATATCGATGGCGCGAGGCTCGATCGAATGGCTGAAGTAAGCATCGCCCCGTTTGCGGACCTGGACGATCAGGGTGTTGACGTTCGCGCGCCTCGCGTCTGCGACGAGCTTTTCGACCTGCGCCGGCGACTTCATCCCGTCGTGGAACGCGTCTACCCATAGGGCGCGGTACTGGGGCGGCGCGGACGCGGCCTGCGCAGGGGTCGACGACGCGGGTAGGAAGGCGATCACCGCGAGGAAGGAAGCGGCCACCCGCCGGATCATGCGACGGCCCACAGCACGTGCGTCCGGCCGGTGGTTTCGATCACGCCCGGGTGCTCGCGGCGCAGCGTCTCGACCGCGTCGTCTCGAAACGCCTTCTGATCGGCCGCGGCAACACCGTCGAGGCGCGCCGCCAGGTCCCACCAGCTCATGCATTGCGAAACGATCTGCTCGGCGGAATCCCAGCGCACCTTCTCCTCGATGACCTCGACCTCGGCCTCAGCGAAACCCGCCGACAGCGCTGCTGTCCGCAACGCCTCCGCATCGTTGACGGTCTGGCGGGTCGCCTCCTGGTCCGTCGCCTTCGGCGCCGGCGGCAGCCAGCGATCGACCACCTCGTCCATCACCTTCCAGGGTCGCTGCGTGGCCCAGTCGACCGGGATGCTGGCGGCAAACCTGGCGTTCGGCCGGAGCACGCGCCTGGTCTCGACCAGCGCGCGGGGTAGGTCCGGCGCGAACTGGAGCCCGTGCCCGCAGGCCGCGGCGTCGAAGGAGGCGCCGGGAAAGTCGAGGTTCTCGATGTCCATCACCTGGAAGCGCGCGTTCGGGATGCGGGCTGCGCGAGCGAGCTCGATCATGCCCTGCGCCAGGTCGATCCCGGTCACCTCGCCGTCGGGCGCGATTTGCGCGGCGATGGGTTTGCTCAGCGTGCCGGGTCCGCAGGCGAGGTCGAGCACGCGCATGCCAGGCCGGAGCTCGAGCAGCTCGATCGCGCGCTGGCGGCCACGGGCTTGACCGCGGGCCATGATCTCGTCGAGCCGCCGCTGGTACGCCGCGGCATGCCTGCTGAAGATCGACGGATAGAGGTCCTTCGACTTCAGGCTGCGGATCTTTTCCACTCCTGCTCCAACCAGCTCGCGACCCGCAGCGTTTCGGCGTTGGTCCGTCCGATCACCTGGATGCCGACCGGGAGACCCCTCGCCGGGGCCGGCAGGACGGCCACCGGCTGGTGCGTCGTGTTGAACGGCCTGGTGAAGCGCGTGATCGGTTCACGCGGGTGGTCGGTGTCCTGCACGAGAGGCGCGACGATCGCCGAGGCCGGAACAAGGAGGGCGTCGACCTCACGCATGGCCGCGCGTGCCGCCCCCTGCAGCTTGGGCCGCTCCTCCAGCGCTTCGCGATATTCGCCGGCGGGGACAGTCTGCCCGCGCTTGAGCAGGGCAAGCACGTCCGCTCCGTACTTCTCGGGCGACTCCGCAACCCATCGCTTGTGATATTCGAACGCCTCGACGAGCAGGATCGTCAAGCCGACCTCGAACAGCTGCTTGCGATCGACGAAATCGACCTCGGCGATTCCGTCCGCCACCCGCGTCCAGGCGCGCTCGGTGTCTTCGTCGAGCCCGAACACCCAGCCGGCCGGCACCGCCAGCCTTGGGCGCGTGATGCCTTCGAGGGAAACCGTCTCCCCCGACATCATCGAGTACGCCCGCGCCGTGGAAGCGACGTCTGCCGCGAGCGGGCCGAGCGTGTCCAGGGAGCGGGCAAGCGGGACCACGCGACCGATGTCGATGCTGCCGAACTCAGGTTTGAATCCGGCCACGCCGCAGAACGAGGCGGGGATGCGGATCGATCCGCCGGTGTCGCTGCCCACCGCCCAGTCGCACATGCCGGCGGCGACCGCGACGGCCGAGCCTCCCGACGAGCCGCCCGCGACCCGGCTCGGGTCGTGCGGGTTGAGCACCGGGCCGTAATGCGGGTTCACGCTGGTCACTCCGTAGGCAAACTCGTGCAGGTTGGCCTTGCCGACGACGACGCCCCCGGCGCGGCGGATCCTCGTGATGACCGGCGCGTCCTCCGTGGCGGGGACGCTGGGGAGGAGAACGCCGCCGGCTGTCGTGACCATGCCTTTGACGTCCACCAGGTCTTTGACCGCGACCATCGTCCCGTCGCCCTGTTCGTCGGAGACGGAGATGAAGGCGTTGAGCTCGGCGCGCTCGCGAATTCGAGCGCGGGCTTCGTCGATTCGCATCGCCCCATTTTCGGGTCTGGATTGGGGCCAGGGAGGTAGCCCGATAACGCGGGCTTTGCCCGCGTCGGGCGATAGAGGGGTCAACCCCGCTGGCCGGAGCGCTATCCTGCCCGCTGATGTCAAGCCCCTCCGGAGGCTTCACCGCAGCGAACCTTTCCTGGAGCAAGGTGGACGTGCTTACCGCCTACGAGCGGTTGACGGCCGAGATCCAGGTTCGGGGCGGCCGCCTGCGGGAGACGATCAACGACCCCGAGCCGCTCTTCCACATGCGCAACGTCAGCGCCGAGCCCCTCCTGCCGGGAGCGGTCCCGCTCAGCGGCGTGCCCGAGGGCTTGTTCAACAAGAACCTGATCGGGGGGATCCGGACGATCGAGCCCGAGCCGCCGCCGCCTGACCTGGTCGCCGATATGACGCGGCGCTACGTCATGTTCCAGGCGGCGAATTTCATGGTCACAGGCGCCGCCGAGTTTCCCGCCGCGACGGAGCCCAGCATGCACACCGAGATCCTCATGAAGTCCCGATTCTTCGCCATGATCGACGTCACCGTGACCATGTTCGGCGTCCAGGGCAAGAGCTGGACCCAGCCGAACATCTGGGTGAACCGCGACCTGATGCTGGCGGTGTTCCTGGGCTAGTTACCCTAGCTGGAGTCTCGTCCGAAGAGGCGCCGGAATCGAACCGCGACCAGGTGCAGGAGCAGGCTGAAGGCGCTGACCGGCTTGGCGGTCTTCGCCGTCGCCGCCTGGGCGGCCGCGGAGCGAGACACCGCCGCCGCCACGTCATCCTCGGCCGGCTCGTCCGATTCGAGATTGGCCTGGATGCACCGCGCCATCTCGTTGATCAGCCGCTTCGACACGTCCTCCATCACGCCTCGCCCGAACTGGGCGACGCGACCGGCGACGTGGTACTCGGTCGTGATCTGGACCAGCGAACCCTCGCCTGCCGTCTGCACCCGCATCTGCGCGGTGGCCCTCGCCGACCCGGGGCCCGTCGTCTCGCGTCCCTCGGCGGTCAAAGTGGCGAGCCTTTCAGCGTCGTTGCGCTCCGAGATCCGCGCCGTCCCGCTGTAGGCGACGGTGATCGGCCCTACCTTCACCTTGACTTTGCCTTTGAAGGTGCTCTGATCGACGACTTCCGACAGCTCCGCGCCCGGGACGCAGCCAACGACCTTGTTGATGTCGAGGAGGTATTCGAAGACCTGGTCGGGTGCGGCGCTCACCTGAAACGAATTCTCCAGTTGCATTTCCCGGCTAAAAGTAGCGCAATAGAGGGGTTCGTCTGCGACCAGGCTCGTTTCACGCGCGGTCACGCCGCGCGTCGCCATCGAAGGGGATTAGGAGGACCGCATGAAGCTGAAGGTCGCCACCACCGTCAACGGCCGCCGGCACGAGCACGAGGTTGAGCCTCGCCTGCTGCTCGTGCACCACCTGCGCGACAACCTGGGGCTCACCGGCACACACATCGGCTGCGACACCAGCCAGTGCGGCGCGTGCACGATCCTCGTCGACGGCAAGGCCGTCAAGAGCTGCACGATGTTCGCCGTCCAGGCGGAGGGCAAGAGCCTTCAGACGATCGAGGGAATGGCCAAGGATGGTGAGCTGCACCCGATCCAGCAGGCGTTCTGGGACGAGCATGGCCTGCAGTGCGGTTACTGCACGCCGGGATTCATCATGGCCGCCTCCTACCTTCTCTCTCAGAACCCGAACCCGACCGAAGACGAGATCCGCCGCGGACTCGAAGGCAACCTCTGCCGGTGTACCGGCTACGTGAACATCATCAAGGCCGTGCAGTCCGCCGCCAAGACGATGAGCGGGGCGGCGGGCAAGAAGGCCACGGTGGCGGCAGGGGGCAACTGACATGGCGGTCAGCCAGCTCATCGGAGCCAAGATCCACCGCCGCGAGGACCCTCGCCTGATCACCGGCCACGGCCATTACATCGACGACTTCACGCGCCAGGGTGTCGCGTACTCGGTCTTTGTCCGCAGCCCCTTTGCGCATGCGCGGATCAAGAGCATCGACATCACCGACGCGAGCAAGGCTCCGGGCGTCGCGGGCGTGTACACGGCGCGCGACTTCAAGGCCCAGCTCGCCGGGACGCACCCCGCGGCCCCGGCCTTCGTCGCCGAGAAGAAATACATCCCGGAGCGGTTCCCGATCGCCGAGAAAGAGGTCTGCTACCAGGGCGAGATCGTCGCCGCGGTGCTGGCGGAGAGCAAGGGCCAGGCCGTGGACGCGGCGAACCTGATCCAGGTCGAGTACGAAGAGCTGCCGGCAGTGATGGACACCGAAAAAGCCATGGCGAAGGGCAGCCCTCTTGTGCACGAAGGCGCCGCCGACAACATTTCGTGGGATCTGACGTACACCGGTCCCGAGGTCAGCGATGCAGCCTTCAAGGAAGCGGACGTCGTGGTCAAGGAGCGGATCCTGCAGAACCGCCTTGCGCCTGTGCCGATGGAGCCGCGCGGCGTCCTGGCCGAGTACGAGACCTACGACAAGAAGCTCACGATCTGGATGTCGAGC
>WNGI01000902.1_pt1 | contig 23696 bp, 21 predicted proteins | sample 5400621 | NCBI WGS metagenome assembly WNGI01 (sample SAMN13153374, study PRJNA577476) | soil metagenome | isolation source: 20 cm soil or saprolite under Garry oak tree replicate 1 | place: USA:California | collected 2016-06-15 | reverse complement strand
CTGGACCCTGCCATCGCCGACCGGCAGCCCGAGCGACTCGGTGAACTTGTCATAGTCGGCGCGCAGATGGGCGATTCGCGACTGCCTCGCCGTACCAACCCCGACGCTCGCATGATCGCCCTTGGGAAAGTACCAGGCGTACCCACCCGGGACCGTACAGCTCAGCACGGCGCGTTCGCCGCCGATGCTCGGTGCGAGTGGGGTATCCGTCTCCAGGGCGAGGAGCCGGCGCCCCGGCAGGCTGGCGAGGCCCAGGGCGCGAGCCAGGCGGCTCGGCTCCCCGTCTGAGACGACGAGCGCCGCGGCTTGCTCGCGGACCCCGGATGCGGTGGTGATCTCGACGCCGTCGTGGCGGCTCACGGCCCCGACGACCATGGTCGCCTCGCGGACGTCGACTCCGGCCGAGGAGGCCGCTTCGACGAGCCTCAGGTCGAAGTCCCGTCGGTCGACCATCCCGACCCTCACATGTGCCTCCGCCATCTCGAAGGCACCGATCCGAGAGCGGATCTCCACGCGCTCGACCCAGCGTTGGACCGTGAGTTGGGCGGCGGGAGGTACGAGGGCGATGGCCTTGGGCGTCAATCCGCCACCACACAGCTTGTCGCGTGGAAATCTGGCCCGGTCGAAGAGCACGACGCGCGCCCCGCGTTCGGCCAGGTGCCGGGCTGCGGTGGCCCCGGCGGGCCCCGCTCCGACGATGATCACATCGGGCTGGCCGCTCATTCCTGGATGAACCGATACCCCATGCCCCTGACCGTCTCGACCGCCGACTTTCCTACGCCGGCGAGGCCGTGGACGAAGACCACGAGCGGGCCGCCCTCACCGAGCAGTTGGTGGAGGATGGCCCGCTCGTCTTCCCGCCCAACCAGGCCGGCCGCCTGCTCTTCGGCCAGCTGTCGGACGGTGACGGTCATTCGAGGAGTGTGCGCGCGCAGTCAATCAGGCCGCGGCCGGGATCCGAGCAATCGCCGTCGCCCAGATCACGGAGATTGAAGTTGACGATCTGGACGTGCATATCGCTCTCCTATGCCCTTTGTGGTTGACCCAGCCACCGTATGGCAGGAACACCGCCCAGAGGTGCATGCTTCATGAAGAGAATCTGAGATCGCAGCACAGGCAGGGCGCTTCGTCGATTGAGCTGGAATGGCGCTCTCGCTTTCGGTATGGTTTTGCGATCCACTCTTGTGCCCGGAGGAGAAGCCCGTGACGCACCGGAGCCGACGGTTGCGCGCCGTCCTTGTATCGCTTTCCCTGCTTTCCGTCAGCCTGATGGCGGCGGGGCCCGCAGCCGCGGCCCACAACGGGCCGCTGGGCAACTACAAGCATCTTGTCGTCATCTACGAGGAAAACCACAGCTTCGACAACCTCTACGGAACCTGGGGCGACGTCAATGGTCAGCACGTCATCGGTCTTGCCGACGCCGATGCGACGCACACGACCCAGGTCGCCCAGACCGGCGTCCCGTACACATGCCTGAAGCAGCTCGACGTCAACCTCAACACCGATGCCGCCGGCAACACGCTCGCCAAGCTGCCCCAATGCAACCCGGAAACGGTGACGTTTCCAGACGCCACAACCACGACCTATACGAGCCACTTCCTGAACGCGCCCTTCAACATCGATTCGTACATCCCCGCGGACGCCACGACCTGCCCGCGGCCGAACCACGAATTCAGCTTCCCGAACGGGATCATGAATGGCGCGCTCCAGGCGGACGGTGTCACCCCCGTCGGGCTACCCGGCGGCTGCACCCGCGACCTCGTCCACAAGTTCTACCAGGAGCAATACCAGCTCGACGGCGGCAAGCAGGACCGGTACCTGACCGGCAGCGACTCTGTCGGGACGGTCATGGGTTACTACGACAGCACCAGGCTCCCGATCTACGACTATCTCCACGCGAAGGGCGCGCCGCGCTACGTGATCGCCGACCAGTTCTTCCAGGCGGCATTCGGCGGCTCGTATCTCAACCACCAGTACCTGATTGCCGCTCAGCCGCTCCTCTGGCCCGACGCGCCGGCCACGCAGCACGCCCGTCTGGACTCCGCTGGATTCCCGCGTGGAACCAACAATCCATACCCGCTATACAAGGCAAACCAGACGTCCGTCGACGGCAACGTCACTCAGCTGTGCGGTGCGCCCACGACGATCGCGGGTCTCGCCTGCGGCGACTGGGCGGTCAACACGCTCCAGCCGCCATGGGAGCCACAGGGTAGCTTCGGTGCGGCGGAACCGGCCACCGACGACACGAAGACCGCGCTCAACATCGGCGATCGGATGAGCGACGCCGGCGTCAGCTGGGCGTGGTATGCCGGCGGCTGGGACAACGCGAACGGCAACAGGACCGGGGCTGGCTGGACGAACGGCTCCAACGGAACCTCCTGTACGGACCCGAACGTTTCGACCGCCGACGGGCAGTATCCGAATTGCCCCGACTCGAGCTTCCAGTTCCACCACCAACCCTTCAACTACTTCTCTCGTTACGCCCCCGGCACCGCCGATCGGGACGCACACCTGAAGGACGAGGTCGCGTTCATCGCCTCGGCCCAGAACGGCACCCTGCCACAGGTCAGCTTCGTCAAGCCGCTCGGCAATGAGAACGAGCATCCTGGCTACTCGAGTGAACCGAACGGCAGCGATCACCTCGTCGACTTGATCAGGGCGATCGAAACGGGGCCGCAGGCCGGCAACACGCTGATCGTCGTCACCTATGACGAGTTCGGCGGCAGCTGGGATCACGTCTCCCCGCCCGGCCTCGGCACCAGCGGCGCCCACGATCAGTTCGGGCCCAGCACCCGGATCCCGGCCCTGCTGATTGCTCGCAACTTCACGTCGTCCGGCGTCGACCACACCGTCTACGACACGACGTCGATCATGGCGACGATCGAGCACCAATTCGGTCTGCAGCCGGTCGACGCGCGCGTGCCGGATGCGACCTCGCCGGCCGTTACCCCACGCGACAGTCTCGTCGCCGACCTGAGAAGCGCCATCGCAAAGGGTGGCTCGGGTCACTGACAGAGACTTGACGCGACAATCGCTCACGCTGCGTGGTCCGACTCTCGTCGGGCCGCGCAGCGCTCAGGGCTATGCCCGCGGCCAACGACGAAGTGGCGGCCGGCCTCGAAGTCGATGCTGGCCGAACAGGTCGACCGCCGAGGCCGCAACCGCTTGAACCCGCAACCGCAACCGCTGCGTGACGGCGCCGCCCCGTCGGGCATCGTGATCCGACGGCTGCCATCGGTCGACGACGGCCAGGGCGACAGGCTGGCGGAACTCCTGATCGACTGCGTCGACGGCGGCGCGTCGGTCAGCTTCATGCATCCGCTGGCGCCCGCCAAGGCACAGGCGTTCTGGCGCGGCATTGCGGCCGACGTCGAGGCCGGCAGGCGCGCGCTGCTAGTGGCGCATGACGAATCGGGCATCATCGGCACCGTCCAGCTCGTGCTGGACCAGCCGGAGAACCAGGCGCACCGGGCCGACCTGTCCAAGATGCTCGTCCACCGCCGCGCCCGCCGGCGCGGCCTCGGCGCGGCACTCATGGGGGGGGCCGAACAGATGGCCCGCGACTGCGGCAAGACATTGCTCGTCCTCGACACGGTGACCGGCAGCGACGCCGAGCGTCTATATGCCCGGCTCGGGTGGATCCGCGTCGGGACGATTCCGGATTACGCCCTGCTGTCGCACGGCGGGCTCTGGGGTACCACGCTGTACTACAAGAGGCCGTGACCGGGCGGTTCCCGACGTTCAGGGAGCAGCGCCGCGATCATTCCCTCCGCGACGAACTGCCCATAGCGTTCGAGTGGCCAGCGCTGTCGAAGCACGAGCATCTCGTACAGCTCGGGTGAGCTGTACATCCACAGCACGTCGCGGGCGTATTCGAGGGTGACTCCGTCGCGAAGGTCCCCACGCTTGAACAGCTCCTGTGCGTTGTGCTCCATGCGCGCGAGGCGGGCTCGATCCAGCTCTTCGACCAAGGATGCGACTTCCTGGTCGGTCGCCGCGGCCGTCCGCAGCAGGAGTGCGATGGGCGCGGCCAGGGGCGCAACCTCTGTGGTGAAGGCGCCCCAACGCTGCATCACCGCATGAGGATCCAGTTCGAGCGTCCGCATCGCGTCGGACCGCTGCTCCGCCGGGATCGATCCGGCGCCCTCCAGGCCCTTTTCGGAGATCGCCCGGACGAGACCAGGTTTGCCACCGAACCCCTTGTAGATCGTCTCGACGGACACGTCCGCCGCCTCCGCAATGGACGCGATCGTAGTGCCCCCGTAGCCACCGCTGAGAAACAGCTCCCTGGCGGCCGCGAGGATCGTGTCACGGGTGCGGAGAGCTTGCTTCCGGCGTCGACTGGAGTCATACCGCCGCTTGGTCTTGACAGGAGCTCCAGTTCCTTCCATAGTCATGTATCCATTCTATAACACTGTAGCTAAAGCCTTCAAGGCGTCTGGAGTTGGCGATGACTGAGTTGATGGAGGAGGGCCCCGGGGCAATCGTCAAACGCCTGACCGAGGCCGTGAACGCCCACGATCTCGAGGCGCTCGTCAGATGCTTCTCCCTGGATTACCGGAACGAGACGCCGGCGCACCCGGCGCGCGGGTTTCAGGGGCGGTCACAGGTTCATCGCAACTGGGAGCAGATCTTCGCTGCCGTGCCGGACATCACCGCCGAGGTCCGGTCGATCGCCGACGAGGACACGGTCTGGTCCGAGTGGGAAATGCGCGGGACTCGTCGGGACGGATCACTCCATCTCATGCGTGGCGTGGTGATCTTCGGCGTTGAACGGGGTGAAGCCACCTGGGCTCGCTTCTACCTGGAACCCGTCGAGGAGGGTGGGGGAGACGTTGACGAGACTATCCGCCGCAACGTGGTCGTCGGATCGAATGCGGAACCGGCCGGGGTTCGCGACCATTCTGAGCTCCAGCGATGATCTTCGTGGCTGGTGGCAGCGGAACCCTTGGAACGCGACTCCTCGGCTTGTTGGCAGATCGAGCACTGGATGTTCGAATCCTGACCCGGGACGCGGACAGGGCTCGACCGCTGGTCGGGCCGCGAGTGCAGACCGTCACCGGCGATGTGACGGATCCGCGGACCCTCGAGCAAGCCGTAGCCGGTGCTGACGCCGTTGTCTCGGCGATCACGGGTTTCGGTCCGGCCAAGGATGTCAGCCCGCGAACGGTGGATTGGCAGGGAAACGCGAACCTGATCCGCGCAGCGAAGGCGGCTGGGGTCGAACACTTCGTTCTGCTCTCGGTGTGCCAGGCGGCGGCGGACCACCCAATCGAGCTGTTTCGGATGAAGCACCGTGCCGAGGAAGAGCTTCGAGCGAGTGGCCTCGGCTGGACCATCATCAGGCCGACCGCCTACATGGAGACGTGGCTCCGTGTCCTGGGAGACCCTCTGCTCGACACGGGTAACACCCGGATCTTCGGCCGAGGGGAGAATCCGATGAATTTCGTCTCGGCTCACGATGTTGCCGCGTTCGTCGATCTCGCCCTAAGGGATCGGGCGATGCGGGGCGTGACCGTCAACGCGGGCGGACCAGAGAACCTCACCATGAACCAGGTCGTCGAGACCTTTCAGACGGTGACTGGAGCTACAGGGAAGGTGAGCCACGTTCCCCTTGCGCTGCTCCGGACAATGTCGATGCTGATGAAGCCCTTCAACCCGACGATGGCCGGCCTGGCCGAGGCGTCCGTGGTCATGGACACGAGGGACATGACCTTCGATGCGTCAGGCACGCGCGGGCGGTATCCGTCGGTCGCGATGACGCAGCTGGCCGATGTCGTCCGGAAGGACTACGCCTACCGATCCGCAGCCTCGCTCCAGCAATTGCCACGGCAAGCATGAGGCTTCGGCCTCACAACTCCTCGGGGTCCGGAGGCCGTCTTCGACGCAGAAAGCTGGGCACCTCGAGGTCGATCTCCTCGTCCGCACGTGGTTCGGTGCGTTCTTTCCTCGACGTCGGCGGTTCATCGGCGACGTGAGCCTCATTCGGCGCGGGCTCGGCCGACGGGTTCGAGGCGACGGCCCGCGGGTGCGATGCCAGAACCGGCTGGCGCTTGCGTCCACCATTCACGGGCAGCCCGGGTTTCATTGGTTCCGGGGCGGGCTCGGCCCGCTCCGGCCGCTCAGCCCGCTCGGCCCGCTCCGGCCGCTCAGCCCGCTCGGCCCGCTCGGCAACCCTCGGCTCGACCGTCTTCCGCTCCGCTACCCGAGTGGGTACGTCAGCGCCCTTCGGCCAGGCCATGCCCGTTGCGATCAGTGTGATCACAACCTCCTCGTCGGCAGGCCGACTGAGGCTCGCCCCGAAGATGACGTTTGCATCGGTGTCGGCGCTCGCCCGGATCTCGTCGGCCGCCACGCGCACCTCACGCAGTCGCAGGTCCGGCGGTCCGGAGACGTTGATCAGGATCTCGCGCGCCCCATCGATGGTCGCCTCCAGCAGCGGACTCGCGACGGCCTGCCGCGCGGCGTCGATCGCCCGGTTTTCGCCGATCCCGCGCCCGATGCCGATGAGCACCGGCCCGGCGTCGTTCATGACTGAGCGCACGTCGGCGAAATCGAGATTGATAAGACCGGAACCGCTAAGCAGGTCGATGATGCCTCGCACCGCCTCGAGGAGGACGTCGTCGACGATCCTGAACGCGTCGAGCATCGACGTGTCATCGGCGACCACGTCGCCGATACGGGCGTTGGGGATCGTGATGATCGCATCGACGCTGGCCGCCAGCTCGGCCTCAGCGGCGTCGGCGATGCGGCGTCGATGGATGCCCTCGAAGGCGAATGGCTTTGTCACAACGGCGATGGTCAGGGCGCCCTGGAGCCGCGCGTTGGCGCCGACGATCGGCGCGGCGCCCGAGCCGGTCCCACCGCCGAGGCCGGCGGTGATGAACACCAGGTCCGCACCGGTGACGGAACGAGCAATCTTCGCTTCGTCCTCTTCGGCAGCCCGTCGCCCGACCTCTGGATCACCGCCCGAACCTAGGCCGCCCGTGATCGCCTCGCCGATCCGCACCTTCATCCCGGCGTTCGATCGGCGGAGCGCCTGAGCGTCCGTATTGCAGGCGACGAAGCTCACGCCAGGAATGTTCGCAGCGACCATCCGGTCGACAGCGTTGCTGCCGCCACCACCGATGCCGATGACCCGGATCGCTCGCGTCTCCGGCCTGCGTGTGCGGCGGATCCAGCCCGGGATCAGGACAAGCAGGCGGAGGACGAGAAGGCCGCCAAGCACGATGGCGGCGACCAGGACGACGGTCTGGACAATGTCCGTCACTGTTGGAGTCTAGCAACGCACACCAACCACCAAACACGAAATCGGTACTGTCCGACTGGCTCCTTCGTCAGGTGAGAGACTGGAGTGTGGGAGGCGAGTGATGCGAGTTGCGGTGACGGGCGGGAGCGGCAAACTCGGCCGCGCGGTGGTCAGTGAGCTTCTCGACCACGACTACGAGGTCGTGAATCTGGATCGTGTCCCGTCGAAGGATCCGCGCGCGGCGTTCACCCGGATCGACTTCACTGATTTCGGCGAGACCGTCCAGGCCCTCACCGCGATCGATAGTCGGTACGAACATGTGGATGGCGTCGTCCACCTCGCTGCCATCCCCGGGCCCGGCATGGCCCCCAACGCCACGATCCTCGCGAACAACGTGATCTCGTCGTACAACGTCTTCGCGGCTGCCCATGCTGCGCACATCAAGACCATCGTCTGGGCGTCGAGCGAGACGCTCCTCGGCCTTCCGTTCGACGTCCCCCCGCCGTACATCCCGGTGGACGAGGACTACCCCGCCCGACCCCAGAGTGCTTACGCTCTGGGCAAGGCGCTCGACGAGGAAATGGCGCGGCATTTCTGTCGCTGGGATCCCGAGCTGAAGATGATCGGGCTCCGGTTCTCGAACGTGATGGAACCGGCCGATTACCCCGCTTTCCCGAGCTATGACGCGGACCCCGGCCTTCGGAAGTGGAATCTGTGGGGGTACATCGACGCGCGCGACGGTGCCCAGGCCGTCCGTCGAGCGCTCGAGCTCAAGACGACCGGAATGGACGTGTTCATCATCGCGGCCGCGGACACGGTCATGAGCCGGCCGAATGACGAGCTGATCGCCGAAACCTTCCCCGACGTGCCGCTCACGCGCCCGGTCGGATCGCACGAGACGCTCCTGTCGATCGACAGGGCCCGTCGCGTCCTGGGCTACGAGCCGCGACACAGCTGGCGCGACGAGATCGTCGCCGGCTAGCACAGGAACGGCGGAGAAGCGCTACTGAGAGTCGCGTCCCCACCTGACGCGGGCGGCGCGACCGTCGGAAACGAGGCACCGGCTGAACATGTCCGCCGAGCTGGCGGGCGATCAGAACGTTGCGGCGTAGCGCGCGAACTCCGGCGCCAGGCTCGCCCCAGCTCGGGTTCTCCTCCCGACTGAATCTCTTGCGGGGCCCAGTCAGCGGACGGAAGCGCGAACCGCGACCTGAGCCTGGGTAGCTCGGCCGAGTGTCACCGGTTCGCCGGCCGATTCAGCCTCGCACGGCTCCAACGAGCAGGCGCACCGCCGCATCTCGGGCCGCCAACACAGGGGTACGGCTGGCGTGGGCCACGGCAAGTGTGGTCGCTCCCGCGATCAAGGTCTCGATTTCGGCCGCGAGCATCCGGGAATCCCGATAGCCGGCGGCGGAGATCAGCCCGTCGAGGTAGTCCTCGACGTCCTGGAAATACTCACGGATGATGCGCCGCCCCGGGTGCATCGGATCCCTGATCTCGACGAGCGTATTCAGGTACGGGCTGCCTCGATAGGACTCGGTCTCGAGCCAATCGGCGACGACCTCGAAGAACATCGGGATTCGTTCGGCGGCGTCGGCGTTGCTCGAATCGACCTCCGCTCGAATGCGATCGAGCCAGCGCGTACGCGGATCGCGCAGCCAGGCGACGATGAGGTCGTCCTTGGATGGAAAGTGACGATAGAACGTCGCCTTGGCGACCCCGGCCTCCCCGACGATCAAATCCACGCCGGTCGCCTGCACCCCGTTCTCGTGGAAAAGCTGCGACGCTGCCGTCAACAGCCGATCCCGCGCCGAGGGTCGAGTCGGGCCATGGCTCGAGCGGAGCACCCCCCCGACGAGCGCGACTGGGTGGACGCCGAGAACGTCGGCGGTCGTTCTCGCCGTGTGCTGTTGAAGGTCGTACACGCAGATGACGATGTCGGGGAGCCTCCGGATGAGCTCGTTGATACGCGCTTCATAGCTGAGGAGATCGCCTGGGATTTTTCCCTGGAGCGTCCATTGCATGCTGCCGATGAGCCGGGTCAGCGGAAACCCAAGCGCACGCCCCTCGGCCAGGGCCTGCCTCACATACGAGAGCTGGGCGGAGCCGTTGAAGCGGCCCGTGCGCAGGTATGACTCGTTCCAGGTTCGGACCTCGAGCTGGCGCGACGCCGTGGCAGCCGGCACGTCGATGCCGCTCGTCGAGAGGCGCTCGAGATGCTCGTCGCGAGCATTCGGATCGACGACGTGGAACGCGCGGTCGCCCTGCTCGAAGCCGTCGACGACGAACGGGATCAGGAGCTCGTAGGCGTCGTCAAGGCCGTCGACAAGCGCACAGATGTGGCGCTGTTCACTCAGATCCTCGCCTGCCAGACGAGCCGTTCGTACGGCGGTGCGCATGGGCTACCTCGGGCCGTCCTTGTGTCCCCGGCGCCGTGAGACCGCGCTCGATCCGACCGTATCACCGGGGTCCCGAGATGTACAGAGAACGTTCTGTCTCGTGGTGGACGAGTTCGGGGATCTTTTTGCTAAGGGGTGTGGCTGGTGGGCGATATTCCGATAGGTTCCCCCCAGCCGGCCCGACCATCGGGTGGTCCGATAGACCGATCTGTCTCGTATGAGACGAATCGGTATCGTCCCTGCTACGATCGCCGTCGGGCCACAGCCAGATCAGATCAGGGAGCGAAGCATCGCATTGTCCATATCGTCCTCGGCGTTCATCTCTCAAAGCCGCGCCGACCGTCCGCTATCGGGCGGACAACGTCATCCAGGTGGGCGCGCGGACGGCCCCTGGACAGGAAATCCCGAGCATCGGGAGTGCCCTCGGTGACGCGACGTCGTCCCGGCCCCGACCAGGGATCGGACCCGCGGACGTCGGAGCGCGGACCTTCGGCGATCGACTATCGCAGCCTCGCCGAGCGCGCCCCGGCGATCCTCTACCGCTATCGAGTCCTGCCGAGCCCTCAGATGGAATACGTCAACGCGGCGGTGACCCAGACGCTCGGGTATACCCCCGAGGACTTCTACGCCGATCCCGAACTCGTCCTGGCGGTGCTCGACGTGCCGGCACTCTCGGTCGCCGCGGAAACCGATCCTGGGTTTTCTGGTCGACCCACGACTCGGCGCTGGCGGCGGCGTGACGGGACCTATGCAGATGTCGAGGACCGAACGATCGCGATTCGCGACCGCAACGGCGACGTCGAGGCCATCGAAGGAGTCGCACGCGACGTTTCCGCGGAGCTGGCCACGCAGCACGAGCTTCGGGCCAGCCGCGACCGTCTCGATGCCGTGCTGTCCCACGTGCCGGTCATCCTCTGGGCAGCCGATCGCGAAGGACGGCTGACCATCCTCGAGGGGGCCGGCCTGCGTGCGTTGGCAGTCAGGCCCGAAGACATGCTTGGACGGACGCCGCCAGAAATCCATCCGGACACCCGCCGCTATCGTCGGCACCTCACGCTGGCTCTGCGCGGTCGGATCCAGTCGGTCGATGTGCACCTCGGCGAGCAGACGTTCATGACCCGCCTTGGACCTCTCGTCGACGCCGACGGGACGATCGTCGGGGTCACGGGCGTATCGGTGGACGTCACCCAGGAGCGACGCCTCGTGGAGGCTCTGGCCAGCGAGGGCCGCCAACGGGCGACCGTTGCCGCGGCACTGGACCGATTCGATCCGTCGCTTGACCTCGATTCACTCTCGGAGCAGATCGCGACCGAGATGCTGCTCCTCGACGGGGTCGACCACGCCGGGATCATCGCCTTCGGGCCCGGGCTCCTGACCTACTTCATCTCGTTCGTCGGACCGGGACTCCCGATGGAGGCGGGCCGGGCCCTGCCGCCGGCCCGGAGCGTGTACCTCCGCGAGCAGGCCGAGAAGGGTCCCTGGGTCGAACGGTGGACACCCCGGGCCGTGGACGGCCGATACGGCCTCAGGCTCGAAGAGGCTGGGCTCCGGGCGGCCGCATACGTGCCGCTCCGTAGGGGCACCGCTCCATGGGGACTCCTGGCGGCAGGCAGCCGGCAGACGGACGGTCCAGAGCTTCTCGAGCGCCGGATGTCGACGCTCGTCGAGTTCGGGGCCCTAGCCGTGGCATTGATCGGCCCGGCGCTCTCAACCCGGAACCTGGACGACGTCGTCCGGCAAGAACTGGTCGACATCATGGAACGGGAAGCGTTCTCGCCCGTCTTCCAGCCGATCGTGGCGCTGGCGGATCGATCGCCCATCGCGTTCGAGGCGCTCACTCGCTTCCGCGATGGCAGCCCGCCTGACCGTCGATTTGTCGAGGCCGAATCAGTGGGCATGAGTCTTCGGCTCGAGGCCGCGACGCTGACCCTTGCTCTCAAGTCGCTGCGCGACATCCCGGCCGGTATGGCGCTGACGCTCAACGTCTCGCCGGGTCTGGTCGTCGAGGGCCGGCTCCTCAAGCGTCTGCTTGTGCCGGTCGGTCGGGCGATCATCCTCGAGATCACCGAGCATCGCCGGATCGAGGACTACGACGCCGTCCGCCGGGCCCTGCGCGACCTGCCCGCAACCGTGGGCCTCGCGATCGACGATGCCGGAGCGGGTTTCGCAAGCCTTCGACACGTCATCGAGCTTCGCCCGGACTACGTGAAGCTTGACCGAGGCCTCGTCTCGGGCGTCGATCGAGACAAGGGCCGTCACGCAGTCGTCGCCGGGATGGTCCAGTTCGCCCGAAGCGCCGGTTGCCGGCTGATCGCCGAAGGAGTCGAGACAGAGGCGGAACACGAGGCCCTGTTCGATCTGGGCGTCGAGTACGGTCAGGGATTTCTCTATGCCGCGCCGGCGCCCTTCGGGAACGTCAGGGACTGAATCCCATCGGACGACTGATATCGCCCCCGTGGCGCGTGCGTGTCGGCGATCCGACACAGCCGAAACGCCATGACCAGCCGCGCGTCAGTGAGGCAGCGCTGCGGAAATCCGCGGCCACCTTGGGAGGAACCGACGTGTTCCATCGATCAACGCCGCGCACCCGGTTCGGGCTGATGTCGGCGGCAATCATCGCCCTTCTCGTGCTCTCGGCGGGTTCCGTCGCCGCCGATACCAGCCCGGGCGTCGGAACGTTCACCCAGAACGGCAAGAGCGCCGATACGTACTCAGGTGGTTGCGACTCGAACGGCGACGGAACGTCGACCTGTTGGGATGCCGGTCTGTCCGTCTTCGCCGGCAAGATGAGCGATAGCTTTTCGGGCGTGACCCATTCGAGCCAGGTCTGCGCATTCGTCGACAGCTATACCGTCGACGATTCCACGGGCGACTACGTCGGCGATCCGACCTTCGAGTCGGGCTGCGGGGTCGACCTGCCGAACGGCCGGCTGACGTTCGGTCGCAACCTCTCGTCGGCGACGCTCGCCACGACCACCATCGCGATTCAGGAGTACGTCTGCGACGAGTACAGCTGCGAGCCAGGCGCCAGCCGTGACGTGACCGTCGGCGGCACGTGGACCGGCGTCGGACCGACGTTCTCGCAGAAGTACCGCTCCGCCAGCGACGACGGAACCTGCCGTTTCAACGAGGCGGGCAAGGGCTCCAGCCGTGAGGCGTCGTTCTCAGGGACAATCGCCGGTCGCAGCCTCGAGGACACCTACGGCTCGATCACCGATGGGAAGTTCACGTATCGGTCGCGGTGCGTCGAGGTCTGACCCTCGCATCGTTGCAGGAGGCCCCCGCCGGTGCCCGGCGGGGCCTCCGATTGCCTGCCGGCCTCCCCTCAGCCCCGGGCGTAGGTGCCCGCCAGGGTCACCTTCCCGAGAACGGTGGCTCGGCCGAGCGCGTTCCGGACGTCTCCGCCGGCCGGATGATCGCGCAACCCGAGCGGAGCCCCGAGTGCAGTCAATGTGAAGCGGTAGTGATGCGTTCCGGACGGCGGGCACGGGCCGCCCCAGCCGGCATCGCCGAAGTCATTGCGGCCCTGTTGTGGCGGCAGGGCGCTCGGCGGCACGCCTTTCGGCAGATCTCCGTCGCGACCGGCCATGTCGAGGACGATCCAATGGACGAACCCGCGCGCATCCGGGTCGTCGACCACGAGCACCAGCGCCACGGTCCCTGCCGGCACCCCCGTCCACGCCAGCGGTGGCGAGACGTTCGCGCCGTCACACGAGAACTCGCGCGGGATGCGTCCACCGTCCGCGAACGCGCTGGACGTCAGGTGGAACGGCCCACCGGTGCCTGCTGGCGAACCGTCGGTCGAACCCGGATTTGACGAAGCTTCGGTCATCGGGCTGACCTCCAATGAGGGCGGCGGTGGCTCCGAGCCGGTCGCCGCGGCTGAGAAGGACTCGCTGCGCGAACCCGCACTCGGCTGGTTGCCGCCCGTGCAGGCGGCCAAGCCGAAGGTGATGAGGAGGGCGACTGCGGTGCCGAACGTTGAGCGCATTGCTGTCCTCCGACAGGATGCGCCGCGCGACGACGACCGGCAACCGTCCGTATCGTGAACTACGAGAGAAGCGCCGTCCGTAGTTCCGGGCCTGCCGATGGCCTGGCTCGCCAGCCGACCGCCCGCTCGCCGGTCGGGCTGCCCTCCGCTGCAGTCGGTCGCCGCAGCAAGGCATTGATCTGGCGATCGACGTCACGTAGGCCGCCGACCAGGTCGCTGATCTCGGCCGCCTGCCAGCGCTCGGCAAATCTGGCCATCGCATCCTCGTAGCGAGTGCCGATCGAGGTCAGCGGGGATGCGCTCGATTTCGGGTGGGCGAAGATGTCGAGGAAGACGGCACTGGCCGGGTCGCGAACGAGATCCGGCGACCGGAGGGCACTGACGGTCGAGGGGATGTTGCGCAGGCCGTTTGCCAGCTTGACGAGAGCCGCGTCGTCCGTCGTCAGGTACTTGATGAGCTGCCACGCCTCATCGCGCTGGCCGGCGCTGTTCGGGATCCCGATGATCGTTCCGTTGATCGGCCCGGAGCCATACAGGTCGGGGCGGGCGTCGGCGACGGGCAAAGGTGCAGTCCCGAAATTGACGGGCGAGCCGTTCGCTGCGATGAAGCCGACCCGCCACTCACCGTCGAGGCTGAGCGCGAGGCGACCCTTCTCGAAGGCATTCCCGCTTGAGAATTCCTCGCCGACCTCGCGGCCGAATGCGAGAAGGCTCTCGAGCCCGTACCAGTCGAGCAGCTCCTTCTGCCAGCGCAGCATCGCGGCCCAGGCCGGATCGCCCGCGATGCTGGAGTCGCCGATTGCGCCGAACCAGTGTGCGCCGAACTGGTGCCCGAACTGCGAGACGGTGTTCTCGTAGAAGCCGAAGAGCGGATTGAACCCGACGACCAGCAGCGAGCCGTCGGCTCGACGGGTGGTCAGGCGTTTGGCGTAGTCGGTCAGCTCCGTCATCGTCCGGGGCGGACCGGACAGCCCGGCCGCGGCCAGCAGATCCCGGTTGTAATAGAGACCGTAGGCGTCTGCCAGCATCGGCAGGGACCAGCGCCGGTCGCCGTGGCGGGTATATGTGCGCGTCGCCTCCGTGAAGATCGTGTCGTCGATCTGGTCGCGGTCCAGATATGGCCCAAGGTCGACGAGCCCGCCCGCCGAGGCATAGGTGCCGAAGTTGCCCGACTCGAACGAGCTGATGATGTTCGGCCCATCGCCGGTCCGAAGCGTCTCGATGATCCGCTCGTCGTCGATGCCACCGACGAGATCGACCTTGATCGCCGGATGGCGCGTCTCGAAGTCCGCGACGACCTCGCTCAGGACCGCCAGCTCCTGCGCCGCGTAGCCCATCCACAGCGAGATCGTGGTGTGGCCGAGCAGGTAGGCGCTCGCCTGGCGGGCGTCGAGCGGTCGCGAGTAGACGTAGCCCTGGGCCCTGTCGAAGCCGGCGGCGGCCAGCTGGCGCGACTGCTCGTCGAGCTCGACCCCTTCGGCGACGGTCTTGAGCTTGAGGTTGTGTGCGAGGCGGACGATCGAGCGGATGAGGGTCGTGTGCTGTGGCCCGCCGGCCAGTGCGTCGACGAAGCTCTTGTCGATCTTGACCTCGTCGACGGGGAAGCGTCCGATCGAGCTGAGCGAGGAGAACCCGGTCCCGAAGTCGTCGATGGCCAGCCGGACGCCGATCCCCTTGAGTTGGCGCAGCCGACGGTTGACGGCCTCGTCGTCGAGTGCCATGACGCTCTCGGTGATCTCGAGGGTCAGGCATTCTGGTGCGAGGTCCGCCTCCTCGAGGGCCAGGCTGACGGTCGCCACGAAGCCCGTGTCCTGGAGCTGCACCCCGGACACGTTGACGCTGATGCCGATCGGTCGGCCGGTTCGCTGCTGCTGCCAGACGCGGGCCTGACGGCACGCCTCCCGAATGACGAACGCGCCGATAGGGACGATGAGGCCGCTCCGTTCGGCCAGGGGGATGAACTCGTTCGGCGGGACGAGGCCGCCATCCGGGCGGGCCCACCGGACGAGGGCCTCCATCGAGGCGACCTCGCGGCTCGGCAGGTCGACGATCGGCTGGTAGTGGACGACGAATTCGCCGCGCTCCACCGCACCCCGCAGGTCTGCCCCGAGCCGCAGTCGATCTTTGCTCGCGACGTGCATCGCCGGCTCGAACACGCGGTACTTGCCCTTGCCGGCGTCCTTCGCTTCGTACATCGCCGTGTCGGAGGCGCGGAGCATGTCCTGGACATCGGGCAGCTCGTCGGAGCTCAGGGCGATCCCGACACTGGCATTGACGAGCAGCGACCGATCGCCGAGATCGAACGGCACGTCGAACTCGCTGAAGATCCGGTTGACGACAGCGATCGTCTGGTCCTCGTCGACATCCTCAAGGAGGACGGCGAACTCGTCGCCACCGAAACGCGCCGCGGTGTCACCGGGGCGAATGGAGCCAAGGAGGCGAGTCGCCACCTGGCGGATGAGGACATCGCCCGCATCGTGGCCGAGCGAGTCGTTGACGGTCTTGAAGTCGTCGAGATCGAGGAACAGGACCGCGACGTTCCGGGCGTGACGCCGGCGTCGGCCGAGTGCGTGCTCGAGACGATCGATGTAGAGGGCCCTGTTCGGAAGCCCGGTCAGCGGGTCGTGGAGGGCCTGGCGGGTGAGCTGCTCCTCGAGATCCTTCCATTTGCTGACGTCGTGCATCGTGAGGACGAGGCCGTCGGCGTGCTCGTCGTCGGCCGCCTTCGTGGCGACGAGATCGACCGCGACGAGCTGTCCGTCGCGCCGACGGACCTGGGACTCGATGTGGGTCATGCCGCCGGCCGGGAGATCCGACAGGAGCTCGACGACACTCGGGGCATCGATGGCCGACACGAGGTTGTCGACGTTGGTCCCGATCAGGTCGTCGGGCCCGTAGCCGAGGGTTCGCTGGACCGAGGCACTCTGGTAACGAACCACTCCTGCGTTGTCCAGGACGAGGACCAGGTCTGAGATATTTCGAAGGAGTGATTCCTGGCGGGCTTGCAACTCGTGCTCGCGCGCCTCGCTGCGGCGCTCGTTCCGCCCGATCAAGAACCAGGCGATGATCGGGACGCAGACGAGCAGGACCAGGGAGCGTTGGAGCACGACCTGCGGTCCTCCGCCGACGACCGCGGTCAGGGCGATATCGATGAACACGACGGACGCGCCGGCGAGAAGGACGTTCAGCGTCCCCTGACCTCGAAATCGGCCTCCAAGCCGCCGGGCGTGGAGTTGCGTGGGCATAGGTGGAGGCTAGGGCCCAAGTGGCCGTTCCTGAATAGGTCGAAGGTCATCCTCGGAACTCTGCAGATGGCATGACCCATCAGGGGCCACGTGGCCAGGTCAGTGATCGGGCCGAGTGGGCGGAAACTCAGGGCGTGCGATCATCGTCGCTGCGACATGGATATCCTGACTCGCCCGCTCTTGGCCGTCCTGCTCGCGGTTCTCGTCGCGTGCTCGAGCTCCGCTGGTGCGTCCGCGCCGGCGGCGCCCGCCCCCGCACAACCGTCGTCGCCCGCTTCAGCGGCACCGGCATCGCCCGCGTCATCGAGCTCCGCCGGCGGCGGCCCCATCACCAGCCCGGACGAAGCTGCCCAGCTGGTGCTCGCACTCGATCCGCATTTCACGGGCCTCAAACCGAAGAACCCGGACCTGATCGGTGGCTGCTGCTTCTACGAGGCGACGACGACCGCGGACGGATACCAGGTCAACGTGGAGCTCGGCTGGGGCGACTGTCCCGCAGGTTGCATCAATCGCCACCGCTGGACCTACTCGGTCGGGCGAGACGGCACGACGACGCTCCTGTCCGAGACCGGCGAGCCGGTTCCCTCGGCCTTCCCCGCCGGCGGCGGATCGACGTACTAGATCCCAGCCCCCCAGACGGCGCGGCCGAAACGAAGGAGCCGCGCCCCAGACGGGCGCGGCTCCATGAGTCCTGTGACCGGGGTGGACGGTCGCAGCGAGGCTGCGCACCCAGGCCGGGATCGGATGAAAAGGCTAGCGGATGAGCTGGACCCCGATGGCGCCGGCCCCGTCGATGACGCCACCGCCGACCGAACCGGTCGTGACGTAGCGGACGAACCAGCCGACGAGACAGGAGGTGCTGCCGTTGCCGGCGATCGGCACGAGGGTTGTGCCGTTGCCCTGGCATTGGGGGTTCGAGACGCTGTTCGAGTCCGACATGTAGTCGATGTAGAACGCCGCCACCTTGATGATGTGGTAGGTGGCGTTGCTGCCGCCGGCCGTGACGCAGTCGCCGTCGCAGATCGGAATGAGGCCGACCTGGCCGTGTTTCGCGTTGACTGAGTCGACCATTTGACCCGCGCAGTTGTTGCCGTTGTCCGAATTGAGAGTGATCGGGAATGACGGGAACTGGAGGTACGGAGGATTGTTCACTTCGGCGTCGCAGTTGTTGGGTGTTCCGTCGAGGTCGAGGATCATGAACGAGCCGCCGCCGGTCTTACACAACGGGACGATGTATTCCTGGCCAACCGGCGGTTCCCCCGGGTTGCTGATCGTCCAGTTGGTGTCGCCGGTGCCTACATTGCCGGGATTGCTGCAGTCGACGATGTTGATCGGGAAGATGAGCGGCATGAACCCGCCGCTGATGAGGGCGCCGGCAACCGCGGTTGCCTCGGCCGATGCGGCAAACTGGTTGAACCCGATCACGCGCCCGAATGTTGTCCCGAACGACTGGGTGCCGCCAACCTGGACACCCTGCGCGCCCGGCGGGATGGTGCCAACCACACCGACCTGGGCTGCGGCTGCCTGGTTCGGGGCCTGAGCGCCGCCCGCGGTCAGCAGGTGACCCTGCCAATCGGTGTAGAAGGCGTTGTACGAGTCGAGCCCGTTGGAACTTGACAGGGCGCCCATCGCGAGCGCGACGTCGGCATCCGACGCCGTTGCGCCTCCGAGCCTCTGGGCGAGCGTCGTCGCCCCGACGTTGGCAACCGCGTCGGCGCCGTTCTGCACCATCCGCTGGTGGGCATAGGCGTTGCCGCCCTCGAGGATGAGGGCGACGCCGCCAATCATCGAAATCATCGCAAGGACGGCGACAACGAGGATCTGTCCGCGTTGCCCATCGCGGGGATCGAGGGCGGAGCGACGGGAACGCTGCATGGGGTCCTCGTGGCTTGTTCGAAACGTGGGTCGCCGGGTCATGGCTGCTTGGGACACGCTGCCGCGGCGACGCCATCCGACAGATTGGGCGGACAGCTGTACTCGACGGGCAGCACCGACTTTGACGTGAAGGTGATCCCGTTCTTGAAGATGATGTTGCTGATGAGCGGCGTGATCGGCTGGTAGGTCGCCTCGAACGAAACGACGGCCAGGCAACCAACGGCGATGCTCGTCGTGCTCGGAAGCGGACAGGCGGCGCCCAGCGAGCCGTCGGCATTCTCCTGGAAGTAGCCGACGGTGACGCTCGGGTCATTGAGCTCGACGATCGACGTGGAGTTCTTCGCTCGCTGGACGATTGACGGCTGGTACTGGTTGACGACCGCCAATCGGGCGCCCTCACGTGCGGCGTTGGTCAGCGTGTTGTATGCGAAGACTGCTCGACCGAGGTCGAAGATGGCGACGAGCAGAAGCAGGAAGATCGGGATGACGAGGGCGAACTCGACCATAGCCTGGCCCCGGCGACCGCGGCCGCGTGCGCGGCGCCTCCGGAGCCTGTTCATCCGCTCACCGCGACGTTGCTCGTGCACGGCTGCGTGGTGTTGAATACCAGCGTCTGGCTGGTGATCGTGAAGTTGCCGTTCGGGGCGCCAGGTAGGCGGCTGACCAGGCCGCCGAAGCCGGCGGCGTACCACGCCGACTGGGCGTTGTTCCACTTTACGCCTGAGAGCTTCGGTACCAGGCATTGCGCCGTACCGACCGTGACCGTCTTGGTTGCCTGGACTGGACCCGACGGGAAGGTGACCGTCAATGTCACCGAGTAGGTGCCAGCCGCGTTGTAGGTGTGATTCGCCGACGTCATGGACGCACCGCTCGCGCTGCCCTGGCCCGCCCCGAAGGTCCATGCGTAGTTCGTCCCACCGGGGCCGGAAGTGCTCGTGAACGTGACCGGCAATGGGGCGCTACCGCTCGACGGGCTGACCGTGAAGTCGACCGTGGATGGGTCGGTGACCGTGACGCCCATGCTCGTCGTCGACGAGCCCCAGATGTTCGACGCCTTCATCGTGACGATGAACGTGCCCGCGCGTTCGAAAACGTGATCGAGCGGATCCTGGGAACTCACGATCGCCGGAATCGAACCGTCGTTGAACTTCCATTCCCATGCGGTCGGGTTGCCGCCGGAGGTGTCTCGGAAGACGACGGTGAAGGGGGTAGTGCCACTGAGCGATGACGGCGCCGCGACGGCGTTGCCGGTGAACGCCGCATTGGGCGCGGTCCCGATGACCGCATTTCCCATTGCCGCCGTCATCCCGGACTTTACCGGAAACCTCGATGCGGCCGACACCTGGACGCTGCCGCCGACGATATTGGAGATCACCGGAGTGATGACACCGAATGTGCAGCTGACCCCGACTGTGGCGACGTCGCCGATCTCCGGCCTTCCGTTCCCGTCGGCGTCGGTGAAGGTCGGAGCCGGCGCGGTCTGTACGCCGCCGACCACTGGCAGATTGCAGTTCGTGGCGGCGGCGTCAGCCAGGATTTCCTTCTGATATTTCGCCTGGGCCTGGAGGTGGTTCGCCTGGATGGCCGGGTCCGAGGACACCGTCCAGGCGTCCGGATTATTGGCGGCGAAGTTCGCCGCGATCCGGGCCATGTTCTGGAGGTTGATGTAACCGAGGTAGACCCGCCCGAAGTCGAGCGCCGTCAGGGTCAGCATCATGATGATCGGCAGGACGAGCGCGAACTCGACCAGGCTCTGGCCGCGCGTTCGGCTGTGAAGGTGCGTGCGCAGGCGCGTCGCGAGACGGAGCATCGAGAACCCCTGAGGGAGAGGACAGCCCCGGCATCCTCTGCCGAGCACCTTTCACGATCCCTTGAATCGGTGCGCCGCTGCATAGCCCGAAAGGTCGGCGGCCGCCCCGCATTCGTCCGGTCTGGGTCCTACGGCGCCTCGATCTGCCCTGTCTCCAGGCAACAGAAGAGCCGCGCCCTCGCGGGTCGCGGCTCTGGTGATCCTGGCGAGATTTCTTGCCTAAGGCTGGCCGAGTGTTGGCTCCAGAAGCCTCGGCAGGCTCTGGTCGAGTCCGTCAAACGTTTGTCGTACGTTCGTTCCACCCGCGAATTTGAACGTCCACGAGACGATCTTCCCGATCCCATCATGGCCCGGTTGCCCAGACAGGTTCACGTTGTCGTGAGGCGCGTATGTGATTCCCTGCCAGGCGAGCCCAGCGCCAGAGTTGACCTTGATGACGTCGCTGTTGTTGTCGACCGAGACGCTTGAATACTGTGAGCGCTTGATAACGTAAAGGGCTACCCCAACCTGCTCGGGCTGCGAGTTAAGCGCGGTGTTGTACGTACAAACCATCGTTGCATCGCATGCATGAGTAAGCGTGCCCTGGATGGTGAAACCTCCACGCTGGCGATTGGCAGTGACTTTACCCGTGTTCAAGTCCACTACCCCGCCGGCGCCAACGAGCAGCTGGTTCGATGCGCTGGGCCTGATCACCAGCGATACGCCATCGCCGATGATCATGGCATTACTTTCGACATTGACGTCCCCGTTGACATAGAAGACCCCGGGTAGCTGCCCAGACAACAATGGCGTCGGCACGTCGGGGATCGATCCGCGGACGCTCGAGTGGCGCATTGTCGGATCGAGGATCAGACACTTGCCGTTGCGAACCTGGATACCCGAGTAGTAACCCGGACCGATCCGGGGTGATGCAGGATCGCACGTAAGGACGCCTCCCGGCGTCGTGTTGCCGCCCCCCAGAGGCGGAGCCTCCAATGGACCACCGCTCTTGACGTCGACGTTACCGCCGATGTCACCCAGGGGCAAGGCCGGAGCCAGTGGCGATCCTGGCGCCGAGGCGATGGCAGTAGGCAGCGGATAGTTGGGATCATCGATGAATGCCGGGAGAGGCAACGGATCCCGAGTCACGTTGGCCGGCGAGCCGTTCGGTCCGCTGCTGATTTGGCCGATGTTCCAACAGGAGGATCCGCACGACAGGTAGTCCATCAGGTAGACGTCTGCCTCGTTGTCGCTGACGCCACGAATCCACAAATGGGAGCTCGAATTGAGTTTCATACCCCAGTTGCCGCCGACATCCCCGCCGATAACCTCAAGCCCGGAGGTGCTCCCAGCGATCGAGATGTCCTCGGCATTCGAAGGCCCAGCCTGGCCAGGTTGTCTAAGCGTGACGACCGCATAGCGATTCGCGAAGGATCCAGCTGTCGCGTACGTCGAGACAGCCCTGGCTCCCTGACCAAAGATCTGACTGAAAAACGACGGGTTGTCCTTGGAAACCAGGACGAATAATGTCCGACTCGTTGAGCTTGTATAAGCCCCGGTGTACACGGCGCCCGCATTGATCGGCGGCGTACTCACCCACATTCGATAGCCCGAATCCTGGACGGGCGATCCGGCAGGCGTATCGGCAAACCCAAGGGTGACAGGGTCAATGGCGAGGCCAAGCTGCGTCTTCAAGGACTCCCAGGCCGCCTGCCGCGCTTGCGCTCGTTTCGTGAGATCGATAGGTCGACTCAGGAATCCTGATCCAGCGAGTGCAGCAGCGTCGGCCGCGTTCTGATAATCGCGGCGGGCCTTGAGCCATGACCCAAAATCGACGGTGATCGCCGTTGCGCCGATCAGGACGACTAGAAAAAGCGCAAACAGGACCAGCACTTGCCCCTTGGGTTCGCGCGGGTTCGATTGGCTCATGGATTTACTCCCACGCTCGTTGCAGTACAAGGGATGCCCGACGGCGCGGTCGTTAAAGGTGGACTTTCGACTCGCATCTCTTCGCGGACGCCAGTCGTGTATCGGTTATCTGAGGCGCCATCCAATCCGTCGACAAGCTTCCCTACCAACGGGATGAAAAGTGAGTGCCCATACGTAATCGAGACGATCACCTTCTGTGAATAAGTGACCGGCGTGGTTGGATTCGTATACCAGCAATAACTGACGGTCGTGATACCGCTTCCGTTGTATCCGGGAATGCTCCGCTGCAGGACCAGATTGGCCTGGGCTGTGACGGCGGCATTCGTTGCATTCACAGGCGCCGTTGATGCATATCGTGCCACCTCGCGTGCGGCATTCGACAATCCGACCTCGCCACCAAAAGTGATCCCGAACTGGATGATCCCGAAGAGGAAGATAAAGAGCAGCGGCGCAATCAAGGCAAATTCGACGACCGCCTGCCCGGCATATTCCCTTTGCCCGTGCTTGCGCTTCATGTGTTGCAAACCGGGCTAGCAACATCGGGAATATCGGTAGCGGTGAGGTTCAGGTTGCTCACCCGGATTTCCTCGCTCGCGTCCAACCTGTATCCACCGTCGTTCGCCCCGTCGAATCCATCAAGAATCTGTGAGATCAACGGGATGAACAGCGGGTGGCTGTACTCAACGCGTACGCGAGCCATGATCGATGTGGATGCAGTGGCGTCCGTGAACTTGTAGTAGCAAACCTGCGTTCGCGGGATTCCGGTTTTCACGAGAGCCGCGGGGCTGTAAAAGCCAACGTTGCGCTTGAGGAATCCGGTTGACGAATCAGTAAGCCGACCGTAGTAGGTGTCGGCTGCCGCGAGGGCACCCGCCGCGGTCGTGACCGGAATCGAGGACGCATTGCGTGCTGCCTCGCGGGCTGCATTTGTCAATCCGACCTGGGCGAAGAACAAGAGGCCAATCTGCAGGATCGACATCAGGAGCACCGCGAGAATCGGCACGACCAGGGCGAATTCGACTAGCGATTGGCCACGCGGTTTGGACCTACCTGGGCGCGCACACGATCGGATCATGAGGGTCCTGTTGGGAAATACCACAAGTGCACTATCCCATCATGACCTTGCAGTGGGCCTTTCGGGTGGTGCGCGTGGTGGTGCCTTTCGATCGGACTACCGGCACAGGTACGATCGCCTCATTGGCAGATGCTGCCGGCAGGA
>WNGI01000901.1_pt1 | contig 23699 bp, 24 predicted proteins | sample 5400621 | NCBI WGS metagenome assembly WNGI01 (sample SAMN13153374, study PRJNA577476) | soil metagenome | isolation source: 20 cm soil or saprolite under Garry oak tree replicate 1 | place: USA:California | collected 2016-06-15 | reverse complement strand
CGGTCAGGACCTGCGCCGCGATGCCCTTCTCTTCGCGCAGCAGGCCGAGCAGCAGGTGCTCGGTGCCGACGTAGGAGTGATTCAGCTCGCGCGCCTCGCTCATCGCCAGCTCGAGCACCTTCTTGGCGCGGGATGTATAGGGGAGGTCGGGACCGGCCGCGGCCGCGGCCTTTCCTTTCTTCACCGTCTCCTCGATCTTCTGCTGAATCTCCTCGAGGTCGACGTTGAGATTCGTTAAGACCGCCGCCGCGACGCCCTCACCTTCGCGGATCAAGCCGAGCAGGATGTGCTCGGTACCGACGTACTCGTGATGCAGGCGGGCCGCTTCTTCGCGAGCCATCTGCAGGACTTTCCGGACTCGATCCGTGAAATTGTAGCCGTTCATCGGGGCTCCGCATTCGGTTCGTCTTCAAGCAAGCGCCGCACAAACGCAGCGCGCACCGTCGGCAGTTCGCGGTCGCCGGTAGACCGGTCGTCCATGGCTGCCAGGTGCGCGAGCTGGGTATAGATCAGCAGCTTGTTGAGCGTATATACCCCGGGACCCGGCAGCAGCTTCAGCCCAACGCCCAACCGCACACCGCTCAACAGATTCATCGTCTCTTCAAACGTCAACCGGCGCGCGTGTTTCAGCAAACCGTATGCGCGCCATGTTTTATCCTCGACTTCCTCAGGTGCCGTTCTCAACAGCACGTCCCGTGCCTGCTCTTCGTATTCGACGACTTGCCGCACGATCTTCCCGAGGTGATCGATGAGCTCGTCTTCAGTCTTCCCCAAGGTTGTTTGGTTGGACAACTGGAAGAAATTTCCGACGACTTCACTGCCTTCCCCGTACAGCCCCCGAAAGGTCAATCCCACCTGCGAGAGGCCTTGCAGAACTTTGTTGATTTCCTTGGTCAAAACAAGGCCCGGCAAATGGATAAGAACGCTGGCCCTGAGACCGGTTCCTGCATTCGTGGGACAAGACGTAAGATAGCCAAATTCAGGGTGAAAGGCGAAAGGAATCAGCGTGCCGAGTTCGGCATCTACCGATTCCACCGCGGCATAGGCGTCCTCCAAATCGAATCCCGACCACATGCCGTGCAGCCGCAGATGATCCTCTTCGTTCACCATCACCCCAACCTGATCCTGCACCAGCAGCGCCGCGCCCGGTCGAGGCGGCGATTCGCGCTCCAAGCCCGCTAACTCCTTACTGATGAGATGGCGCTCGTGCAGCAGTTGCCGCTCGGGACGCTCCATCTCGTCGAGATGGAATGCGACGGCCGACGAGAAGTGGTCGGAGGCGGCGGCGGCTTCCTGCACACGGTCCAGCACGGCTTTCCGGTCGGTATCCTTCGCCCGCTGGCTGAACGGGATCCCCCGCACGTTGCGGGCAAGCCGGATGCGGGTGGACAGGACGATCGTCGATTTCGGCCCCGACGCGTCCAGCCAGCGCATCCCGCCATCGGGTAGCAGTGTCAGGTCCATTACTCGAGTACCCGGATGCGATCGCGCAGCTCAGCCGCGAGCTCGAAGTTTTCGCCTTCCACCGCCCGCCGCAGCTGCGCCTTCAGCTCGAGCAGGCGGCTGCGGGGATCGGCTGCCCCGCCCCCCTCCAGGTCGCCCGGCGCTTCGTAGCGCTCCCCGACGTGCTGGCTCGAGCCGTGGAGCCGGCGGAGCAGATCACGCAAGTGCGCGTCGAATGTGGCGTAGCACTGATCGCAGCCCAGGCGGCCGGAATCGCGGAAGTCGCGCAGCGTGCTGCCGCACGACGGGCAACGCACGCCATCGGCCGGCGTGGGGACGAGGGCGCCTCCCTTCCCCAATGCCGTCAGGAATCCGCCGAGCGGCGTCTTGAGGACGGCGCCACCGGTTTCGACCCCCTTCAGCTGGGCACACTGCTCGCAGAGATGGAGGGTGACTTTGGAGTCATGCTCCACCTGCGTGAGGTTGATGATCGCGTCGCGCTCCTTGCAGTTATCGCACAGCATCAGGGTATCGCATCGACCGAGCTCACCACCGTGAGCCGGCCGTCCTCCAGGAGAAGCACCCGATCCGCCCGGCCGGCGAGCTGGCGATTGTGCGTGACGACGACGACCGCCGTCTCGTATTCCCGAGCCAGGCGGAAGAAGATCTCGTGCAACCGTTCGGCGTTCGCGTGGTCGAGGTTGCCCGACGGCTCGTCGGCCAGCACGACGTTGGGATCGTGGACCAGCGCGCGCGCCACCGCGCACCGCTGCTGTTCGCCGCCGGAGAGTTCGGCCGGCCGATGGCTCATCCGCCCCGCCAGACCCACGTCGGACAGCACCTCTTCGGCCCGCGAGCGAGCCTGGCGGGGCGACGTACCGCCGATCAGGAGGGGCATCATCACATTCTCGACCGCTGAAAACTCACGCAGCAGGTGGTGAAACTGGAACACGAATCCCAGCTTCCGGTTCCGAAGTTCCGCGGCGCCGCCCGCATCCTGATCGGCGTAGCGAGAGCCGTCCAGCCAAATATCACCGCCGGTCGGCGTATCCAGCGCACCCAGCAAATGCAGCAACGTGCTTTTTCCCGCTCCCGACGACCCGACGATGGCGACGAACTCGCCGCGGCGCACTTCCATGTCCACGCCGCGCAGCACCTCGAGCGGCTGCCCATCGCCTCCCGCGAAGACTTTGCGGACACTCCGAGCCACGAGCAGCGCGTTCATTCGTATCGAATCGCGGCCACCGGATCGAGCCGGGCGGCCTGCATACTGGGGTACAGCGGCGCCAGGGTGGCGATGACCAGACTCGCAGCGATGACCGCCAGGGCATCGAGGGGATTCGTCAGCACCGGCAGATGATCGATGAAGTAGATCGACGGATCGATGGGGATCAGATGACCGCGATTGACGCTCGACCCCAGGATCAGCCCCAACACCGTGCCGAGGGCCGTACCCGTAAGCCCGATGAACACGCCCTGGATGAGGAAGACGCGCCGAATCCGGTTGCGCGCCATCCCCATCGCCAGGAGGATGCCGATCTCGCGCGTCTTGTCGCGCACGACCATCGTCAGCGTCCCCACGACATTGAAGGCCGCCACGACGCAGATCAGGAACACGACGAGCCCCATCGCGAGCTTCTCGAGCTTGAGCGCCGAAAAGAGCGAGCGGTTTTGCAGCTGCCAGTCGAGCGCGCGATACGGATATCCGAGCTGGCTCTCGAGCTGCTGCCCGAAGGCGTTCGCCTGCTCGGGATTGGCGAGCCGCACCTCGAGCCCCGTGACCGCGTTGGCGAGCCCGGCGAAGTCCTGCGCGTTTTCACGCCGCATGACGACGTAGCTGTTGTCGTAATCGTACATCCCCGTTTCGAACAGACCCGTCACCTCGTAGCGGCGATACTTCGGGACGAACGCGCCGAGGCTGCGGTTGAACTGCGAGCCGGCCGGCGCGACCATGGTCACGATCTCACCCGGATAGGCCGAGAGCTTGGTGGCGAGCCGGGTCCCGATCGCAACGCCGCCTTCCACGCCCGGCTGCGTCGTGTGGAACGTCAGGTCGCCCTTTGTGAAGTAATGCGGCAGACTCGTTACGGCGCGCGTGCCCGTATCGGCTTCGACGCCGATCACCGCTACTCCGTCGGCGTAATCGTGCCCCGCGGAGATGAGGCCGTTCGTCAGCACGAACGGCGCGGCGGCCACCACCCCCGGGGTGCGCTGCACTTTGCCGAGCACGGTGCTCCAATCGTCGAGCCGCAACCCCTCGCCATAGGTGAGGACGCGGAGATGGGGATTCACGACGAGGATTTTCTCGCGCAGGTCGTTCTGCATCCCGTTCATGACGCCGAGCACGATCACCAGGGCCATGACGCCGACGGTCACGCCGCCCACCGCGATCACCGTAATTAAGGAAAGGAGACGCGACGACCGGCGGCTGCGCAGGTAGCGCATCGCGACGCGCAGATCGAGCCAATTCGGCCAGTTGGCGGCCAGCACCACGAGCGCCCCGATCGTCGCGATCACGAACAGGGCCTTGAGGATGTCGAGGACCGTGATGGAAATCGTCATTCGGGCCGCAGCATCGGAAAGAGAATCACATCACGAATGTTCGTCTGGTCGGCGAGAATCATGGTCAACCGGTCGACGCCCAGGCCGACGCCGCCCGCGGGCGGCATGCCGTACTCCAGCGCGCGCAGGTAGTCCTCGTCCAGCTGCTGTGCGTCGGTGTCCCCCGCTGCGCGGAAGGCCGCTTGCTGCTCGAAGCGGCGCCGCTGCTCGTCGGGGTCGTTGAGCTCGCTGAACGCATTGGCGAGCTCGCGGTGCTGCACGAACAGCTCCCACCGCTCGACCTTGGTCGGATCACCGCGCTTCGGCTTCGCGAGCGGCGAGAGCGCCACGGGATAGTCGAAGACGAACGTCGGCTGCACCAGCTTCGGCTCGACGCAGGTCTTGAAGACCTCATCGACGAGCTTCGGCCCGCTGAGCGCAGCGATCTCGTCTGGCGGTGCGTTGTGGCGCTTCAGCACGGCCCGCAGCTCGGCGTCGCTGGTGCGGGCGAGATCGACGCCGGCGTGCTCGCGCACGAGCGCGTAATAGTCCTTGCGCGCGAACGGCCGCTCGAACGAGAGCGTCGCGCCGTGTCGCTCCAGCACGCTGCTCTTGAACAAGTCGAGCACCAGACCCGACAGCATTTCTTCGGTCAGTTGGGCCATGTCGTTGTAGTCTGCGTACGCCTGATACCACTCCGCCATCGTGAACTCGGGATTGTGAAAGCGCGACAATCCTTCGTTGCGAAAGTCGTGGCCGATCTCGTACACCTTCTCGAGACCGCCCACGATACAGCGCTTCAGGTACAGCTCATCCGCGATGCGGAGATAGAACGTGGCGTCGAGGGCCTCGTAATGCGTCTGGAACGGCGATGCCGTCGCCCCGCCGTATAGCGGCTGCAACACCGGCGTCTCTACCTCCAAGTACCCCCTGCCGTCGAGGAACGCCCGAATCCCTTGGACAATCCGGGTACGCAGCCGGAACAGTTCCCGCACCTCGGCATGCACCGCGAGATCCGCGTACCGCTGCCGGTAGCGTAACTCCGGGTCGGTCAGTTCGCCGTGTTTTACGCCACTCGCGTCTTCCTTGCCGAGCGGCAGCGGCCGGAGTGCCTTGGCCAGCAAGGTACAGCGGCCGACGCGCACGGTGATTTCGCCCGTTCGGGTCTTCATCAGGCGCCCCTCGACCCCGATGTGATCCCCCAGGTCGAGCAGCTCGATCAGGCCGTAGAGATCCGTCCCGAGCTCATCGCCCTTGAAGTAGAGCTGGATCCTGCCGCTCGCGTCCTCCAGGTGCGCGAAGGTGGTCTTGCCGTGAGGCCGCAGCGCCACCAGGCGACCAGCCAGGCGGTACTGCGTCTGGTCGTTGTCATCCCGATACGCTCCGAGCGCCTGCTTGGCGGTGGCGCTGCGCTCAAAGCGGTACGCGAACGGGGCGACGCCTCGCTCGATCAGCTCCTTCAGCTTCTCGCGGCGCGCGGCTTCGACGAAACCGGTCATTACGCGGCCTTGCTTCCGAAGCGCTTGAGGAACGCTTCGATGAAGGGGTCGAGATCGCCGTCCATCACCTTCTGCACGTCGCTCACCTTCAGCTCGGTGCGGTGATCGTTCACCATGGTGTAGGGCTGGAACACGTACGAACGAATCTGGTTGCCCCACGCGATGTCCGTCTTCTGCTTGTCAACTTCCGCCTTCTTGGCTTCGCGCTCGGCGACGGCGCGCTCGTACAGCCGCGCCTTCAGCATTTTCATCGCCGTCGCCTTGTTCTTGCCCTGGCTGCGCTCCTGCTGGCACGATACGACAATCCCCGTCGGCAAGTGTGTGATCCGCACTGCAGAAGATGTCTTGTTGACGTGCTGGCCGCCTTTGCCGGACGCCCGAAACACGTCGATCCGGAGATCATCGTCCTTGATCTCGATCTCGATCTCGTCGTCCACTTCGGGATAGACGAAGACCGACGCGAACGAGGTGTGCCGGCGTGACTGCGAGTCGAACGGCGAGATCCGGACCAGGCGATGGACGCCCTTCTCCGCCTTCAGGAGGCCAAAGGCATATTGGCCGCGAATCTCGATCTCGGCAGATTTGATGCCCGCCTCTTCACCCGGGAGGATGTCGAGCACGTTCACGGCAAAGCCATGCCGCTCCGCCCAGCGCGTGTACATGCGGACCAGCATTTCGGCCCAGTCCTGTGACTCGGTACCGCCGGCACCCGGATGAATGGTGAGCAGCGCATCGCGCGTATCATCCGGTCCCTGCAACATGGTCTGCATCTCGAGCGACTCGAGCCGGCCGGCGATTTCATCTGCCTCGGTCTCGAGCGAGCGTTGCATGGCGAGATCGACGTGGGATTCGGCTTCCAGCAGCTCGTTGAGCTCTCGGCCCTCATCCACCCGCTTGCGCAGCGCGTGGTACGGCTCGAGCCACCCTTTCAGCGATTTGACTTCGGCGACGGTCCGGCGGGCGCGCTCCGAGTCGGCCCATAACGATCCGTCGGCCATCTTGTGCTCCAGTTCCGCGAGGCGCGCGGCTTTCCCCTCAACGTCAAAGAAAGCCCCGGAGCTCGGTGAGGCGACGATCGAAACCGGCAAAACGATCAGTGAGAGTCATGAGAACAGCGTCTTCCCCCCTGCGAGAATTTCGTTGAGAGCCTCGGTCCAGTACGGCGTGCTCTGCGCCATCTCCTGGCCGACCTGCTCGACGTACTCCTGCCAGCTCTTGTCGATTTCATCCCTGAAGAGCTGGGGCAGCGTGCCGTCGCGAATGCCCTGCTGCCGCTTCTCAGGATGATAGACGAGCATGTCCGAGATCAGGGCCCGCGCCAGGCGTCGTGCCTTCTGCTTCGGGTCCTGAACCATAAACGGATTCACCGGACGGAGCGGACCGGTGCTGCGCTTGCCGGCCGTGGGCGGGGGGGCCGGAGCGGCCGCCGGAGTGGCTCTCGACCCCGCGGCCTGCGGCGGTGGTGGAGGGGGAGCGGGAGGCGGAGGCGGCGGCGATTGCACTCGTGGCGCGGGAATCGCTGACGCCAAAGGCGGCACGGGAGCCGACGAGGGCGCCCGCGGCGCGGGGGTGGCGGCGGTCGCGGCGGGTCTCGCGGCGAACGGGTTCCGGCTCGACGGGGGTGCCGCAGGCCTGGCCGGCGCTGCAGCGATGGACGGCGCTGCGGGTCGCGCCGCTGGTGGCGCTGCGGGTGTCGCGGGCCGGGCGATCGGCGACGGCGCAAAGGCCGGCGCCGACGGAGGGGCTGCGGGCGTCCGGGCGGTGGCGGGTGCCGGGGCTCGCGGGGCCGGCGCGGGTGGCGGAGGTGGCCGGGGTGGCGGGGGTGGCGGCGCCATCGCAGGCCGTGAAGATGCGGCCGCGGGCGGAGTTGAAGGCGCCAGCTGCCCGGCCGCTCCATCCACGCTGACAGCGAAGATGTTGCTGCACACGCTGCAGCGCGCGCGGATGCCACTCGCGGGGACCTTGGTCGGGTCCACGCGATAGACCGTTTGGCACGATGGACAGTTGACGTTCACGCGCTACGCCTCGCTGTCTCCGCTTTCCTCGTCATTCCCTTCCCGATCGTGACGGCGATCGACGACAAATACCGAGCCCGCCTGCGTCTTCGCGTAGCTCTTCATTTCAGTCGCCAGCTCACTCACCTGGGCGGGGTGCGCAAAGCGGCGGTGCTTGTTGGTGACGACGCCGATCGACAGCGTCATGAGCGGCACGCGATGCAGTTGCCCGCGCCGATCCTTGCCGAAGTAGTAGCCCGCGCGTCGATCTTGCTCGTTGTACTGATAGGGCACGAGCGTGTCGAACACCTCCAGCACCTCGGTGCAGACCGCCTGAATGCTCTCGATCGGGATGACTACTATAAAATCATCGCCGCCGATATGCCCAACGAAGCCTTCTGCTCCAACCATCCCCCGCACGACGTCGTGCAAAATGCGGGAGAGCAAATAGATGACCCGATCGCCGTCGTAATAGCTGTAGCGATCGTTGTATTCCTTGAAGTGATCCAGATCGGCGTAGCAGACCGCAAACAGCTCGCCGCGCTCCATGCGCCGGCGCACTGCGCGTTCGATCTCGGTCGTCCCCGGGAGTCGAGTCGAAGGGTTTACCGCGACATCCCGCTCGGCGCGTGTGACCAGAGCGTCGAGGCGGCCGGCCTGCTCTCCCGGTTCGAACAGCGGCGTGATGACTTCATCGGCGCCGGCGGCAAACCAGCGACGAACCGCATCGGTCGCGTGACGATTGATCACCACGGCGAGCGGAACAATGGCCGTGTAGGCATCGCCTTTGAGCCGGGAGCAGAGCTCCATCCCCTCTTCTCCGGCACTATCGGCGTCCACGACCACCAGCGTGGGAAGAGAGCGCAGCACCCGCTCCTCCACAGCCGCCGCTTGGGGAATGGTGATCACGGGAACCCCTCTCCCGTTGACCCAGGCGGTCACGAAGTCAGGTACGGACCGACCAGCCGGCGAAAAGAAAAGAATGGCTTGGCGCGACCGCACCTTACTCCTCTCGTAAGGGTAGAAACCACCTAAACTTAGGCCCCGTCGCCTCTCGTGTCAATTGAACCTTGATAGGCGTCGCGGATTCTCACCGGCAACGTGCGCGAGCGTATGCGGATGTTGAGCATCTCGACGAAGACCGAGAATCCCATCGCGAAGTAAATGTACCCCTTCGCAATGTGCTGTCCCAATCCATCGGCGATCAGCGAGACGCCGATGAGCAGTAAGAAGCTCAGCGCCAGCATTTTGATGGTAGGATGCCGGTGCACGAAATCACTGATCGGCGCGGCCGCGACCATCATGACCCCGACGGCGAGGACCACCGCGGTAATCATTACCGGCAGATGGCGCGCCATTCCCACCGCGGTGATCACCGAGTCGAGCGAGAAGACGATGTCGAGCAGCATGATCTGCCCGACCACCCCCGACAGCGTCGCGCGCACTTTCTTGCCGGACCGATCCTCCTCGCCTTCGAGCCCCTCGTGGATCTCGCGTGTGCTTTTGGCGAGCAGAAACAGACCACCCGCGATCAGGATCAAGTCCCGGCCGGAGATCGAGCGCCCCAGCACCTGAAACAGCGGCGCGGTCAGCCGGATGATCCAGGCCAGCACGGCGAGCAGTGCGATGCGCGTCCCCATCGCGCCCACGAGTCCGATCCGGCGGGCCCTGCCTTGCTGCGCTTTCGGGAGCTTTCCCGCGATGATCGAGATGAAAACGATGTTGTCGATGCCGAGCACGATCTCGAGCAGCGTCAACGTGAGCAAACCGACCCAGGCCTCGGGTTGTGTAAGCCAGCTCATGGCCGTCCTAAAATGGGAGAGTGATCGACACTTGCGCGCGCCCCCACCCGACCATGCTGTGCACTTCGGCCGGCCGGCCGGCGGCTGCCGCCAGGCGGGCGGAAATCAGGGCGTCGACCGCGCTCAACACGTGATTGGCGAGAAGTAGCCCGATCTGGTTCTGTGCGCTGCGATACGAGTTGTCGCTCCGGCGAATCGCGGCGCGATACTCCTCGTGCTCGAGGGAATGATCGCGCCAGCTCCACTGGTATCCGGGGCCAATGGCATGATTCCAGTAGAAGGTCAGCGCGTTGATGTATGGCGGGGACATCGGGTCGGGCGGGACATTGGGGTCCGGCCAGAAGGTGCGGCGCGCGAGCAGCCATACAGAGCCGTTGTACGTCCGCGGATCCGTCTCGGGAGCGAACGCTGGTCCGGGATCGCCGTCGTAGAAGCCGCTCTCCGGAAATCGCTCCATCTGCTCGTAATACTCGAACACCGTGTCTTTCTTCTCCGGCAGGTACGGCGCGCGTGCGACGTTGAAGGCGAGCGCCTGGAACCGCGTGGCCTGTCGCGTCGCCTCGTGGTCGAGCTGCACGAAGCGCGCAACGAGATAGATCTCAGCCGCGAGATACACCGCACCGCGATCCTGATGCGCCATCAACTGTCCCGTCCCGGGAACGAGCAGCGAAGCGAGCGGGCGGACCCACAGACTGGCCAGCTGGACGCTGTCCGGCACGACGGAGCTGCTGTCCCGGCGCTGCGCCGCCAGGTGAACCGCAATCAGCAGCGCGGCGCATGCTACGCGTGCCGCGCGGCCCTTCATTAAAATGTCACTCGAAATGAAAAGAACGTCGGGCTGTCGGCCTGCAGGTCCGATCCTGTGAGGAAGGCGCGCGCCAGATCCACGCCGATCGAGCCGCTCTCGATGCCGAGCCCGACGCTGGGTCCGCTGAGCCCATCCTGCACGAAGGCATAGCCCGCTCGGACGCGCACCAGCTTCTGGTACCCAACGTCGAATCCCACTCGCGTCTCCGATTGTCCGCCTTGTCCCCACGGGCTGTCGACGTCGGCAGCGAGCTTTAAATCGAACGTTTGCTCGAGGGTGGCACCTTCGGCCGGACGGAAGTGAACCTCATACAGCGCTCCGATCGCGAGGCGGGTGGGCAGTGGATCGGCCTGCGCCTGGTTTTGTACCTGCAGTCGGAAACCGACGTTGCGCAGCGCCACGCCGATGCGCAACGGACCGCCTGGCCCGACACGAAACTGGCCGCCCAGATCGATCGCGTGCGTGGTACCCGCGCCGGCGGGGAGATTGCTGCAATCACCGCTGCAGTCGACGCGGAACTGCACGAGCTTGTAGCTCACGCCGAAGACAACGGAGCCGGCCAAGTTCGTCGCATAGGACGCCATGAATTCGAAGTTGCGTGCTGCGAGGCGCGCGATGGTATTGCCGTCGATGTCTGTGCGAGGCAAGTCGCCGTAGTCAACGAGGTACACCGCCCCGCCCAGTACCCCGATGCCGCGCGACGGAAAGTAGGCGCCGAGCACGCTGCTCTTCCCCGCCACGAGGGTGGCGGTGTGCAGGGCGAACTCGTCGTCCGATAGTGTCGCGAGACCGGCGGGGTTCCAGAATGCCACCTCACCGTGTCCCGACGCCGCAGTCGCGGTTTGCCCCATGCCGACCGCCTGCGCGCCGACTGGAAAGGCGAGGAACAGCGCGCCCGCGTTCAGCGGCTGTTCCTGCGCGGGCAGGCGGCCCGGCTGGCTGGCGGTCAGTAAGACAAGAAGGGCGAGCCGTCGCCCGCCCGCACGCCTGCCCGCCCGTCCGTTAGAAGGCTTTCGCCTCATCGATCAGCATGATGGGAATGTCGTCCTCGACCGCGTAGATCAGCCGGCAGTTATGACAGACGAGTGACTCGGCGGGTGCGGTGCGGTGCTCGAGCGGCCCCTTGCACTTGGGGCAGACGAGAATTTCGAGGAGATCCGGTGCCAGGCTCATGACGTGGCGTACCCCAACCGTTTGAGGGAAGGTTCGTCGCGCCGCCATTTGGGAAGCACTTTCACATGCAGATCCAGAAAAACGCGCTGCCCCAGCAGCGCCTCGATCTTGGCGCGCGCCGCTGCGCCGAGCGCCTTGATGGTGCGACCGCCCTCGCCAATGACGATGCCTTTTTGACTGTCGCGCTCGACGTACAATACGGCCCGAATATATACCGGCTCGGCACCCTCCCGAAACTCATCGATTTCACACGCCACACTATAGGGCAGCTCTTCATGAAGCTGTTCGAACGCCGCTTCACGGACGAATTCGGCGGCAAAGAACCGCATCGGCTGCGTGGCGAGCTCATCGGGATCGTAATGGAACGGGCCTTCCGGGAGCCTGTCGCGCAACGCCGCGAGCATCGTGTCGAGCCCCGCTCCGGTCGTCCCAGAGACCGCCAGCGTTTCCGGATGCGCCGGTGCGAGGTCCGCCTTGGTGTACACCATCACGACCGGTGCACGCGGCGCCCGGGCGAGCCCCGCCACGGTCGCGAGCGGTGGCGCAGGGTATTCGCTGAGCGGATGGAGGTAGGCGATCACTTCGGCATCGTCGATCGCGCGCAGCGCGGCAGCCCGCATCGCCTCGTGGAGCTTGTATTCGGGCTCCAGGAGGCCCGGCGAGTCGGTGAAGATGAACTGCGTGTCGTCTTTGGTGAGCAGGCCGACGACGGGCAGCCGCGTCGACTGCGGTTTGGGAGACACGATGGCGAGGTGCTCGCCGACGAGGGCATTGAGCAAGGTGGACTTGCCGACGTTGGGCCGGCCGGCGAGCACCACGGTCCCGCAGCGCGTCATGCGCGCCGGGCCGCGTCGATGAACGCCGCGAACAGCCGCGCCATGCGCGGATCGACATCGACCAGGTCTTCGGGGTGCCACTGCACGCCGATCAGAAACTGCCCGTTGGCAGCCTCCACGCCCTCGATGAGACCGTCGGGTGAGGTGGCGACCGGAACGAGTCCCGGGGCGAGGCGTGCGATACCCTGGTGATGCATGCTGTTCACGGAGAGCGATTCGGTGGCAAGCAGGCGCTGCAGGCGCGATCCCGGCGCGAGGTGCACTTCGTGCGCCAGCTCGTCGCGTCGTCGGCCGCCCACCGGAAAATGATCGTGCTTGATCGCCTCGGGATGTTGCGCCGTGACATCCTGATACAGTGAGCCACCCACGGCCACATTGATGAGCTGCGCGCCGCGACACACCGCGAGCACGGGCTTGCGATCGGCCAGCGCCCAGCGCGAGAGAAGGAGCTCGGTCCAGTCCCGCGCCGCGTCGGTTCGGCCGCACAGCGTCGTGCGTGGCTCACCATACGCCGCCGGATCGACATCCACGCCGCCCGGCAGGAAGAGGCCGTCGAGTCGCTCGTAGATGCCGCGCAGCGCCGCTTCGTTGCCTTCGAGCAGCGGAATGACCCACGGGATGGCGCCCGCCGACGTGAGGACCTGGACGTAGCGCTGGCTCATGATCCAGCAGCGCGGCAGCTGGTCGGGGATTGCTTCCAGCGTCTGAGTCGTGATACCGATGACCGGCAATTACAGTCCTTCCGCCGTCTCGGCGATCACGTGATCGACGACGGCCTTGAAATCGTTTGTCCGACTGAATGTGGCGAGCTGACGATCCGCGCTCGAGCCCTCGTCGAGAATCCGGAAAGCGTACTCGACCTCTTTGCGGCTGCCTAACTCGTCCAACACGTCATCGATGAACCATACCAGCAGCTCCCGCACCAGCTCGCGCGCCGGGAGCTCGACGCCTTTGCCGAAGTCCACGAGCCGTCCGTCGAATCCGTACCGAACGGCCCGCCACTTGTTCTCCTCGATGAGATCGGAGGGATATACCCGAAACGTCATGTTGTCCCGCCGCAAACGCCAGATCTTCGCCACGATCGCCTGGATGATCGCCGCGATGCACACCGCCTCGTCCACACGCGTACACACGTCACACACCCGGAACTCGAGGGTGGGATAGTTCCAGTTGGGCCGCACGTCCCACCAGATCTTGGACCCGTTGGGGATGCAGCCGGTGGTGGTGAGCACGTCCACGAGCTCGGTGTACTCGCTCCACCCCCGCAGCGGGCGCGGGACACCCGTGCGCGGAAAGCCGCGCCACACGATGCTGCGATACGATTTCAGTCCCGTCTTGCGGCCCAACCAGAACGGCGAGCTGGTGGAGAGACACATGAGGTGGGGGAGGAAGTAGCGCGACACGTTGAGCGCGTCGATCAGGAACTCGCGATCCTCGATGCCGACGTGGACGTGCGTACCGAAGATCAGCAGGCGCTGCGCCAGCTCCCCCATGTCCTCGCGCACGCCGAGGTAGCGCTCGAGCGGCGTGATCTGCTGGTCGATCCAGGAGGAGAAGGGATGCGTGCCAGCCGCGGCGATGCGGAGCCCGTTCCTGCCGACCAGCTCCAGGATGTCGCGACGCAGCCGCACGAGCTCCGCGCGCGCCTCGGCCGGCGTCTTACAGACCTTCGTGCCGACTTCGACGATGGATTGATGCAGCTCGGGCTTGACCTGTGTCAGCACCAGGTGATCGCCGCTCAGGAGCTCCGTGATGTACGATTTCAGCTCGCGGGTCTTGGGATCGATGATCTGATACTCCTCCTCGATTCCCAGCGTGAGCGACGGGGGCTTCATCGCGGCTCCAGGAGGAAGGTCGGTGCCTGCGAGCCACCACCGGCGGTGACGTTGACGAGCGCAGCGGACGAGAGGCGCGAGAGGCAGCCGTCCACGTACGCGCCATGGTACGCGAATGGATTGACGTCCAGAATGCGGTCGGCCAGAACCACGTGGCCGTCCACGAAACTCGGAAACGGCTCGCTCGGGATCGGCACGCGCTCCTGCACGACGAAGGGCTCGGCCAGTGCGGTTTGGAGCGCCCGTTCCCACGTGGCCGCGTCGACCTCCCAGCCGAGGACGATCCCCTTCCCTCCGTACTCGTCGTTGGGCTTGAGCACGAGACGCTCGCGCTCGGCGACGACGAAGGGCATGAGGTCGATTGTGCGGCCGCGGTAGCGCGTGCTGCGTTCGGCCACCAGGCGCGTCCAGGGGACGTGTCCGTCGATGGCCCGGCGCTCGTCGTCCGGAAAGAGTTCGGCGTTGCGCTCGTCACTCAGCACGGCCAGGCTCGCTTTCTTGTGCAGCAGCTTACAGCGGAATGGATTCACCATGCACACGGCGCCGGATTCGACGGCACGGATCACGGCGTGGTCGCGGCCGCAGCGCTCCACGAGCTCGCTGATGAGCACGCGTTTGTAGATCAGATCTACCGGAGCCCCGGCGGCGATGAGACGCCCACGCGCGAGCTCCGTGTCACGCGGGTCGACGATCACCGCCTCGAGTCCGCGCGCGCGGAAATAATCGACCCAGAGCACGAACTCATTGTGCGTCGGCACTTCGCGCCAATCGAGAATCGCAATCCGCGGGGCGGAGCGCTTTCCGCCGCCCCACTGCTCATATGACGCCAGCAGCGCGTGCAGTACGCCGTGCCGCGCGGGCAGTGGCCGTACATCGTACCGGCGCAGAAACGGTCGCATCGCGGGCAGCGCAAGAAACGTCTCCGCCAGCGCATCGCCGTACGCCGCGCCGGCGGGAGTCTCGGCGTTGTACTCGGTGAGGTGAAAGACTCCCTGATCGGGGAGAAAGAAGGTATCGATGCGTGACGTGGGGCTGGGATCGGCGAAGCCTGGGTCCTTTTCCATCAGGGCTTCCTCCCAGTCCGCGAGCCCGAACTGGCGCCGCAATGCGGCATTCTCGAGCGCGGCACGGTAAACGCGGTCGAACGCCCGCAGCAGGATCGCGCAGCGGTCACGCAGGAGGCGGTACTGCTCGGCGGTCAGGAATCGTGGACGCAGGACGGTACAGAGGGGCCGATCGCCGAAATACAAGCCGCGGCGACGCAACTCGCCATCCAGCATCGCCTGGGATTCGCCCCCCACCTCATCGCTCAACGACTCGTGATAGTGTCCGATCGCCTGCTCCAGCACCGACCTCATGCCGAAGAGGCCCGGCTCCGGGTGCGACCCTTGAAGAGCGTCTCCCAGTGGAACTTGCGCGGCGTCGTCTTGCGCTTGGCCAGGCCAATCACCAGGTCGGCCATGTGCTGTACCACCCACGCGAAGTATTCCGGGGTGAGCGAGTTGATGTCGAAGTCCGGCGCCGGATTCATGAAATCGATCGCATAGGGGACACCGTCTCTGACCGCCCACTCGATCGAGTTCATGTCATAGCCGAGCGCGGTCACGAGGGTGCGCGAGTCGGTGATGATCCGCTCGCGGAGCTCGGGCGACAGGTACTCGGGATCCACGATGTAGTTGCGCGCCTTCGGGTCGTAATGGATCGGAAGGATGTCCCGCTGCCCGAGACAAATGCAGCGGACGAACTGCTGCCAGTCGATGAATTCCTGGACGATCATCGTCCGCAAACCGGAGCCGTCGTAATGGGCGAGCAGCTCTTCCCGCGTGCGGCAGATGTACACGTCCTTCCATCCGCCGCCGTGCGCATCCTTGAGAATGCAGGGCAAGCCAACGTGCTTCACCACGGCATCCCAATCGAGCGGAAACACCAGGTTGCGCAGGCTCTCCTGATGGCTGATCGCGGGGATGTAACCCTTGTTCGGCAGCAACAGGGTCCTGGGACTCGCGATGCCAAGCTTGGTGGCGAGGGCGGCGCCGAAGAACTTGTCGTCCGCGGTCCACATGAACGGGTTGTTCACGACCGTGACCCCCTGGAGCGCGGCGTACTTGAGATACGACCGGTAGAACGGCACCTCGTGAGAGATCCGGTCGACCAGGACGGCGTAGTCTCTGGGCGAGTCCATCGCCGTCGGTCCAAGCTTGGCGAACTCCGCCACCACCCCCTCGTCGCGGCGGTTCACCTCCTCGATGAACTTCGGCGGGAATGACCATTCCCGGCCGACGATCAGCCCCACTTTCGCAGTCATCGCGCGCTCCTCGTTGTCCTCAATCGGCGTACAGCTGTAGATCGGTACCGACCGCGTCCGCCATATCCAGCGTTGCCTGCAGGTCGGGATGGCGTACGACCACAAAGCCATCCGACACGAGCGTCAACAGCCAGTTCCGCCGCAGCGCGCCGACGGGAAGCAGCTCCACCGCGGCGATGTGCGGACCAAAGCGCCCGTACAACCGGTCGAGCCCGTCGATCTGCCGGATGTGACCCGCACCCCGGGCACGCTTAAAGACGATCGCGGCGTTGTAGCGGCGTTCCAACTCCGCGCTGAAGCGTTTGTGCAAGACGGCTTCGGCCCATCCCGTGTAGAGGTCGATGTCGGACGCGTAGTTCATGCAATCCACGGTTCGCGCGCCGGGCGGCCGGGCCGCGATTTCGCCGAATATGGTTTCGCCGTTCTCCTTGCGATACCACTCCATATGCGTGAATCCCGTCTGAAAGCCGAGTGCCTTCAGCACGGCGCATCCCATCTCCCTGCCGCCTTGCAAATGATCAGCTTCAACGTCGCGCAATGCGATCGTCTGGGGACTAATCCACTCTTCCTGGCGGGCGATCAGGGGGCGAGGCCGATACAGGCACATGTTCCAGAACGCGATTTTGCCGTCGATGCAGATCGTGTCGAACGTGTACTCCACCGCCTCGATGAATTCCTCGACATTGACGTCCCGGGCCTGTCCGAGACGAGCGAGCACGGCATCGAGCTCGAGCCGAGAGTTGACGCGGAAGGTATCAGCCGAGCCGGCCCCGGCGATGGGCTTCACGACGACGGGGAAACCAATCTGCTCCGCCGCGCGCTGGCACTCGGCCGGGTTCGTCGCGCGCCGGTGCCTGGGCGTACGAATGCCTGCTTTCGCAACCGCCTGCTTCATCGCGTCTTTGTCGCGGAACAGGGTCGCCTGCGCGACGTCTTGCCCCTTCACGCCCAGTTTTTCCCGCAGCTGCGCCGCCAGGATCACGCCCGGTTCCCACAAGCACTCGACCTGTTCGATGGGCTGAGCCGCTTTCCAGCCAGCGACCTGCTTTACGACCGCCGCCTCATCGAGCAGCGAAGACACCTGCAGATAGCCGGCGAGGTGCGGGCGCACGAGCTCCGGCAGGTCATGCTCCGCTTGATCGCCGATGCCAAAGACCCGGGCGCCCTGCACCGCCAATCCACGGGTGAAGTAATTGATTTCCGTGGGGTATCCCGGTGAGATCACGAGCACGTTCATGGCGGCACCCTTTCCTCTTTTCATGAGGCCAGCTCGACGCGTACCAGCGAAATCAACCGCTGCAACGCGCGCTGCACTACAGCGGTCTCAGGGTGCCGGAGAATCACGAAACCTTCGCCTTCGTAGCTGCCGGTAGGCGTTTGACCCGGGGTGGGCAGCTTCGCGTCCACGACCAGCGAGCCGATCTCGTGCTGTACCTGATCGAGACCGCGAATCGCCCGGACGCGCCCATTTCCCTGACCGCGCAAGTATGCGGCCCCCACGGCGTATTGGCGCGGCGGCGCGGCAAAGTCGCCGAACACCATCAGCCGTGCCCAGGCCGCGACCGCGTCGAAGTCGTGCGCCCGCGAGATGATCGTCATGATCTGCGCCCCGGGCGGGCGCGCCGCGACTTCGGAAATCGCGATCGTCCCATCCGGACGCCGAAACCACTCCATGTGCGTGAGCCCCGTCTCCATCCCCAGCACGCCCAGTGCGCGGAACGCCGCGCTGCGGATGTCGTCATACAGCGGCTCCTCCACCTCCCGCGGCAGCACCAGACACCACTGGATCCACGGATTGCGCAGCACCTCGAGCGGCGAGGGATAGTAGTGTGTCAGCGAGTGCCACACGGCGCGGCCGCCGATCGATACCGTCTCGAACGAGTGCTCGTCCCCGGTCACATACTCTTCCAGCAGCACGGGACGATCCGGCCCCGGCGCGGCGGCATCGACCGCGGCCAGCAGCGCCGGCAGATCGTCGACGCGCGACGTGGCCTGCGCACCGGCGCCGCTCGGTGGCTTGACGATCAACGGAAACCCGATCTCACGCGCAAATGCCGCCGCGTCTTCACGCGTCGCCGCCAGCCGGTGGCGCGCGCAGGGGAGGCCGGCTTCGCGCAACAGGGATTTCATGCGTGCCTTGTCGCGGAAATTGTGCGCCGCTGCCACGCGCATGCCCGTGATGCCGCGGAGCTCGCGAATCTCCGCAAGCGGCACCTGCAGCTGCTCGTACGCGGCCAGCAAGCGGTCGACCCGTCCGACGCGTGCCTCCAGCTGCGTGACCGCATCCATCAGCTGTCCTGTGTGCAGTACATCGGGCACGCGCCAGTGCACCACCTGGGAACGCAACGCGGGTGGAAGATCGTCGAGCGGGGCCTGGCTGATCACGCCGACCCGCACGCCGGGCAGTGCCACCACGGCGGCAATCATGCGCGACGCGTTTTCAGAGAGAATGGGAGCGGCGAAAAACACTACGGGCATGGGGAGGTACGGTAACCCCCCACGACGCTCTATGGAACCGGTGCGGCCATACGTACATTATGCGGCTGCGAATGCGAAGGTACCCACGTTTTTTCCTGCGCTGGAGGGCGCGCGCCCGAGCCCGCGCCCACAAAGGCTCGGTTCAGGTGGTTCCGGCCAATGGCCGCAACCTCCTCGTGTACACCCCGGCGTCGTACGCCCGGGGTGACGCACGCTACCCCGTCATCTATATGCAGGACGGCCAGAATCTCTTCGATCCCGCGACCAGTTTTGCGGGAGACTGGGGTCTGAAGACCGCGCTCGCCTGGGCGAGTCGCCGCGGATTCCAGGCCATCGTCGTCGGCATTCCGAACCTGGGAGCAGCGCGCATCAACGAGTACACGCCGTTCGTCGACCCGAAGGTCGGCGGCGGCCAGGGCGAGCGCTACCTCGATTACCTGGTCCACACGGTAAAGCCGCTGATCGACGAGCGATTCCGCACGCTACCCGAGCGGGCGCACACGGGCATCGCCGGATCGTCGCTCGGCGGGCTGATCAGCCTGTACGCGTTCTTCCGGTATCCCGAGGTGTTCGGCTTCACCGCGGCGCTGAGCCCGTCGTTGTGGTTCGCGAACGCCGCAATACTGGCGTTCGTCGAGCAGGCCACCCCCCCCGCCGGTGGACGCGTGTATCTCGACGTCGGGCTGCGCGAAGGACCGGCCCACGTGGCGCTGGCCCGCCGGCTGCGGGACATCCTGGTCGCGAAGGGCTACGAACCCCGCGTCGAGCTGCGCTGGGTGGAGGATCGCGAAGGCCGCCACCACGAGTCGGCGTGGGGGCGCCGGTTCCGCAAGGCGCTGCCATTTCTGCTGCGGAACGGCAAACTGGGATGAAGCAGGAGCGCCACCGCTGGCGCAGCCCCGCCCTGGGACGCGAGATGGAGTTGCAGGTGGTGGGCCACGCCGGCGCGCGGGTCTTTGTGTTCCCCACGACGCTGGGCAGCCTCACCGAGTGGACGGATCGCTGGATGCACCGGTGGGGTGTGCTCGGCGAACACCTCGACCGCGGCTGGATCCAGCTCCACTGCCTGCATCACGTGCACGAGGAAAGCTGGTACGCGCCCGACCAGGTTCATCCTGGTCATCGCGCGTGGCGCCATCTGCAATACGACCGGTATCTGCGTGACGAGGTCGTCCCGTTCAGCCTGTCGAAAAATCCAACACAATTTCTCATTGCGACCGGGGCGAGTTTCGGCGCCTACCACGCCCTCTGTTTCGGGCTCCGCAATCCGCACAGCGTGAATCGCATCATCGGCCTCTCGGGCACGTACGACATCAAGCGCCTGACGGGCGGCTACTCCGATGCCAACGTCTACGCATGTAACCCATTCGATTTCATGGGTCACGAGCAGGATCCATCACGCCTCGCCGCATTCCAGCGGCAGGACATCATCCTGGCGATCGGCGAGCACGATCCCGCGTGCGAGAACAATCGCGAAATGTCCGGCATCCTGTGGGGCAAAGGGATCGGGAACGCGCTGCGGATCTGGGACGGTTGGTCCCACGACTGGCCCTACTGGGAGAAAATGATCCGCCTGTACATCGGCGGGCACGACTGAGACGACACTGAACAATGATCAACGATCAAGGATCATCGATCATCGATCATTGATGATTCGCTCCAGCGTCGGCAGAATGTCCGGGAATATGTCGTCGCGCCGCCGCAGCTCCTCGGCGAGTGCCACACCCGACTCCAGGTGGTCGCGGTTCGCGAGAGCCGCCAGCAACCGCTCGAGATCGTCGCAGTGGCCATTGAAACGACGCGTCGCGTAGTCCGCAACTTCTCCCGTCGAGATGATGAACTGCCAGTCTGAGGCCTGCGCCAGCAGCAGCTCGCGCGCCGCCTGCGCCAGGATCGGGCGCGCCGCCGGCACGCCGAGCGCCGCCGGTACCGCGTTCCAAAAGCTCTGCTCCAGAGGCCAGAGCCGTCGCCACGTCCAGAGTGTCTCATCATTCAGCCACATGCTGTAGTCACCGTTCGCCCCCCACGACCCCGCGGCAAGTTGCAGCGCCGCCGTCGGTGGGCGTTCGCGAAGATGGTGGCTCGCGGTGGTCGGATGTACGTCCCGGTCGTCATTGAAGGAGCGGTACATGGCGCCGAGAAAATCCGGTCCCTCGAACCACCAGTGACCGAACAGCTCGGTGTCGAACGGCGACACGACGACGGTGCCAGCGCCGGCACCGTCGCCCTGCGCCTCGTCTCGCGCGATTCGATCGAGCAGGTGGACAAAGTGTTTGCCGTGGTCGCGCGCCCGCCACCGAGCCGCCGTCGGGTCGTACGGCTGCTTGTCGCCGAGGTCGACGTCATTCCCCGTCACACGCCAGAGCTTGAGTCCGCCCGGCCAGCGGATTTTGTGGAACTCGAGGTACGTCCCGTCTCCCGGGTACCCGCTGTGACGACTCCAGACCTGTGCGGAGGCGACGGGGTCGCGCACTAACGCCGCGACGGCGGCGCCGGGCCGTGATGACAACCGGTACGCCTGGTACGGCGAGTTCTCGATGGTTCCCGCGTATGGCGTGCCGCGCTGGGGGCGGCCGTGGAGGTCGAATCGCTCCGCGCCCATCGGAAGATCATCCTCGTAAACACTCAGCGGTGTCCCCGCCGCGGCCTGGTGCGCGTCGGTGAAGAAATAGCGGAATCCCGCCTCGGCGACGAACTCATCGGTTCCCGGGCGCTCTCCCGACCACGGCGCGTCGGGAAGGGGCCTCCACGTTCCCCGGCCGCGGTACGCGCATTCGGGAAGCCAACAGCCCGCCGGTTTGCGCCCGAACAAGCGTTCGTGTTCCACACGCCCGAGCAAGAACTGCAGCCGGACGCTCTCATCGCATCCCAGCAGTGGTGAGAAACCGTGCGTCGCGGCGCCGCCCATGATCTCGATGTGGCCGGCCTCTTCGAGCGCCCGAAACGGCGCGACGAGGTCACCGTTGACCGATCGGAACAGCGCGCGCAGCCGCTGCAAGCGATCACGCCAGTATGCCGTGAGCGGGATGAGCGGTTCATCGTTGGTCCCCGCGAGCGTCGTGACCGCCTCGTCGCACGCCGTGAGCCGCTGCTGGAAGTAGGCCTCGAGCTCGGCGGCGAACGTCCGGGACACGAGCTGGTTCGCGAGCACGGGGGTAAAGCCGATCGTGACCGGCGAAGGGACTCCCTCAACGGCCAGCTCGCGCAGCGTCTCCAGCAGGGGCAGATAGGTATCGATTGCTGCTTCGCACAGCCAATCGCTGCCGTGCGGCCAGCGGCCGTGGTTGAGCACGTACGGGAGATGGCTGTGCAGCGCGAGAACGAAATCCATCAGTCGGTGCTGCGCCCGGTGCGCTCGGCCACCTCGAGCGCTTTGAGGTAGACGGCGAGGTACTTCAACGCCGAGTGCTGCCAGCTGAAGTTCTTCGCCATCGCGCGACGCATCAGCGTCTGCCATCCGCGCTCGTCGCGGTAGTGCTCTACGGCGCGCTGCAGCGCCGTGGCGAGCGCCGGGACGGAGAACTGGTCGAAGACGAAGCCGGTGCTGCCGTCGTCGACGGTGTCATTGAGGCCGCCGGTGCGCCGCACGACGGGGAGGGTGCCGAACCGTTGGGCGCGCATCTGCGTCAGGCCGCACGGCTCGTACTGGCACGGCATCAGCAGCATGTCGGCGCCGGCGACGACGATGTGCTCGAGCGGGTCCGTGAACCCGGGTTCGACAGCGATGCGGTCGGGAAACCGCGCCGCCAGCTGGCGCAACGGCTCGATGTAGCGGCGCTCGCCCTGACCCAAAAAGACATACTGGGCGTCCGTCGAGAGCAACGCGCGACCATCCACGAGCAGGTCGAGTCCCTTTTGCGCGACCAGGCGCGCCGCCATGCCGCACAGCGGCGTGCGCGCCGACTGCGCGAGTCCGAAGCGCGTTTGGAGCGCGACCTTGCACTCCCGCTTGCCCTCGAGGTGTCGCGCGTTGAAGCGCTGGGCGATGTGCGCATCCCTCGTGGGATCCCAGATGTCGTAGTCGATCCCGTTGGTGATCCCGAACAGCCGGTCGCGCAGCGCGCGGAACGTGTCGCCGAGCCCGAAGCCGCCGTCGGGCGACTGCAGCTCGCGCGCGTGCGTCGCGCTCACGGTGACGACGGCGTCGGCCGAGATGATCCCGCCCTTGAGCCAATTCACCTTGTCGTACCACTCCAGGAACTCCCAGTTGAACAGCTCCCACGGGAGGCCGATCTCGGGCAGGGTCGCCGGCGGGAAGTGTCCCTGATAGCCGGCGTTGTGCACCGACAAGACCGCGGGCACACGCCGGTAGTAGGGATGCCGCGCCAGGAGCGACCGCAGGTAGACGAGCACCATGGACGCGTGCCAGTCGTGCGCGTGCAGAATCGCGTTGGCGGGTGCGATGCGCGGCAACGCGGTGAGCGCCGCAAGGGAGAAGAAGGCGAAGCGCCGGTGATTATCGGGATAGTCCCGTCCTTCGCCGTACAACGCCGGCCGATCGAAGAACCCCGGATGCTCCACGAAAACCACGTCGGTGCCGCGGGGCGTGCCTTTGGCCCGCCACAGCCGGCCGGTTTCTCGGGTTGGCCCGAGCTGCACCGTGATGGGCGCCCCGAGCGGCTCCATCGCGGTAACCACGGCGCGGACTTGCCGGTAGAGCGGCATCACGACCGTGGTCGGCAGTCCCGCGGCGGCCTGGTACGTGGCCAGACTGGCGACGGCCTCTCCGAGACCTCCCGAGCGCGCGTAGGGCCAGCACTCGGAGACCACGTGGACGATCGGGATTGGTTTGCCGTCGTTCGCCCGCAGGACGGACTTGCGCGTTCTGGCGCGCGCGCGCGCGGGCGATCTACGCTCACGCGTTTGGGGTTTCGGCGCTTCGGACGATCCGACCATGATGCTCGAAGATAACGCGAGATAGCCCGCTGTCGCGATTGATCAATCTACCTGCCAAGCCTCCACCGCCCCCCGCCCACCGCCCCCCG
>WNGI01000900.1_pt1 | contig 23699 bp, 17 predicted proteins | sample 5400621 | NCBI WGS metagenome assembly WNGI01 (sample SAMN13153374, study PRJNA577476) | soil metagenome | isolation source: 20 cm soil or saprolite under Garry oak tree replicate 1 | place: USA:California | collected 2016-06-15 | reverse complement strand
CCTTGAGCTTGGTTGCGGAGGACTTGCGGTCTTTCTCCTGTTTCGCGATGTCGTAACGATACTTCCCGAAATCGACGATTTTGCATACCGGCGGGTTCGCTGTGGGAGCGACTTCAACCAGATCGAGGTCCAAACTCTGAGCTCTGCGCAAGGCGTCGGACAACTTCATGACGCCAAGCTGTTCACCGGTCGATCCCATGATTACTCGCACTTCGCGAGCGCGAATCCGACCGTTTACACGAATTTGTAGTTGCAGATTAAATCAAAGCTCCTTCCGGCGAAACGGGAGTGCACCGCGCCGCCGTCATTTCATTTCGCAAATCCGTTCGCGCTTGGACGCGCGAACGGAGCACTCGACATCGTCGCGGCTGCGAGGGACCGCGGCGATGAGCCCGCCTTTGGCGAGCCGAGGGGAAAGTTGTAAGCCACAATCGGAGAGTCGCAAGATCAATCTGAGCAGTTATTCAGCAGGTGGCGAGCCGAAGTGCGCGGCATGCGCAGTATAGGCAGCAGCATCTTCAATCATCGAGTCGAGCGTGGCAGCAATAGGTTCTAACTTTACCACGCCGGAAAAGATCGCGCGATCACCAATTTCGCTATCGATGACGAAGGTCGGACGCTGCGTAACGTGAAGCTTGTGCCATTCCGCCGTGCTTGCGCGCACTCGCGCTTCAATCGTCGGCCAACGTGCTCGCTCCAGGAGTTTTTTCTTATCCAAATCCCCCGCCGTTGCCGCGATTCCCGCGGCGATTTCCCAATCGCGAATGTTTTTGCCTTCACGCAAGGTCGCATTGGCCAGCGCGATCCGCACTTTGTCATCTTCGAGGCCGAGATCCCGCGCCGCTTCCGCCATCAGATTCGGCACCAGATACTCGGACAACACCGGTTCATACCAATCGGTGCGCAACATGAATGGCGAGCGGTTCATCATTCCGCTGCGCCGATAAAACCACTCCTCTTGCGCCCGTGATTTTGGCAGCCCCGATGCGTCCATCAAGGCAATCCTCCAATCGAACGCAATGCGGTCCGCATAACTCCGTTTCAATTCCGTCCAGGTCGGCTCGGCCCAAAAACACCAAGAGGAAACGACATCGAGATAATTGATAATCGAGATGCGCAAAGTTCCCAAATTTGGCAGAAAACAATTACTGCGAAAAGTAACTTTCGCGCGATATGACGAATCGATCAGACGTGCGAAACTCGTCCCGCCCCGCGAGATGGAACTTCAGCATATCTTTCTTTTTACCGCAATCGCCTCGTCTTCGCTAATCGTCGCGCAAAGTTTTCGCGGGCAGGCCTCCGGCGCGCGTCTGGCCGCTTTAGTTGTCCTGATCGCCTCCGGGATTGGCTGGCTCATTGCGCGACCCGTTGCCGGTTATATCGCAGCAATTCTCTGGTGCAGCTTATTGTTGCTTCCAGCGATGCTACGTCACCGTACTCGTGCGAAGGACGATCCGTTTTATCGCGCGCGCTCCCCGGCAATCACGATCTCACCGGTTGTTCTGGCATTGATCCTCCTCAACGCAGCGGCCTTTCTCATCGAAATTCTTTTCGGCGGCCCGGAAAATCCTCTTACTTTGTATCGCCTGGGAGAGCTTGATACGATCTCAGTCCTCTATGCACATCAGCACTGGAGACTTTTCACGGCCTTATTCCTGCATTACGGAATGGTTCATCTCGCCTTCAACATGTTCGCGCTGCTCGTGCTCGGACCGCCACTGGAACGTCAAATCGGCGCAATCGCGTTCGCGGTTTGCTACCTCCTCTCCGGCCTCGGCTCGAGCGTCAGCGTGGTCTTGCTGGCGAAATTGCGCCTCCTGCCGCCGCTGGAACTCGTCGGAGCCTCGGGCTGTGTCATGGGCATCGTGGGAGCATGGGGAGGATTTCTTCTGCGTAACCGGGACGCCCCCCTCGCGGTGCAGCGATTGCGGAACGTCATTGTCATTGTGCTAATGCAAATTGTTTTCGATCTCATGACTCCAAACGTCAGTATGTCCGCCCATCTCGGGGGCCTTTTGACCGGTTTTCTCCTCGGACTTACTCTCCGACGTCAAACAGTGCGCGGCATGTAACCCGCTCCGTCGCATTGCCAGATTTGATATTTTCCTGACAGTATCCCGATCGCTTTGGCTTCTCCTGCTATGCCGAACTTTGTCACTTACAATGTCATTCCCACTCTTCCGGCGGCACTCGAGCCGCTTCGCGAAATAAGCTTTAATCTTTGGTGGACTTGGGAACCGTCCGCACGCCGTCTCTTCCGCCACCTCGATACCGAGCTTTGGAACCGGACCAATCACAACCCGGTCCGGATGCTCCAACTTTCACGTCAGGTCCGGCTCGAAGAGGTCGCACAAGACAAGAATTTTCTCCGTGAGCTGAAGCAGGTTCACGACGCTTTTACCAAATATTTAAGCCCGAAAGAGACCTACGGAAAAACCGAACCCGGTTCCGTCTTGCAGAAGCCAGTTGCCTATTTTTCTGCCGAATTTGGATTCCACGAATCGATCCCTAATTACTCCGGTGGTCTGGGTATTTTGGCCGGAGATCATTGTAAATCAGCCAGCGACCTCGATATCAACTTCGTTGCTGTCGGACTTCTTTATCGCCACGGCTATTTCAAACAGGAGATCGACAAGGACGGCCTCCAGCACGCCATCAATCTCAACCAAAATTTCCATCACCTTCCCATCCGCGAAGTGCGACAAGGCGACCACCGATTGCTCGTGTCGGTCCGGATTTTAGACCGCGATGTCTATGCCAAGGTTTGGCAATTACTGGTGGGCCGCGTCAGCCTCTACCTGCTCGACACCGACGTGCCTGAGAATAATAGCGATGACCGTCTCATCACGGCGGAGCTTTACGGCGGCGATCTCGAGATGCGAATGCGTCAGGAAATTATTCTCGGAATCGGCGGGGTGCACGTCCTCAACGCTCTTGGGCTCGAGCCGGAAGTATTCCATATGAATGAAGGACACTCAGCCTTCCTCGCCCTTGAGCGTATCCGGCTGCTGGTCACAGAGAAGAAGCTGGATTTCTACGCTGCCGTGCAAGTGGCCGCTTCGGCCCATGTGTTCACAACCCACACACCGGTGCCGGCGGGAAACGATTCTTTCCCTCGTGAAATGATGCGAAAATACTTCACTGATTTCGCAATTGAGCTTGGTATTCCGTTCGACGAACTCTTCACCTTCGGTCAAACGCGGGTGAATCCGAACGATCCATTTAGCATGACCATTCTCGCCCTGCGTTTGAGTCGTCATGCTAATGGTGTCAGCAAATTGCACGGCGAAGTGAGCCGCGGGTTGTGGAAGGATGTGTGGACGGGCGTGCCCCAGAATGAAGTGCCGATCACCAGCGTGACCAATGGGGTGCACACTAAAACCTGGATGGCACCGGAGTTCTCCGCTCTCTACGACAAATATCTTGGAGATTGGGAAGAGAACCTAACCGATGAGAATTTTTGGCGGCGCGTCATCGATATTCCGGACGCGGTTCTGTGGGATACGCACCAAAAATTGAAACTGCGTCTGGTGCAGTTCGTGCGCGAACGCGTCCACGCCCAACGGGAGCGGGTGGGCGAATCGCCAGAATCGGTCCGCGCGGCCAATCGCTTACTTGATCCTGAAATCCTAACCATCGGCTTTGCCCGGCGCTTCGCCAGCTACAAGCGCGGTGCTCTCCTGTTCAGCGATAAAGAGCGGCTGGAACGGTTGCTCAACGACACGACTCGGCCGGTCCAATTCATATTCGCCGGTAAAGCGCATCCGCGAGACGAAGGCGGCAAAGCGCTCATTCAGGAAGTTTACAAATTCTCGCGCGAGTCCGGTTTTCATAATCGCATTGTTTTCGTTGAAGACTACGACACCTATATTGCGCGGCGTCTGGTGCAGGGAGTCGATCTCTGGTTGAATAATCCTTTGCGTCCACTCGAAGCCAGCGGCACTAGCGGCATGAAAACGCCACCCAATGGTGGGCTTAATCTCAGTGTGCTCGATGGTTGGTGGGGCGAGAGTTACAACGGCAATAACGGCTGGGCCATCGGCGCGGACATCAGAGACGGTTCTATCGATTTCCAAAATGAAGTCGACTCCTCGAGTCTCTATCAGTTGCTCGAGAATCAGATTATCCCTCTCTATTATGCCAAGCCTGATGGCAAGCTCCCACTGGCCTGGTTGCAGCTCATGCGTGAATCCATCCGCAGCGTCACACCCGTGTTTAACACTCACCGGATGGTCAAAGAATACACGGAGCGCCTTTACGCTCCGGCCGCGCAAGCGCATCGCGAATTTCTCGCGGATAACTGTGCCGCCGCGACTCGCCTAAGCGAATGGAAAAGGCGTATGCGCAAAGACTGGTCGCAGGTTCGTATCGACGACGTACGGGTCGGCAACGAAGATCGCCAGAGCATCCCGGTGGGAGAATCGCTTCAGGTGAGCGCATGCGTGCACCTCGGCTCGGTCGATCCCCAACACGTCCGAGTCGAAGTTTATCACGGTGAAGCGGAAGACGGCGGAATCAAAAACCCGGCGACCGCGATGCTCGATCAATCCAGTCAGAACGGGGACGGTAGTTATATCTATCGCGGGTCAGTTCCGGCGAGCGAATCCGGCGCCTACGGCTTTAGCATTCGCGTTGTGCCGACCCATCCGCATTTGCAGCAAAACCACGAACTACGTCTGATCACCTGGTCGTAACTTCGATTCTTGGAGACGATACGCTTCGACCAACGCCACACCGGTCGTACCGTTCTTACCCGTAACAACCGCCGTGTAACTACCCGCCGCCAGCGACACGACGAGCGCCGCTTCCCGATCGTCCGTTGGTGGAAGGAGGGTAGCCTTAATCGCGGTCGGAGTGGCGTCGTGCCAGTTGTCGTTCTGAGCGATCAACGCGCCGTTTCCGTCAACCAATTGAATAACCGGATCCAGCAACGGGCTGGAAATGCCGGCCGTGCTAAGACTCGGTCCGATGGCGCGGAGAACGACAACCGGTGGTTCCCCACTGTTAATAATCAACCCGCCAATTAACACATTATCACCGGTGCCGACAAACCCACGCGTGCTCACGTTGGACAAGGTCGAGTTTGCCGCCGGGGCCAAATCATAAACCTCTGCCAAGGCGATACCGGTGCCGCCGCTATTCCCGCTGACAATAGCGGTATAGGAACCGGGCGGCAGAGTTTTGATAACGGCAGATTCGAGATCATTTTGCGGGGCGCGGCCAGTCGCTTCTATTTCGGCTTGCTGATTTGACTTCCAATTATCGTTAGTCGCGACAATAGCATGATTGCTATCGTAAATCGTCACCGTCGGGTCAGTCAGCACACCCGAGATCCCAAAGCTTGCGAGCGACGGACCGATTGCACGCACCAGGACTTTCTTCGAGTCTGACCCAGTGATAATAAAACCGCCAATCAATACATCCTCGCCCGTCCCGACCATCCCCCTAGTTGAGATATTGGCTGCTTCTCCTAGCGGCCCGATTTCTCCACTAAGCAGGCGGTTTGCTTCGTTCGCCAGTTGATGATGACCAGCGGTTGTCGGGTGTATATCATCCCAAAAGAGATATTGGTCCGGGTTGACTGAAGAATTGCCCTGTGCCGAATCCATCACGTTGATGAAGCCGTATTTGGACGGCTGACCCAAGACACGAATTACATCCAACCAAACATCGAAGGTGTAAACTTGAATGGTGATGCCGCCGACGGCGAGCGTGCTCTTCGTGGAGGCAATCACCGAATTGAGGTCGTTACGGTAGATCGCGGAATCGAGATTGAGCGAGGCCACTCGATCGGGATCACCAAACGAATTCGGGATGGCGCCTAATGGCGGCACATTCGGCACGAGAAAGTTTCTCGCACCCGCCGTGGCCAAGCGCTGAATCAAAACCCCAACGCGATTGGCGGTGTTGGTGACATTGGTCATGCTTTGATCATCGAAAAGATCATTGCCGCCGCCCCAAATAATGTACAAGGCATTTGGATCCGGAGTGTGGCTCGCCAGGTAATCCGAAACCTGTTTGCCCATGTTATCGATGGTAATGGTGAAGTCGCCACCACCGAACGGAAACGGATTATTGATAATAGTTCGCTCCTGCGTCCCGTCTTTGGTCGTTGCGCCGCCGAACGCGAAATCGGTTCCGCCATCCAGGCTGTTGGTCGCTACCGGCAAATGCAAAAACGATTGCGCCAGTTGCTCATGCCACAGGCCGCGATACAGCGTCGCAGCCGGGTCGGTATCAGTATCGTCGGTAAAACGATAGTTGCTATAGTTAAAGTTGCTACTCGGGTAACTAAAATGCACCGTGTCGCGCGCTCGGTGGGCAATGTTTCCGTCATCCGAGAGGCTATCGCCGAACACGATAATTTGGGTAAAGATCGGAGCTTGTGCTTGAAGCGCCCCGCCCGCCAGAATGAACAGTATTAGTGTGGCCACGGCAGACGTCCGCGCCAATCGATTAAGGTGAAAGTGATTACCCGACATATTTATTCCCTCTAAACTTTGTGACCGTTGCGAAGATCACTTTTGTGCCCCTCAGTTGATCCCTACCGTGTAAACGTAGCTCGCCTCCGCGATGGATGCCGCCACCCCCTCCACCCAGCCTGGCTGAGTTCGGCCTAGAACCGATTCAATACCTTGGCGAAAGTACCGAAATCAGCGCTAACCCGAACGGCAGCATTTAGCTGCTCCAGCCGATCGTCCACGACCGGCTCAGGCAGCGCGACACGCTCCGATTGACTGCTGTTCGCGAAGACAACCTCGTCCCATTGGATTGACTCGATTTGATCGTTAAACCGGGCGACGGAGCGGCCGCGGAAAAATGCTCGCGTCGTTTCCGGCGGAGAAAAAATGGCGTTTCGGATGTCATCCTCGCTCACGACTCGCCGCATCGCGCCTTGACGCACCAGCTCATAATACAGACCGGCCTCAAGATCGAGATTGTGATACTCCAGGTCGATTGACTGGAGCCAGGGATCCGACCAGGCCATCTTCTCTTCTGCTTGGAGGGCGGCGAGGAGTATCTTCTTCGCCACCCAGTCGATTCGATCGCGACAGAGGGCGACGTCGCGCTCAAGATCATTCAAGACATCTTCCCATTCGCGTAAGACCCAGCCACGATCTGCGCCTTCACCATTCTGCGCGGACTTGGACGCCGCTTCTAAATAAAGGCGCTGTACGTCGATGGCGGAAATCTTTCGACCATCGCGCAGTTCGATGATCCAATCGTGGTTCTGGTCTCGACTGATCGACTTCGTGGCATCGATCGGCTGTGCAATCTCAAGCTGTGGGGCCTCGCCGCGTTCGATTAAATCCAAAACCAAAGCAGTAGTTCCAATCTTCATCGCCGTCGCCCATTCGCTCATGTTCGAATCGCCGACGATGACATGAAAGCGTCGATACTTGCTTGCGTCCGCGTGCGGCTCGTCCCGAGTATTGACGAGAGGACGGCGGTTCATCGTATCGATACTTACCACGACTGTGAAAAAATCGGCTCGTTGCGAAATTTGAAAAACACCGGGTTGGCTGATTGCACTTTCCGCCTCAACCCCCATCTTGCCCGCGCCGGCGAAAATCTGCCGCGTGATTAAAAACGGCAACGCGCCCGCAACGATCCGGTCCCACGGGACATCACGCCGCATCAAATAATTATCGTGGCAACCGTAGCTGTGGCCGACAAAATCCGTATTGTTTTTGTAGAGGACGACTTCGTGGTGTTCGGGTAAATGCCCATTTCGGCGCCGCGCGCACTCGGCCAGAATCCGTTCGCCTGCTTTGTCCTGCGCGACCATTTCGCGCAGGGTCGTGCATTCGGGGGTAGAATATTCCGGATGGGCATGATCGTTATAAAAGCGCGCGCCGTTTGAGAGGACGAGGTCGCTCTTGATTTCGACGAAGCTAAGGGCGCGGTTCTTGTCTACCTCGTAATAGGCCGATTCGTCGGTGTCCTGTCGCAATGCCTTCGCTCGAAACCCGCGCGCGTCGCGGTGAGGATCTTCATGCTCGTAGTCCCATTTCATATGGGCCCCATGCTCCGTATAGCTGCGCACGAGCGCGATGGATTCGGCAACGACGTCCACCGCCTCCGCTTCTCGCACCGTAATTCCGTACTCTGTCTCCAACCCAAAGATGCGTTTCATTGCTTAGGTACGATATACAGGCCGCGCGTCCTTGCGATCTTGCCCGAAGTTTCCAAAACCGCTTTGCGCTATTTTAGGGCAGTTTCGAGGGACGATGGGTCGTCGAGCAGAATCCATTCGACAATCGAAACTGGCAGGCTCCCGTTCTTGATCAGGTCGTCATGAAACTGGCCGAGCCGGAAATTCGCACCTTGTTTGTCGTGATATTTTCCGAGCAAATTCATGATCTGCCATTTGCCCGTGATGTACCAAATTTTTTGCGTCGGCGTTGCGGCCGCCCCCGCGGCTTCGCCTTCGGCCGCTTCGCGATCGAGGCCGCCCGCTTCCATAAAATATTTCACCGCCTGCTCGAAGTTCCACCGGCCTGTCTGTAGGTTCACGTCCACGCCAATACGTGCCGCGCGGTAGCGCGAGAGCCGTAAGATTTGCCCTTGGGCGGCCGATCCTTCCGGGTACAAGCCAGTTCGCATTAGCATCTCCTCGTCGTAAAGGGCCCAGCCTTCCACGAAGACGCCATTCTGATTCTGGCGGCGAATCTCATCCGGCAAATGATTTGCAATTGAGAGTTGCAAGAAATGTCCGGGAATTCCTTCGTGACCCAGAATCGGTCGCGGATCTTCGATCGCAGCACGGATATAAAAGTTCTTCGACTCCGGGTTGTAAGTGGGAATGAAATAAAATCCTGCTGGATCTTTATCGTAAACGCCAGGCGGATTCATGAAACCACCGGGGCTGGTCGGCTTGAATGCTTCTGGGAGCTGCCGAATCTGGAACGGACCAAGATAATCGGGTAGCGTGATCAGCTGTCGCGATTTCAAGAAATTGATCATCTCTAGTTCCCGACTTTCGTAGGCCTTGAGGAATGAATCTTGGTCCGGGGGAACGTTTTTGCTTCGTGCCGGATTGGGATCGGCCATTGATGGATCGGGCAACAGCGCCTCCAAGGCGCGATAACGGGCCAGTTCTGCGCGCCCGAGCATTTCCACCTGAGCTGCATCGAGCGGGAGAAGCAAAATGTGCTTGAGATAATAATTGTAATTGGTCTCGCCCATGGGCGCGAAGTCGATCATCTGCGGTAAACGCTTTTCCAGCTTGTCGGCAAAGCCATGGATTGCACTGAGCGCGCCGTCACGAGCCTTTTCAAAATCGTTTCGTTCGGATTCCGACAAATCCTTTATCAAGGAGCTCATACTTTCCTTGAAGAGCGGATCAATTGACCGCGCCGATTGAATCGCCAGCTGCGCGTAAAGCTTGACCGGCTTGTGCAAGTTCTGTTCGCCTTGCCTGATCATGGCGGGCATCGCTTTCATTCGCGCCGTCGCGGAAAGAGCGCGATTGCGTGCGGTGTCGTATTCTTTCTTCAGCAGCGAAAAGATGCCGTTGCTGCACTCGCCCACGTAAACGAGCGGATTGGTTAGTTCGAATTGCAAGACACGATCGCCGAATTCGACCTCCTCCAGTTGCGAACGAAATAAAATCCAATCTATGCGATCGTCTTTGGACCAGTTCTCGGTTTTCATCGTGCGGACCTGATCAAGCAACTGCCGAACGTATGCGGCACGTTCGGCCATCTTTCCGGCTGAATAGTCGGTTAGCCTGTTGTCCCAAGTGTGCAGCCCTGCTTCGCTGCTGCGAACGGGGTAATTCTCATTCCGCCGTGCGTAGTAGTCGTTGGCGAGTTTTCGCAAGGTGGCCGCAGTTCCGCTCGTTTGATTCATCATGGAGGGCGTTTGCTTTGTGATCAGGGCCTTGTTTGAAACATCCGGGCGCCGTTGCACTGGCGTTTGCGCACGAGCGCAGTCAACCAGAATCACGATTAGAAAAATGCAAGCGAGCGATTTCACAGCGCGATGCTAGCCATCAGCGCGCACCGTAAAAGATCAAATCACACCACCGATCGGAGAGGGCCGATCTGCATTCAGCGGACGAAACGGTGCGATCTTGACGACGTTGTCGGAATCGTAATCGACCAGCTTGAGCCAGTCTTCTGTAATATCGCTCGGCGGGAAAATATCGTTCTCGACGTACTCAGCATTGAAGGATGCTTGCAAATCTTGCTCGGTGATTCCCTCGGACAATCCAAACGAATCCTTCTTGCCGGCATTCGCGATCGCCCGCTTGATTGCCATCGCTTTGGCCCGTTCCACTACTGATGCGATAATGGCGCCACTGAGCAAATCGGCCCGATAGAGCATCTCTTTCCGTCCGCTGCGAAGGGTCACTTCCAGGAATTTGTTTTCATCGCGCCGGGCAAATTGCCAAGTCACGAAGCGCTCGATCAATTTCTCGATTGCGGCGCCGATGTTCTCTGCCTCTTTCGCCAGCGCACCGTCATACGGCAGCTCGTTGGTCAGATAAATACGGTAAATTTCCCGCGTCGCTTCCTTATTCGGCCGATTCACTTTGATTTTTCGATCAATGCGCCCCGGTCGCAGAATTGCCGGATCAATCAAATCGGCCCGGTTCGATGCAAGAATGATCACGACATCATTGAGAGAATCGATCCCATCCATCTCCGAGCAAAACATTGGAACGAGCGTCGATAAGATGCTCGAGTAGCGCGAGGCGCGGCGGGTGCCGAGAATACTTTCGGCTTCGTCGATAAATAGGAAAGGTATGAAACCTTCACGGCGTTTCTCACGCGCAGTCGCGAAAATTTCGCGCACCATTCGCTCAGATTCCCCCACCCACATATTGAGAATTTCCGGCCCCTTTACATGCATGAAATATTCGCGCACATCGCCCCCAGATTTCTCAGCCAGCTGCCGGGTCAAATTGTAAGCGGTGGCTTTTCCGATCAGCGTTTTGCCACAGCCAGGCGGGCCGTAGAGCAAAAATCCTTTGGGCGTCGCATGTTGAAATTTCTCGAACAACTCCGGGTGCAATAAAGGCAATTCGATCGCATCCTTGATCGCCTGGATCGCTTCCTCTTGTCCGCCAACTTTGTTCCATGGCAAGACCGGCACAGCGTCGAGATAATGCTCATGTGAACCGGGCGCGGCCATCATCTCAAGCGCCATCCGATAATTCGAATCGACGCGCACTTCATCGCCCTGTTTTAAGGCGGTCTTGGCCAGATCTGATGAACGTTGCAGCACGAGCGATTGCGTTCCGTGTTCATTCCCTACCCGTAATCGATCATTTCCGATCACTTCAGTGATCTTCGTGACCGGTCCCGCCGTCTCGAAACCCAGATCACCCACGATGACGAATGCTTCGTTGACCAGGACACGTGTTCCTTTTTTCAACTTTCCCATCGGAATCCGCGGATCAATGTTGCAATAATAATCTGCTCCACCAACCACGATATGCGCGGTCTCTTTGCTGACCGCGCCAAGAAAAGTTCCGATACGATTCGCCGGCGAGGTTACCTTTTTGATAACTTCTTCAAGCTTCTCAATGGTCTGCCGCGCTTCGACGAACGTTTCCTCCCGCTGCGAAATTTCCAGCCGCAGATCAAGCAGCTCGCGCCGGATCGGATCACTCGCCGGCAATGACGCAATCAAGAGATCGATGCGATCGACTAAATCGAGATCGTCCTCGTGTTTCCCTAACTCCCGCTCGTCGCTCATCGTTCTGTCACTGCCATTAGACTATACCCTTCGCGTAATCGTTCGACAATCCTCCGAACGCGTCGATTCCATTAAGCAGGAAAATTGCCACGACGAAAATGACGAGCCGGTTGCATTTTTTGTTCGCCACGAAAACGGTTGAAGCGCCTTCTCTCCGAACCTATCGTCTGACGCTTTTCTCCGGCCTGTGGAGCCTTAGCTCAATTGGTTAGAGCGCCGCCCTGTCACGGCGGAGGTTGCGGGTTCGAGCCCCGTAGGCTCCGGATTTCGCGGCTAAGGTTGCCGGCGCTTTAATATGAAAGCCGAGGAAAAACTGCATTGTTGTTTGCAATGCTGTGGTCCGAAACGGCCATCGTTTCGGAACCGAGCAGCGCGTTTTCGAGATTTCTCGGCACAATCCCTGCTCAATTTCCGGTATTAACTATAACTGCCATTATTCTAAATGGCCGCTTTTGTTAATCAGCGGCTTTGTCTTGTTGGTCGTCTCCCTGTTACCGGCCGTTCAGGGAGTGACTCTAAGCTGGGCGGCAAGTCCGTCGGCTCCCAACATAGACGGATATCGTGTCTATTATGGTGCAAGCACGGGTAATTATACTCAGCACGTGGACGTGGGAATGGTGACAACGGCAACGGCTTCCAACCCCCCATCCGGAAATACGTTTTACTACGTCACCGTGGCATACAAGGGTTCGCTGGAAAGCATGCCGTCAAACGAAGTCAGTAGTACTACGGCATCGCCGACTCCAACACCAACGCCAACTCCGAGGCCGACCCCGACTCCAACTCCAACACCGACTCCGACCCCAACGCCAACTCCGAAGCCGACGCCGACCCCAACTCCAACTCCAACCCCAACGCCGACTCCGACCCCGACGCCAACTCCAACTCCAACTCCAACCCCAACGCCGACCCCGACGCCAACTCCAACTCCAACTCCAACTCCGACCCCAACTCCAACGCCGACGCCGACCCCTACACCCACTCCTACGCCAAGTCCCTCACCCACCGCGTCCCCTGGTTCGACTCCTAGTCCGACGGCAAGTCCATCAGCGACTCCGCACGGGCATGGTCATGGGTGGGGACACAACCCCCATTCCACACCAGCACCCACCGGCGCTACGGCCACACCAGCACCTGCCGGCGCTACGGTTTCAGGCCTGACCGATGCATCAAGTCCGACGCCCTCTCCGGAAGTGGAGACCAATCTTGACGGTGCATCTAAGACTGCACGCACCCTCCGGTTTAAGCGGCGCCTCCAACGCCTGCACATTGCGCAGCCCGCGAATCCTGATCAACAGGACCCCGCTGGACCGACGCCACCTCGCGGAACGCTCCCCCAGTAAGCTCTCACCGACTTGACCGAAGCGTTCAGTCCGGTTTTGCTAACCGGGCAGTCGCATCAATCGACCAGCGGACGTAGTGGATGACCCGCAGGCGCCTTCAGTCCAAATCGAAGGCTTTCGTGCGTGCAAAAATCCTGCAGGGCGCATTGAATCCGCCGAAGTGCATCCGATTTTTCTGCAGAAAACGCCGTTAAGAACTAGCGATTGCTCTAGCCAAAGTTGATCATGCAGCTCCGTCGATCAGGTACGAACAACTTTACTGGTAAGGAACTACGAAACTTACGCGGATTAAAAACGCCGGCTGGTGTGCAGCGCTTTCTTGACGATTTACCATATCATTTGGCCGACACCGCATGGTCGCCACGAGTGGTCCTAAGGGAACGCACTGCGCATTGCCTTGAAGGCGCGATCTTTGCCGCGGCCGCATTGCGGGTGCTCGGATTCCCGCCGCTGCTGTGGGATCTCGAAGCTGATCAGGATACGGATCACGTGCTCGCGATTTTTAAAGTGCGCGGTTTGTGGGGTGCGGTAGCGAAATCAAATTTCACGGGTTGCCGCTACCGAGAGCCGGTTTACCGCACTTTGCGCGAACTCGCGATGAGCTACTTCAACGTTTATTTTAATCTCCGCGGCGAACGCACCCTTCGCCGCTACTCGCGGCCGGTCGATCTCTCCCGATTCGACCATCGTGACTGGATGATTTCGGAGCACGGTGTTTGGTTCATCGCCGAACATCTCTGCCAGATTGCGCACGCACCGCTACTCACGCTGGCGCAGGCAGGCCGACTAACGCGGATCGATGCACGAACCCGCGCCGCCGAAATGCTCGGTCATGTTTCAAAAGCGGCAGGTTAGGGCTTTTGAATCGTGAATTTGATTGTCTCGGCCAATCTGTCGCCGACATAAATCTCAGCGCGATATTGTCCGGTAGGCCAGCCTTTGACTGGCCGTGACAGAGTAAAGGTGCCGAATCCGCGTGTTTCTGATGCCTTGGTTGAAGCCTCATTGACCTGATAATTTGCCGGCGCTGCATCCCCCACATCTTCCGCAATCCAGACGCAGCGGATCTTGTCACCTGGAGTTAGCGTTTCACCTTGCCAGCGTAAATAGAGCTTCGGTGTGTCTGGAGGAAACAACGTCTGCGGCTCCCCCGCAAGTTCGCTTGCCAGCGCAGCAGTCAGCAATTTCGTTTCCGCAGGCGTGGGCGCGATTGCCTGCTGCTCGGTAACTTTCGGCAGCTCCGCTACCTCAAAGCCAATTTTCTCCTCCAACTGACCCTGCCCGGAATTGACTGTCAAGGATTCGGCGATGCCAACGTTCGGCATGAACCAGCAATCTTTCGCCGAGGTCGTTATCGCGTCAGCTTGAGAGGTATTGCCAATCACGATCGATGCGATCAAGAGGAAACACTCATGCATACCAACCAGCGTGTGGAAAGGTGCCGCCGCCGTCAAATTCCATTCGCCGACATGGACGATCTGCGCGCGAGCGGTTACCGTCCGCGATGGTACGACCCGGTGTGGTTCTGATCCTATTCTTGAGCGGGGGTATGATACGGGCGGATGAACCGTTCCCCACTGCAGCCGGCACAGTTTGGCAATATTCTCTGACCCGCGAGCCGGGTCCGGCCACCACTAATATCACGCGCAAGGTCCTGCCCTCTCAAGACATCGGAGATCAAACCTCAGTACCGGTTGAGACTGCTGCCGAAGGCGTCCCCGAATCGACCGAGTTCTTAAAAATACAAGGGGATGCTGTGCTCGTGACGTCACGGAGTAGCGCGGGAAAAATCACAACCTTTGATCCAGCGGCAACAATTTTGCCGTCAAAATTAGAGGTTGGATCGCCGTGTGATGGCGACGGTAAAATCGCTGAAACAAATGTCACGATACCCCTGAAGGTCATCGGCGAAGAAGAAGTGAAAGTACCAGCTGGATCATTCCACGCCTGGCGTATTCACGGGGAAGACCGAGGACCCATGTCGACCGTCGCAGATCGTTGGGTCGTGCGCGGAATTGGATCGGTTAAAGAATTGGTAACGGAGCGATCTCCCACGGGCGAACTCCTTGCCCGCAACACGCTCGAGCTCGTCACACTTCCGAGTTTAAGCAACCGCCAAGCCGCGCTTCCCCCGGAGAAAAAGCCATTGGAAGCTTCCGTTTCGACGAGCACGGACGGCGATCCGCTCATAACAATCTCAGCCGATGCATTGCAAATCGTTGCCCGCTGGCGCGCTCATGGACTGGCGCAAAGAGCAAAAATCCGCGCGGTTTGGATTGCTGAGGATACGGGTGAGATCGCACCGCCTGACTATAAGGTAGACGAAGCGACCAATATCGCGACGGCACCGGACGCATTTGGCACATTCACTCTATCCAGACCGGAAGATGGCTGGGCCGCTGGAAAATACCGGGTTGAATTCTATATCGGCAATGTCCTTGCTGAAACCGTGAAACTGACGATCGCTCCACCTCCGGTACAGACCGAGTCCAAGGCAGATTTTTGAATCTGACCAGGCCCTCAGCCGCATCCAATTGTTAACTATGAAAAAGTCCAGTTTTGCGGCGCTTTCCCTCGTCGCCCTCGGCCTTGCGGCCTGCGATATAGGCGGGATTCGAGGGAATGGGCACGTTGTGACCGAGCAACGCTCAGTTGGTCCATTCACCAATATCGATGCCGGCGGCGCCTTCGACATTGAATGGAGCGGCGGTGGGCCTTCTGCCGCTGTTACAGCCGACGAGAACCTGCAACAGTACATCGAAGTGACGACCCGAGACAATGTCTTGCGTTTGCGCACGAGACAATCAATTCATTTTGCGCGGTCGCTCAAAGTAACGATTACCAGCAGTGCTCTTGAAGCCGTCAAACTAAGTGGCGCATCGAAGCTGATCGCGCATCAGGTGAAAGGGACGAAATTTTACCTCGAGACAACTGGTGCGACAAAAGTCACGGTCGATGGTGCAGTCGATGAGCTGATTGCAGACATGACCGGCGCGAGCAATCTGTTCGCGGATTCCCTGCAAACAAAAAATGCCCAGATCTCGGTGACCGGCGCAGGCAAAGCCCGGATTGCAGTGAGCGATTCGCTGAAAGCTTCGATCACCGGAGCTGGCAAAGTCGAGTACACAGGCAGTCCGCCGCACGTCGAGCGTCAGATCGCCGGCGCAGGCTCAATCAGGCGGCGAGAGTAGGTAGTTAGCGATTACGCCTACCACTCGCCTTATTGTCATCCCCCGAGCCGCGCAGACGGCGAGGGATCTCCTAATAGGAGGTAGTGCGACGTGATTGCGAGATCTCTCGCATTCGATCGGGCTGACACGGGGGGCATCACAGCGCCCGAAATAAACTACTCCCAACCGATCTGCCGGCCTTTGTTTTGTTCCTCCAGCCAGCTTTGCAGCGGTCTGAAATACTCGGCCATCGCGCGAGTGGAAATATCTTCGCCGGTAGCCTCCTTCAGAACTTTCCGCCAATCTTCCGTTCCACCCTTTTTCAAAATATTGTTCAACCAGGTGCCGACCTCCTTGTTGTCGGCGTAATTACACGACCGCGGGTCCTGGTGAAGAATTTTGCGCGCGATATAATCGTGGAGCTGGAATTTAAAGACCGTGGCAAACGCGTAATTGTAATAGTAAGCGGGATTGTCGTTGATGTGGGTCTTGGTCGCTGCGTCACAGAAGTCTTCGCTACGTGCTGTGGGCGGCTCGATTCCCTGCAAATCGCTGACGTATTTCCACCAACGGGCATTCCATTGGTCGGGAGGAAGATGACGCGCGTAGATGTCTGCTTCCCAATGCGTCATTGTCCCACTGGCGAAGAAGATAAATGGGATGGACCGCGCCAGCGCATCGTCTAACAAGAACGCCGTCTTGTCCCCTTTGAAATCTGCCGGCAATATTCCGCGCGATTGCAAATAGGGCACCTGACTGGCAGCAAGAGCAATAAGTTCGCCGATGCCCTCATGAAATCCTGGCGCAGCGCCGATGCGCAACAAGTAGGGAACCTCCAGCCGCGAATAGGCTTTGAAATAATAACCATGACCTAATTCGTGGTGGGCGGTGAAAAACCACCTTGAGTTTGGCTCGATACTTTGTAACGAGCGAATGTCATCCTGCAGATCAATATGCCAGCACGAGGCGTGCGTGTTCTTCTTTCGTTTCGAACCGGGCGGTAGTGGGTAAAGATCGGAGCGCTGCCAAAAAGTCGCCGGTAATGGCGTGAATCCCAGTCCCGTGTAGAACTGCTCGCCCGTTTTGATCACCCATTCTGCGCTGCGATCGGTAAAATATTTGTCAATGTTCGCGGCCTCGACCAAACCAGTCCATTCCTGGCTCCAGCGGTTATTGATCCAGTGTGCCGGGATCTTCTTCGGCACGGGTTGATGAAATTTCTCTGCCAACTTGTACTTCGCCCAGGTGTGGAGTTGCAGATAGAGGGGCCGCAAGGTAGCCATCCAGCTTTCCTGCAGCTTCAGCATCTCGTCCGCACTCATTCCATAGCTCGCAACTTCGAGAGAAAAGTAATCGGGATATTTCATTTCCTTGGCCACGCCATTGCGTAGCTCGCGCAATCTGACCAGGTTTGGTTTTAGCGCCGGCCCGCTTTCTTTTGATGCCTCCCAAATCGCTTTTCGCTCATTCAAATCAATGCTGGAGTTGAGCTTGTCGTCGATTTGGTTGGTGGTAATCGACCGGCCATCCACTTTGAATTCAAAGCTGTTCAAAATGGAGGCTTGTTTCGTTTCAGCCTCGACTCGTCGGGCCACAAGATCCGGATTTGTCATTGGCCCTTCAGCGGCGTTGAGAAGCAATTGGTTCAACTCCCGCACCGTCAGCTCGTTCAACTCTGCTTTGTGGGTGAGCAAATCACGCGCTTCGTTAATCAACGCTGGATTGCCATTGAAAGCGGCCGCGGCTTTGCCGGCAGTCTCGGCCGCAGCATCGTGCTCAGGAGTCACATCGGTGATCGCGACCCATTGCGCTTCGCTGTTCACCTTGTAGAGGGCTTGGTAACCGGCATTCGCTAGCGAAAGAAATCGATCGGCTCGCTCTTGTGCCGGGGAATCGACAGCAAAAACGAACGCCGGGAGCAAGCTAAATGCGCCGACGAAAACGGCGCGACAGAGAATTGAAAACATTTAGGCGAACCTAGCGTTAACCGGCCCGGCTTGAAAAGACCGACTTTCGAAGCGAAGAATTCCGCTCGCGAAAAGCGCTGCTTCATCGATAGATTTTGCAAATGTCAGCTGGTTGGCTTCGGATTGGAGCGGCAGTTTGCTTTTTCGCGGTTGCCCTCGGTGCATTCGGTGCCCACGCATTGAAAGCCACGTTGCTGGCCCATAACTCGCGCGATGTTTGGAACACTGCTGTTGTGTATCAGTTTCTGCATGGTCTCGCTTTAGTGATGCTCGCCTACCACGCTGGCAGCCGCACCGTCTCTTATCTTTTTCTTGCTGGGATTTTCCTATTCAGCGGTAGCCTTTACGCCCTCGCGCTTACTGGTGCGAATTGGCTTGGCCCGATTACCCCGCTGGGCGGCCTCTGCTTTCTGGCCGGTTGGGCATGGCTTGTTTTTTCCCCAGCCTGACGCAGAACCGGGCGATTCGGCGTGCTTGTTAGACGCCGCGATTTTTAATAGGATCGGGTAACGATGATTCATGGGTTCATCGAAACGCAGCGCGCTGCGGCGACGATTCTCGCGTTTCTCGCCACTTACTTCATTGCCCTGACCATCGGTCGATTCCTCAAACGCCGCGCCGGCGTGCCGCTTGGCCTCGTCTTCCAAATCTTTTGCCTAACTCTTGCCTTTTACACCGGAATGCGCGTTTACGGGGTCCGTGCCGATTTGGGAAATCATGTCGGCGCCCTTCTGGTGCTGCTTAGCACGGCGATCGTGGTCGCTCTGATCGATCGCTACGTTTGGGATGCTTACTTCGAGCGGCGCAAACAGACGACCATCCCGAAATTGCTGCGCGAAATGGCCGCGCTCGTCATTTTCCTGATCGCCCTATTAATCGTTCTCAGTGTCGGTTATCACGCCGAACGGGAATTGAAAGGATTGCTCGCCGGTTCAGGCATCGCGGCACTCATCCTTGGCTTCGCCGGTCAGAATCTTCTTGGCGGGTTAGTTGCGGGAATCACGTTGCAAATTAGCCGGCCCTATCGCGTCGGCGACTGGCTTCGAGTAGGCGACAACTATGGCGAAGTGATGGAGATCAACTGGCGGGCCACGCGTTTACGCACAAACGACAACATCTACGTCGAGGTTCCGAACAACGAAATCATCAAGCAAACGATCATCAATTTGCATTATCCGAGCGGACTGCATGCGATGCGGATGCGTATTGGCATCGACTACAAGGTACCTCCCAATCGCGTCAAGGACGCCCTTTTTCGCGCGGCCAACAACGCTGAAAATGTCGTTAAAGATCCCCGGCCAAAAATTTTCGTAGTTGATTTCGGCGAATCCGCCGTCACCTATGAGATCAAGTATTACCTCAATAATCACGCACTATTCAATGAGGCGAGCGACGCCATTCGCACTAACATCTGGTACGAGCTGAAACGGGAAAAAATTCCGATTCCTTTCCCGATTCGCACCTTGCAATTCGATCGCCGCCGGGCCAAGCCAGTGCAGGAGGGAGAAGACGAAGCACGCGCCATTCTCCGAGGCGAGCAGTTATTTCAATGTCTTTCCGATTCACAGATCGACAATTTGCTCGCCCGCTCTCGTTTGAATCATTTTGGCCGCGGGGAACGACTGATCGAGGAGGGTGCGAGCGGCGATTCGATGTTTGTTTTGTTGCGCGGGACCGCGCAGGTTTCCGTGTCGAAGAACGGAGCTGTCATTCGGGTTGGGTCTTTGCACTCTGGCGATTGTTTCGGAGAGATGTCGTTGCTTACGGGCGAGCGTCGGACTGCGACGGTACGGGCCGACGGTGATTGTTACGTCCTCGAGATCAGTAAGCCCGTAATGGGCGAAGTCATCCGGCAATCACCGGAGTGTTTAAATCAACTGAGCGAACTGCTCGCCAGACGGAAGCTGGAGACGGAAGGCATCATTAAAGATGCCAGAGAGTCACAAACCGAGACAGCAAAGCAGCGCGAATACAGCGCAAGTTTTCTCCAACGGCTGCGCACTTTTTTTGAGCTTTAGAAGAGGCGGACTCAAACGACACGCGTGCTAGGCGCAAGCACCCGGCAGCCGTGAATCGCGGTTGCTACTGCCCTGATTCTGCCTAAAGTCCGGCGCTTTCACCGGGTTATGACTCTGTCTCTCGCGCTTGATATCCTTCACTCCGGCGTGGCCTTATCGCTGGTCTGCGCGTGTGCCGGCCTGCTCTTCGCATTTTTTCTGATCGCCATCGTTATCCGCTCTTCTCCCGGAAATGAACGGATGCGGCAGATTTCCAACGCCATTCAGGAAGGCGCCAAGGCCTATTTAAATCGGCAAATCGTCACCATCAGCATGATTGCGGCGATCATTTTCCTGCTTCTCTTTTTCTTCAAGGATCATCCGACCGCGGTTGGCTTTGTCATCGGTGCATTTTGTTCGCTGGCTGCTGGTTATATTGGGATGCGTATCGCCGTTCTGGCGAATACGCGCACGACCGAAGCCGCCGCCAATCGCTCTCGGACGGCCGCGCTTCGGATGGCATTCAACGGTGGCGCGGTTACGGGTCTTCTGGTGGTCGGGCTCGCCTTGTTGGCCGTGGGCGTTTTCTACAGTTTGGCCGGCAAAATAGTCGGACACGACATCGCGGTCCGTAGCTTGGTAGGACTGGCCCTGGGCGGCAGTTTGATCAGTGTTTTCGCGCGACTCGGCGGCGGAATTTATACGAAAGCAGCTGATGTCGGAGCCGATCTTGTCGGCAAGATAGAGAGCGGTCTCGAGGAAGATGATCCCCGCAATCCAGCGACAATCGCGGATAACGTAGGGGACAATGTCGGCGATTGCGCTGGAATGGCGGCTGACGTTTTCGAGACTTACGCCGTCAGTTTGATCGGAGCGATTCTCGTCGGTGCCCTTACCGTAGCAAACGCGCCAGCCGCGATCGTTTATCCTTTTGTCCTAGGCGGAATCTCCGTTCTCGGCGCCATTTGCGGGATTTTGTTTGTCAATTTCGGCGGCGGTAGACCGGCCGGCGTGCTCATGGGCGCGGTTGGCATGAGTGCCCTCGTGTCGGCGATCCTATTCTGGCCTGCCACTCATCGGCTTTTTCCAAACGGTGTGATGATCGCGGGCTTTTTGCGCTCTCCAAACGACCTCTATTTCGCGTCGCTCATCGGCTTACTCATGACCGGGATCGTTGTTGTGATTACGAATTACTACACTTCGACCCGTTATCGGCCGGTACAAAAAATCGCGCGGGCTTCCGAGACCGGGCACGCCACGAACATTATTGCCGGCCTCGCCGTCGGACAGCACGCAACCGCATTACCGGTGGGCTTTATTGGAATCGCTATCTTGCTCAGTTTTCATTTCGCCGGCCTCTATGGAATCGCCGTTGCGGTGATGTCGATGCTGTCCATGGCCGGAATTATCATCTCGTTGGATGCGTTTGGGCCGATCACCGACAACGCCGGCGGGATCGCGGTGATGAGCAAGTTGCCGAAGCAAGTACGTGCGGTGACCGACGAACTTGATGCCGTTGGCAACACCATGAAAGCAGTGACAAAAGGCTATGCCATCGCTTCTGCCGGTCTGGCCGCCTTGGTCTTATTCGGCTCCTATGTGGAAGAACTTAAAGTGCACCTGACGCGCAACGGACAGCACTTCGATTTCCAATTTTCGCTAACGGAACCTAAGGTCATCATCGGCCTTTTCATCGGCGGATTGCTTCCATTCATTTTCACTGCCTTTAGCATGGATGCAGTAGGCAAAGCAGCGGGGGCGGTCGTGCGGGAGGTGCGAAGGCAATTGAAAGCTAAACCGGGAATTCTTCGCGGGGAAGATACCCCTGATTACGGCACGACCGTCGATATCGTGACCAAGGCGGCCCTGCGCGAGATGATCGTGCCCGCCCTTTTGCCGGTAGTTTTTGTGATTTTGGTCGCCGTAATCAAACCACTTGGACCGGTCGTTCTCGGCGGCCTGCTCGTGGGAACCATCGTTACCGGGTTATTCATCGCGATTGCGATGACCTCAGGAGGTGGGGCGTGGGACAATGCCAAGAAGTTTATCGAAGAAGGACATTTCGGTGGCAAGGGCTCGCCCGCGCACGCCGCCTCCGTCACTGGCGATACTGTGGGCGATCCCTACAAAGACACCGCCGGTCCGGCGATCAATCCGATGATCAAAGTCGTGAACATCGTCGCGATCCTGATCATTCCGATTTTCTTTTAATCGCAGAGCTTCGCGCGTAGAGTATACGTATGGCAATCGAGCCGCGCGATTTTCAAATCGTCTCTTCCACGCATACGCCGGTCCTGCAAAAGGCGTTGGCCAAGCCGGACGCGAGCGCCACGCCGTTCAAGATTGTCATTGATCCCAAGGTTCGCATGGATCTGCGTCGTGCCCTGATCGATTTGATCGATTACCATGACGAAGCGTTGGCCGAACACTTCTCCGAAGGCAAACTGGCGCTCGATTCTTACAAGGAATACATCGAACTGTTTGCTCGCAGCCTGAAGGAAACGATGGAAAGCCGTGAAGGTGTCGCTTATTTGCTGCGCTCGGTCGGCTTCGACCTGCGGCCGGATGAGATCAATCTCAATCCGGAACTGCGGTGGAAGAAAGGCGGGCCGGGCGCGTTCGGATCGACCCTGCTCTAGGCCGTCTCTTCGGCTTTGCTACCCCGATTCAATTACCCAGCTTGTTCCTATAAAGGTGATTGCTCGATTTGGTCTCGTTTCCGACAGCGATTTCAGGCAAAAGCACAACGCATCGCCACAGGGCATTCTGGCCAATAATTGGGAGAATGGCATGCGGTTTGGTGCAACTGTCGCGCATGTGCACAATCTCTTCTCGGAAAACGCTTGGTAACATTGGATTTGCGTGGCAGACTCGCCCGAATTTCCAATGAGCGATTCGCTCGCGTCCACTGCTCGCATCAAGTTCTGGGGCGTCCGCGGCTCGATCCCAACTCCTGGACCGACGACGGTTCGTTACGGCGGGAATACCAGTTGTGTCGAAATTCGAGCTGACGGCGAGATCATTGTGCTCGATGCCGGCTCGGGGATTCGTCTGCTGGGTCAATCGCTTCAACATGAGTTTGGGTCGGAGCCGATCAAGCTGGCTCTCCTCATTACCCACACCCATTGGGATCACATCCAAGGGCTTCCTTTTTTCTTACCGGCTTATAGCCACAAAAACCAGATTCGGGTCTTTGGCTACGACGGTACCCGCACGCGACTCGGCGAAATTCTGGCCGATCAAATGGCAACCCCCTTCTTTCCAGTCAGTCTTTCCGCGCTGCCGGGCAAGATCGCGATTGAAGAGCTGAAGGAGATGGAATTTGAGATTGGCAGAGTGCGTGTCCGTTCAAAGTTCCTAAACCATCCAGGGGTTTGCGCGGGATATCGCGTTTATACAAGTGCCGGATCGGTTGCGTTCTTGCCGGATAATGAACCGTTTGAACAGCTCGAGCAGCAAATGCGCAATCGGGGAATCGAAAATAACGGTGTTCGTCAGTTTAAATCAGCGCGG